>Ga0207416_1001593_pt1 | contig 28958 bp, 32 predicted proteins | sample PaiPotPPM11metaG_FD_184107 | JGI IMG/M metagenome (GOLD analysis project Ga0207416, IMG submission 184107) | Iron sulfur acid spring bacterial and archeal communities from Banff, Canada, to study Microbial Dark Matter (Phase II) - Paint Pots PPM... ... | reverse complement strand
CTCGCCCACCCCACCCCCGCAACCGAGCAGCAGTTCCAGGACTACCTGCGGCAGGCCGGCGTAGGAGCCATCCTCGTCGAGCAGGCCTGGGCACAACCCTGGATGAACATCTTCAGCCGCATGGGCCTGCACGGCACCTCAGCAGGCGGCGTGACCGTCTACCCGGCCCCCCGGCTTCCATCGCCCCCACCAGCCGGCCGCAGGTCCCCCGGAATCATCAGAACGACGTGACGGTGACTCATCAGCACACGTGAACCGGGAAGCGGCCCGGACGGCAGACGTCCACACCGCAAGCCGGAGTAACCAACCCGGCTAGTGGTCCGGAGTGAACCAGAACCTTGCCCAGGCTTCCCAGGCGCCGTTGCCTGCCCACGCGGCCACGGAAGCGCTGGTTTCCTGCGGTGTTCCCCGCCGGGCGGTCGGCGCGGCAGGTCGCGGGCCGGCGGGGGACGAGCTGGCGGCCGGGTTCGCCGCCGCCCGCGCGGGGCGCGACAGGGCCAGGGTCCAGGTGACGGCCGCCCGGCCCTGGTAGTAAGGGACCACGGGCATGGCACTTCCTTCCTTCTGGGAGATGTCGCGGACAGCCCGCACCCGGAACCGGCTTGTGCTGCCCGTACCCCTGCAGACGCTCCCAGCGCCGCGAACGTGAGGTGCCTCCCGGGCGGTTCCGGCCCGCGCAGCGAGCCCTGACGTCCGCAAACATGAACACTGCCGGTAATAGGTGTGAAAAGGTGTGAAGCCGTTAACAACGGGCAGCTGATGGTCCATGTCGGCCGTTGCCAGGCGCACTCTCCCACCGCTCGCCGCCGTGACCGCGGCGGCGTTCCTTCTCGCGCTCCTGCTTGTCCTGGTCCGGCTGCGGTGGGCGCCGCTCGAGTCCGCCGCTCACGGCGCCGCGGCCCACCTGAACAGCCTCGTCGCCGGCCACGCCACGGTGGTCAGCGTCGTCAAGGTGGTCACCTGGCTTGGTAGCAACGGCGTGCTCTGGACGCTGACCGGGCTGGCGGTCGTGGTGCTTGTCATCAGGACCACGATGCTCATCACACCCAACCAGGACGTCTTCCGCCGCGGTGGCCGCCTAAGGCTGGGGCTGCCCCGCCGGAAGGCGGCCGATCGCAGCGACGAGACCGCGACCGTAACCGCGTGATGACGGATACGCCGATGAGCCGGGCCGCGGTCGTGGTGAACCCGACCAAGCTGGATGACGACGAGGCCTTCCGCAAGTCTGTCCGCCGGGCCATGGACGATCATGGCTGGGAGGAGCCGCTCTGGCTGGAGACGACGCCGGAGGATCCGGGCCGGGGCCAGGCTGAGTCGGCGGTATCCGCCGGGGCCGCCCTCGTGCTTGCCTGCGGCGGTGACGGGACGGTCACCGCGTGCGCGGAGGGAGTCACCGGCACCGGGGTGCCGCTGGCGATCATCCCGATGGGGACCGGCAACCTGCTCGCCCGCAACACCGGCCTGCCGATGGGCCTGGACGAGGCGCTCGCGGTCGCGCTCGGCGGCGTGCAGCAGGCGATTGACGTGGGCCGGGTGAACGGGACCCTGTTCGTCGTCATGGCGGGCCTGGGCCTGGATGCCCAGATGCTGGACGGCACCAGCGAACCGCTCAAGAAGCGGCTGGGCTGGCTCGCCTACGCGATCTCGGCCGCCCGTCACCTGGGCGACCGGCCGATGCGGGTGACCGTCAGCGCCGACGGCGGTCGGCGCCGCCGGCTGCGGGCCGCCGCGCTGATCGTCGGCAACGTGGGCTGGCTGCGCGGCGGCCTCCCGCTGCTGCCGGACGCACGGCCGGACGACGGCATGCTGGACGCCGTCGTGCTGACCGCCCGCGGCCTGACCGGGTGGCTGGCGGTGGCCGCGGGCATCGTGCTGCGGCGCCCGGCTCGCGACCGGATCTACCGCGTTCAGTTCACCGAGCTGCAGGTGACGCTGGACCAGCAGCAGCCGTGGGAACTGGACGGTGAGGTCATGGGACCGGCCCGTCAGCTCACGGTGGTGGCTCAGCCAGGCGCCCTGTTGCTGCGCATGCCGCCCGAGTCGGCCTGACCCGTGAGCGGCCGCAGCGATGCTTACCCGCCGCTGCGGCTCTCCAAGTCGGCGGCCGTCCGCAGCGGCTGGCCCATCATGCGGTTCAGCAGCCGGGGCAGCGGCGGCCCGCTCGGGATGGCCCGTCGGCTGGCCAGCGTCAGCTCCCTCGGCCCGCTGGCCGCCGCCGCGCTTGGCGTCGGGCTGGTGCGGCGCAACAAGCGCGCCGGGGTCAACTTCCTTACCAGGTTCTGGCCAGGGACGGTCCTCGCGCTGAGCGGCGTCAAGCTGAACGTGACGGGCGCGGAGCACCTGACCGAGCGGCGGCCCGCGGTTTTCCTGTTTAACTTCCGCAGCAACATCGACGTGTTCCTCGTTGCCGCCCTGGTCAAGGACAACTGGACCGGGGTCGACGCGTTGGAGATGCGGAGCAGCCGGGTGTTCGGCCAGTTGGGGAAGCTGCTGGACGTCGCCTTCGTTGACCGCGAGCATCCGGGATCGGCCGCCGCACTCAGGCCCCTTGAGGCGGCCGCGCGTAAGGGACTGTCGATCTTGATCGCCCCGGAAGGAAGCCGGTTTGACACCGACTCGGTGGGTCCGTTCAAGAAGCGGGCCTTCCTCATCGCCATGGCGACCGGCCTGCCGATCGTCCCGGTCGTGATCAGGAACTCCGAGTCGGTGGCGGGCCGCAACGCGGCCAAGCTCAATCCGGGTACCGTCGACATCGCCGTGCTGCCGCCCGTCAGCGTCGAGGGCTGGACACTGCTGAAGCTGCGGGAACGGATCGAGCAGGTCCGGGCGGCCTACCTGGAAACCCTGGCCGAATGGCCTATGGGAGAGCCAGGCAACCGCGGCGGAACGCCGTAAGCGCCCAGTTGAACGTCGGGCGGCCCGCCTACCCCCGGTTTCGCAAGACCCGCGTCACCTACTCGGGCGGCCCCAGGAGGGGCTGACGGTCCCGTAGGCGCGGTCGGTGTGAGTTCCTACGGAAAACCGGTTACGATGACCCGCCCGGCTGAGGGCGCAGGCTCGTGAGAAGCGTCGCGTCGTCCTCCGACATCCCGTCGATGGGCCCGCCGTCCCAGTTCATGTCGCCGGCCATGACAACCATCTGGCCAATATGCTCGCGGAAGCTCTGCCCGGCGGAGTGGCACATGGCCAGCGCCGAGTACAGCGTGGGCAGCGGGTCATGCCAGCCGCTGCCCGCGTCCCGGACCTGAGCGAGGTCGCCGATCGACTCGGGCAGGCGGTCCAAGTGATCGGCGAAGCCGTCGGCCAGCACGGCGAGGTCGAGCTGAACCTGGCCGCCGGGCTCGAGCACAAACGTCTCGGCTCGCGGGGCGAGCAGCCCCGCCGCCAGCTCTTCCTGGGGCATCAGCAGCAGGCCGTCGGTGGCGCGCGGGTTGCACTCGACGAAGGTGAGCCCGTTGTCGGTAACCAGGAAGTCGAAGGAGATCTGACCCGTGTAGCCCAGTTCGGCCACGATCGGCTCGATCAGCTTCAGCGACCCGGCGGCGTCGATCGCCTCGAACTGGATACCAGTGCTGTGCTTCCGCTGCCGGGGGATGCGGTACATCAGGTGGGAGCTCACCCGCCCCCCGTGGGCCGTGCTGTAGGTGCAGACCGTCTCGCCCTCCACGAATGGCTGTACCAGCCAGGGCGATGCCGGCGTCGGGTGGACTTCGTCCATCTCCAGCCAGCCGGCCAGCGGGCCAGTGTTGGTCAGACAGCAGACCCCGCCGCGCGAGAAGGCGGCACGGGCGAAGTAGTTTCCGAGGCGACCGGTGGCCTCGCGGAGCTCGTCGTGGGAGGTCACCAGGACTGTCTCAGGGATCGGAAGCCCTAGGTTGGTGACCAGTCTCTCGAATGCACCCTTGTCGTGGAGACGGGCGAGCGTGGAAAAAGGCGATGCGAAGACCTTGGTGAAGCGGCTCAGCCGCTCGACCTGGGTGGAGATGTAGAAGGTCTCTTCGAAGGCCGGCACGATCACGTCGATCTCGTGCTCTCGGACGATCCGCTCGAGCTCGGCGAGGAAGCCCGCCGTGTCGCGGCGCGGCGAGGGGTAGACGAAGTGGCCCGCCAGGTACTTCGAGTGGTTCCCCGGCGACAGCGAGTAGTCGTCGGCGGCGTAGACCGCGTGGCCCTCGGCGGCCAGCTTGCGCACTATAGCGAGGGCGAACGGCATGCGCGAGCTGGTGATCAGCACCCTTATGGATTCATCTTGCCATCGAAGACGGCGAAGGCGCCATACCTCGCGCTGCGGGCTGCCCCGGTCCGAGCGTCCTCGCGACTTCCGCCGCAGGTAAGGCCGTTTCCGTCGGATCGCGTGATTCTTTGCGGCAGTCAGGCAGAGCCTGTCCGGCCAGTGCCGAGGTGTGATGCCCCCAGTACGTGCCGGCCCCGAGGTTGTCGCGTGCAGTCTCGGTGACCAGGCCGAACCTCTCCTGGAGTACCGGCTCAGGAACTTCGGTCACGTTCACGCCCTTCATCACGGCCGTCTACGGGCCGAAGGCCGACGACGGGCCAGGTCGGCACGCCGGGTTCATGCCTCGCGAACACCCGGACACGGTGATTACGGCAGGTGGAGGTATCCGTTGAGCCCCGCACTGCGGTCAACGGCGGTGCGCCGTGGCGGCGATCAGGCCAAGGATGGCGATGCCGGTGACGGCGGGCAGCGCGGCGGCGAGCGCCGCGAACACGCGGGTGCGGGCGATTGGGTCGATGCGTTCCTCCAGGGCTGAGGCTACGTATCAGTCCTGTGAACATTTCGCCCCCCAAGGTGGCACCGAAGTTGGACTTCGTCACGGGAGCATCGGCCTCGGCGGCTTTGCGGAACCACGGCTCCGCGTCTGTTATCGGCCCATGTCTTTCGAGCAGGGCACCTATGCCGAGCAGGAATACGGGATCGCCAGAGGCGGCGGCTTTGCCGAGCTCGACCGCCTCAACCCGCCCTGCCGTTCCCGTGTCTGCGCTCGCCGCGTCAAGTCACCACTCAGCCGCTGGAACAAGCACCCGCCGGCAAGCCCACCACCAGCAAGAAAACCACCCAGATCACCAGCTACGCTATCCCCGCCCCACCAAGAACGCGTGACACGTCGCCCGAAATCCGTGACAAGACCCGGCGGACCTTAACTCCCCGGCATTGCGGCTTGCCCGGGATTCGCGTGCTCCAGCTCCCGTGCTTGCTGGCCGCAGGGCGGGCTGCCTCCACTGCGGCGGTCATGGTGCGCCGCTCGCTGGGTCCCCAACCGGGCGGTGAGGCCCCGGGCGCCAGGCGGCCTCGCCTACTGAGGCCGGCCAGGTTCCAGCGCGTGACCGAAGCCGGGTGCGCCCGGCCCGCCCGGTGTGGCGTTCCCGGCGCCCTCGGCTGACCGCCGGGAGGCAATTCCGCCGCCGGCGTCATCAGACAGGAGGACGGCATCATGAACGAGCCATCCGCGCTGGGCACGGACGCGGTCGACCGGGCCGCGAGTGCAATCGAGGCGATGAACCTGCGAGTCCTTGACCGGGACTGGGCCTTCGGCAGGCATCACCTGGACCTGGTCGCGACTCCCGGCGGGGACATCCTCGCCGCTGTCGAGGTCAGGGTTACCGGGCACGGCACCACTGGCGCCTGCGTCGCGGCGCTCACCGAGGCCCGCTTCCAGCAGGCGACGGACGCCGGGCGGGCATGGATGCGCCAGCACGGGAGCCGCTACGAGGACCTGTGGGTGGTCCTGGTCACGGTCGATCCCGACCGCGGGGTCCGGCTCGTCACCGGCAACGCCGCGGAGGTGGGGTAAATGGAGCCGCCCGCGGTTACGCCGGGGACCTGCCCGGGGAACCCGGTGAGCGACGGCGAGCGGGCCGCCCGCGCGGAACTGACCTGGCTCGCCGCACCCGGCGACCAGGCCCTCGGCGCATTCGTCCGGGCGGCAGGCGAGGAACAGGCGATGACGCTGATCCGTGCCGGGCGCCTCCCCCGCGATGCCGGGCTGGCCGTGCCCGGGGACGCGCGGCGGTCCGTGAGCCGGTGGCACGCCGCGCTGGGCAAGGTGCCGTCGCGCCGCGAGGTGCTCGACGCGCTGGAGGGCCGGTTCCGGCTGCTGTGCCCGGGCGACGCCGAATGGCCCGCAGGGCTGGACGCGCTCGGTGAGGCGGCACCGGTGGCCCTGTGGGTTACCGGGGTCTTGGACCTGCGGTTTTCCTGCCTGCGGTCGGTGGCGGTCACCGGGTCGCGGGCGGCGACCGCCTACGGGTCCTACCTCGCCTCTGAACTCGGCGCGGCCCTGGCCTCCCGGGGGGTGACGGTCATCTCCGGCGCGTCGTTCGGCATCGACGCGGCCGCGCACCGCGGCGCGCTCGCCGCCGACGGGGCGACCATCGCGGTCTTGCCCGGCGGGATCGACGTGCCCTACCCCGCCGCCCACGCCGACCTGCTCCAAGCGGTCGCCGCGCAGGGCGCACTGGTCAGCGAGGCACCACCGGGAATCCCGGCCGGCAGGCTCCGGTTCGAGTTCAGGCACCGGGTCATCGCCGCGCTGGCAACCGGGACCGTGGTCGTCGAGTCCGCTGCCCGGGGCCGGGCGCTGACGGCCGCCCGGTTCGCGCACGGCCTCGGCCGGCCGGTGATGGCGGTCCCAGGCCCGGTCACCTCGGACCTGTCGGCTGGGTGCCACGACCTGATCCGCTCCGGCCAGGCCTTGCTGGTCACCTGCGCCGGCGACGTGGTCGGCACGCTTACCGAAGCCGGGTGCCCGGTCGGCTAACCCGCCCGCCTCCCTGGAACGCAGCCCTGGGACCGCAAGGCCCCGGGGCTGCTCCGTCACTGCCCCGGGAGCTTTCCATGACCAGCAGATCACCATCGAACAAGAGGATTCCGCAGCCAGCCTGTCAGCCCGCACAGCACCCAGGGCCGGATCAGCCGCAGGACCCCGCCGGCCGGCACAGCGATGCTGGTCTCCGCGATGACCGGAACCCTTTGCCGGGCCCGAGGGCGCGGCCTGCTGTCAACCGCGCCTTGACGTCACGGCGGCGGCCACGGGTTTCCGAGAACGACGAGTACGCCGCGTTCGCCCGCCGCATCCTGCGGGCCTGGGCACGCTGGGTCGGGGCCGGCGACATCGACGCCATCACCGACATGGCCGCCGCCGTGCGCGAACTCGACGACGCCATACGGGAAGCCGTCGCCGGGCTGCGCCGTAAGCACTACAGCTGGGCAGAGATCGCCGCCCGGCTCGGCGTCACCCGGCAGGCAGCCCAGCAGCGCTGGGGCGGCAGCAGGCGCAGCTGACCAGGGCCGGCCGCCGAGATGCCGCGAAGGACAGGGCGCTGCTCACCCTCCTCCTGGGCGGGCTGCCCTCACCGCCGGCGGTTACGGTACGCCGCCGCGGCGTCCGCGCAACCGGGCGGCGGCAAGCCGCGCATCTCGCTCGTGTCGCCCGGTATGCGCTCCCGCCAGGGACGGCGGCGTCCCCGGGTGACCGCCGGGAGGCAGTCCCGCCCCCGGCGGTACCGGGAGGAGAACTATCCCCATGATCGTGAAGGAAGCGCTCGCCGGCGGCGCCGCCAAGGCCGCCGTCAGTTACCTGGAAAGCCATGGGTTCCGTGTCCTGGACCGGGACTGGCGCTGCGACGGCGAGATCCTCAGCATCGTGGCCGCGGAGCGGTCCACGTTCGTCGTCGTCGACCTCCGGGTCCGGGCCGGGACCCGGCACGGGCGGCCACTCGAGGCGATCGGCCGGGTCAGGCTGCGGACGCTGCGCGGGCTGGGTGCCCGCTGGCTGGCTGATCACGGGATCCGGTACGACCAGATCCGGATCGACGTCGTCGGCCTGCTGTTCGACGGCCCGGCCGGGTTCACCATCCAGCACGTCCGGGCGGTGGGCTAAGTGGCGCCTGCCCGCACCTACTCGGTCGCCCTCGTCGGAGTCCGCGGCCACCTGATCGAAGTCGAGGCGGACATCACCAGCGGGCTGCCCGCCACGATCGTGGCCGGGCTGCCGGACACGGCACGGCGCGAGGCACGAGACCGGATCAGGGCAGCGATCATTAACAGCGGCGAGCGCTGGCCGGACTCGAAGATCACCGTCACCCTGTCCCCGGTCAGCCTGCCCAAGCGCGGCAGCGCGTCCGACCTCGCCATCGCGATCGCCATCCTGGCCGCGAACGGCGACCTGCCCGAACTCGCCGGCAACCTGCTGTTCCTGGCGGAACTCGGTCTGGACGGACGGCTGCGCCCCGTGGCCGGCGTCCTGCCCGAACATGGCGGCCGCCGGGGAAGAACCAGTCACGGCCGTCGTCGCGGCCGGCAACCACGCGGAGGCATCGCTGGCGCCTGGGATCACCTTGATCGCGGCTGACAACCTCGCCCAGGTCGCGGCATGGCTGCGCCACGGACCCGCCCCGCGACCTGAACCGCCAGGGCCTGGAGGCGGCGACGCCCCGGCGCCGGCACGGCCGCGGCCGGACCTGGCCGAGATGCCCGGCCAGCCGCAGGCACGCCTGGCAGCCGAGATCTGCGCGGCCGGAGGACACCACCTGTCCCTGGCCGGGCCGCACGGGGCGGGCAAGACGATGCTCGCGGAACGGCTCCCCGCGATACTGCCGACCCTGGACACGGCGGCGGCCATGGAAGTGACCTCGATCCGGTCGCTCGCCGGGATGCCAGTACCGGGGCTGGTCAGCGCACCGCCGTTCTGCGCCCCGCACCACACCGCGTCGATGGCGTCGGTAATCGGCTGCGGGTCCGGGCGGATCCGCCCCGGGCAGGTGTCACTCGCGCACCGCGGCGTCCTTTTCCTTGACGAGTCAAGAAAAGTGCTACGTATCCTTTGCACGGACATTTTATCAGGGGCGGAGCGCCTGGCGGAAGCGTTTATGCAGGTCAGGAGTTTGTTCGGGTAGCGGTGCTGGACGTGCACTCTCCGAATGTGCTGGCGGAGCGAGTTCGTCGGCCCCCGACCTACACTAGATACAGCCCTCATTCTGCAGAGGTGTACTGTCACACCCTTTTTAGGCAATATGCGCTGCTATGGGCGAATCGTTTTATAATAGGCAGAGAGACTCATTCCATGACAACAGGTTCGACGAGCAAGCGGCTAGACCCACTGGCGTACAACGCCTTGGCGGATGCCTTGGCTGTTATTTATTGGAACAAGAAGCCATGGGAGCGCTACCTACGTGGTGTGTTGCGGGACGTGCCAGAGATCCTGGCCGTCCTAGACTTCCACGGGTCGACCAAGCGTGAGACAGCGGGCCACCTCGTTGACCTGCTTATGCGGAACGAGGATCGCTACCAAGAGGTCACCATCGGGCTGATGCTGAACGTTGCGGAGATGGACTCGTTCCCGAACCTGATCGGCCAGGACGACAGCCGGCGGATGATCGACCAGGCGACGGCAGCAGTCGCGGAGCTGCGTAAGTGGACGCGACGACACCAGGAGATCATCGATGGTCACGAGGCGTACGCGCGGGATCTCGCGAAAGCATCCGAGGCTGCCGGTAGGAGCAGGGTCTTTGCTGAGTCATTGAGTGCCCTGAGGGCCAAGTTCCTAGAGATGCACGCTGCCACGAGCGACGCGCAGACACGTGGCCGGGTGCTCGAAGGATTTATCAACGAGCTGTTTAGGCTATTCGATCTCGAACCGCGGGCGGCTTACTCGTTGGAGCGTGAGCAGATCGACGGCGCATTCAGTTTCGATACCGATGACTACATCCTTGAAGCTAAGTGGTGGAACAAGGCGATGGGCCGTGGTCATCTCGATGAATTCGCGACAAAGGTTAGGCGCAAGGGTAGGAATGCACTTGGACTGTATGTCAGCATCAGCGGGTTTACCAAGGACGCGCTCGATGAGTACAGCGATTCGACACCGTTCATCGCAATGGACGGCGTTGATCTTATGACAGTGTTGGAGGGGCAAGTCAGGCTAGACGACTTGCTCAGGCGTAAAAAGCGTTATATGAACGAGACCGGGCACTGCTTTTTCCGGGCGAGCGCAATGCTCTAGTCGCTACTCAGCGGCAGGTTGCGCATCGGCTTGTTGTCCTGGCAGGGGGAACCCATACCGCTCGGCGTCAACTGGGCTGCCTGGATCTATGGCCGGATGTCCTGCGGCCGTGCGGCGGCCATTGACCTCCTCAAGGTTGGCCTGCACGTAGTCGCGTTCCCGCTTCCCGATCTTTCCGTTGTGCGGTATGCCAGCGAACTGCGGGTCGCCGTAGTTAATGAGCGGATCGCCGCCGGCGGTCCGGTTGTGTGACCGCCGTTCGCCGTTCGACTGCTTCGGTGGTGGTGTGACTGGCTCGGCGTTGGCGAGCACTTCATCCATCGGGGCGACAGTGGCAAGGCTGGCAAACTTCGCGAGCGGAATCACGAACCGGGCGCGCTTTTCTTCCTCTCCGGTTGGCTCGGTTTCAAGCCCGACCGCTGCGATGGCTAACTTGCCGATCTTCTCCATCTCCTCGGGCGTCACCTCGATACGAACCTGCTGGTCCAGATCGGGATGGTCAGTGACGACGAGCGGAATCAGCCCGTCCGGTGAGCCGGCCATCTGGCCAGATAAATCTGAGAAACTTACTTCGCGTTTGGTCATGTGAACCTCCTTGGCTGTTAGATTTGGCATGCGCCAGTATGGGCTGCTTTATTGGGCCATTTCAAGGCTAACGTGCAAGTACGCACACACAGCACCTTCCCCTGTTATTGACTGACGATTTTGTGTTTTTGGCCTTGACTTGTGCGCACTGGTACGTCGAAAATAAGCGGGTTGTGGGCATATGCGGTTTCACTACATCCGCCTCCGGGCGAACCGCGCTCACAACGCTGAAATTCACTGAGATTCTTAGGTAGGAAAGGGATGGAGATGATGGCGAAGGCGACGTGGCAAGCAACGGCAGAGATCTGTGTGCAGGGGCGTGCATGCTTTTAGCGCTGGCCGCCTTGGCGGCTGCCGGTCTGACTGCGCTGGGTATCGTCCTGGCGGTTCGCTGGGTCGAGGCATGGGTATGGCGCCAGCAACTGGTGGTCTATAGGCTGGAATTGCCACGACGACTTACCCACGACCAGGTGAACGGCTGGCTTGCCGCGCTGGGCGCAGCGACCAGACATATTCCGGCGGTCATCGAGATTGTGGCGGCGGATCGCAAGATCAACCATTACATGGCGATGCCGCGGTTTCATGCCCGTCTCCTGCTCTCTCAGACCCGCAACATGCTGCCGGGCATTCGCGCCGAAGAAGCGCCCGACTACCTGATCGACACGGTCACGATCCGCGCAGCTGGTGAGCTACGCCTCACCAGCACCTCACACCCACTGGGCCAGGAACGAGCCCCTGCGGCCAGTGGAGCACTCCTGAGTGCTCTCCAGCCCCTCGGCCGTGGTCAATCCATTCGTATCTCCTGGATACTGGCAGGCACCGTCACGCCGCACCCGGCAGGACTGGTCAAGCTTGCTCCCGACCTCGCCCGCTTCCGCCGACTCAAGCAGCGCTCACCCTTGATTCGGGCGGTCGGACGCGTGTCAGTGAGCGGCGCGCCACCGCAGATCGCGCGAGCACTCTTGTATCGCATCTACAGCTCGATGCGCGTCCTCGATGGTCCTGGCGCGGCACTCGTACGACGGACTCTGCCGTGGCGTGTTGTGGCGGCACGCATCCGGGACCGATCGATCCCCGTCACGATCTGGCCAGCCATCCTCAACACGCGTGAGCTGGCCGGCCTGCTTGCGTTTCCGCTCGACGATGTGAAAGTGCCGGGACTTTCGGTTGGCGCTTCCCTCCAGTTGGCGCCCCCACCCGACTTGCCACGCAGGGGCTTGGTTTTAGCGCATTCCAACTACTCGGGGATGACGGACCGCTCGTTGGCGCTCAAGCGGGCTGACCTGCTGCACCATCTCTACCTGCTTGGCCCGACAGGAAGCGGGAAGAGCACGCTCATCGAGAGTCTGGCCATCCAGGCTGCCCGCCTCGGCGATGGCATCTTCGTAGTGGACCCGAAGGCTGACCTCTGCGAAGAGATCATGGCCCGGCTGCCAGAGAATCGTGTTGAGGATGTCATCATGCTCAACCCGGCAGCGACGGACCGGCCGATCGGCTTCAACATCCTCCAGTCAACCCACGACGAGCATTCTCGTGAGCTGGTTGTGGATGACGTAGTACACATCTTCGGTGAGGTCTGGAAGTCGTCGTTCGGGCCGCGCACAGCGGACGTCCTGCGGAACGCCCTGCTTACCCTGACTGCGACAAAGGCACCGGACAGTTCCGCGTTCACGCTGGCTGAGGTAGCGCCGTTGCTGGAGAACCCGGCGTTCCGACGCTTCGTGATTGCCCAGTCCGGCGTACCTGAGTCAGTACGGCCGTTCTGGACAGCGTTCGACGTCATGTCTGCCGGTGAGCGGGGGCAAACCATCGGGCCAAGCCTCAACAAGCTTCGCGCCCTCACGACACGGACCAGCCTGCGGCTCATGCTCGGCCAGTCGAAGGGGCTGGACGTGGCCGATGTGTTCACCAAGCGCCGCATCCTGCTGGCATCGTTGAACAAAGGCATCGTGGGCACCGAGACCGCCCAGCTGCTCGGCTCGCTGCTCGTGGCCGGCCTGCGAAACGCGGCACTACGACGCGCAGCTATCCCCAAGGAGGCACGGCGGCCCGCATGGGCGATCGTGGACGAGTTTCAGGACGTACTGCGGATGGGCGATGATCTCGCTGACGGGCTCGCCCAGGGCCGCGGGCTTGGGCTCATCTACGTCCTCGCGAACCAGTACCTCGGCCAGCTCCCGCCGTCCACGCAGGCTGCGCTCGGGACGATCCGTTCGTCCATCGTGTTCCAGCTTGACCACGAAGATGCACGCACCATGGAACGACGGTTCAGCCCGTCACTCACCGTCGAAGACCTCATGGGCTTAGGAACATACGAGATCGCTGCCCGGCTCTGCGTTGATGGCCAGACGCGGCCGCCGGTGACCGGTAAGACGTTGCCGCTGGAAGAACCGATCCGCGATGCGTTCGCGCTGACGCGGGCCAGCCGCGAGCGGTTCGGGGTACCTCGGGCAGACGTAGAGGCGCGCTTACGGGCACGGGTGCCTACAGTGCAGGCGGCTACGACGTTCGGTCGAAGGAAGGGAGCAAAGGCATGAGGCGCGTTGTTATCGCTGTTGGTATCGCCGTTGCTCGGCCTGCGATCTCCATAGTGCGTTTCCCAGAGGTAGCGGTCCCATTAGCGACCACGGAAGAGTTATCGACCCCGCTAGTTGGAGGTCGAGCATGAGTCGCGACGGGGGCCGGCCGAAACGGGTTCGGATGCCGTACGTCGAGCAACTCGCGGAACGGCTCTCATCTCGCGACTGGTCGATTATCTCTACGATTAATCAATTACGAATTATGTCTGCCTTACAACTAGAACGACTCTACTTTCATGAACTAACGGGCCGCAGCCGCAGCGTCAAACGAGCACAGGTGCTCAAACGGCTGGTTGACGTGGGGGCTCTCGTCTCGCTGCCGCGCCGAGTTGGAACGGCGAACCGTGGCTCGACGAAACTTTGCTATGCGCTGGACTCAGCAGGACAGCGACTTCTGCGTCTACGGTCCAGTCGCGAATCGCAGGAGCCTCGGGTACGCCGTCCACGGATTCCGAGCGATCGTTTAACCAAGCACACCCTGGCAGTGTCTGAGTTGTATGTGGACCTCATGGAGCGCAGTCAGCTGTACGGCTTCACCGTTGGCGACTTTCAAGTTGAAGGCAACGCGTATTGTCCGGATGGACTCGGTGGCTGGATAAAATGCGACGCATCCCTGCGCCTAGAATTCGGCACGATCACCGACTACTGGTGGTACGAGGCTGACATGCCCCGACATGATTCAGACTTTGCCAACGAATCGTTACCGACCACCGAGGGTAAGGCGCTCAACTACCTGGACTTCGTCCGCCGGGGCCAACTGGGACCGGATGGGGTGGTACCCAAAGTGATGTTTGGCGAGCCGACGAGCAAACGGTGCGAAGACGTGAACGGTCTCATCGACGAGCTGCCCGCGCCTGCGAACTTACTATTCCGGGCTGCTAAGTTGACCGACGTGGCACAGACAATGGTTGACGAACTAATGAGTTAATAGGAGGGTTCCGCTTATGCTTCACTGTATTTACAAATTCATGTCAAGGGCGTATAGTTCCATGCACAGTAATGGGTGGGCTGAACTTTATGAAGCAGCACCAACAATCCGATCACCATAAGAAAATCCCCTCGACGCTCGCGGACTTACTGAAGTGTGAGCGCGAAGCTGCCGGCCTGAATCGCACGGAAATGGCGGACACGCTCGGTATCAGCCGTCCGTATCTGACGCGGTTGGAGAGCGGAGAAAGCAAGCACGCGTCGCCTTTGGTGTTGGGGCACATAGCCGAGCGTCTAAATGTGAGTGTTGAAGATTTGTACGCCCTCACCGGGTACATCCCGTCGACTGAGCTGCCGAACTTCGGTCCCTACCTGCGAGCCCTGCATCCCGATTGGCCCGATTCGGCTATCACGCTGCTTGATGACTTCCATGACTTTCTGAGATACAAGCATTCCCTGCGCTGAGCATTAGGGCGTGTTCTGGCTGAGAGTGGATCTATGTAATACGGCGTGGTGTGACATGGCGTGCGTACTAGCACGCACGCAGCTATCGCGTTACTATATAAATGTTACGGGGGGAAGCTTATGGCTACGGAAGAGATGAAACCACGGTCGGCCATACTTAGGGAAGCGCTGGAGAAATCGAAGCAGGGTGATCAGGCCGGGAAAGTCATGTTCTCGGTGCCTGAAGTCTGCGCAAAATTAGGGATCAGTAGGTGGATGCTTTATCGGCTGATCCGCGAGGAGAAAATCAAGAGTGTCAAGATTGGAAGTCGTCGCCTCGTCCCTGTGAGCGCCATTGCGGCGTTCATCCAAGGGCTTGAGACGGAATCAGGAAAATAAGAGAGGAGGAGCGTATGGCGCATCGACGAGTAAATGGGGAAGGTACGATTTACCGCCGCAAGGACGGACGATATGAGGCGGCGACATACGTGCTGACGGCAAGTGGAGGTCGTAAGCGTGTGCGTATTTACGCGCGAACGCGAGCCGAGGCGAATGAGAAGTTAGTTGCCTCCCAAAGGCAAGCACATCAAGGCATACCGGTTTCAGATGTTGCACACCGCCTGGATGAATACTTGGACTACTGGCTAGAACATGTAGTACGAAGCTCGCGGCGGCCAAGTACCTATGAGAACTACGCGTGGGCGGTAACACGTTTTCTGAAACCTGGGCTAGGTACGCATCGCTTAGAGAAGCTGTCTGTTGCGACTGTCCAGAAGTGGTTGGACAAGCAGTTCGGGGAGGGAATGTCGGCGCACCGCATCCGATTGCTCCGAACGGTCTTGAGTGCTGCCCTCACCAGAGCACAGCGGGAAGAGTTAGTACAGCGGAACGTTGCCCGATTGGTCGAGTTACCGAGGTATCAGGCTAAGGAGCGCAATCCCTGGTCAGCTGACGAAGCCAAGCGATTCTTAGCGGTCGCGGTCGACCACGAGCTTTACCCGGCCTTCCTGTTGCTTATGTTGTACGGACTCCGCCGCGGCGAGGTGCTGGGCCTGCGGTGGTCTGATGTTGACTTCGATCGTGGCCTCTTGCACATCCGCAACCAACTCCAGCGGCGGACTGGCGGATTCTTGCAAGGACCAGTCAAGACACGGGCCGGGGAACGGGATCTGCCGCTACTTGGGCCTGTGCGTGAGGCGTTGCTTAGCCAACAGGGACTGTGCGCAGCTATAAGTCCCGGCTTACCACCAGATGGGCTTGTGTTCATAACAGTCCTCGGCCAGCCACGCGATCCGGACAGCTTTAGGGTTTCATTCCAGCGGCTAGCGAAGCGTAATGATCTCCGTGTCATTGCTGTTCACGATGTCCGTCATACGACCGCGACACTACTCAAAGACCTCGGCATCCCGGCACGGGACGCGCAAATTATTCTGGGTCACTCAGATATTGCCACCACTCAGCAGATTTACCAGCACGCGAGCCTTGAGAATCGGCAGGATGCACTAGAGAAGATCACGTCAGCCTTATTGCAGCCAACTGTGCGTGCACAGAGCGAGGAGGTTGTGGAGCCCGCTGTGCGTTGCCGTCAAAAGGTCGACTACTGCCGTCAAAATGATGGATCATTTGCTTTGCCCGGGATGTTCCTGACCTCTGTTAATAATGGTGCACCCGAAGGGATTCGAACCCCCGACCTTTGGTACCGGAATTCGAAAAATTGGAGTTTGCGTGAGTGTGTAACAGGGGTAGAGAGTGTGCTCAGCGTGTGGAAAAGGCAGTGGATTTTAGGGTGCGTTGCCGTCAACGCTGCCGTCAGTTACCTGCAGTATCCATTAGGCGAGGTAGCGATTGTCGGCTTGCTGGATTCCGGTAGTTTGGCTGCGCCGATCGAGCTGCTACGTCATCGATTCTTTGATTCCCGATAGCCAATCACTTGGCTATCGGGTTTTTACTAGTGTGGAGGTTTATAAGGAGGGAAAATACATGGAACAAAACCCTAGAGGTGAAGCATCACCGACACCTGAGAAGCGTGAAGGATTACGAATAAATAGTATCGTCATCCCGGCAGATGACGAACAGCCGTTGCGACAGAGTCCGTTGCTGGCGGGAGGGCTGGTGGATCGTCAACAGCTCGTTGGCGGTTACATCCAAGCCGTCAACTTGGGTGAACCGCCCGCTCGTCTCTATTTCAACGAGGAAGGCAAGCAAATGGAGTTCCTGCCGAACAAGCGGGCGACACTGCTGCTCTGGGTACACAACCCGGCGTTCCGTCACCAGGACTTTATTGTCGGTGACGCGTTCGTGGTCGGGCCGGTCGGTCGCCGAAGCACGGATACAAGTGCTCCCGACGCGTATGTGCAGACGCTCTTCGAGGCCACGCGGTTCCATGTCGAGGTCCGGCCGTATGGCGATGCCGAGTGGCATGAGCATCTTGAACGCTTCGATGATTGGATACCGGCATATGAACATGCCGTTGGCTGGGGCGCTCGTATAGGCAGTGGACAACGGCCTCACCTAACCGCTGTTAGGGTCGTGCCCGAAGCGTAGCTACCAACTAAATACGGGCAGCAAGCTATGCCTGCCGCCCGTAATCTCCATGCAAGACGCCACCTCACAGATGGTACGTACATTCATCACGCTAGCGCACGCAACCGCCTTGCACGGATATATAACCACAAGTGAATAGGGGGATCAAGTATGGAAAAGGCTCCTGGGGTGGTTGTCACGGTGAGCGGAGGAGGTCTGGCATGAAGGAAGCAATCCTGCGCGTCGGGTCGGCGTGTACCGGCTACGGCGGCCTCGACATGGCGGTCATGTCCGTGTTCGGCGGGCAGCTCGTCTGGTGCGCGGACAACGACCGGCACGTGGCAGTTGTCTTAGACGCCCGTCACCCTGACGTGCCGAACCTGGGTGACTTGACGAGGCTCGACTGGCGCACGGTGGAGTCGACGGACGTGATCGCGGCAGGGTTCCCCTGCCAGGACATCTCATATAACGGCAAAGGACTGGGCATTGAGAAAGGAGCGCGAAGTGGCATCTGGAAAAACATTGTTACAGGCATTCGCCTATTACGACCGAAACTCGTGGTCGTGGAGAACGTGGCCGCGATTAGGCGTAGAGGGCTTGACCGCGTACTCGGGGACCTGGCCGAGCAGGGGTATTACACGGTCTGGACGAGCTTACGGGCCAGTGACGTCGGCGCGCCGCATCGCAGAGAGCGGGTCTTCATCCTCGGCTACCAGCGCGAGGCAACCAAACTGCTCGCTGCTGCCTACGCCAGTAGCCAGCGACCGGAGCGGCGGTCAGGACCCGGCCAAGCGTCGGGCGGGCGGCCACCAGGTGGACTTGAGCGACCTCGTACCGGCACTGTTCCCCTTACCGCGGACGAAGGACAAATCGCCACAGATGGCCTCATCTGGGGTCGATACGAGGAAGCGATCCGCCGGTGGGAAGCCGTAACCGGACGACCGGCGCCTGCGCCGACCGAGCACGGGGCGCGCGGGCAGACGCGATTGTCGCCGGCCTTCAGCGAATGGCTAATGGGTATACCTGAAGGACATGTGACCGGTCTCGATCTGCCCTACAGCGCGCAGATGCAGATCCTGGGCAACGGGGTCGTCCCCCAGCAGGCAACTGCGGCCTTACGGCTGCTGGCTACTGTCGCCGTTGGCGACGGTGACTTGCGAGATGAAGAGCGCTAACTGAACGAAAGAGGAGAACACAGCTATGGAACGAGAAGGACACTACGAAGACAACTTACCCTTGGACGAGGCAGCTCGGGTCGCCGAGTATCAGCGGCTCGTCAACGAGGGGATTGATCGCGCCCGGCAGGCGCAGCGGCCCATTGACCACCTGACCGCCAAGCGCATCGCCCAGGAACTCAGTCCCGGCAGCGGCCCGCTCTATGAGCTTGCCGAGACGGGCGCGATTGCGGAAACCATTGAGTTCGACCTTGCGCTCGCTGGGGAGGTTGCCCAGGACCTAGAGATAGAAGACTTGCACTCCCCGTGGATCGCTGCGCTGCGCGAGTACCTGGATGAGCGGCTGATCCGAAGCGAACTGCCGGGTTGGAACGACCCAAGTACGGGGTGATGTACGTAAACGAGGACTACAGCTATGGAACAGGAACGACGACAACCCTATGACGGCGAACGGCCGGATCTCAGTGACGAAGAACAACGTGCTGCGGAGCGTGTACCGGAGATCGACGCAGCCGGTGCGAGCTAGCCACCGGAAGTGGTAGCGCAGGCGCCGAGGCGCTCGGCAGCGGCTCCGAAACCAGTGAACCGGGAAGGCCTGACGGCCCAGATACTCCAGATGAGCGGCCTGAGCATGGCGACGAGCCGCGTCCGCGGATCTACGTGGCGAGCTTAGGTGACCTGCTTGTCGGCAATGCCCACGGCGTCTGGCTGGATGCCGCGCAGGAACCGGACGAGTTGGAGGCACAGGTAGCGGAGATGCTGGCCTCCTCGCCCTGGGCAACGGACCAATGGGCGATCCATGAGATTGAGGGCTTCTTCGGCCTGCAACTCAGCGGCTTCGAGGGTATCGGGCGCGTCTCGCGGCTGGCCCAAGGTCTACAGGCTCAAGGCGAAGCACTGGCCCGCTGGGTCGGATACCTCGGCACGGCGCACCTCGACGAGGCGCTGACCACCTTCGAGCAGGCCTACCGCGGGCACTTCGAGTCGCTGATGGCCTACGTCCAGCACCTGTCCCGCACGGACCAGTTCGTCCGCAATGTGCCTGCGCTGCCACGGCACATGCTTCCCCGCGGGCTGCAGATGGTGGCGGCCACGCTCCCCGAAAGCACGGCTGAGCTGTACATCGTCGAGAGCCGGGACGACGGTATCCACGTGTTCGACGCCAGCGAGGGCGCCTGAACGCGCCCGACACATAACGTAAACGGAGGAACGCATGTATGGAACGAGAACAACGCAACCCTAATGAGAACGCAACGCGGCGGCCGTTACCGGGCGAGGAGGGATATGAGGTCGATGAGAGCGACCGGTTCGCTCGTACCGTTGGCTTTGAGTTCGGCCACCTCGACCTGACGGCTCCCGAGGGCGGTTCGTGGAGCGAGTGGATAATCACCCGGGGCATCGATGAAGCTGAACGTGCGGACCATCCCATCGACAACCGTGTAGCTCACTACATCGCGGCGTTTTTAGGCAGCGCTGCCAATCCGGCGCTGTGCAACCTAGCCACGTCGGGAGTCATAGACGGGCCGGGTATTCAAGAAGAGCTGGTAAGTCACTTCTTTCGCCAGACTGAGCAAGTCCGGTCCTGGATAGACCGGCTTGCCGAGTACTGCATGCACCGCGAAGACCGCGGGCCGGTTGAGAACTGGCAGCCGGACATCGACCACCAAGACCGGGCTGAGGCCGAACGGCTACGGCGGGACCGTCTTCTCGCAGAGCTTGATGGCTTGTTTGGACTGCCAGCGCACGACCAATTGGCTGGCGTCGAGGAGCTGGGCTGGTTCGGCCTACGCCGCCACGACGGACACCCAGGCGGCTGGATACTCAACGAGCAAGCGGCGACCGGCGAGAGGGACATCTTCGAGACGGACTCGGATGCCGAGCTCGCCGAGCACTGGCGGGACATCACTGAGCACTACCTGCGGTTCTACCGGGAGACCCGGCCGGGCGCCCATGAAGTCAGTGATGAGCGCTCTCTGGACCGCGGACACGTCGCCGGACCTGCCGATCCTGAACTGCCCGAACCGTAGGCAACGACCTGCAAGCAACCAAGACATGTAAACGGAGGACAGAGCTATGGAACAACTACCACGACGCCCTGGAGGGAACGAGGAGCAACCCTTACCCGGCGAAAGCCCTGCACCGGTCGAGGTCGAGCCCGGCCGGGCAGGGAAGATCATCGATGATGGCATAACAGTGGCGGAAGCAGATGGGCAGCGCGTCGAGGACTGGGTTGCCCGGCATATCGCCTTACAGCTGAAGGACGAGGACGATTCGGGACTCGACGTGTTTGCCCGGAGTGGCGAGATAACCAGGGACCTCCAACCCGAACTCATCCGGGCGTACCTGAAGCTGCTTCCGCAACGGCGCTGGATCGATGCGCTGTACGGGTACGCCACGGAACGAACTGACCAGGGGCCGGTGGACGGCTGGACGGAACGGGCGCACGCTCGCGACCAGTTCCATGCTGCCTGGTGGGATCGGGATGGGCAGCGGGGCAACCGGTACCACGAAGGCAGGGACTTAGACCGGGAGATCGGGGTCGCCCAAGACAGCAGGCAGGCGATCGGCGACGAGCTGGCCATGCGCCTGCTGGTGCGGATTGCCCCTAACCCACACAGCGATGTCGCCCGTTTCGCCGCGGATGGTCAGGTGACGGACGAGCTGAGCCGAGAACTGCAAGAGCGGTATCTGTCGGGTACCGAGCAGGACCGGCGGTGGCTGAATGAACTCGGCTCGTGGATCGCGGCAAGAGGCGGGCAAAGCCCCGTCCCCTGGTGGCGGTCGCCTGCGCAGGTGGAGCAGGCCGTGACGGAACAAGCCGATCCAACTGAACAGGCCGAACGCCGCACTGCGCGACTGGCCGACCTGGATGAGCGCTTGGCACCGTTGCCCGACCTGGGTGACATCCCACGGCCGCCGACTGGACACGGATTCGGCGGCGGATACGAGTGGATGGAAGAGGCTTTACCCGAGGGTTGGTACGTCGAGCCGATGTGGGGACGCGACGGCTGGAATCTCGGATCTTGGCCGTACGTCGTGGTGGCGCTGTTCATCGACGATGAGCACGACCGCTACGCCGTCACTACCTACGTCGAGGGCGACATCAACGTAAGGCGGTATAAGAGCCGGGGCGCGCTGTATGTCGCGGTGAACGGGATTGCTGAGTGGCACTGGCGGTTCGGGCAGTCGAGGGGGCCGCGTGACCTGCCCGAGAGACAAGGGTTACTAGCCCACCACACCGGGCCGTATTCGGAGTGGCGCAGCGCGCGTGATGGCGATGTGGAGGAGCAGAGGCGACGGCGGGAGACAGGAGGCCGGCACGACGGGACGGATACCTGACATCGGCGTCCGTGCGGCGCTGGAAAACTGAATGTTGGAGAGCTCGCTACTTCAATTCGACGCTGCTGAGTACTTTGCCTGCTGTAGTTACTTCACTATTTGAGAACCAGGCTTTAGCCTGGTCTAGCGAAGCGTACGTCTTATTATTATCTGCGTCTCGGACCTGTAGATGTTCAATGCCGCTACCAGAAGGGTTTGGAAACTCTGTATATAGAAAACCTGTACCTACGTTCTGTCCGCTTATGAGACCTTGCTGGCTTATCTGGGCGCTTGTGGAGACGTAGTAAAAAGGAAGTATTGCAGATGTGTCTTTATCATTGAAGATACCTTCAACTATTTTTAGGCTCCCCGTATTAGAGCCTGTTGGGCTTGTGAAAGATAAGGTATCGAAGAAACATACTGCGGGGTCGCATGCGCCTCCTATGCCCTGGTCTGCTGGCGAATAATCAATACGAACACTGCCTGAGGGGCTCGTAATCGACAGGCTGTTCTGATCAGGAAGATAGGTTTCACCCTGGCTGGTTGTCCAGTTGGTCGGATACTTAAAGCAGAGGTGGCCGTAGCTTGAGCAGTATTGGTTCCACCCCGCATATGGATCAGTGGCAGCAGTTGTAGTGCTCGTGTGCGTCGAAGTCTTCGTCGTAGTACTGCTGTCACTTACTGCTGAACTCTTCGACTTGTGATCCCGATGGTAAACATAGGCTCCTGAACCTCCGACCACTACCAGTGCTACCACGATCATTAATATTGCGACGAGTCCGAAGCCTTTGGTGTTGAGTGAGTTTCTCTGCATTGTAAGTCCTGTTTTGTCGAAATTTTGATCTTATCTTTATCATCAAGCCGACTATGATCATATTGATTATCCAATATGCATAGGCTATTATCAAGACAATAATTAGTAAACAGGATGAATCAACAGATGAGTAAGAAATCTCTCAATAATAAAGGCTTTGCACCTCTGCTCTTACTAATCGGCATAGCCGCTGTGTTAGTTGTCGGTGGTGGTGGCGCGTATGTCTATCACCAGAATCATAAGCCGAAGAGTTCAGCAGTAAGTGACAGCAGTACTACGACGAAGACTTCGACGCAAACTAGCAACTCTCAACAGTCGGCTGCCTCATCTACGCAACAGGCAAAAACTAGTGCTATGTCAACCTGGTCAACGTTTAGTAATACTACCCTTGGGCTGACCTTTCGTTACCCATCCGATTGGGGGCAAACTAGTGTCACTACGATGAATGCCACCCAAGCTAATGCAAATGGCACTTTCTACAAAATATCCTTTGGTGAGCCCATTTACATTACCGTACACCCTCAAGCGTCATTGCAAGCCAGCGACACCACATTCGGTAATCTCCAGACCGATGATACGACATTCGCTAGTTCGAGGCATGTGTTTATAAATGAAGCGACGGTAGTGGGCGCCATTGTTCCGAGTACGGGTAATCAAGATGCTGAGATATATGCTGCTCGCTCAATCGGTCTATCCAAAGTTAATGCGTCCGACATTGTTTTGTTTGATTCGCGCGCATATTCTGGCAGCTGTTCGCAGGATTCATACGTAGGTTGCTACACAACTGACGAGCTAAATGACTATCAGTGGCTTCTGGAGAGTGCATCTACCCTTTGAGTAAGGTGATACGAAGCCTCATAATCTAGTCACCTTCACACTATTTAATTGTAATAGCCAGAGTGCTTACGTGCTCTGGCTATTTTCATGCCTAATAAATGATGCGCTTTGTTCACTGAACTAAATATGTTATAAGTATCCTCTGCAAGTGCAAATACCCAAAGGAGGTGTTTCGAATAGCAGTCCATGATCGTCATGGACAGGCATTTCGCACGTTAAAAACCTGTATCTACAATCCCTCGAAAGGGAAGTCAAATGCGACCTGTCCTCAGTAGGACAAGAGCAGTACCAGGGTTGCTGACATCGCTTCTACTAGTCTTCGGGCTAGTCATTGGTGGCGTCGCAGCGACCTCGACCTCGGCATTCGCGTCTGGCACGTACGACAATGCGACTATCGCCACCGATGCACTTGCGGACGTGGGCCAAAACCCGGCCCCAGGCGGTGGCCAGTGCAAGGCGTTCGCCAATGCCATGGTAATCGCGGCAAGCGGCGGTACGCAGAGCCCGTCAGGGTATCAATCCGGCTGGGCTGCTGCTGGCGGTACGTCGGTCAGCTCGGCTAATGCCGCAAAGGGTGACATTATCCAGATCACTCCGGCGGGTAGTACCGACAGTACCGCCGAGTCGATATACGCAGCTCACCTGAACGACAAGGGTGGTAACGCTGCGTACAAGCTACACACGACTATTGTCGTTGCCAACAACGGGAACGACTCATTCACGGTCGTGGATGCTAATTTCACCGCTACAAACACGGTCGGTGAGCACTACACCTTTGACCCATATACCTGGGCCGCGGGCAGCATCGTCGACATCTGGCGGATGGGTACGGTTACAGGCGGAAGCGGCGGATCAGGCGGCAGTAGCTTCGAAGCGGCGGCTCAGGCCAACACCGGCGAGCTGTACGTGTACAACACCAGCATCGGTGTTACATCCGATACAACACAGGGTATGGCTGGCGGAAGCAGCCCTGCTGTCTCCGGTTCCGTGGTCGCCTTCGAGGCCAACACCGGCAACCTGCTTCTCTGGAACACGAGCAATAACCAGAAAGCGGACACGGGTCTAGGAATGGCTGGCGGAAGTAATCCAAGCTTCTCCGGCACTATGGTGGCTGTACGGGCGAATACCGGCGAGCTGTGGCTCTATGACACATCTGCTGGTCATGGCAGCGATACTACCAAGTTCATACTGTCAGGCACCAATCCGGCCATTTCCGGCAACTACGTCGCTTACCAAGCTACGAACGGAACCCTGGCGGTGTACAACACCTCCACGGGCGCCGTTACGAGCACGACGTTCGGTATGGCCGCTGGCACCAGTCCGGCAATCTCAGGTACCGAGGTCGTCTTCGAGGCGAACAACGGATACCTGTGGACGTACAACATCTCAAACGGCTCAGGGCCCGGTACTACCCTCGGCATGGCAGCGGGTACGTCTCCTGCCATTTCCGGTGGTGTTGCTGCCTTCCAGGCAAACACCGGGCACTTGTACCTCTACAACTGGACGAACGGCGGACAAGCCGACACCGGACAAGGTATGTACAGCGGGACGAGCCCAGCATTTTCAGGGACTGATGTCGCCTTCCAGGCAAACACTGGGCACATGCTGGTCTACGACACGTCTGTCGGGTCTTCCTCAGACAGTGGCGTGGGAATGGCAGCGAGTACGTCTCCGTCCATTTCCTGAAAGTGGAATAACCTTCCGCTTATGATTGTAGGTACAGCAAGGTTACATCGATGTCGCACTAGCGACACTTGTACATGTTGCCTGCGTGGGGACAAGAATATAAAGAGACTCCGGGCAATCCAGCCTGTTGAGAATCCTCTTCTTGTCCTCACGTTTGTACTACCTACTCGTTATCATGAATCAATAAGGTGGGTTCCCATAGCTCATCTGACACTCCCGGATGCGGAGTACACGCAGTCTGGCGAAGCCCGCGGCCAGTCGATCGGCGTCATCGCGGATGATGTCGTACTGCAGGGTCCAGAGGGCGTACCACTGGTCGGCCTGGGTGCCGAGCCGCGGAGATGACGCGTCGGGCGGTGCCCACAAGGCGCACTCACAGCTGGGATCGCCGCAGATCCTGGTCGGGAAGGATGAGAGGGATCGCTGGTAGTGCGCCATGTGGCCGGCGATCATGGGGCAAGCCTTTTGGGTGTAGGCGGCGCAAGGCGGACATAGGGCGGGCTCGTTAGAGCACTTCCGGTGTAGGTCGATCTGGCGCATGAGGAAGACCATGCGGCCGACGATGACCGAGCCACAGACGCTGCAGCGTCGCTCCCGCAGGCACAGCTCCATACGCTTGGCGTCGACCAACCCGAGAGCGGCCCTGCCGTTGCGGTGCTGGAGGGTAATAAAGGGGATGACCAAACCACCGGCCGTTGGGAATTGCGTGAGATGGACTGGAATTGGCGGTGGATCGAATGATTGCAATGGCATAGCGGTCACCTATTTTTGGGCAGCACATGCCCGGTTGTGGACTCGGGGTTACGCGGCGATCGGTAGCCGCGGAAGAGCTGCGTGCAGGTGATCGATTGCCAACTCGATCGGTGAACTGCAGCGATCTGAAGCTTGGGTGACAGCTGTTGCCGTTGTCAAGGCGATGCGAAAAGAATTACTGCGCGCCGATCGTTGGTGGGCGTAGCGCCACCGAGAATAGCCTGCATCAGGCGCAGCAATCCGGTGCAGACTGAGGGATGGATTATGGCGCGGGTTCCTCTGGCGGGTTAGGCTGCTCTAGCAGGCTAATCGCGCCGAATGTGGGATCTCTCAACGCCCGCCTGGCTTGCTCGCGGTTATTGGCGACGATAACTGATCCGTCCGGCCGTGGCACCAAACGGGTCGGGTCTCCGTCTGCTTCGTTCAAGGCATAGTCCATGAGCGCTTGGTCTATGACGACTCTGATGACGGCACTGAATTTAGTCCTGAACGGATCAGGGCGACGCTTTATCATCTCCTGGGGAGGTAACGGGCGCGAGCCAACTTCCCCTACCGTATCGTCGGGTGAGTTATATACGTTGGCCAAGCGCCGCGATTCATCTGGTGGTAGTTGTTCCGACATTAGTATCTATTTTAGAGAAGTGGTATGTCAGTTACCAGGGTTGAACCACGTCCGTAGGTGCTGGGCGTTTGCCTGTGGTGCTCCGTGTGCAGCTCGCTTTATTTATCCGTCCAACCGTCTGATCAGCGCTCAGGCAGAAGCAATCTGGCGAACTCGATCCGGTGCTCAATCCGGTCAAGCATCCGCATCAGCAGGCTGGCGGTCATGACCGCTTCCGATGCTTCGGTCACGTCGTCGAAGAACACTTCACGGTGGCCTGAGGGGTTCCGCAAGACGGCATAGGCACCGCGGAAGAGCATCATGGTGCCATCGACCTCGCCGGCTGGAGCCTCGCTATCGGCGAGCGGTCCACCTGCCTTGAAAGCACGGGTCATCAGGTCAGTGCCGATCACCTCAGCACCGTATCCGCCGAGCTTCCGGACCCTAACCTCGACGGCTTTCATGGCCACGAAGATGGCCTGCTCATACTCGCCGAGCAGGAACTGGCGCCGGACCCGTTGCCCGATGAGTGGATGGAGGTTGTCCTGAATTCTGTCGATGGCACGGATCTCAGCAAGGCTCTTGACCAGCGCCTGCTGACCCCAACGAGTGACGAAGATCGAGTCGGGGTTGTTGTCCTCGATCTTGCGGGCGATCATCCCGTGCGCGCGGAGCCAGCCGATCGCTTCACCGATGGCCTTCAAGGCATCGGCGTTGGAACTGTAGCCACCCTTAACGTCTTGGCGGTGGCGATTGCCGTAGTTGTACTCGTTCCACTCACTGGTGGCCACGAGATCCGTCAGGACGATGAGAGCAAGCTCGTCGACCGGGAGTTTCAGGGCGTCTTCCGGGGAGATGGTGAGCACGGCGGCCTTTCGATCGCTTGATTATGCCTGCTCGCATGAGAGCCGAAGGCCGGCATCTTGCGGGTGCGAACTACTGCCACGGGGAAGCGCTTCACGGTGTGTAACCCGACAGGGCGACCACGATGGGGATAAGAGTCCTCGAGCCGCCGCTATACATCCTGCGCATGGTTAGGGCGGTACGCAGCTGAAAGGATGAAGAGCCCGTCCCCTACGACAGGAGTCTTGATGTCCAGCGAGAACGTCGTACGCGTGCGCACCCTCGACGGCCTGCGCTTGGCCGCGTCAGTCGTCACTCCAGGCGGATCACCGGAGCGCGGTGTCGTCCTGGTCCACGGTGGTGGCGTAACGCGTGAGGAAGGTGGCTTCTTTACGCGCCTTGCTGCCGGACTAGCCGACGCTGGTGTCGCGTCCCTGCGCTTCGATCTCCGCGGACACGGGGAGAGTGAGGGCCGGCAGGAGGACTTGACGCTTGCGACCATCCTCAACGACATCGGCGTGGCGCTCACGTCGGTGCAAGAGGCGACCGGCGCCTCGCGGTTGAGCCTGCTCGGGGCTAGCTTTACCGGCGGTGTCTGTGCGTACTACGCCGCCAAGCGCGCTGCCGCGATTGACCGCCTGGTGCTCCTGAACCCGCAGCTGGATTACAAGCAGCGGACGATCGACAGCCGGACCTACTGGCATAACGGCCAGCTCGACGACGAGATGGCTGGGCAGTTGCGCGAGCAGGGCTACATCCAGTTCACGCCGTCCCTGCGGCATGGCTACGCCATGCTCAATGAGGCCTTCTGGTTCGATCCGCTGGCGGTGCTCGGCGAGATCACCGCGCCGACTCTCCTGGTCCATGGTACGAAGGACACGTTCGTGCCGGTCGAGTTGACGCGGGCGGCGCTGCCCCGGTTCACGTCCGAACACCGCTTGGTGGAGATCGAAGGCAGCCAACACGGCTTCGCCGTCCATGATGACCCCCAGTACCTCAACCCGCAGAGCCAGGAGTGGCAAGCCCTCGTGATCCGTACTATCGCGGCGTGGATTACCGCTGACTCGTCAGCACTGCCTGCTTGAGTGCCCGCGGCCCGGGTCGGCTGCTCCAGGGCTTGAGTGCCTGCACGGTCTCGGTGAGGATTCGCACCGTGCGTTCCGAGTTCGTTTCTCTGGCAGTCTGGGCAGCTTGCATGCCGACCAGAGCAGCTTCATCGGGTTCGCCGGAGAGCGCGAGCGCGGTGGCTCGCCGGGCACGGAAGAAACCGGCGTCCCGGCGTGACAGCTTGCCGCTTGTAAGCACCTGGTCGAAGATTACTGCGGCCTTGGCTGGTTTGCCCGCTTCCGTGTAACAGGTGGCCTGCCGGAGCAAGAGCGTATCCATGCTGAAGTACAGGCACGGCCCAGATGGCTCCTCGGATGCAGCCTGGCCAAGCACTTCACGGGCTGTGTGCATCTGCTGCTCGACAGCGCTCAGCGGCTCACCGGCCATAGCGAGGCCGATCGCATGCTGCTGGGTGACCTCGGCGCGGATAGCGGCCGGCAACGTCCAGGGGCCTTGGTACGCGGCTTCCGCAAACGTCACCACCCGATGCATGTCGCGTTCCTCGTAGGCCATCTGAGACTTCTTGAGCAGGACGTAGCCTTGCATGGCGGTGTTGTTCGCTTCTTGCGCCCATTCCATAGCCCGGTCGTACCAGTAGCCCGCGCTCGCTGAGTCTTGCAGGTCGCGGTACAGCCAGCCCGCGAACTCGGCACCGTCGGCACCGAGCGAGAGGAGTTGGCGCCGCACGTCCGGCCTGACTTCACGGACGTGTTGCGAGATTGCCCCGAGGATGCCGAGCACAATGGGGAG
>Ga0207416_1001592_pt1 | contig 28970 bp, 24 predicted proteins | sample PaiPotPPM11metaG_FD_184107 | JGI IMG/M metagenome (GOLD analysis project Ga0207416, IMG submission 184107) | Iron sulfur acid spring bacterial and archeal communities from Banff, Canada, to study Microbial Dark Matter (Phase II) - Paint Pots PPM... ... | reverse complement strand
CTTATCGCAGCGTACCACGCCCTTCCTCGGCCGGTGGCGCCAAGGCATCCACCGCTTGCCCTTGATACCCTTGCCCCTCGCCGCCAGCCCCCCTGCCCCACTCTCGGGGGTGCGGGCGCGGCGAGGCGCCCTTCGCGCGGCCCGCCCGAGCGCCGGACCCCTCCCGAGGCCCCGCCCGGCGGCCCGCGCCGCCATCCGTCTTCCTCTGCCAACGTGCTTCCCGCCGCGCCAAGGCGCGGCGGCGGACGCTCAGCATACCAAGTCCGCGCCAGGCTGTCAAATGCGGGACGAATCCGGAAAATGATGCCGGGGACAGCGCAGACAGGCCACGTATTATCCGGAGCGCGGGCATCCTGCCCGCCCCGGACTGCCCGATTTGGAGGGATTTCGGCGACTTGGAGACATGGTGCTGGGCGGACCCAACCGGGCGGGCAGGATGCCCGCGCTCCCCATCTGCCAGATACCTACCCTTGCAAGCCGCCCGTGTCGTCGCTAGCGAGTAGCGCGCGGATCCAGCGCGTCGCGTAGCCCGTCACCGAGGAAGGTGAAGGACATCATGGTGATGGCGATGGCGAGAGCAGGGAACACGACGAGCTGCGGGTCCGAAAAAATAGCAGTGTAGCCCTCGTTGATCATGCCGCCCCACGTCGGGGTTGGAGGTTGTACGCCTAACCCGATGAAGCTGAGCGCCGCCTCGATAAAGATAGCGCCGGGGATGCCAAAGGTGACCGAGACAATGATGGGGCCCAGGGCATTGGGGAGGAGATGGCGGAAAAGGATTCGCCAGGTCGGCGTGCCCATGGCGCGGGCTGCTTCCACAAACTCCTTCTCTTTCAGGCTGAGGAGCTGGCCGCGCGTCAGTCTCGCCATGCCGACCCAATTGACCAGGCCGATGGCGATGAAGATGTTCTTCAGACTCGGTCCGAACGCCGCCATAAAGATGATGACGAAGAGCAAGTCCGGGAAAGCATACATCACGTCGGTGATACGCATCAGCAGGTTGTCGACAGCGCCGCCGGCGTACGCGGCGATTGCGCCGATTGGTATGCCAATAGCCAAGATGATCACCTGGACGAAGATGCCGACACTCAAGGAGATGCGGGCGCCATAGATCAGACGACTGAGCTGATCGCGACCAACGGTGTCCGTGCCAAACCGGAAGTCGGCGTTGGGTGGTTGCATCGATCCGCCGGACTGCAGGACAGTAGGATCATATGGCGCAATCAGCGGCGCCGCGACGGCAATAATGGCCAGCACGACGATCGCGCCGAGCGCCACCATCGAGGCGTGGTTGCGCCGCAGCCGCTCGAAGGCATCCGACCACAGGCTGCGCTGCCGTGGAGCCGGGACAGCGGGCGCAGCGCGCTCCAAAGCCATCCTCGACGCTTGTTGCGCGAGTGCCATGATCGACCTCCTGACGAGCTATCAGCTGTCAGCCGTCAGCTTTCAGCGGAATACGAGGCCGCCGATCCCTCGCGGATACGGCAACGTTGTAGCACTGGCTCATAGACGTCAACCCTGCTCAACATGTCCTGCCTGCCTCCGCAATACCCGGGCTAATCGCTGACGGCTGACACCTGATAGCTATTCGCTACCCGTATCGAATACGTGGATCGATGACCGCGTAGAGTAGGTCCACGATGAGATTCATGACCACGATGATGAAGGCGTAGAAGAGCGTCGTCCCCATGATGAGTGGATAGTCGCGACCGTCAATGGCCTGCACGAAGAGCCGGCCGGTACCCGGAATGGAGAAGATGCTCTCCACAATAAAGGAACCCGCGAATAGGCCGGCGAAGATCGGGCCGACCACGGTCACCACGGGAATGAGTCCGTTGCGCAGGATGTGACGCCAGACGAGCAGCCGTTCGCCGACTCCTTTGGCGCGTGCCGTCCGGACATAATCTTGCCGGACCACCTCCAGGACGCTGGCCCGGGTGATGCGCGCCAGATAGGCGGCCGGCGTGAAGGCCAGCGCGAGCACCGGCAAGACCATCTGCTGTGGATTGCCCCAGCCGCCGGTCGGCACCAGATGCAATGACAGAGCGAAGATCACGATGAGGATCATCGCCCACACGAAATTGGGCGTGCTGGCGCCGGCAGTCGCGAAGCTGAGCGAGACGTAATCCGCCCACGTGTTTTGGCGCAAGGCGGAGATCGTGCCGAGGGTGACGCCGATGATCACGGCGACCAGCAGCGCTAGCGCCGCGAGCCGGCCGGTGATCGGCATGCCGCTCAGGATGATATCCCGCACATTGCGGTCTTGATACGTATAAGAGATGCCAAGATCGCCGTGCAGCGCCCGTACCACGTACAGCACGTACTGCTCCGGTATCGGCTTGTCCAATCCGTACTTGTGCTCGAGGTTGAGCGTGACCGATGCGGAATGGGCTTTGTCCGTATCGAACGGGCCGCCTGGCGTCACGTGCATCAAGATAAAGGTAATCAGGGAGATGACGAGCATCACCGGAACAATCCAGAGGGTGCGCCGGACCACGTATACCGTCATGGCTAGTCGTCCTCCTGGTCATCACCCTAATCGGGGTCGGAATGTTGGCAGAAATCCCGCCGCGTTCCCAATCCCAGGAGAGGGAACGCGGCGACCAAACGCCGGCCTAATGGCTCGCCAGGGTGATGTTCTTGTAGAAGTAGTCACCGATGGCGGGCGTCTCGTCTTGGGCAGTGTAGGTGAAATTCTGCACCCAAGGCTTCACCAACCCATACAGCACGTCCTGATACATGATGAGCGCCGGCTGGTCGTCATACAGGACCTTCGCCGCCTGGGTGTAGAGGTCGGCGCGCTTAGTCGCATCCATCTCCTGGTCGGCCTGCTTGATGAGGGTGTCGAACTGCTTGTTGCTGTACTCGCCGTTGTTGTTACCGTCGCCGGTCCGAAACAAGTCGAACCAGTCCTGCTGATCGGGGTAGTCGGCCCCCCAACCGGACCAGACCAGGTCGAAGTCGTGCTTCTTCTGCGCGGCGACGCGGGCCTTGGACTCTACCGGTCGCAACGTCAGGTTCACGCCGATGTTCTTCTTGATCATGGCCTGAATGTAGGCGGCGTAACCGGAGGTGACAGGATTATTCGTGAACAGGATCGACAGCTTAGCCGACGCCGGGTCGACGCCCGATGCCTTTAGGCTTGCTTGCGCCTTGGCAACGTCAAACCCGTAGGCGGAGCCGCCGTTCGGATCGTACCCCGGCATGCCCTTGGGAATCACGAAGGTTGCCGGCACACCCAATCCCTTGAACTGGTCCTGGACAAAGGCTGAGCGGTCGAACGCCTGGGACAGCGCATGGCGGAAGTTGACATTGTCCAGCGGCGGATGCTTCACTTCGAGGTACATCCAGAAGACCGACAACGCCGGATTGGTAGAGAACTCCTTGGAAAGCGTCGAATCCTGCTTGATCGAGGGCACAGTCGTGCGCGGCGGCACGACAATGTCCAGCTCGCCATTGCGGTAGGCGGCGAACGCGGCGTTGGTGTCGGTAATGACTCGGTACTGCAGACCGATCTTGGGCGGGCCACCCCAGTAGTTGGGGTTCGGCGCGAAGACCATCTGGTCCTGGGGACGGTGGTCGATCAGCACGAACGGTCCGTTGCCGACATAGTTCTTGACGTCATTCGTCCAGTCCTGCTTCACCAGATCCTGCTTGATCGGCGGGACGGTTGCCAACGAGACCAGGTCGAGGAAAAATGGGGTGGGCTGCCCCAAGGTGAACACGAGCGTGGAGTCGTCGCTGGCTTTGACACCGACGGCGTCCTTCAACTTCTGCAGATCGGCCGCGGCCACCTTCTTCGGATCGGCGCTGTTGTAGGTATCGGAGCCCTTGATCACGCCGGCGAAGTATCCGGCGTAGGGGGCCGCGATGGTGGGATCAAGGATGCGCTTGAAGGAATACTCGTAGTCTTGCGCCTTGACCGGCGTCCCATCGGCGTACTTGTGCGCGCGAATCTTGAACGTCCAGGTGGTCCCGTCGGTGGAGGTCGTCCAGCTCTCCGCGCTGCCCGGGACCGGCTTCAGGTCCTTATCCAGCAGCACGAGCGCGTCAAAGACCTGACGGACGACAGCGATCTCATCGGTAAATTCGGCCAGGTTAGGATCAATGGCATCCGGCTCCGCAGCCAGGTTGATCCGCAGCGTTTGATTGGCTGGCATCTTGGCAATGTCGGTACGGCTGCTGGCCGGCTTGGCGCTGGAGGAGCCGGCGGCGCTGGCCGACGAAGCGGCGCTGCTGCTGGACGCGGTGGTCGCCGCCGCGGCGCTGCTGGTACTTGGGGCGCTGGAGGAGATGGCGCTGCTCACACTGGCGCTGGTGGCGGCGGACGAGCTGGAAGGCGCCGCCGAGCTCGATGATACGGCCGCGGATGTGGACGGCGCCGCGGAGGAAGCGGCGCTGCTCGCGGCAGATGCAGCAGTCGATGAGCCGGTGGTGACCGCCGCCGTGCCGCCGCAGGCGGCCAGCAAGCTCACGACGGCAACACTGCCGGTGCCGGCTGCTACTCGCAAGAATCGCCTTCGTGGGAGCCTCGACTGTGTGGGACTTGCTGATCCAGATTCCATGAAGCCTCTTCCTTTCCTGAGATTCTCTATCCACATTGTCGACGGGCAAGCGCCTACTCTAGGCCTGGCCCCTCACACAACTAATGCAACGTTCGTGCCAAGCGCGCAATGATGGATAGGCATTGCTCTCATACGTCATACAGATAAGCATAGCAAATTACCACGAGGTGTCAACCTCCGGGCCATTGCGGGTGGTTCGAGTTAGGCCTCGAATTCCTCGTCGTGCCGGCCGATGACGGTGGCGGTGGCAACAATATCGCCGTGGTCGAGGCGAATCAAGGTCACTCCTTGGGTGGCGCGCCCGGACTGGCGCACCGTGTCCAGCGATTGGCGGATGACGATGCCGCTGGCGGAGGTAATGACGAGCTCCGTGTGGTCCCCGTTGACGATGTGCGCGCAGACGATGTAACCCGTGCGGTCGGTGAGCTTGGCGGTTGCGACGCCCTGCCCGCCGCGACTCTGCTTGCGGTACTCCTCCATCGAGGTGCGCTTGCCATAGCCGAGCGACGTGACGATGAGTAGGTCGCCGGGGTGCTCCAAGCGCCCCGCGCCTGCGACGACATCCATGCTGACCACGATGTCGTCGGCCGCCAGGGACACGCCGCGCACGCCGGCGGTATCACGGCTGGTCGGACGGATTTGCGCCTCGCCGAAGCAGATGGCGCGACCCAGTTTGGTGACCAGCACGACCTCCTGATTACCGTCCGTCGGCCGCACCCAGGCCAGCTCGTCACCCTCATTGAGGGAGATGGCGATGATGCCGTTGCGGCGCACGTTGGCGTAGTCGGTGAGCGGCGTCTTCTTGACCGTACCCTGGCGTGTCGCCATCAGGAGATACCGCTGCTGGGGCTCGTCGAAGGACGGGATGCAGAGCATCGCCGTGATCGTCTCCCGCTGGTCCAGCGCCAGCAGGTTGATCAGTGGCAGTCCCTTGGCTTGTCGAGATGCGTCAGGAAGCTCGTGGACGCGCAGCGTGAACATCTTGCCGCGATTGGTGAAGAACAGCACGTTGCTCAGCGTGTCGCCGATGAAGGTGTGCTGGACCACGTCCTCGTTGCGGGTGAGCATCCCGAGCTTGCCGCGACCGCCGCGCCGCTGCGGACGGAAGCCGTCGGTCGGGCTGCGCTTGACGTAGCCGTGCGAGGTCAACGTCACCATCACCTGCTGATGCGGGATGAGATCCTCTTCGCTGAATTCGCCCGTCTCGTCGACGATGCGCGTGCGCCGGGCGTCGCCGTACTTCTCCTTGATCTCAGTGAGGTCCTGCTTGATCAGGTCCAGGACCTTGCGCACGTCGGCCAGAATCGCCTCCAGCTCCTGGATGGTCTTGAGGATGGCCTTGTACTCATCCTGGATCTTCTTGCGCTCCAGTGAGGCCAGGCGGCCCAGGGTGAGCGCCGTGATGGCGCGGGCTTGCGGCTCGGTGAACTTGAAGTCGGACATCAGGTTGTGGGCGGCGCTGTCGGTGGTCTGGGAGCGGCGGATGCAGGCGATGACCGCGTCGAGCATATCCAGGGCCCTCGTCAGGCCCTCCAAGATGTGGGCACGCTCGCGTGCCTTCTTGAGCTGGTAGCGGGTGCGCCGCGTGATCACATCCTGCCGGAAAGTCAGGAACTCTTGCAGGCAGCGCTTGAGGGTCAGCACGCGCGGCTCGCCGTTGACGATGGCCAGCATGTTGACGCTGAAGTTCTGCTGCAGCGCGGTGTGCTTGAAGAGGCCATTGAGCACCTTGCGCGGCTGGGCGTCGCGGCGCAGCTCGAAGACCGCGCGCATGCCGTCGCGGTCGCTCTCGTCGCGAATCTCGGTGATGCCGTCGATGCGCTTGGTCTTGACCAGCTCGGCCGTGCGCTCGATCAGCAGCGCCTTGTTGACCTGGTAAGGCAGCTCGCGGATGATGATGGCATTGCGACCGCCGCGCAACTGCTCGATCTCGCAGACGGCGCGCTGCACGATGCGACCGTGGCCGGTGGCGTACGCCTGCTGGATGCCCTCACGCCCCAGGATCAGCGCCCCGGTCGGAAAGTCCGGCCCCTTGATGATCTTGGTGATCTCTTCAGCCGTCGCCTCAGGGTTGTCGATCAGCATGGCCAACGCGTCGCAGACCTCGACGAGGTTGTGCGGCGGCACATTGGTGGCCATACCCACGGCAATGCCCATGTTGCCATTGATCAGGTAGTTCGGCACGCGCGTCGGTAGGACGCTCGGCTCGCGCTCCGTGGCGTCGTAGTTGTCCTGGAAATCGACCGTGTCCTGGTCGATGTCGGCCAGCATCTCCTCCGAGATTGCGGTGAGCCGGACCTCTGTGTAGCGGCTCGCCGCGGGGGAGTCGCCGTCGACGCTGCCGAAATTACCTTGACCGTCGACCAGCGGGTAGCGCATGGAAAACGGCTGAGCCAGGCGGACGATCGTGTCGTAGATGGCGGCGTCGCCGTGGGGGTGGAAGCGCCCCATGACCTCACCGACGACCTTGGCGCTCTTGCGGTAGCCTCCAGTATGGCGCAGCCCGAGCTCGTCCATGCCGTAGATCACGCGCCGGTGGACCGGCTTGAGGCCGTCGCGCACGTCGGGTGTCGCCCGCTTAATGGCGCTCATCGAGTAGGAGAGATACGACGTGCGCATCTCATCTTCGATGCGAATATCCCGGTCGCGCGTGGTCTCAATCGCCATAGTGCGGCACTATCTCCCTGGAATCATAGCTAAGAGCATCAATGTATTTTACCATTTTGCGGTAGCTATCGTCGCTTCGGGCATCGAGCAGCCCCGCCTGGAGCAGCTTTTGGGCAAGAGCATAGGCGTCGTGCTTGTCCCCCTCGCGCCGAAGGCCGATGGTTACGATCACAACCACCACCAGGATCCCATCCACCCGGTAAATGATCCGATAGCGCTGTCCCGCGCTGCGTACGCTTCGATAGCCGCGCAGGTCGCCTGAAAGCGGCTTACCTTGCCGCTCCGGTTCCTGCTCAAGCCGGTCAAGGGACCGAACGACCGCCTGCCGTGCGCGGCCGTCGCGAATGGCGATGAACTGCCTTTTCGACTCGTCAGTGAACCATATCTTGTATCGGGGCGTCACAACCCCTGCTCGGCTTTGATGCCCTCCCAGGAATGGGTCCTGCCCTCGGCCAGGTCTGCGACACCCCGCCGAAAGGATGCCATCTGCTCCTCGTCGCCAAGGATCTCCATCGTTTCCGCGATGGCCTCAAACACCTCCCAAGGCAAAACCGCCAACACTGGTTTGCCACGGCGCGTCACGGTGATGACCTGCTGGTCGGGGTCGCTAGCCAGTCGCTCGGGCAGTTGGGTCAGTTGTGCCCGCGCCTGTTCCATGGATAGGATTGCCACTACATCTCCTCAGCTTGCTCCTACGCACGACCAATCGTACAGGCAGTCGTACGAATCAGTGTACGACCTATTGCCTGCCGGCACCCGTGCCCCGCCCTCGCGCACTGTTCGGACGCCCCAGGATTCCCCACAACGGAATGCCCTTCTTCCGTACCGTCGCACTTCCCCGCCCCCACCGGAATGCATGACCGTGGCGACCTGATTTGGGGACGTTTTATGGTCAGCTCGCCGCGTTAGCAGTACCGAACTACGCGCCACTCAACGTGTTGGTACGGGATGTGCGACAGCCGTGGAACCCGGAAGGAGCGATGCGCCGCGTCCTAAACGATGCTCATGGGCATTGTGGCTAGAGAGATTCATCTTTATGAAGTTATTCTATAGTTCCTCCTACGTCGTGGCGCGCCACTCCTCGGATACTACGCGAAAGGCAGCCTGGATCGCCGATTCGTTGCGAGCGTCGCCCATCGCTGGGATTGAGATGGAGGCGCCGGATCCGTTGACGGCCGAGAAGCTGGAGAAAGTGCATGAGCCTGGCTACGTCCGCGCCATCCGTAGGGGTCAGCCTCCGGAGCTGGCCGGGTCGAGTGGTCTGGATTGGGATCCCAAGGTCTGGCCCATGGCGCTGGCCACCAACGGCGGGGTGGCAGCGGCGGCGCTGGCCGCGCTCCGCGATGGCGTCGCCGGCTCCCTCTCCAGCGGTCTGCACCACGCCCGCCACGATCGAGGTGAAGGCTACTGTACCTTCAATGGCTTGATGCTGGCAGCTCGTGCCGCGCTGTTTGCCGGAGCGCGAGCGGTGCTGATTCTGGACTTCGACGCCCATTGCGGCGGCGGCACTCGATCGCTCATCGGCAACGATGCGGCTATTCAGCAGGCAGACGTCGCCGTCGCCTCCTTCGACGCCTATCGCGGCTCTGCCAAGCAGACCCTGGACTTCGTGCGCCGAGCCGATTCCTACTTGCCGGCTATCGAGGCCCGTTTGCGCCGGCTTGAGGAGGCGTGGCCGGCATTTGATCTGTGTCTCTACAATGCCGGCATGGACCCCTATGAAGGCTGCGATCTCGGTGGCTTGCGCGGGATCACGGAGTCAATGCTGGAACGCCGAGAGCAGCTCGTGTTCGATTGGTGCGGCCGGCAGAACATTCCCGTGGCCTTCGTGTTGGCCGGGGGCTATACTGGCGAGCGTCTGGACCGCGACACGCTCGTTGGCCTGCATCGACTGACGCTCCTGGGAGCGATGCGCCTCCAGCCGGACGGCCCGCCGGCTCGCCCGCCCAGGAGCAGCCTCACCTGGATCTCCCCCAAGCTCGACCGGCGCCTCGAGCGTGTGACGAATTCGCCAACCATTCGGGCCGCCGGCCTGGGACGGTGGCAGGAGCTCGTCGCCTCAGCGGCGCAGGCGAAAGAATGGGAATATCTTCCATCCTGCTATCAGGACCTCGTGGTGCGGGCAGAGCAGGACGTGTGAACCTCGCCCCCGGCCCCTCCCCTACGAAGGGAGGGGCCGGGGGCGAGGTTCCCTCACTCCAACTCCCGGCTGATCTCCTCCCCATCCTCTTCGTCACCCAGACTAAGATCAAGCGCCGTCTCCTGCTGGCCAAACAGGTCCTCGTTCGGCCCTCTACCGCTCGTCGCGTGGCTGAGCGAGAGGGATCGTCGCCGCGCGGGGGCCGGCCCCAGCACGCGCTCGATCGCCTCGGACAGCCAGCGGGCCTCGATGACTTCGATGCTGGCGGCTCGTCCCTCCCTCCGCAGGGGGGAGGCGGCTCCCGCTCGCCGGCCATTTCCCGCCGGCGCCAGCATCCGCCGGAAGCCCAGCCGCTCTGCTTCCGCTAGCCGGCGATCGAGCTGCCGCACCGGTCGCAGCTCGCCCGAGAGTCCAACTTCTCCGGCGACCGCCAGGTCCTCTGGTACTGGCTGATCCCTCACGCTGGAGGCGATGGCCAGCGCCACGGCGAGGTCGGCCGCCGGCTCGGTCAGCCGGACGCCGCCCACGACGTTGACGTAGACGTCCTGGCTGCCCAATGGCAGCCCCGCGCGGCGGGTCAGAACTGCCAGCAGCAGATACAGGCGGTTGACGTCGAAGCCGTTGGCGGAACGCCGGGGGAGACCGAAGCTGGTCGGAGCCGCCAGCGCCTGTACCTCCACGAGCAGCGGGCGTGTCCCTTCCGTGGTCGCCGCGGCCACCGCGCCGGGAGCCGGACCGCTATTGCCGGAGAGAAAAAGCGTCCCGGGATCGGCCACCTCGACCAGTCCGGCGTCGCCCATCTCGAACAGCCCGATCTCGTCGGTCGAGCCGAAGCGGTTCTTGACGCCGCGCAAGATGCGGTAGCTGCTGACTCGCTCGCCTTCCAGGTACAGGACCGCGTCGACCATGTGCTCGAGCACACGCGGTCCGGCTACCGTCCCCTCCTTGGTCACGTGGCCGACCAGGAAAATGGGAGTGTGTTGCCGCTTGGCGACTCGCAGCAACTGCTGCGTACATTCACGTACCTGGCTGACGCTGCCGGCGGAGGCGCTGAGCTCGTCGGTCGCCACACTCTGGATGGAATCGATGACGGCCAGAAGGGGTGGGGTTGGCCCGGCCCCGGGTCCAAGGCCCGCGGCGACATCCAGGTGCGGCAGTATGGCAGCGAGGTCGGTTTCCGGCAGGACGAGCAGGCGATCGGAGGAGAGGCCCAAGCGGTCGGCTCGCAGCTTTACCTGTTGGGCCGATTCTTCCGCGGCAACGTAGAGCACGGAGCCACTATTGGCGGCCACGTGTCCGCACACTTGCAAGAGCAGCGTGGACTTGCCGATGCCCGGGTCGCCACCGATGAGCACGACCGAGCCGGGGACCACTCCGCCACCGAGGACGCGGTTGAATTCGTCCATGGGGAGGCGCAGCCGGTTCCAGTCGGTTGTCGGGATGCGTGACAAGGGCAGCGCGGCGGCCCCTGAAGCAGCTGTACCCTGCCGGACGCCTCCCGTAGAGCCAGCCGCCGCTGTTCGCTCGACGGTCTCGACGAGGCTGTTCCAGGCGCCGCATTCGGGGCAGCGACCCAGCCACTTGGGCTGCCGCCCGCCGCACTGCTGACAGATGAAGACGGACTTCACTTTGGCGGGCATAAACCTCTCCCCCGGCCCCTCCCCTACGAAGGGAGGGGAGCTTGCTCGGAGACGATCGTTGCCCGTCCCGGCAGCACCAGCGGTGGCTGCCAGCATAGGCGCTACCCTTGCCGTAGAGGCTCCCCTCCCTTCCTACCTTATCGGTGGGGATGGGGAGGGTGGGGAGAGGTTACTCCCCCACTGCCCCTGCGAGCATCGGGATAGGCTCTTCCTCGTTGACCTTCGGAATGAGGATGAACTCGCCGTCACCGACGTCGCCGATCACCGTGTCGCCCGAGTGGAACTTGCCGGAGAGGATGCCCTCGGCAAGTCGATCCTCAACCCAGTTCTGGATGGCCCGCTTGAGCGGGCGAGCGCCGTTCTGCTGGTCGTAGCCTTTTTCACACAGGAAGTCTTTGCCACGATCGGTCACTTCCAGGATGATCTGTTGCTCGGTCAAGACCTTCTGCACCCGCTTGAGCTCCATGTCCACAATGGCTCGAATTTGCTCGAGGCTGAGCGCATGGAAGGTTATGACGGCGTCGAGCCGGTTGAGGAACTCCGGGCGGAAGATCTGCTTCAGCTCGCCGGTGACCTTCTCTTTCATGCGCTCGTAGGAGGCCTTTACCTCATCGGTGGCGCCGGTGCGCTGAAAGCCTAGCGCTCCCGACTTCTTGAGCAGATCGGTGCCGGCATTCGAAGTCATGATGATGATGGTGTTGCGGAAGTCGACCTGGCGCCCCTTGGCGTCGGTCAGCCGCCCATCCTCCAGGATTTGCAGGAGGATATTGAAGACCTCGGGGTGCGCCTTCTCGATCTCGTCCAGCAAGACCACCGAATAGGATTTGCGCCGAACGGCTTCGGTGAGCTGGCCGCCCTCGTCGTAGCCGATGTAGCCGGGAGGCGCGCCGACCAGCCGCGCCACGGCGTGCCGCTCCATGAACTCCGACATGTCGACGGTGATCAGGGCGTCCTCGCTGCCGAACATAAACTCGGCGAGCACCTTGGCCAGATATGACTTGCCGATGCCTGTGGGGCCGACGAAGATGAAGCTGCCGATCGGCCGGCGCGGGTCTTTCAGACCAGCTCGAGCCCGCCGCAGCGCCTGGGCCAGCGTGGAGATCGCCTCCTCCTGGCCGACGTAGCGCGCGTGGAGGGCCTGCTCCATCTCCAGCAGTCGCTTCGACTCTTCTTGGGCGATGCGCACGACCGGGATGCCGGTCCACATCGACACCACGTGCGCCACGTCGTCCGCCGTCACCACTGGGCGGTCGGCCTGCGCGGTCGAGGTGGCGGTGAGCTCCGCGCTGTCGATGCGCTCGCGCAGGCGCGCCTCCTTATCGCGCAGGGCGGCGGCCTTCTCGAAGTCCTGCCCTTGGATGGCGGAATCCTTGTCCGATTGCACCTGCTCCAGCTCTTTGAGCGCCTGTTTCAATGTCTGGGGCTGGCCGCTTCGCTGCATGCGGACGCGGCTGGAGGCCTCGTCGATGAGGTCGATGGCCTTGTCCGGCAGGAAGCGATCGGTGATGTAGCGAGCGCCCATTTCCGCCGCCGACTTCAGCGCCTCGTCACTGATGGTCAGTCGGTGATGCTGCTCGTAGCGCTCCCGTATGCCGTGCAGGATCTCGATAGTCTCTTCTACAGTGGGCTCGCGCACGGACACGGTCTGGAAGCGCCGCTCCAGCGCGGCATCGCGCTCGATGTACTTGCGATATTCGTCCAGCGTCGTCGCGCCGATGCACTGCAGCTCGCCGCGCGCTAACGCCGGCTTCAGGATGTTGGCGGCGTCGACGGCGCCTTCGGCCGCCCCGGCGCCGACCAGCGTGTGCAACTCATCGATGAAGAGGACCGAGTCGCCTGACGAGCGGATCTCCTCGATGATCTTTTTCAAGCGCTCCTCGAACTCGCCACGGTATTTGGTGCCGGCGACGAGCGAGCCGATGTCCAGGGTGAGCAGGCGCTTGCCTTGAAGCGTCTCCGGTACATCGCCGGCGACGATCCGCTGGGCTAACCCCTCGGCGATGGCCGTCTTGCCGACGCCGGGCTCACCGATGAGCGCGGCGTTGTTCTTCTGGCGGCGGGAGAGGATCTGAATGACCCGCTCGATCTCCTTCTGCCGCCCGATGATCGGGTCGAGCCTGCCGGCGGATGCCCACGCGGTCAGATCGGTACCAAGCTGATCCAGCGTGGGGGTACGGCTGGTCTGCTTGCCGCCTTCGGAATGGCCGGCGGCGCTGCTCTGGCTCAGGACCATGATGGTCTGCTGCCGCACCTTCTCCAGATTGACGCCCAGGCTTTCCAGCACACCGGCGGCGATACCCTCGCCCTCGCGCACCAGCCCCAGCAGGAGGTGCTCGGTGCCGATGTAATGATGGCCGAGGCGACGGGCCTCATCCACGGCCAGCTCGATCACCTTGCGCGCCCGCGGCGTCAGGCCGATCTCCCCAATGGGGGCCCGCTCGCCGCGACCGATGATGAACTCGATGGCGTTGCGGACCTTGGTGAGCTCGACGCCAAGGTTATTCAGCACCTTCGCGGCGACACCCTCGCCTTCTCGGACCAGCCCAAGCAAGAGGTGCTCAGTTCCGATATAGCTGTGGTTAAAACGCTGGGCCTCTTCTTGGGCCAGCGCCAGCACGGCCCTGGCCCGCTGGCTAAACTTGTCGAATCGGTCGCCCGGATTCTGCACCTCTGTTGCCTCGCTTTCCTGCTGGTCGGTTGGCGGCTCGGTCTGGAAGGATCGCGCTCACACCTGCCGCCTGCTGGGCACGAGCCTTATTCGCTCGACCCAGCTTCCTCCCCTTCGACGCTGCTCTCCGGAGAGGGAACGCTGCCATTGGTTTCGGCGACGGCTTCGGCCGTCACCGCTTGCTCTTCCGACTCGTCCCCCGGCTCGTCGGATGCATCTTCGTTGTCGTCGAGGTCATAGCTGCTGTAGGTCGAGTCTTCCAGCGCCTTGAGGCTCAGTCCCAGGCGGCGCTTCTTGCCATCGATGTGGATGATCTGGAATTCCAGCTCATCCCCCTCTTTGACGACCTCTTTGGGGTTGGTGACGTGTCGGTTGGACAGCTCGGAGACGTGCGCCAGACCCTCCACACCATCCTCTACGCGGGCGAAGGCGCCGAAGCTGGTGATCTTGGTCACGGCAGCGCGCACGATCTGTCCGACCTGATAGCGCTCCTCAATAGTATCCCAGGGGTCGGCCTGGGCGCGCTTGAGGCTAAGGGCGATCTTCTTCTTAACCGGATCGACACCCAGCACGTAGACATCCACCTCGTCGCCGACGTGCAACACCTGATTGGGGTGGTTAAGGTGCCCCCAGGAGAGCTGGGAGATGTGGATGAGACCATCGGCCCCGCCGAGGTCGACGAAGGCGCCGAAGCTGCACAAGTTGCTGACGCGACCGCGGCGAACCTGGCCGATCTGCAACTCTTCCAGCAGGATGTCCTTGTTCTTCGCGCGCGTCTCCTGCGCGGCGGCTCGCTCGGAGAGGATCAGCCGGTTGCGGTTGCGGTTGAGCTCGATGATCTTTAGGGTCAGGGTGCGACGGACCATCTCGCCCAGCTTCTGGGCGAGCTCATCCTCGCTGGAGTCGCCGCGCTCTCCAGACTCCCGACGCAGTCCCAGGACCTGGGAGATAGGGACGAAGCCGCGCAAGCCATGGACGTTGACGAGCAGACCGCCCTTGTTGTGGTCGATGACCTCGGCCTCAATGATCTCGTTGTTCTGCATGATCTGCTCGGCCAGGCGCCAGCTCTTCTCCATCTTGGCACGACGGATAGAAAGCACCGCGTGCCCTTCCGGTGTCTCCGCCGTGAGCACAGACACCAGAACGACATCGCCAACCTTAAGATTCTTGGCTTCTTCCGCGTTGCCGAGCTCGCGGCCGGTGACGACACCTTCCGACTTGAGACCGATGTCGACGAGCACCTCGTCCGGGTCGACGCGGACGATGTTGCCTTCGACGACATCCCCGCGGCCCAGGCTGCGGAAGGTGTGCTCCGGGCTTTCCAGCAGCGCCTCGAACTCGTCGGCGCCCAGCATGCTTGGGTTTGGCCGATCGAGCAGCCCGGCAAGGTTTGGAGTGTAGGTATCACTCATGAAATGTAAGGAAACCTCCATAGGTATAGTCGCCAGTCGCGGCATCCGCTCCTGGCGCCGGAGTTAAGTATAGCGAATGCGACGGAACGGTCGCTAGGAGGCTGAGAGCAAGGGGTGTGCCAGGGTCAACGAAGGTTTCGATCCGTAGGGGCGCAGCAAGCAGCGCCCCGGACAGCCCACAAATGTGTGTCCCCGCCCTACTTGACGCTAGCCACCAATATCGTCTATCGTCACCATCCTGCCTATTGTCGGAACTAGACCGGGCGGCAAATCCGGTCGGCCAGGGGGGAAACGATGGCGATTGCGGCTCAGGGTGTCGTCGTGCGGAGCGCGGGTGCGGCGGGCGTTATGGAAGATCTGCTGATCGATCCGCCGGGGCCGGGGGAGGTGCTCGTGCGGGTGCTGGCCAGCGGCGTCTGCCTGCCCACGCGCGACTTCCCAATGTTGGCCGATTGGTACCGCAAGGGTGAGCTCAAGCTGGACGAGTTGGTGACCAGCAAAGTCGCCCTGGGCGAAACCGAAGCGGCCTTCGCGGCGATGGAGCGCGGCGAGACCCTCCGTTCCGTGATCGTGCTACCCCAGTGAGCGAGACCACCCTCTTCGAGCTGATTCGCGAGTTGACCGAGCTGACCGGGCCCTCCGGTGAGGAAGGTCCGGTGCTGGACGCCGTGACCGCGCGATGGGGTGAGCTCGGCGCACAGGTCGAGCGCAGTCCGCTCGGCAACGTCGTGGCCCGCGTCGGAGGCAGCGGCCCACGCCTGCTGCTGGCGGCACATGCCGACGAGCTGTGCTACCTCGTCCGCGCTATCGACGCGGATGGCTACCTCTGGCTGGCCAACGGCCAGGCCTGGACGCGTACCACCAGCATCCGCAACTGGTTCGCCGTCGGCACCCCCGTGCGCGTCCTGGCCAGGAATGGTCCGCTGCCCGGCTACCTCGCCGCGGTGACCGGCCACCTGGCCACGCTGGTGTTGCGCGAGCCGTCGGAACTCACTTGGAATGACCTCTGGGTGGATACGGGTCTCTCGCGAGAGGAGCTGCTGAGTCGCGGCGTCACCCCGGGCACACGTATCATCTGGGACGTGCCCACGCGGCAGATTGGCCGCCACATCGTCGGCAAGGCCTGCGACGACCGAGTGGCGCTGGCTGTGATAACCGAGGTGGCGCGGCGGGTTCCGGCCGCCGAGCGCCGCTGGGAGCTCACACTGACCGCGACCGTTCAGGAAGAGATCGGCGTGGTTGGCGCCTCCGCGCTGGCCTCCGCCGAGCGCTGCGCCGCGGCCATCGTCGTGGAGAGCGGCCTGGCCGGCGACGTACCCCACGCCGGGGATCGAGAGATGCCGGTGCGCCTCGGGGCCGGCCCGGCCCTGGTCCACAAGGACTCGCTGGTCCATTACGACCACGCACTCGGCCGGCGCCTGGAGCAAGTGGCCGGCGACGCCGGCGTTGCCATCCAACACGCCGTATTCGGCAGCTACGGCAGCGACGGCTCCGCCTTCATGAAGGCGGGAATCCCCACCGCGCTCGTCACCTTCCCCACGCGCTACACGCACACGCCGTTCGAGACGGTGGACGAGCGGGACGTGGAGGCGCTGGTGGAGTGGCTGTGCGCGGTGGTTAGGGCGGGGCCGTAGGGAACCTCACCCCCACCCCTCTCCGGGCCTCACCCCACTATGCGCACCCGCCTGAACTGCCAGCCGCGCTCGCCATTTGAAACACCACAACCGTTCATGGTAGAAACAGAGACGTACTTATCTCTGCTGGAGGTTCCCGGTGGTCGACTAGCCAGGGCGGAGATGACGTGCTTGTTGGCGCTATGACTTCCTAAGTCGGCGCTCTGCATGTTCCGCGCTGGTACGTGGTCACCCGCGGTGCGCCCCACGTCGCCGCTCACAATCCGCCGTACATCCACTAAGTGTGGTCTATCGGGCCATGCTGCCGGCGCACCCTCAGCCTGAGGGGATCACCATGTCAAGAGTCCATTCCGTCGACTACTCGCTGCCCGATCGGCCGTTGTTGCGCGATGTGTCGTTCGACGTCTCGCCGGGAGAACGGGTCGGCCTGATTGGTCGCAATGGCAGCGGCAAGACCACGCTGCTGCGCATCATCGATGGCGAGCTGCGGGCGGATGGCGGCAGCGTGGAGATGTCGCCGGGGATGCGTACCGGCCACCTTCGCCAGGGGATCGCGGCGGAGGACGGCCTGACGGTAGGGCAGATGCTCGGCGCATCCGGCGAAGGCTGGGTTGCCGCGAACCAGATGGTGACGCTTGGCGCTGCGATGGCGGAGCCGCACGCGGACCTCGATACGCTGCTGGCACGCTACGGCGATGCGCAGGAGCGATTCGAGCGGTCGGGTGGTGATGAGCGGGCGAACGCTACGCAGGGCGTACTGGCCGGATTGGGCCTGGTGGCAATCCAGCCCGAGACGCCGATGCACCAGATGAGCGGCGGCCAGCAGACGCGACTGGGGCTTGCCCGTCTCTTGCTCGATGCCCCCGATCTACTGCTCTTGGACGAGCCGACCAACCACCTCGACCTGGCCGGGCTGCTCTGGCTAGAGGGCTTCGTCCGGCGCTTCCGAGGGGCCGTGCTGGTGGTGTCGCACGACCGTGTCTTCCTCGATCGGGTGGTGAGCAAGGTTGTTGCTATTGAAGGTGGCACGGCCCGCGTGTATCCCGGCGGTTATAGCGCCTACGCCGAGGCAGTCCAGCACGAGGAAGCGCAGCAGTGGCAAACGTTCCGGCGGCAGGAGCGGACGCGGGAGCGGCTGGAGGAGGAGATCCGCCGCGAGCAGGAGCGTGCCCGACGCACAGAGCTCTCTACGATTGATTTCGCTCCCCGTGCCAAGGCCAGGAAGGGCGCCCGCCAGGCCAAAGTCAAGGAGCGCCGGCTCGAGCGCGCGATCCAGTCCACTGATTGGGTAGACAAGCCGCGGCCCGAGTGGGAGGTGAAGCTCGATTTCAGCAGCGTCCCGCCGGGGAGCCGTCAGGTGGTCGTGGCGGAGAGCTTGCGTCATTCGTACGGTGACCGCGCTATCTTGCAAGGGGTCGATCTGCACGTGCGCGCCGGCGAGCGCATCGTGCTTACCGGTCCGAACGGCGGCGGGAAGAGCACGCTGCTGCGCATCCTGGCCGGGGAGCTACGCCCGGATGGCGGGGCGGTGCGTCTAGGACCCAGCACCCTCCTGGGCCATCTGCGCCAGACCCTGGAGGACCTGCCGCTGGCGCAGTCACCACTGGCGCTTGTGCGCCGGGCAGCCCCGATGGATGAGACGGCGGCGCGCGGCTACTTGCACTTCTTCCTCTTTGCCGGCAGCCAGGTGTTCACGCCCGCCGGACAACTCAGCTACGGCGAGCGCGCGAGGCTCAACCTCGCGCTCATCCTGCTCAGCGGCGCAAACTTCCTCCTGCTCGACGAGCCGCTGAACCACCTGGACATTCCGGCTCGCGAACGGCTCGAGCGCGCCTTGCTGGAGTTTCCCGGAACGAGTCTGACCGTGGCCCACGACCGCGCCTTCATCCGCAACGTGGCCACTCGCATCCTGGTGTTGCAGGACGGCCATGTGCGGGAGTATGCGGACGCCGTAGCGTATGAGGCTGCTGGAGGAGCGAGCACGGGATAGAGGTCGAGCACAGTGCAAACAATGGGCGTGAAGATGGAATTTGGAACGCCGGGGCGGCGGCGTTGGGATTGGTCGAGACTAGTTCGACTGCCAAGGTATTTTCCTACTCATGCTAAACTCTCGACCGAGAGGAAACTGCCCCATGAAGACACTCGAAGTCGAAGTTGGTCTTCGTCGCAAGAACCAGCTCACCCTCCCAGAATCGATTGCTGAGCGGCTAGGAGCTGAACCGGGCGACCATCTGATCATATCGGTCGATGAAGATCAGCCAGAGTTGGCGCACCTACGGCGTCTGCCCCGTAGTTATGCCGGGATTGCTGCCGGCGTCTACGGCACCTCGGACGAAGTGGCGGAGTATGTGCGGGCCGAGCGCGCATCCTGGGACGAGTGAGCCGGACTTCGCTGGAGCGAGCGATCCCCGACGGGGACCGCGTCCTGCTGGACACCAGCACGCTAGCCGCCTATCTCGATGGCGGTGAGCAGGTATCTGTGTTGGCGGCGGTAATTGTCGATAGCTTTGTTAGGACCGGCCGCAACCAGGCGATCGTCTCGATGGTGACTGTGATGGAATTGCTGGTCCGACCGCTTCGGATCGGGGCTCGCGCCCCCTATAGGCACGTGCTCGATTTTCTGACGCACTTCCCTAACTTGCTTCTTGTAGAGATTGACCTCGCGATCGCTCAAGAGGCGGCGTCACAGCGGGCGGCAAACAGGTTTTCCGCGCCGGACGCGCTTATCGTTGCTACCGGACTCATCACGCAGGTGGGTCACCTAGTCACGAACGATAATCAGTGGGGTGCGAGGCTTCGGCCCGTGTCGCAACGCCTCAAGGTCTGTTGCCTCAACGACCATCTGTCCCTTCCATGAACGGATATACACGCTACCCAAGTCCATTAAGTATTAAGGATCGGTCAGTAAACTAGGAGGATCAGCGAGGGGCCTGCGGCAGCGCTGGAGGAAGGAGCGCGCGGGCGGTGACCATGTGCCGCGTCAGCAGGCTGGCCGCGCGCGCGGCGCCCAACCCTCCGGCCGCGGCAGGCGCCTGATGTTGCCCAGGCCGATCGCTTCACCGGCGAATCAGCCGACGCCGCTGGGACTACGCATCCACACGCTCGGCTCTTTTCGGGTCTATCGCGACGGAGCCCTCATATCGGAGTCGGAGTTCAAGACCCAGAAGAATCGTGACCTGCTGAAGATCCTCCTGACCTACCGTGGTCACGGCCTGTCGAAGGACCAGTTGAGCGACTGGCTGTGGCCGAACCTCGACCCTGACGCCGCCGGGCGCAGCCTGCGCATCGCGGTAAGTCACGTGCGCCACGTGCTCGAGCCGAACCTGCCGCACGGGGCAAGCTCCAGTCACATCCTGACGACTGAATCAGGCTATGGTTGGAATCTCGCCACTGACTATTGGCTCGACGCCGAGGAGTTTGAGCGGCTCGCCCGGTCCGCGCTCGAGCAGCCTAGCGGGGGCGCCGGAGCGGAGACGCTGCAGCAGCTTCAGTTGGCCGTTGATCTGTACCGGGGGGACTACCTCGAAGACGATCGGTACGCCGACTGGGCCGCCGTCAGGCGAGAGGAGCTCCGCGAGCTGCGCTTTGTCCTGCTGATTCGCTTCGCCGAGCTGTCCGCCCGGCAGGGCCGCTACCGTCATGCCATCGCCCTGTGCCGTCAGGTTCTGGCCGAGGATCCCTGCCGGGAGAGCGTCTGGTGCCAACTGATGCTTTATCACTACCACGCCGGCGACCAGAGCCTCGCGCTGCGCGCCTACCAGGAATGCCGCGACGCCCTGGCGGTCGCGTTCGCCGTCGACCCCTTGCCGGAAACCGCTCAGCTCCACGACCGCATACGCCTGCACCAGATCGGCGCGCGCAACGGTTATCCAGAGATACGGCTGATCAGCGACGCTCACCAGCCACCGGTGTCGCTAGGCGCATCACCCTTCGTCGGTCGCGAGCAAGAGCTGGCCTGGCTAGTGGGGCAGCGCCGGGCTACGCTCACGGGCCGAAGCCGCACCGCGGTGATTGAGGGAGAGGCCGGCATTGGCAAGTCACGCCTCCTCCAAGAATTCCTCCGCCACGCCCGAGAGCAGCGCGCGCTGACGCTCCTGGGCAGCGGCCACCAGCGAGGAGGCGCCCTCCCCTTGCAGCCCATCGTCGACGCGCTTCGCTCGGACATCGCCGCGGGGCAGGAAACGGTCCAGTATCTCGACCCGGTGTGGCGGGTGGAGCTCTCCCGCCTCGTGCCGGAATGGGGTCCGCCGGGCGGCAGGCCACCGCCGGTGTCAGGTGACCCCGGCGGTGGCCTGCCGCCCGGCGACGGACTGATCGAGCGGGCGTCATCGTGTCGATCGACGACCTGCATTGGGCCGACCAGATGACCATCGACTTCCTCGACTACGCCGGACACCGCCTGGGCAGCCTCCCGATCCTGCTCCTGGGAACGGTCCGGCCTGAGGAGGTCGATCCCCCGAGCCAGCTTCGCCGATCGCTGGCGGATCTCGACTACGCAGGCTTGCTACACCGCGTGCGACTGCGGCCCCTCACGCGCGAGGCCGTGACGCACTTCGTCGTGGAGGCTTCGCCGGCCTCGACCAACGTCGACGGCATCGCGCGCCATCTGTATCGGGAGACACAAGGACACCCACTGTACCTGGTCTCGCTCCTCGCCGACCTCTTCGAAGACGGCGTCTTCTTCGTCGACGCCGATGGCCGGTGGGATTATGAGCGCTCCCGCCTCGAGCAGAGCAGCGCGACGACCTCCGTCCCGGCCAAGGTCATCGACGTGATCCAGTCGCGGGTGGGGAGGCTGGAGGCGCGTGCTCAGCAGGTCTTGGCGCTGGCCGCCGTCGTCGGGCGGCCGTTCCGACTCGAGCTCATCCAGCGGGCGAGCGATGACCAGGAGGAGGCGCTCGTCGACGCCATCGGGCAGGCGCTGGACCGCCGCCTGCTGCGGCTCGCCTATAGTCCAAGCGGCGATCGATACGAGCTGGCGCACGACCTCGTCCGGCGCGCGATCTACCAGACGATGCTGCCGGACCGGCGGGTGTTGTTCCACGGCCGGATATTGGCGGCGCTCGAGCAGATGCGGTCATTGCCGGCCGCCGAGCTTGCCGGCGAGCTGGCGCACCACGCCTACGAGGGGCGCCTGTGGGAGAGCGCCATCCGGTACTGCACGCGTGCCGCCAGCGTCGCGCTCGACCGCTTTGCCCTGCACGAGACGGTGCGCCAGTGCGAGCGCGGCCTCGCGGCGCTCGATGCGCTCGGACCGGAGGAGGCGCTCGCCGACGGGGTCCAGCGTGCCGCCTGGCGCTACGACCTGGTAGCGACCTTGCAGCTCGCGACGCACCTGCTGGGCAGGCGCGACCAGGGACTCCTCGAGCAACTGCTTGACCTCGCCCGCCAGACCAAGGACCGCGAACGCCTGGCTCGAGCCTACTACGCGGTGATGCGTCACCAGATCGACACTGTGCAGAACCAGTCCGCCTTGCGGCTCGTGCCCGAGTACACCGTAGTCGTCGACGAGGGCGTGTCCTCGCCTCTGGCCATCGGCTTTCATCAACGCGTCGGCTTCCTGTACTACCGGACCGGGGATCTCGATCGCGCGCTCGCGCACCACGACGAGGCGCTGCGGCTAGCCCGCGCCGCCAATGACCCGCACGAGGAGGCGGTGGTCCGCAATACTCGCGGCACTGTGCTGAAATGTCTCGGTCGCTATCAGGAGGCGATCGACGACTTCAGCCTGGCGGCCACGCTCTGGAACACGCCCGACAAGCGGCTGCAGCACGCGTTCGCCCTCGACAACCGCGGCGATGTCCTCTTCTGCCTCGGCTGCTACGCCGAGTCCCTGCAGACGCAGGAGGCAGCGTTGCCGGTCTACCGGGAGTTCGCCTACCCCATCGCGGAAGCGGAGTGCCTGGCCGATCTGGGGGCGTGCCTGTACGCGCTGGGTCGCGCGGGTGAGGCGAGCGACTATCTCCAGCAGGCGCTGGCGCTCAGCCAGTCGATTCGCGACGGCCACGATCTGGTCCGCAGCCTAAACGGCCTCGCCCGCCTCTATCTGGAGCAGGACGATTCCGCCGGATGGCCGCTCGCCGCGCAGTACGCGGGCAGAGCCGTCACCGAGGCCGAGCAGGCCGACCTGCCTCACGGGCTGATCCAAGCTCTGGCGTATCAGGCCGCCGCGCTGGCGCGGTTGGGCAAGACCGACGCTGCGCTGGAGCTGTCCGGCCGGGCGGTGGCATTGCTGATCGCCAGAAAGCACATCGAGGGCGCTGAAGAGGAGGTCTACTTCCTCCATAGCCAGGTGCTTACCGCCGCCGGCCGGGCGGCCGAGGCGCAGGCGGCGCTGCGGCTTGCCTGCGAAGCAGTCACGACCAAGGCCGGTTGGCTCACCGATCCCGCCCTGAGACGTTGCTATCTGGAGCAGACGCCGGTGAACCGCGCGCTAGCTGCGGCGAGGCTGGATCTATCGGCGGAAGTGCCGCCTGCCGTCTAGTTGTGCATCGTTGGAGACCTGGGCACGCCCGGTGGCGGCCGCCGCCCGACCACTAACGTAGTGGCAGAGTTTGTCGCGCCGGTTTCCGGCGGATGCCATTGGCGGAGGGGCTAGCCTTGTACCTACCCTGGTCGCCACACCAACGTCGGCGAGCAACAGCCTGCTACAGTCGCGTCGCCTGCCGATAGGTCACGATGGCCGGTGGGGAAAACAGGGATGGCACAAGGCCAGCCCCTCCGCGAAGCCACTGGAAACACCGGAATAGACACAGCGCTTCCAACGTCGCCGGGGGACCAGGCCCACCATTTAGCAAAATATCAACAACCCCTCCCTACACTGCCCGCCAGTGGCAGTCGGTCGCGCTGCTCAAGGGGAAGGCAATGGCGGACCTGTTTGAGCGCCGCACCATTGCCTTCGTCGTCCGATTGTGGCAGGAGCCGATGCACCGGTCGGGAGAGCCGGCCTGGCGCGGGCAGATCGAGCACGTCGGCAGCCACGAGGCGGCGCACTTCGAGGTGCCGGCGGGCCTGGTCTCCTTCCTGGCGGCCCACTTGATCCCGCCGGCGGTGCCGGAGCGAGCAGGGCCGGCCTCGCGGGGCGGCGACGGCTCGGAGGAGGAGAAGGATGGCTGACCCGCGCCAGCCAGGCGCCGTCGTGTTCGACCCTCATTGTCCGAATTGCGGCCACGACAATCGGTCCGGCGCCAGGTTCTGCAGCCGGTGTGCCGCCCCGCTCGCCCAGGTCCGCCGCACCGGCGGCATTGACCCTCGCGGGTCCGTGGGCGGGGCCGCCACCTGCGCCAAGTGCGGCCAGCGCCTACCTGCTGGCGCTGGGTTTTGTTCCGCGTGCGGGACGCCAGTCGGCTCGGCGGGCAGCGCGGGCTCTCGTCCCGACGCGTCGCTCCAGGGTTCCCTCGGCAGGCTGGGCCTCCAGCTCAGCAGGCAGCAAATCACCGGCCTGATCCTGTCCGCCGTCGGCGGGATGGTGTTCGCGCGACTCCTGCCTTTCGTCTATGCACCCATTGTCGGTCCCATCCTCAACATCTTTTTCGGCCGGCTTGGCGGCCGCGACACCTTCAACGTCTTGCTCATGGCACTGCTGACCTTCCTCTTCAGCCTTGGCATCGCCTTCACTACGATGGTGATTGGGATGCAGCGACGAGGAGCCTGATATGCTTCGAGTCCCTGCGCTGGCCGGTAGGCCCTATGCCGCCCCGCTGACGCTGATCGCGGTCGCCAGCGCGTCGGTGTCGCTGGTGGCGCTGATCACCTATGCCGTGGGGTGGCTGCCGCTGTACTTCCTGGTCGATGCCTTGGGAGCGCCGTCGCTGGCAGCGCTGCTCGCCGTGGGCGTCATCGCCCGTCGCGTCGACGAGCGAGTCTTCCTGGGCCGCCTGATTGCCGGTATCTGGCTCGGCTTCGTGGCGACCATCGCCTATGACCTGATCCGCTACCTCATCCGCGCCGCGGGATTGATCAGCTTCGATCCTTTCATGACGCACGCGATCTTCGGCCGACTCATCACCGGCTACGCAGAGACCACCACGGTGGCGATCGTCGCCGGTTGGGCCTATCACTACTGGAATGGGATCGGCCTCGGCCTCATGTACACCCTGGTCGCCGGCAACGCGCGCTGGACCTATGCTGTCGTCTGGGCCGTGTTCCTCGAGGTCTGCTGGCTGCTGACACTGCCTTCCGCGTTCCAGCTCAAGCTGAGCGTCGCCTTCGTCGCGGTGAGCCTGATCGGCCACCTGGCCTACGGATCGACGCTGGGCTCGCTGGCGCAGCGATTCGTCAAGTGCTGATGCGCGTGAGTCGGGCGTAAGACCGTCGCGCCGGTATCGACTCTGGATGGAAAGGAGGGACCATGTCGCCACGCTCCTCACACCGTCGGCGCGACGCGCGCCGACATGTTCTGGCGCTCTGCGCCGGCTCCGGCCTCGTCGCCTTCACCCTGCTGCTGGTTTCGGCCGGCATCGCGCTAGCGAGTGACTGCCCGCCGGGCGGGTTCACCGACTGTGCCTACGCCACGCAGCTGGCGGTCAACCCACTCGTTTCCATCGGCGGAACCGTAGGTGGCGGCCTGTTGTCGCTCGTGCTCAGCGGGACCGTCGGCATCACGCTCAGCGCATCGCCACAGGCCCGGCCGGCCGACTCAGCGGAGCCGCGCCGCCGCGACGTCGGTCCCTCCTGGGTTATTGACATCTTCACCAAGCCGCTGGTCCGTGTGGTCGAGAACCCGCTCGGGAACGAGAACCGCGCCGCTCACCCAAAACTCGCCGGCGCCAGCTCTGTAGTAGCGGCCGTGATCCTGGCCATTCCGATCGGTCTCACCGCGGTGTGGGGCGAGGCCGAGATTGAGGCGCGCCATGCCCTACATGCGCTCTTTGGTTTGGAAACGGAGCGGGGCGAGCCGTGAGCTGCCCGAAATGCGGCCAGACCAATCGCGCTGGAGCGGTGTTCTGTCACTTTTGCGGGACACGCCTCCTCGCTGAGTATGTCGCTCCGCGGCCTTCGGAACCGGCGGGCCTGCGCATACGAAGCCTCGTTGCGTGGCCGCTCGGTCCCATCGTGACCAGGTACTCTGCCGATCCTCGCTCGCCCGGCGTAGTCGCCCTAACGCACACGCCTCGACAGGGGATTGCCATCACCCTGGTCGTAGTCGACCAGAACGACACGCCAGCAGCGGTGGACGGAACCTTGCAGCTCGAGCTGCACGGCAACCTGACGACGCCGGGCGAGGTCCGCCTTTTTCCCGACGCGTTCCAGCCGGCACGGCTCAGCGAGACGCTCCAGGTGCGGCGCGAGGAGTTCTATTCGGCCGACCAGGATCGGCTTGGCCTCGACGCCGGCGTCCTCGCCTACACCTATCGCCATCGTGAGCCACTGCTGCCGGCGATGGAGACGCGCAACCGGCTAGCGGTGTGCCTGAACACGACGGCGGGGGCGCGCCTGCGCGCAGACGAGCCGTCGCTGATCCTCAAGCGCGCTGCCGCGACACCGCGTCGATTGCCGTGGGAGACCCTGCGCGGGCAGAGCATCGAACGGAAGGATCTGGCACGGAGACAGGGCTGGCCCGCAGAACCGAACGACGTACTCGGCTGGGGCGACAACTACGCCGCATTTATGCTCGGACCACCGGCGAGCAAGACCACGCTGCAGACGCCGGCGCACGGCCAGCACAGTGGCTTCGGTCCGCGACCTACGCGGCTTCCGCCGTTGACGGTGTACGAGGCGTGGAGCTACCCGAGCGATCGAGGCAACTGGTGGATTCTGTACTTCACGGACAAGTCCGCTGTCGGAGGCGGTAGCGGCCCCCAGCCCAGGCCGCGGGGCGACCCGCTCAAGCTCGCCGGTCCCCTCGCCATCGCCGAGGTGGGGATGACGTCGGCAACGGCGAAGTATTGACGGGCAACAAGGTAAGCAGGCGAGCCCGCGAACGTGGTCGCAGGCTCCGGCAAGCAACGGTGTCGAAGGAGGAGGCGTCTCGTGAACTGTCCAAATTGTGGGGCCCCCGTCAAAGCAGACGACGTGTTCTGCGGCAACTGCGCCCAAGCGTTGCCGAAGCCGGCAGCAACGAGCGCGCCGGAAGGGGGGGAAAGCGCCGTGGCTGCGCCGGTTGCCTCTGTGGTCCAGGCGGGGACGTACAGCGCGGAGATTAGCCGGCAGCACCCTGCCTGCCTCGTCTTCCTGATCGATCAATCGGGCTCGATGAACGAGCCCATCGGCGGCGGGTCCGGCGAGACGAAGAAGGCGGTCGTCGCCGACGCGGTCAATCGGCTGATGCAGGAGATCGTCCTGCGCTGCGCCAAGGAGGACGCCATCTGGGGCTACTTCGACGTGGGCGTCTGGAGCTACGGCGGGCCGTCAGGGGACGTCCATGCCGAGTTTGGCTCCGGGCTCACCTCTATCTCGACCATCGGCGCCCAGCCGAAGCGGAACGAGATGCGCAAGCGGCGAGTGTCGGACGGCGCCGGCGGGCTGGTGGAGCAGGAGTTCCACTTCCCCATCTGGTTCGACGCGGTCTCCCATGGGCTCACGCCGATGAACGCCGCTTTCCGCGCCATTGTCGATCCGTTGCGCGCCTGGATCGGCCAGCACCCGAGCAGCTATCCGCCCATCCTGATCAATCTGACGGACGGCGCCTTTACCGACGAGAACCCGCTGGCCACGGTCCAACAGCTCATGCAGCTGGGCACGAGCGACGGCAATGTCCTCGTCTTCAACTGCCACATCTCTAAGGCCGGCGGCCAGGAGGTCAAGTTCCCCGACGACGGCGCGGCGGCGCGCCTGCCCGACGCCGCTCGGCAGCTCTATGACATGTCCAGCCGGCTGACCGACTCGATGCGCCGGCAGGCCGAGCAGCAAGGCTATCTGGTCAGCCCCGGCTCGCGCGGCTACGTCTACAACGCCGAGCTGGTGACGCTGATCGAGTTCCTGGACATCGGCACGCACGCGGTGCAGGACCGCGTCGAGGTCGTCTAACGCCGCCATGGCTGGGACATCGGACCTCTGGCCTCGCCGCGCCGACTACCAGAACGCGGTGCTGTACCCAAGGTACAACCTGCGCGACCCCCGGCTGCACGCGACGCAGGTCGAGGCCAACCTGCACGTCGGGGGCGTCGCCATGCCCTCGCCCAACTCCGGCAACTTTGGCGCCGTCTACAAGCTCAACGGCGGCCAGCGCTCCTACGCGCTCAAGGTCTTCGCCAAGGCGCAACACGACCGTGAGCTGCGCTACGGCCTGATCGACCGTCACCTGGCAGCCCAGCCGCCGTCGCCGGCCATGGTGTCCTTCAGCTATGACCCGCAAGGCATCAAAGTTAACGAGCGCTGGTATCCCACCCTGGTCATGGACTGGGTAACCGGACGCCCCCTCTTCAAGTACGTCGACGAGTCGCTCCAGCAGCGGGGCAAGGTCGAGAACGCCCTGCTCTGCCGCGAGTGGGTCGACCTCATGGCCGGGCTGGCGCAGCGTCACATCGCGCACGGCGATCTGCAGCACGGCAACGTGATCGTCCTGCCGGACGGCAGTCTCAAGCTCGTCGATTACGACGGCATGTTCGTGCCCGCGATGCGAGCGCGGAGCATGACGGCGCTGGAGGCCGGTCTCCCGGCCTACCAGCACCCGCGCCGGGCGGCGACCCCGACCTACTTCGACGAGCGGCTGGACCACTTCTCGGCGCTGGTCATCTTGCTCACCTTTGCCAGCCTGAATCGCGTCCGCTGGCAACGCTACCACACCGACGATTGCTTGATCATCAGCAAGAACGACGTGCTGCACCCGGAGCAATCTCCGCTGCTCGGCGAGCTGACAGGCGGCGCCGATGAGCCGATCGCCAAGCTGGCGCGGATCGTCAAGCGCGCGGCGCAGGGCGGCCTGGACGACATCCCGCCCTTCCAGCTCGTGGTTGCTGACGGAGCCATCAAGGAACTCCTCAACCCTTCCTGGCATCCCGGCGAGGGCATGGCGATACGACCACTCCCGCCCCCACTACCCCCGTCGCCACCGCCGCGCATCCAGCTGACGCCTCGGGAGCGCGACGTGCTGGACCGGGTCGTGACTGGGATCGACGACTCGCGGATCGCGCTGAGCTTGGCCATTCAGCCGGCCACCGTGCAAGACTACGTGCGTTCGATCCAGGGCAAGGTTGGCGTGGCGACGCGACGCGACCTGATCAATTGGGGCGCGGCGCACGGGTATGGCCAACGGCTCCGTAGCGAACCAGCTCCGCCGCTCCGTATTGAGCCAACTCCGCCT
>Ga0207416_1001590_pt1 | contig 29056 bp, 27 predicted proteins | sample PaiPotPPM11metaG_FD_184107 | JGI IMG/M metagenome (GOLD analysis project Ga0207416, IMG submission 184107) | Iron sulfur acid spring bacterial and archeal communities from Banff, Canada, to study Microbial Dark Matter (Phase II) - Paint Pots PPM... ... | reverse complement strand
GGCATCACGGCCGGCCTTCTGCTACTGTGCGCGGGCATTGTCCCCGGCCGCCTGCTGCGCCTCGCTCGGCGCCAACGCAGTTTCCGGACACGAGAACAGCGTCCGCGGATTAACTTAGCTCCCGGTATTGCGCCCGGCCGGCAGTCAGGGCCCTGGTTCGATTGGCGTGAGACACGAAAACACCGGGCCGGTCATCGACCGGCCCCGTTAGGAAGACCTTTTCTTTCTTGCGAAGCTAGAGATCAGCTGACGGCTGTCAAGCCCTGCGCCGGGCCTAGGAGCGGCCCGGGACCGGGCCTGTTGCGGGTATGGCATGGCTGATGAGCCGGGCACGCGACGTGCTGCTCGAGATAGCCAGCACGGGCGGCTCTACTTGCCATAGTGAAATCTGCATACCGCGATCTCGACGCTGTCGATGACGACCCGGTAGACAAGGCGGTGTTCCTGCGTGATCCTGCGCGACCACCATCCAGCCCACTCGTGGCGTAGGGGCTCGGGCTTCCCAATCCCCTCGTTCCCATTCCGAGAGATGTCCTCAATGAGCTGGTTGATCCGCTTAAGGATCTTCCGGTCCTCCGCCTGCCAATAAAGGTAGTCTTCCCGCCCGTCGGCAGAGAAGGCGACCTTCACTCGTCGCCCTCGTCAGCATCGACGAGCTCGCGCACCTGACCGTTCCCGCCGTCCAGCTGCTCGATGGCACGAGAGATCCGCTGCCGGTTCACCGGGCTGGACATGAGGTAGAGGGTCTCCCGCATGGACTCGTACTCGCGCTGGGGAAGCATTACGACGTTCTCGCCACCAGGCCGGGTGATGACGACCTCTTCCTGATCGTTGACCACCGAATCCAGCGTGGCCGCGTAGTTGGCCCGGGACTCCGACATCGACATGACCTTCATAACCCACCTCCGCATGTACATAATAGTGTACATGCGGAGGTGGGTACAAGCGGCAGCGGTGCTAGCGGCACAGAAACCCGGCCAGGTATACCTACTTCGGCAGCTGCTGCGCCCAAATGGCTGCGCCTGTCCTGATCGCGGCAAGCTGTGCCGGGCGGCACCGCATGCTGGTCTCAGCCGGCGAGCCAGGCGGCGAGGAGGCAGACGTCGTCGGCGCGTGGCGCACCGCCGGGCAGCATGGTCGGCCCGGCCGGCCAGCCGGGCCGCCACGTCCGGCACCAGCTGGCTGGTGCCGGTGGCATAGACGGCTTGGACGGTCAGCTGGCCGGTTACCGGTATCGGGTCGTCACCCAGGTCGGTAAGGACGACGCCGCGGATGCGGTCACGGTAGGCGACCGGCTCGGAGCAAGAACGTCAGCCGGTCCCTGGCGCTGTCGGCCTCGGCCCGGGCGGCCTGTTCCCGGGCCAGCAGTTCAGCCCGCTGCCGGGCGGTCAGGTCAACGACGAATGACGTCCAGCGCAGCGGGCTGCGGTCAATCACCGCCGCCCCGATGAGGACCGGCACCCGGTGCCCGTCGCGGTGGATGTATTCCTTCTCGAACGGCCGGCAGACCCCGGCGCTCCGCAACTGCGCCACCGCCTTCTGCTCGACCCCGGCCCATCCCGGAGGGGTAATCTCCCGCCCGGCGATAAGCCCGGCCACCGTGCGCAGCGCCACGGTCACCGGAAGTTCCTCCGGCCGCCAGGGTGAACCGTCCTCGTGCACGGCCCGCCACACGTGGCTGTCCAGTCTCCATCACCTGGCCGAGCAGCTCGAACCATCCCTGGCCTGCCAGTTCCGGCAATCCTGCCCTCATGGGCAGGCCGACCACGTCACGGTCGCCGACAAGCTCCAGGAACTCATCGTTAGCGAACTCGATGAGCAGGTCACGGCGGGATATATAGGCCACTGCGGCGGGAACCCCCGCCAGCATTTCTTGCAACTGGACCAGCTCACGAGCCACAGCCCCACGCGGCGGCGCCAGCGTCACCGCACTGCCCTTCAAGCCGGACCACCGCCGGATGGACGTCACTACGTTCTAGTTCTTCGACGATAGTCGCCCCGGACCTACCGTGGAATCCATGACAGTAGCCCTCTGCATGCTGCCGGGTCGGCCGGGCGGGCGGCGAGAGCCGGGTTATCGGTCGGTTGTGATGCCGAGCAGCCGGAGGCGTTCGACGGCGAGCGCGCGTGACGGGCTGCGCGCGGCGCCCGCGGCCCACTCGCGCCAGGCTGGCCAGCGGTCCCGGTCGTAGTCCTCGTCGTCGTACTCGACGCCTTCGAGCGTCATGTCCCGCACCAGGCGTGTCCTGTCCGGGTCACCCAGCCCGGGCCAGGCCAGGTAGTCAATGGTCCAGGTCAGCCGGGGCAGGCCTCCCCGGGCGCAGTTGAACAGGTGCGCGTGGAAGGCGACCGCGTCACCAAGGCCGGTCTCGACCACGACGTGCGGCCATTCAGGCCAGCCGGGCTGATCGAAGCCGGAGGCCGTCGGCTCGGCATGGCCGTAGGCCCAGAGCCGCCGCTCGTATTCCAGGACGTGCGACCCGGGGATCAGGCGCAGCGCCCCCGTTCCGGCGGTGCGGGGCTCAAGGTCGACCCAGAAAGTCACTCCGGGGATGGCGGGGCCAAGGCGGGTGTGCCATGAAGAGTCGCCGGTGAAGCGAGTGGCGGTGCCCGGCGACGGGACGGTCGGGGCGCCGAGCAGTTCGGCCGATGCGAGGAAGGTCCGCTCGTCATCGGCGATGAGCGACTGGCTGAACGGGGCCCGGTCCACCGACAGCGGCAGGTAGTCGCCGGTGATGCCGCCGGAACCGCCCGGCTCGGTGCCGAGCCGCCCGAAGGCGCCGGCAAGCGCGCCTGTGACCTCCTCGCGCAGCGCGGCCATCTCGGACTGGCTGAACAGCCCGGGCAGTACCAGGTACCCGAACGTGCTGAAATGCAGGATCTGCTGGTGCGTAAGCATGATGAAAGGCTCCTTGCCGGCTCGGCTGATCATGACTGGTCATGGGCGCGGGCCCAGCCGGAGGAGCACGGGCAGCTCAGTTTCATATCCGCATGCCGCCAGCCTATCCGGCTGTGCCCCGCTCCGCGGGCTGAGAGATGCGCCGATCCCCAGGGCCTGCTGCCGCCGGGCATGATGCTGCGGAAGCGGCCGGAGCTATCGGCGGGAAACCACCGGTCGCCCTGCGCCTGTCGGCAGGCAATGGAGTTGTCCTGATCGAGGTCTGGGACGGTAACGCAAGGCCGTCCGAGCAGTCGTCGCCCGCCACGATCCGATGCCTTCCTGTATCGCGACGGAGGCGATGCCCAGGGGGAAGAGTGCATATGATTCTGTGCGGGATGACCGGGTTCTCATAGCGGCGAGAGCGTTGGAGCGCAAATGACCGATATGTCGTGGACGAAGCCTGACGGCGGACTTGGGCATTCGGCCGATCTCCTGACGGATCGCCCCCATCCGGCTCGGGTGTACGACTACCTGCTCGGCGGCAAGGATAATTTCGAGGCTGATCGTCGTGCTGCCGAAGAGGGGCTAAAGGCGAATCCCAACAGCAGGATCCCGCCGCGGGAGAACCGCGCCTTCCTGCGGCGAGCCGTCCGGTACCTAACCGCCGAGGCCGGGATACGGCAGTTCCTAGACATCGGCACGGGTTTGCCTACGTCGCCCAACGTGCACGAGGTCGCGCAGGAGATAGCGCCGGAGTCGCGAGTCGTCTACGCGGACAACGACCCCATCGTGCTCGCGCACGCACGCGCCCTGCTCACTAGCAGTCACGAGGGCAAAACCGCTTATATCGATGCGGACCTGAGGGAACCCGGCGGCATCCTGTCCTCTCCGGCGCTGCGGGAGACACTTGACCTGAACCGCCCCGTCGGGCTGATGTTGATCGCGATCATGCACTTCGTTCCCGACCAGGACGAGCCCTATGAGATCGTGCGGAGCCTGCTGGATGCGCTGCCGTCCGGAAGCTATCTCGCGTTGTCCCACCTCACAGGAGATCTCGACCCGGAGGTGTGGCCGGGGGTAGCCGCCGCTCTGGCCAAGGGCGGGGCGACCTTGCAGGTGCGTTCGCTTCCGGAGATCCGGCGCTTCTTCGATGGCCTTGACCTGATCGACCCAGGAGTCGAGTTGGTCACCCGGTGGCGGCCCGACCCTGGTACCGATCCCGCGATCCAGCCCAAAGACGCGGCCGTCTCGCTGTACGCTGCGCTAGCCCGTAAGCCCTGATGCGCCAAGCATAAGGAACCGGCGCGCGTGCGCTCCTGAGCTCGCGCGTTGGCGTCAGGAACGAAGGGTGCGCAGGCCGGTGCGGATTTCGCTGACCAGGATCTCGGGCTGTTCCAAGGCCGCGAAGTGCCCGCCCTTGACGGCCTCGCCGTAGTGGATCAGATTGCTGTAGGTGTCTTCGATCCAGCTTCGTGGCAGGCGTGGGATGTCCCTCGGGAAGACGGTCACCGCGACCGGAAGCGTCAGCTTCGGGCCGGCGAAAGTGCGCGATTTGTTCTCCCAGTAGATGCGGGCGGACGACGCTGCGCTGTTGGTGAACCAGTAGAGGGATATCGCGTCGAGCATGTCGTCCCTGCTGAGGGCGTCCTCGGCGAGCCCGTGGTTGTCGGTCTTGGACTGGAACTTGTCGTAGATCCAGGCTGCCTGACCAGCGGGAGAGTCCGCCAGGGCGAATCCGGCAGTCTCCGGCTTCGTGCCCTGAAGGTGGTTCGACCCGCCGAGATCGCCGGTGTAGAGGGCGAGGGTCTCCACGGCGTGGCGCTGTTCGGGCGACAAGGCGTCGGGTATCTGTGCGGGAAAGGCGTACTGGGTGTTCAGGTGAATTCCGAGAAGCCCCTCAGGTTGCATGGCCCCGAGGGCGGTGGTGACGACGGCACCCCAGTCGCCGCCTTGCGCGGCCCATCTCGTGTAGCCGAGACGCTTCATCAGCTCCGCCCACGCGCTGGCGATGCGCGATACAGTCCACCCGGTCTGCGTGGGCTTCTGGGAGAACCCGAACCCGGGGAGCGACGGGACGACGACGTCGAATGAATCGGCGGCGTCTCCTCCGAACGAAACCGGATCGGTGAGCGGGCCGATCAGCTTCAGGAACTCGACGATCGAGCCCGGCCATCCGTGCGTGAGTATCAGCGGCATCGCGTTGGGATTCTTGGACCTGACGTGGATGAAGTGAATGTCCAGCCCGTCAATCTCGGTCAGGAACTGGGGGAAGCGATTGAGCTCGGACTCGAAGCGCCGCCAGTCGTAGCCGCGCTCCCAGTAGCCGGCCAGAGATCTGGCGTTCTCTACGCGAACCCCTTGCGACCAGTCGCCCACCGTTTCCGGATCCGGCCATCGAGTTCTGGCCAGTCGCTGCTTCAGGTCGTCGATCTCCGAATCCGGGATCGAGACGGTGAACGGGCGGACGCGGGTCGAGACTGGCGGCGTCGGTGCGGTCATTGCCTTCTTCTCTTCTCCTGGGCTTTGAAGCACGGCGCAACTCTCCGTTGCACACCAGTGTGCAGTCTAATTCATTGCACACTGGTGTGCAACAATGGTGTCGTGCCCACCGAGTCCTCCCGTGTGCGCTCGATGAACGAGACGCGCGATCGCATCCTCCACGTCGCCCTCGATGTGCTGGGAGAGAACCCCGACGCCGGAATGGGCGACATCGCCTCCGCCGCGGGCGTCGTCCGTCGCACGGTCTACGGCCATTTCCCCTCGCGCCTCGACCTGATTCGGACACTCACGGAACGGGCCGTCACCGAGATGACAGCCGTGCTCACCGAAGTCAGCGCCTCCGGCGCAGAAGCAGACGCGACGTGGGTCGAATTCATCGCCCGCGTCTGGCCGGTGGCGCACCGCTACCGAGTGCTGCTGGCGCTGCGCCGTGGCGAGTACGGCGAGGCGATCCACGGCCTGCTCGGGCCAGTCGATGAGCTCCTCGCCGACCTCGTGAAACGGGGCCAGGACAGCGGCGTGTTCGCACAGCACCTGCCGGCGGGCATTCTGAGCCAGGTTGCCTACGGCGTCGTGTTCGCCATCGCGGACAGCGACCGGTCGAACGGGACCCTCGGCGCCCGGGCAGCGACGATCACGAGCCTGCTGATGCTGGGAGTTCCCGAGACGCGCGCAATCGCTCTCGTGGGCGACCGGACGCCGCCGACCTGAGTTCGCTGCACCCCCTCGGCCGCCCATGCGGCGTCGCGGCTGGACAGGCCGCTCTCGCTGAGGGCCCGCGCTCACGGCCTCGCCGTAGGCCAGTGCGCTGAGGCAACAAAGTTTACCTATTAGGCAATCGCCGGATAGCCTAGGTGCTCATGAAAAGCGACTTTGCCGTGAGCGCGCTCGGCGAGCGGTTGCGGGCGGCCCGGGAGGCGCGGGGGCTGACCCTCGATCAGCTCTCCGCGTCGGTTGGCGTTTCCAAGGCCCATCTTTCCCGCCTGGAATCCGGAGACCGCCAGCCCTCCGTCGGGATTCTCGTCGAGGTGGCCGCCGCTCTCGGCACGCCGGTGAGCGTGCTTCTCGGCGAAGATGTGGCGGGTACCGCACTGGCGACTTTCGCGCCGGACGCGCCGCGGGTCGCGGCGGCCGGGCTGGAGATCGCGCCGGGCAGCGGATTCCCTGGGTCGCGGGCACTTGAGGCACTGCGCGTGCACGTTCCCTGCGATCGCGAGCCTCCCGCCCCCGCGCACCATCGCGGCGAGGAGTGGATTTACGTGCTCCGCGGGGTTCTCGAGCTGGAGTTCGACGGCCTGCTCCACGAGCTGCGCCCGGACACCGCGGCGCACTTTGACGCGACTCGCCCGCACCGGTTCTCCGCCGGGGACGCAGGGGCGGACCTGCTTCTGGTGAGTGCCGATTACCGGCCCGAAATCAACTTGATCCAGCACTGACGATGCCGCCCGCGGCCTATTCCCGCGCCCCGCGCTCCGTTGCCGGAACGATGTCGGCGACGTTAACGATCCGCTTCGAGTACCTCCGCATGTGAAGACGCTGTTAATCGTGACAACAAGTGTTGCCTATTAGGTAACGCTCGATTTAGCCTCGTCCCGAGCACGCCGACGTCAGCAGTCGGCTCCGGCGACGAGAGGCTTTCCGTGACTACCCAGGTTGACTACGAGGCAACGGGCCCGAACTACGCGGCCGAGAAGCTGCTAGACGTCCGCGAGCGCCTGCACCAGGCGATCGCCGCGATCTCCGCGAAGATCACCCCCGGGATGGTCGAGGAGGACGCCGTCGCCATGGCGCGCGAGATGCTCGGCGATCTGGGCATGCGAAAGGGCTGGCACCGGGTCATCGTCCGGTTCGGCCCGAACACCACCAAGGACTTCTACGCCGACTCCGACCCCGGCGTGATCCTCGGCGAACAGGACATCTTCTTCCTGGACCTCGGCCCGGTCTACGGCGACACCGAGGGCGACGCCGGGCAGACCTTCGTCTTCGGCGACGACCCGGAGCACCACCAGGCCGCCCATGACGTGAAGGCCCTGTGGGACGACGTCCGTGAGCAGTGGTTCACCACGGGCATGACGGGGGTGGCGCTCTACGACTACGCCGTCAAGCGCGCCGAGGAGATGGGCTGGGAGCTCAACCTCGACCTCTCCGGCCACCGGCTGGGCGACTTCCCGCACGAGGCACACTACGACGGTTCCCTGGCCGAGGCCGACATCCGGCCCAACCCCAACCTGTGGGTGCTCGAGATCGCGATCCGGCATCCCACGCGCAAGTTCGGCGCGTTCTACGAGGACCTTCTGCTCGAAGAGCAGTCGTTCGCCAGCTGAGCTTTCCACCGCTTTTCCAGTATTGCTGGCCGACGACGCAGTCGGGGCACCCTTACCAACCTTTCCCGCCCGAACGGAGGGCCAGCTCATGACCGTCGCCCCGGCTAAAACCACGCAGAGAGGGCCAGGTCTCAGGACCGGCTCGCTGGGATTTCCCGCCATCCTCGGCCAGGGAATAGCAGTGATCTCGCCGACGATGACAGCCGTCCTTATCATTCCGCTCGCGTTCGCAAGCGCGGGCGAGGGGACGTGGCTCGCGTACCTTTTCGGGACCGTGATGCTGCTGTTCGTCGTCTTCTGCATCAACGAGTTCGCCCGCCGGTCCGCCGCGCCCGGCGCCCAGTACACGTTCATCGCCCGCGGCCTTGGCCCGGTCCCCGGCGTGCTCGGCGGATGGACCCTGCTGTGGTGTTACCTGCTCATCGGGACCGCCGGGCTCACCGGTTTCGCGATCTTCTCCCAGCAACTGCTCGACGCCCTCGGCTACAGCGGGACGGTCAAACCGGTCCTCTTCTTCGCCGTCAGCGCCGCGTTGTGCTGGTTCATCGCCTACAAGGACATCCGGCTGTCGTCGTATCTCACGCTGGCCCTGGAAGGGCTCTCGGTCGCCTGCATCCTGAGCCTGGCGGGATATGTGCTCTTCGCCCACGGGTTCACCGTGGATACCAGTCAGCTCACCCTCAAGGGCGTCAGCCTGCACGGCATGAGCCTGGCGGTCGTGGCCTGCATCTTTAGCCTAGTTGGGTTCGAGAGCGCCACCGCGCTCAGCGGCGAGGCGAAGAACCCGCTGCGCAGCGTGCCGCGCGGCGTCATCATGAGCCTGATCCTGACCGGCCTGTTCATGGTGATCATGGGCTACGTCGAGGTCTTCGGCACCCGCGGCTCAAGCACCCCGCTGTCCGCGATGGACGCTCCGCTCAACGTCTTGGCCGCCGCCTACGGAGTGTCCTTCTTCAAGATCCCGATATCGCTGTGCGCGATGATCAGCTTTTTCGGGCTGTCGCTGTCCTGCCTGAACGCGGGATCGCGGATCCTGCTGCCTATGGCCGAGCACGGCGTGTTCCCGCACCAGCTGGCGAAAACGCACGGCCGGAACGAGACCCCGCATATCGCGACCAACGTCTACATCACGGTCATGTTCCTGATCCCGACGGTACTGGAAATCTTCACCAGTCCGCTGAATACCTTCGACAATGCCGGCACACTCGCGGCCTGGGGATTCCTGGTCTCCTATTTCGGGATCTCCGTCGCGGCCCCGGTGTACCTGAAGAAGCGCGGCGAACTGCGCCCGAGACACATCGTCATCACGGTGATCGCTTGCCTCTGCCTACTGGTCCCGACGGAAGGCAGCTTTTACCCGGTGCCGCCGTTCCCGACGGACATCTTCCCGTACATCTTCCTCTTCTACCTGGCCGTCGGCGGGGCCTGGCTGTTCATCCTGAGCCGCCGGCGGCGGACCCTGTTCAGCGAGATCGAGGGCGACCTCGAGGCGACCCTGGCCGCGCACGAACAGCGCGCGGAACCCGTACCCGCTCCGGTCCTGAGCCGCCCTGATGCCCTACCTGACGTCGTGCCTGACGCCATCTGAGCGTCGTCGCCGATGACGCCATCGCCCCGCGACCCGCCCGCGCTGAAGCTCGCCATCCGGTCGGTGCACTCGCCCGCCGACCGGGTGGCCAGCATCGAGCTAGGCGCCAGCGACGGATCACCGCTGCCCGGCTGGGACCCTGGGGCGCACATCGACCTGCACCTGCCGTCCGGCCTCGTGCGGTCCTATTCTCTGCACGGCGATCCTCGTGACCGCGGCTCGTACCACATCGCGGTACTGAACGTTGAGAATGGCCGCGGCGGCTCCGCGGAGGTTCATCGAATAGCCGTACCGGGGGTCGAACTGCCCGCATCCGTTCCGCTGAATTCATTCGGCATGGGGCCTGCCTGCCATTACCTGTTCATCGCCGGAGGAATTGGCGTGACGCCGCTGCTGCCCATGGCGCTCGCGGCATCACGCGCAGGGAAACCGTGGACATTTGTCTACGGCGGCCGCACGCGCGCGAGCATGGCGTTTCTCGATCGCCTGTCCGCGCTCCCCGGCGGGCGCCTGGAGGTCGTCCCCCAGGACGAGCTTGGCCTGCCCGACCTCGCGCGATCTTTCGCCGTGCTGCCGGCCGGCGCCGCCGCCTACTGCTGCGGGCCCGCCGGGATGCTCGCGGCCGCGACCGACGCCGGCGCCAGCACTCGTCCGGACGTGGCGGTCCACATCGAGCGTTTCGAGGCTTCCGCCGGTCCGGCCCCAGGGGATGGCACAGCGGACGGCGACCACCCATTCGAGGTCGAGCTGGCCCGGTCAGGACTCACGATCGAGGTGCCCGCCGGCGTATCCGTCCTCGACGCGGTGCGGGCGCGGATTCCCGGGGTGATGAGCAACTGCGAGCAGGGGATCTGCAGCTCCTGCGAAACGGCCGTCCTCGCGGGCACTCCCGACCACCGGGATTCGGTCCTGACACCGAAGGAGAAGGCAGCCAACCGCTACATGATGATCTGCGTCTCGCGGTCGCTCACGCCCCGGCTCGTGCTCGACTTGTGAATGTGCGACGATGACCATCCCGCCCCGGGGCGGGTGCGCGCGGTCAGTCCAGGGGGCCCTGGAATGGGCTGTCGGCGTAGGTGTCGGACCGAGGGTCGACGGACTCGGGCCAGTCTTGGCTTGCCTGGCGACGCAGGTGCGCCGGGCGCGGCTGACCGTCCCAGCCGATCTGTTCCATGTAGTAGTACAGCTGAACGCAGTGGCCCTCGGGGTCGAGCACGTTGACGGTGTAGTCGATGCCGGGGTGAAGCTCCGCCGGGAAGTCGACGATCTTGCAGCCCGCGTCGGAAAGGAAATGCAGGGCATCCCTCAGCTGGGCGTAGCTGCCGACCTGCAGCCCCAAGCTCATAAGTTGGCTGTGACTGCTGAAGCCGAGCCTTTCCCGCAGCTGCAGCGGATACAGGGCAATGCTGTGGTGCTCGCTTCCGGCTCGGAGAAACACGCAACGCAGCCCGTCATAGGTGACTTCCTCGGTCACCGTGAGCCCGAGGAGGTCCCGGTAGTACGCCGTCAACTCGTCAACGTCGGGGACGAAGAACCGCAACGGGCCGAGCCGCGTGACCTTGAAGGGCCGTTCGAGCAGGACGCCCCCCACGTCATGGGTGGCCGACCGCGCCGACGGCGCCTGGTGGCCGGAATCGATATCGATGCCGTGAGCTACCGCGTCGTCGACCTCCAGGCTCTCAGGACGCTGGGGGAGCGGGATGTCCCCTTCGATCCCGAGGCCGTACATCGCGGCCGGCTTGCTCTTCCTGTTCCACCCGATCTGCTCGATGCCGTAGAAGAGCTCGTTGACGTGCCCATCGGGGGCCTTGAAGTACACCGACCAGTTGCTGCCTGGCAGCTCGCGGCCGCCGCGCACGAACTCGGCGCCGTGCTCGACGACGAACTTCCCGCCGTCGACGACCTCCGAGAGGCTGTTCACCTGCCAGGTGATCTGGTTGACGGTGGTCCCGGGCGCGGGAGCCAGCAGGAATTCCAGCGGCTTGCTGACGAGCACCAGAGCGTGATGGTCGCTGCCGTAGGTGAGCAGGGCCGAGCGCCCGTCTTCGATGCCGCGTAGTATCTCCGCGAAACGCGGATCCTTGGTGATGTCGGGCTGGTCGGACACGCGGAACCCGAGGAGCCGCGTGTAGAAGTCGTAGGTCTCGTCGAACGAGGACACGGTGAGCCCCGTGTGCCCGAGCCGCCTGATCTTGAACGGCCGCGGGAGCCGGATGCCGCCGACGTCGTAAGTCGTGGTCTGGCTAGTCATGGTGATGCTCCTCCTCAGTTGGATTGTCTGGACTGGCGGCGGTCGTCCCCGGGGACGCGCGCCTAATGCGTGAGTTCCAGGTCGTCGGTCATCGCGTGCTCTCGCCAGTTGCTCAAGATCTCGATGTACTCGAACGGCCCGCCCCCGTAGGCCGTCGTGAGGATTAGCTTGCCGGCGTCCTTGAGGTTGCCCTCCGCGTTCAGCAGGCTGGGCGTGCAGGCGCGGAAGTAATCCAGGTTCGCCGTCGACTTCGCGGTGATGGTGGCGCACCACCGGTCCTCCGCCTCCTGGCTGACTTCCATGACCCGGACGCCGTCGCGGAGCAGGCGGCTGACCACGGCCGCCGCGTGCAGGGCCTGCTCGTCCATCATGTACGGGAAGTTGAGGGTGGGCGCGCTCTGCCGGGCTCCCATGACGAGGAACAGGTTGGGGAACCCCCGCGTGTACATGCCGTGCAGGGACCGAACGGCGTCTGACCATTTGTCGTCCATGCTCTGGCCGCCCCGGCCGATGATCTCGATGCCGCCTTCTTTGTGCGAGGTCGCCAGCACGTCGAACCCGGTGGCGTAGATGATGCAGTCAACCTCGTAGGCCTGGCCGTCGAACACGATGGCGCTCTCGGTGATGCGGTCCAGCCCCTTGCCCCGGGTGTCGACCAGCGTGACGTTCGGGCGGTTGAAGGTCTGCAGGTACTCGTCGCTGAATGTCGGGCGCTTGCAGAAGCGGTTGTAGTAGGGCTTGAGGGACTCGGCGGTCTCCGGATCGTGAACGATGGAGGAGATGCGGGCCCGCATCTCCTCCATCTTGGCGAGGTCCATCTTCAGGGCGGCCTCGGCCGCCGCGGCGGGATCGGTGCCCGGCTCCGGCAGTGACGGGGCCTCCCAGATGCGCGTCCACTCGTCGTCGATCAGGTTGTCGTTAGCACCGCCCATGAGGACCTGCTCGAAGTTGGCCATGCGCGCCTTCTGCCAGCCCGGCTCGAGCTTGGCGGCCCACTCGGGATCGGTGGCCCGGTTGTCCCTGGCCGCGATGACCGTCGGCGTGCGCTGTACGACGTACAACTGCTTGGCCGACCGGGCCAGCGGAGGGGCGATCTGAACGCCCGTGCAGCCGGTGCCGATCAGCGCGACGCGCTTGTCCGCCAGGTTGACCAGGTTTCCCTTCTCATCCCCGCCGGTGTACGCGTAGTCCCAGCGCGAGGAGTGGAACGAGTGCCCCTTGAAGTCCTCCACGCCGGGAATGGCCGGGAGCTTCGGGAAGTTCAGCTGGCCGTTCCCGACAAACGCGAACCTGGCCCGGATCTTGTCGCCCCGGCTGGTGCTCGCGATCCACCGGGCGGCACTGTCATCCCAGCGGACTTCGGTTACCCGGGTCTGGAACAGAGCCCTGGAGTGCAGGCCGAAGCGGGTAGCGACCGCCTCCACCTGTGCGCGGATCTCCGGGCCGGCGGCGTACTTCTCGGCCGGGACGAAGCCGGTCTCTTCCAGCAGCGGGATGTAAATGTAGGACTCGATGTCGCACCGGGCGCCGGGGTACCGGTTCCAGTACCAGACGCCGCCGAAGCCGCCACCCGACTCGACGATGCGCAGGTTGGTCACCCCGGCCTGCACCAGTCGCGCCGACGTGAGGACGCCCGACCACCCGCCGCCGACCACGACGACGTCTACTTCCTCATCCACCGCCGGGCGGTCGCTCAGCGGCTCCGCACCCGGGTCGCCGAGGAAGAAGCGCGCGAGCTCTCCCTCTGACTTCCGGTACTGCGCGGTCCCGTCCGCGCGGATCCGCTTGGCCCGCTCCTGTTCGTACTTGTCGAGCAGCCTGGCCTCTTCGGCCGACAGAGCAGCTCGGCGGCCGGCTACGTCCCCCTGCTGGATCGCCGCGCCCTCGACGGGCGCTGAATCAGGTCCACTGGACATCACGCGTTGCCCTCCCTTGGAACTACGCACTAACAGCAGCTCCCGGGGGACCGGTCACGTCCGCCCGCGCCGCCTGAAGATAGATGTAACACTAATTCTCGACTAAATACAAGTAGTTGGTGAGCCATGTATGATTAGTGATAGGCGAAGCAGTGTCAGGCTGAGACAGGGCAAGAGGCGGCACCCCGGACTTCCCGGGGTGCCGCCCAGGCCTTCGTGCTTCTAGCCTCTCGGCAGCCAGGAAGCTATGCCGAGGCGTGCGATGGGGGCAGAGTCGAAGTACTCGTGAATGCTTACGATCTTGCCGTTCAGGACGCGCATGACGGCGCAGGCGGGCAGCGCAAACGCCGCACCCGTGTCGGTCCTGCCCACGATCCGGTGCTGCTGAACGAAGCCTCCATCGAACGGCATTACCCCGAGGTCCTCGTACCGGCGATGCGGGACCTTGGCCATGAATGCGGCCGACGGCGGAAAATTCGCCGCCATGGTCAAGGTCAGCTCGTCAGTGTTGTGCCAGATCACCGCCTCGGGGTCGAAGTTCGCCGCTATGTCCTCGCCGCGGCCGGTCTCTGCGGCTCGGACCAGGCTGCTCGCTAGGTCGATCATGGCTGCTTGCTCATCCGATTGGTTCATGGCCCTCCTCTGTCTACGGTTGCTGATCTCGCAGTATTGGCTGATGATCAACAAATCGTATGTGACACACAAGCTACTTGCAATGCATCAAACATCGGTGATACAACTGCCCTTGTGGGCCGCGTCAAGACGTCGCGCATGCCGCAGTCGGCCGCGCCACCGGGCGCCGGCCGCACGCTGACACACGATGACAAAGGAGTAACGCGTGAAGATTGTGGTCTTCGGTGCCCAGCGCCGGGTCGGCCTGTGGGATGGCGACACAGTCACCGACGTGAACAACGCCGCGGCCGCCTACCTGGCCGCCCAGGCGAGCGAGCGAGAGGCGCGGGCCAGGGCGGACTTCCTCGCGCCGGCCGACCTCGCCCGCTTCATCACCGCCGGAGACGAGGCGCTCGACCTCGCGCGCCGCGCCGCGGAACACGTGCAGGGCTCAAGCGACAGCTCGCTCGTCCAGCCGGCCGCGCTGGCGCGCCTGCACGCGCCGTGGACCGGCCGCCGCATCTTCTGCGCCGCGGCCAACTACGGCCAGCACGTGGCGGACGGCCAGACCAACTACGGCAACCCGATGACCCGCGAGCAGGTCGAAAAGCAGTTCCGCAGCCGCGACCCCGAGGGATTCACCAAGGCGCCAGCCGAGGTCATGGGACACACCGACGCGATCACCTACCCGGCCCGCACCACCCAGCTCGACTACGAGGGCGAGGTAGCGGTGGTCATCGGCCGCGCCGGAAGGGACATCCCGCTCGCCGAAGCCAGCAGCCACATCTGGGGAATCACCCTGGCCAACGACCTAAGCGCCCGTGACGGGACCCAGGAAACGAAGTTCCCGGCCTCCTTCAACCTGATGAAGACCTTCGACGACTGCGCTTCCGTGGGCCCGTGCATCCTGATCGACGGCAGCGACCCCCAGGACATCAACGTCACCACCGAGGTGAACGGCCAGCTCCGCCAGGACTACAACAGCGACCAGATGATCTACTCCTTCGCCGAGTACATCGCCTACCTCTCCCAGGACCTCACCCTCGTCCCCGGCGACATCATCCTCGGCGGCACGGGCACTGGCACCGCAGCCGACCAGTCCAAGCGCCACCCGGACGGAACCCCCGTCAACCTTGACCTGTTCCTCAAGGTCGGTGACGTCGTCGAGGTCAAGTCGCCGTCGATCGGTTCGCTGGTCAACCACATCGTCGCCAAGTGAGCGAAGGAGCTGAAATGGGCAAGCTAGACGGGAAAGTCGCGTTCATCACCGGGGCCGCGCGCGGCCAGGGCCGATCGCACGCGGTCGAGCTCGCGAAGGCGGGAGCGAAGATCATCGCAGTGGACATCTGCGAGCAGATCCCGACGGTCCCTTATGCCATGTCGACCGCTGACGACCTCGCGCAGACGGTGAAAGAAGTCGAAGCGGCCGGCGGCCTCATCTACGCCGCCAAGGCCGACATCCGCGACCGTCAGGCCCTGACCGCGGCACTTGGCGAGGGTACCGCCAGGTTCGGCGGCGTCGACATCGTCCTCGCCAATGCCGGAATATTCCCCGTGTCGCTGCACCCGGTCGAGGAGGAATGGCAAGACGTCCTGGACGTCAACATCAGCGGCACCTACAACACCGTCCGCGTCGCCGTCCCCCTGATGATTGACCAGGGCCGGGGCGGCGCGATCGTCATCACCAGTTCCGACGCCGGCATCACGGGCATCGGCGGCAACACCCCCGGCGGGCTCGGCTACACCGCGTCCAAGCACGCAGTGGTCGGCCTGATGCGCTCCTACGCCAACATCCTGGCTCCCCACAGCATCCGGGTCAACACGGTTCACCCGTGCGGCGTGGCGACGCCGATGATAATCAACCCCGCGATGCAGGAGCTACTCGCCAGCCCGGACTTTTCCGGCGAGGGGATGACCAACGCCCTGCCCGTGGCGATGATCGAGCCCGTCGACGTCACGAACGCGATCCTCTGGCTTGTCTCCGACGACGCCCGCTACGTCACCGGCGTCACGCTCCCCGTCGACGCAGGATTCGCCAACAAGAAGTAACCTCGCCCGCTCGGCGCACGTACCAGCCGGTCAACGAACCGAAGGAATCGGGAAATGGGCAAGCTAGACGGGAAGGTCGCTTTCATCACCGGTGCGGCGCGCGGCCTGGGCCGCAGCCACGCGGTCAGGCTCGCTGAGGAAGGCGCCGACATCATCGCGGTGGACATCGCCGCGCAGATCGACAGCGTCCCGTACCCGATGTCCACGCCCGAGGACCTCGCCGGCACCGCGAAGGAGGTTGCGGCCCTGGACCGGCGGATCTTCACCGCGCAAGCCGACGTCCGCGATGAAGCAGCGCTGAAGAAGGCGTTCGAGCAGGGAACGGCGGCGATCGGCCCGGTCGACATCGTCCTCGCCAACGCCGGCATCGGCCCCGTGGCGCTCCACGACGACCCGCGCCGCCTCTGGCAGGACAACATCGACGTCAACCTGTACGGCGTATTCAACACGGTCGAGACCGCGGTCCCCTCGATGATCGATCGCGGTAAGGGCGGTGCGATCGTGCTGACCGGCTCCACTGCGAGCCTCCTCGGCGTGGGCGGCCCGAGCACGAGCACCCTCGCCTACACCGCCTCCAAGCACGGGGTCCTGGGCCTGGCGCGCGCCTACGCGAACACCCTGGCCCCGCACAGCATCCGGGTCAACAGCGTGCACCCGGCCGGCGTCCGAACCCCGTTGATCGTCAACGACGTGATGGAGCGGTTCCGCTCACAGAACCCGGCTGTGGCCAGTCCGTCGGCGAACGCGCTTCCCGTCGGCATGCTCGAACCGGCTGACATCACCAACGCGATCCTCTGGCTGGTCTCGGACGACGCGCGCTCCGTGACCGGCGTGGCGCTCCCGGTCGACGCCGGCTTCACGAACAAAAAGTAGGACCCGCCACCCGCAAAACATGATCACTCCGAACGGATTCGGCCTCCTGCCTTTCCCCACCCGGCTCCAGCCATGGGCCTAAGGACGCGGAGGCCGAACCCGTTCTGGCTATTCCTGACTTTGAACTTGAACCTCGCGGAGCTTGACGGAACCGACCGGGGCCTGCACCGCCAGCCGGAACTCCGGCAGTTCCAGCACGGTACCGAATACTGGTCCGCCCGGCTCTAGCACTTGACCTGCCCGCAGGCTCCCAAGGCGGACCGGATCGTAGCCGAGCCGGTCGACTAGGTCCGCGACCGCGCCGGTCGCCCCGGGATCGTCCCCCGCCACGCCCATGGCTAGCCTGTCCGGCGCGCCTGCCGCCCGCGCGCCGTACTCAAGCTCGTGGTAGCCGATGTGATTGAGCGACTTGACCACGGTTGACCCGACCAGGCGGCGAGCCACAACCTCACTGCTCCGGCCGCGTTCGAAGGCATCCAGGACGCCGTCGGTATCCGGCCAGTAGTTCATCGCGTCGACCACGAGCTTGCCGTCCAGGAGCCGGGGATCGACGTCAATGAACCGATGCAGCGGAATGGCGAGCACCACGATGTCCGCGTCCGCCACCGCGTCAACGGCCCACCGCGGCCGCGCCCCCGGAATGACCACCTCGGTAATCAGCGCGATGTCCTCCGGGTCGCCGGAGTGAGCGATAGACACCGGGTAACCCGCCTTGATCGCCAGCCGTGCGACGACCGGGCCCACGTGACCCACGCCGAGCACCGCCAGCCGGGGAGTCTGGGGCACGGGCACGCTCGCGTGCCGACCCGCCATGCCTGAAGTCATGTCGGGTACTAACCGGACTTTACCCCGTTTAATTCCTCCTCCCTGGCGCCCGCTCCGGATTTCTATGATGCTTGACAAATGATTTATCATACACATATCGTTCTTTATACATGAACTACCTGAGGGCTGCGGCGAGACCGCGGATCCGGCGGCCGCCGCCCGGCCGGACAGAAAGGGACACAGTCATGCCTGAAAACCCGAACGAGCTGACCGTCGAGAACTCGGCGCTGCTGCTCATCGACCACCAGCCCGCAGTCGCCGTGAACGTGCACTCCATCGACCACGCTCTCCTGATCAACAACGTCGCCGCCCTTGCCCGCGCGACGAAGGTACTGGGCGTCCCGACGGTACTGACCACGGTCGGCGCCTACGGGAGCGTGCTCGTCGACCCCATCTTCAAAGAGATCAGCGATGCCTTCCCCGGCCAGGAGATCATCGACCGTCCCTCGACGAACGCGTGGTCGCATCCGGACGTGCGGGCCGCGGTCGAGGCGACCGGGCGGCGGAAGCTGGTCATGGCGGGCCTGGTGACCGAGGTCTGCCTGGCCCAGACGGTGCTCGGCGCCCTCAAGGACGGATATGAGGTGTTCTTCGTCAGCGACGCCTCGGGCGGCAGCTCGAAGGAAGCGCATGACGACGGCAAGGTAAGGATGCAGATGGCCGGGGCCAAGCCGATCAACTGGATGGCGCTGACCGCCGAGTGGTCCCCGTACTGGGCTGCCCCCGAGCGGGCCGAGATCAGCCTTATCGACACGCAGCGGGGCACGACGACTTCCTCGCTGCTTTTCGACTGGATCAACGCTCAGATCGCGTCCGGGATCGTCAAGCTTCCCGACAACCTGTCCGCTTACGCGCAGAAGTAGGGCGGCCAGGAGAACCAGATCCGAGGGCGGTACCCCAGCGTGGCCGGGGCACCGCCCTCGTTACGCTGGTGGCTGGTCGTCGCCGGCGTCGCAAGGGGGCGTCTTGGCGCCCACGGCGCGCTGGAGCAGGTCATACAGGGTGGCGCGCTCGGAGGCGCTCAGCGCGCCGAGCAGGTCGTCCTCGACCTGGGCCACCCGGGCGTACGCGACGGCGAGTTCCTCGACGCCCGCCGGCGACAGCTCCACGATGTGCCGCCGCCGGTCCGTGCGGTCCCGCCTGCGCACGATCAGCTCGCGGTCCTCCAGCTCGTTAAGCAGGCCAACGACGTTGCTCGGGTCCAGGGTCAGCGCCTCGGCCAGCCCCTGCTGGTTCTGGGGGCCCTTCTCGCTCAGCAGCTTCAGCGCGATCAGGTGCCGCGGGCGGAGCCCGCCCGGCGTCATCGCGCCCTCATACGCCCGCCCTCCCAGCCGCGCGAGGTGCTGGAGCAGGGGAAGCGACTGCTCTTGTACCGGTGCCTCGGTGCTGGTCTTGGCCATACATCAAGAATACCCCAACCACACTCTAGCCGTACAACGAAAACGATTTGTGCTATTCCATCGATCCATGGGCCACCTTCTTCATCTAGATTCCTCCACCTCGGCGGGCGCGTCGAGCAGGTCGCGCACCCGGGGGATCACCTCGCGGCCGTAGAGTTCGATCGTCTCCAGCCGCTGCTCGCGGGGGACCCGGCCCAGGGCGTACGCCAGGTCGAAGCGGCTCAGGCCCAGTAGCCGGATCATCGCCGTGAGCTTCGCCGCGATAGTGTCCGGCGAGCCGACCAGCAGCGACCCGTTGCGGAGGTCGGCCTGGAACCGGTCCATGGAGGGGCGCGGCCAGCCTCGTTCGCGGGCAGACTGGTCCATCATCTCTGCCCAGTGCGGGTACTGGATGCGAACAGCTTCCTCATCCGTCTTGCCGATATACCCGATTGTGTGCAAGCCGACGGGCAGCGGCGAGTAGCCGAACTGGCCCAGGGCGCGCCGGTACAACTCGACCAGCGGCACGAAGCGGTGCGGATGCCCGCCGACCAGGGCGATCATCAGGGGCAGGCCGTAGCGGGCGGCCCGGAGGGCTGACTGGGGGGTGCCGCCCACACCGACCCATGTGGGCAGGTGCCCGGCGGGGAGCGGAGGGCTTAGGTACTGGTCGGCCAGCGGGGACCGGAACCGGCCGGACCACGTCACGGGCTGATTGCGCAGCAAGCGCGTCAGGAGGTCCAGCTTCTCCTCGAAGAGCTCTTCGTAATCGGTGAGATCGAAACCGAACAGCGGGAACGAATCGGTCAGCGAGCCCCGGCCGACGATGAGCTGCGCCCTGCCGTCCGAGACGGCGTCCAGCGTCGCGAACTCCGTGTAGACCCGCACGGGGTCCTGAGTGCTTAGCACGGTCACCGCGGTACCGAGCCGGATGCGCCGGGTCCGGCCGGCTATCGCGGCAAGGATGACGTGGCCCGCGGAATCCATGAAGTCGCGACGGTAGTGCTCGGCGATGTTGAACGAGTCGATGCCCACGGCATCGGCCAGCACCGCCTCCTCGATGGTGTCCCGGATCACGGCATCCCCGTCAACCGGTTGGCCGTCCTCGCCGAGGCTCACGTAGGCAGCCGTATCCAATCCGAACTCGAACTCACGGGCAGTCTTGGTCATGCACTAATAGTACGTGACTGACATCAAACTTGTCATATATCAATGCTTTGTGATGCGCAACGATCAGTTCCATGTGACATGCGGCACTCCGTCCGTCTCTGCCGTAGATCGTCTAAAAGCAATATCATCTCTCTCAGGGACGGTCTTTCCGTTCCGGTGCTGCGAAGCGACTCGGCGGCTCGCCGGGTATCGAAGCCGGCTCGGAGCCGACAGGACTAGTGGGGGCAGCCATGACCGAGGCGAATGCACTCGCACTACCTACTTCCAGCGACGGCGCTGGGCGCCGGGTACTGGATAACGCGGCCGCCGCCGCACCCATCTGCGATGCCGGGGGGCCCGCGTGATCGCGTTCGCGCTGCAGGGCGGTGGCAGCCTCAGCGCATCGGAGGTCGGCATGCTTCGCGCTCTCACGGAGAGCGGGATCGTTCCAGACCTGGTAATCGGCTCCTCGGCCGGCGCGCTGAACGCTGTCGCGTTCGCGGCCAACCCAACCGCGGCGGGCATCGACCAGCTCGAAGCCATGTGGCAGAGCCTGAAGCGGCGGAGTGTCGCGCCGCTGTCGGCCCGGGCTCTTCTTGCCGCTGCGGCCGGCCGCAGCGGCGGGCTGGTCTCCAACGCCCCCCTCCGCCATCTCATCCAGACCCGGTTGCCTCTGCGCACGCTGACCGAAACCGCGATCCCCGCTCATGTCGTGGCAACCGACCTGGAAACAGGGGAACCCGTGGTCTTCTCCGTCGGCGACGCTGTCTCCGCACTGCTCGCGTCCTCGGCCTTTCCCGGCCTCTACCCCCCGGTCACGATTGGCGGCCGCCAGCTCATCGACGGAGGCGTGGCCGCCGACGTCCCGGTGCTGCAGGCAGAGGCTCTCGGCGCGACCATTACCTACGTGCTGCCGGCCGCGATCGGCGAGGCGCCGCAGCCGGAGACCTGGAGCCCGCTGTTCCTGGCGTACCGGGCACTCGGCCAGATCCTCGAGGGGATCGGGCGACGGGACGCCGCCGCTGCCCGCGGGAAGGTCCTGACGCTGCCCACAATAGCGAGCCACGCGGCCAGCCCCGTCGACTTCCGTGACACGCCCAGGCTGATCGCGGCCGCCTACGACGCCACCACCCAGTGGCTGGCCGCGCAGACGCCGGCGATCGCGGCCTGAGGATCCTCATGATCGTCCACGCCACCCGCCCGCACGCGGCAGGCGCCGGTCTTCCCGCGGACCGGTTCCTCCAGCACAAGCGGCTGCTCCTGGTCGCGGCCGGCGGCGCCGTGGCTGAGACGGGACTGCTCGCGCTGGTCGCGCCAGGCGCACGGCCGGTGGCCCCGCAGGCTACTGCGCTCCCGGTGCTCGCTGCCTATCATGACCTGCGCTGGCTGTTCGCCGACGGCCAGTCCTGGCCCGGGTTCGCGGGCACTGTCATCGTGACGCTGCTCGCCCGGTCGACGGTGGACACAGTGCTCCTGCGGCTCGCCTGGCCGCGAGGCCTGCGCGCGCCGAGCGCGAGCCGGTCCTTCTGGTCCAGCCTGGCGCTAACCGCGCTGGCGTGGCTGCTGCTCTCGCCCGCGGTCACGCTCGTGTTCGGTGCCGCGGTGCTGCCGTTCTCCTGGCCGTTCCTCGCCGCGCTGCCGATCATGGCCGGCATCGCCGTCGCACTGAGTCACGGCGGGGTGGACCCCGCCTGGTGGCGCCGCCTCCCACCGCCGCGCTCAGTCCTGTGGCTGCTGGGCAGCTTCATCGCGGCGTCCGCCGCCGGCGCGGTCATCGCACACTCGGGCACCGTGGCCGCGCTCTTCGTCGCGGCCGTCGCCGGTCTCGCCAACGCGCGTGCCTGGTACGCCATCGCGGGGATCGCCTCCCGCCGGGTGCAGCCTCGCGCGCACGAGTCGGTGCCGGCCAGGCTGCTGTCCGGCTTGCCGTTCGCCCCGCTGGCCGGCGTGACGGTGCTCGCTCTAGTCGTTGGCGTGGCCCGGCTAATGTTCGCCGGGACGATCCAGCTGCCGGTCGGCAGCTCGCTGGCCGCCTCGGAGGTGACCGCAGTCAGCAGCACCGGGGCAGGCGGCGGTCCTGCCGCCTTCAGCGCGGCAGCCGGTGGCGCGGTGCTGGTTGTCGGCGGCTGGGGCTCCTCCTGCTGCAACGCGGCCGACGGCTTGCGCGCCGCGCTGCCCGGTGCCACGGTCCGTCAGTTTTCCTACGCCGGGCTGGACCCGCGGGGGCAGCCGCTGCCGAGCGGCCCGTCGGCCGATGACCTGCCACTGCCGGCGCTCGGCGACCGGATAGCCGCCCAGCTGGAAGAACTGCACGACCTGACCGGAGGTCCGGTCGACATCGTCGCGGAGAGTGAGGGCACTCTCGGCGTCTACGCGATGCTCGACCGCCACCCCGGCCTGCCGGTCAGCTCGATCGTGTTGCTCAGCCCGATCGTGGATCCCGGGCAGCTGAACTACTCGTCAGCACCGGACGACGCGTCAGTGCCCGAGGCCGCTCTGGACGAGCTGAACCACCTGGTCGGCAGCATGTCCCCCTATGGCCCGAGCGGTGCGCAGCAGCTGCTCAGCTCGGTCAGCGAGTTCGGCTCCCGGTACTTCGACGCGATCGCCGGCCCGAGCGGCAAGCCGACCAGGTCGCTGGCGGTGATCCCGCTCGCCGACGCCCTCACCCTTCCGGTCTGCGGCCTGCCAGCGAACGTGGCCGTGGTCCCGGCGTTCCACGGCGGGCTGCTCGGCAACGGCACCGTGCTGCCGATGGTCAGCGCATTCCTGGCCGGCCGCCCGGTAGCCGGGCAGGGCGAGGGCAGGCTGCGCAACGCCGCGGAGCTGATCAGCAGCGCCGCCGCCGCATGGCGGATGCCCGTACCGCACCCGATGTGTCCCTGAAGTAAGTGATATCGAGACGATATATCATCAAGACGATATTTGACTGAGATCGGTTTGCTCCAGGACGATCACATCGTCTTGCCTGTATTGTGGGGGAATATGAAGAGAGGCACCAGCCCGGCCATCGAGGCCCACCCGATCGCCAGTCGTGAAGCCGGGGGAGTGGCGGCGCAACCGCCGTCGTGCGGTGACCTTGGCTGGGCGATCAATGTTGTTTTCCGGGCTTTCCGGGAAACGGCGAGCGCCTCCCTGGCCGATCTTCCCGGCGGCCCGCGAGGCTACCTGGTGCTCTCGACCGTCGCGCAAGACCTGCCGCGCTCGCAGCTCGCGCTCGCGCAGCAGCTCGTCGTCGACAAGACCGCGATGACCTACCTCCTTGACGCCCTTGAGGGAGCCGGCCTCGTTGAGCGCCGTCCGGACCCGGCCGACCGGCGCCAGCGCCAGATCGTCCTTACCCCCAATGGTCACTGTGCTCTTGAGGAGTTCCGCGGGCGCCTCGCTGAGGCGGAGCAGCGGCTGCTCTACGCGCTCACGCCCGAGGAAGCGCTCGTCTTCCGCCAGCTCTTCGATCGCGTCGCCCGGTCGACCCAGGAGGTCACCGAGCCCTGCACGGTCGGGGAGGTCGCGGATCCCGACGGGGGACCTTGCGCCTAGCGGATTGTCATGTCGTGAGCGCGCGCAGGATCAGTGCCGCTACGGCGACGAGAAGCATTACCAGCGCGGGGGCGAAGCCCATGTCCCTGACGCGCAGGTGGGCGCCGACGGCGCCGGTGAAGTACAGGATCACTCCGATTGCCGCGGCAACGCCGATCGGCCACCAGAACAGGCCGGCCACAACGCCGGCCGCCCCGGCGATCTCGGCCGAGGCGAGCAGCCAGAGCCTGTCTTCCGGGAAGCCGACCGTGGACATGGTTTTCATCTGCTGAGGGTCTTTCGCCAGCTTCCCCCGGCCTGACAGCAGGAGGGCGGCGGCCAGGAGGCCGGAAACGATGGCGGCGGCGAGGAACATCAGGCCTCCAGGAGGGCATCGGCCGCGGCCAGCGCGTGCCCCCGCCAGAGGTCGCGGTGGTCCCTGCCGTTGCGGCTGCGGGAACCCTCGGTCGGGAGGGAGGAATCTAGATGAAGGAGGTAGCTCACAGATAGATGGTACAGCACAAAGTATCTATGTAGAACTATTAGAGTGTGGTTCAGGCATTCTTGATGTATAGCAAAGATCAGGAGCGAGCCATCGGGTCAAGAGCAGCCGCTTCCCTTGCTCGAGCACCTCGCGCGGGCGGCCCAGGGCTGGCCGCCGGATGACCTTCAGGCGAAGTGGATGCCGTTGAGCTGTCTATCTTGCGGGAGCAGGGCCGGTGGAGTCGCGCACGACGAGCTCTGTGGCCAGCTCGACGTGCAGTGCGTCGAGGCGCTGGCGCTCCATGAGCCGGATCAGAAGGCTGACGGCGAGGCGGCCCATTTCCTGCAGTGGCTGACGCACCGTTGTGAGCAGGGGACGGGTGGCCTGAGCGAGGTCGATGTCGTCGAAGCCGGTGATGGAGAGTTCTTCAGGTACGCGCAGTCCGCGCTGGGCGGCCGCGGCCAGAGCGCCGACGGCGACCTTGTCGTTGAACCCGATGAGCGCGGTCGGGCGCTGCGGCAGGTCAAGCAGTTCGCCGGCGGCGTGGTAGCCGAACTGCGCGGTTGCCTTGCCGCTCCGGACCAGCTCGGGATCCGGCAGCACACCGACATTCGCCAGAGCCGACGCGTGCCCGGCGAGGCGCGCGTCGCTCGCGAGCCAGTTATGCGGTCCTGCGATCACGCCGACGCGCCGGTGTCCCAGGTCGACCAGGTGCCTGGTGAGGCTGCGGGCTCCCGCGAAGTGCGCCGCCGACACGGCCGCGATGTCGCGCGGCATCGCGGCGCGGGGATCCACCACGACGAACGGGAACCCGCGGGCCCGCAGATCCGCGAGCTGCTCGCTCGGCTCCGGCGGCAAGACGATGATGGCGCCGCTGATACCGGGCCTGGACGCGAGTGCGGGCAGGACCGGCGCCTGCTGCGCGGCTTCTCCGGCGTTGAGCAGCAGGGGCCTGCCGTGCAGCTCCAGCGTCTCGGCTATGGACGAAACGATGAGGCCGAAGTAGTCGGTCAGGAGATAGGGGCAGCGCAGGTAGACGGAGCCGTGCGTCACGCGCGCCGGGACCGTCCGCGGGCCGGGTGCCTGCAGGCTGAGCCGCTCGGCGGCCCGCTGGACCAGCTCGCGAGTGCGCGGGGCAACGTGGGCCTGGTTGTTGAGGACTCGCGAGACGGTGGCGATGGATACACCCGTCTCCGCGGCGAGGTCCCGGACAGTAACCCGCTGGCCACGCGGCCTGCTCATTCTGTTACACGCATCTGTTCCATAATGCGCAGCATAGCTCTCGGCTCGACAGCCGCAATTCCCCTTATGTCATTATTGACACCCTTATTCTCGGCTGCTTACATCGTGGTACCGAATGCGTTTCAAATTGTTTCATATTGTTTCAGGGCTGGAAATGACCGAGGAAGCCGGTCACTGCCCCGGCCAGCGCAGGCACGATCGGAAGCGCGTCGCGCCCGGCAGGTTCTGAAGGAGGACCATGTCTCGCATCAAAAGGATCACGGCATCGCTGGGCGCGTCAGCGCTTATCGGGGGGATCACGGTGATGAGTCCCGCCGCAGCGCACGCTGCGTCCGGGCCGGCGGTTTCCGTCTGGGAAACCACAACCAACCAGAGCCAGCTGCTCGCCCCGCAGGCTGGAGCGTCGTTCGCCCCCGGGTCCAGCTCGCAGAGCCAGGTCATCACCGTCAACCCCGCGGCCAGCTACCAGACCATGACCGGCTTCGGCGCCTCGTTCACCGACTCCTCGGCGTGGCTGGTCTACAACTCCCCGCTGCGCAACCAGATCATGACCAAGCTGTTCGACCCGAACCAGGGGATCGGCCTGGACTTCCTGCGACAGCCGATCGGGGCGTCGGACTTCTCGCAGTCGCTGTTCAGCTACGACGACATGCCCGCCGGGCAGACCGACCCGACGCTGGCCAACTTCTCCATCGCGCATGACCAGGCCTACATCATCCCGGTGCTCAAGCAGGCGCTGAGCATCAACCCGAACGTCACGGTCATGGCCACCCCGTGGAGCCCGCCAGGCTGGATGAAGACCAGCGGCTCGATGATCGGCGGCACCCTCAACAGCGCGGACTATCAGGCCTTCGCCAACTACCTGGTCAAGTTCATCCAGGCCTACGACGCGGCTGGCGTGCCCATCTCGCTGATCACCGCGCAGAACGAGCCGGAGTACTCGCCGTCGAACTACCCGGGCTCGACGTTCACCTCCACTCAGGAGGCGAACTTCATCGCGAACAACCTCGGGCCGGCGATGCAGGCGGCCGGGCTGCACACCGGGATCCTGGCTTACGACCACAACTGGAACGACCCGAGCTTCCCGGAGACCGTGCTCGGCGACTCCTCGGCCGCGCCGTACGTGACCGGCACGGCCTGGCACTGCTACGCCGGGGACCCGAGCGCCCAGTCCACGGTTGAGGCGCAGTACCCGTCGTACGGGGCCTACGAGACCGAATGCTCGGGCTCGCAGTCCTCCCCTGTGTCGGACACCTTCGCCGATACGCTCGACTGGGAGCTGGAGAACCTGGTCGTCGACGGGATCCGTAACTACAGCAAGTCGGTCGTTACCTGGAACATGGCGCTGAACCCCAGCGGCGGGCCGAGCATGAACTGCACCACCTGCACCGCGCTGGTCACCGTGAACAACTCCGCCGACACCGCGACGTACAACGCCGAGTACTACAGCCTCGGCCAGGTCAGCAAGTTCGTGAAGCCGGGCGCGGTGCGCATCGGCTCCAACACCTTCGGTTCTGGCAACATCGAGGACGTCGCCTTCCAGAACCCTGACGGCTCCGACGCGCTGGTGGTGCTGAACTCGAACACCTCGAGCGCGAACACATTCGGGGTAGATGAGAACGGCCAGTACTTCGACTACACCCTGCCCGCCGGGGCCGTCGCCACGTTCACTTGGACCCCCGGTTCCACCAGCACTGGCGGCGGTATCAGCCCGGGCACGTGGTACGAGGTCGTCAACACCAACAGCGGCGACTGCGTCGACGACACCAACGGCGGCACTTCCAACGGCACCGCCGTGCAGCAGTGGGCCTGCTACCCCGGCAGCACTAACCAGGAGTGGCAGTTCCAACCCACCAGCGGCGGCTACTACCAGGTCGTCACCCGCAACAACCCCAGCGAGGCATGGGACGTCACCGGCGGGACATCCGCGACCAGCAACGGCACCCTGATCCAGCTGTGGAGCGCTACCGGCGGCACCAACCAGCAGTGGCTGCCCACGCTGCAATCCAACGGCAGCTACACCTTCACCGCCCGCAACAGCGGCAATGAATGCCTGGATGTCACCAACCGCTCGACCGCCAACGGCACACAGCTCCAGCAATGGGCCTGCACAGCCGGTGACACCGCCCAGACCTTCCAGCTCGTCCCTGAGTCCTGACCCGGAATGGAGGTACTAACGCCGGGTGCTTAGCGGGCAGGAGACCGTCGCCTTGAACTCCGGGTGGGCACCGGGAGTGGGGTCGGTGAACCGGCAGCCGAACCGCGGCGACGCGACCGCCTTCGGGTTGAGGATGTTGTCGCCAGCCGCCCGCTTCCCGGTGTCGATCCACGACACGAGGGCGGAGAACGCGGACGATAGCTCGCTGGTCGTGTAACCGCAGTGTGTGACTTCGCGGATGGCCCGGCCGACGAACAGGCCGCCCTGGCCGTGCGCCACCATCATGGCGTCGTACTGCTGGTCCATGGAAAACGGAACGAACAGGTCTCCGATCCCGTGGACCGACAGCACCGGGATGCCCGGGTCGCCGTGGATCACTGGCAACTCCGCAGGCGACAGGGCGTCGGCCGAGGAGGTAGCCGTGACCGGTACCCGCAGTACGGCGCGGTTGAGTGCGATCTCCTGTGGCAGGTTGCTCAGCGGCTCGTCGCTGAACGTGTAGAAAGTGTGCTCGTTGCCGGCCACGCTGCCGTTGGCGAAGCCAAGGGTGCCGCCGTTGAGCCCGGGGTAAACGCCGAATAGGAACGGGACCTGGGTGAGCGGAGCGAATCCGAAACTGTCCCAGTAGTCGACAGCGCTGGCGAAGCCAGGACGGGTACCGCCGGACAACTGCTCGACGGTGTCGGCCCACAGCGTCCCGGTCTTGGTCAGGTTGGTGGTGAACGTCTGCCCACCGGTGGCCGGGTCAGGGGTAATCCCGAGGGCGGGCAACTCGGACTGCACCGTGGACTGGTACGCGGGCGCGTACGCCTGGCCGGCCGCCAGCGTCGTCGGGTAGCTGATCGTCGTCCTAGTGAGGCCCGCTGCCGTGACGTTGGCGCCCAGGTAGTAGTCGAACAGGTCGTTGCCCGCCAGCACCCCGCAGTAGGGCATGGCGCCCGCGAAGTCGCCCTTGTACGCCTCGATCTCAGCCGCCGTGACCTCGCCGCCCATCGACAGGCCGCTCATGATCACCTGCCGGGAGTGCAGGCCGGTGATCGAAGGGAATGCCTGTAGCAGGTCGTGGGTGTCCACGACGCCGTCGCCGGGGTCGTAGCCGTTCATCGCGTAGCTCGACGCGGCCCAGGCGAACCCGTTGTCGACGAAGTACTGGCGCAACTGGGGATCATCGACCCACACCGCGGTGCCGGTGCCCCGGTAACCGTGAGCGAACATCACGAGGGTCCCGTTCCAGTTAGGCGGAACCTCGATCCGGTATGAGGCCCCATCGCTGCCGATGCCGGTCCAGACCCGGGACAGCTGGCCGC
>Ga0207416_1001589_pt1 | contig 29066 bp, 26 predicted proteins | sample PaiPotPPM11metaG_FD_184107 | JGI IMG/M metagenome (GOLD analysis project Ga0207416, IMG submission 184107) | Iron sulfur acid spring bacterial and archeal communities from Banff, Canada, to study Microbial Dark Matter (Phase II) - Paint Pots PPM... ... | reverse complement strand
CCGGCGGCTTGCGCGGTCGAAGGGTCTGGCCGACGATGAGCTGACGGTGACTGGGTATGTCAACGATGATGACCTGGCAAATCTCTATAGCATATGCAAGGTTTTTGTTTCTCCGTCTCTTCGCGAAGAGTTTCCTCTGCCACTATTGGAGGCGATGAGCTGCGGCGCGCCGGTCATCGGTTCGGACCGCTCCAGCATTCCCGAAGTCGTAGGTCTCCCCGAAGCCCTTTTTGATCCTCTATCCGCGAACTGCATAAGCAAGAAAATATACGAGGTACTTACCGATACCGAATTTCGAGCGAAGTTGAAAGCACATGGTCTGGCGCGGGCGCGCAAATTTTCTTCGCAGGAAAGTGCGCGTCGGGCACTCGAAGCGCTGGAGGCGCTCCACGGCTCTCGGCGGGAGACGCGAAAAACACATCCGCCGTCGGCCAGAAGCCGCCCACGATTGGCCTACGTGTCACCGTTGCCGCCGGAACGGTCTGGCATAGCTGATTACAGCGCAGAACTGCTGCCCGAGCTGACGAAATACTATGAAATTGAGCTTATTACGGATCTGGCCAAGATCACCGATCGATATCTCCAGGAAAGTTTTCGCCGCCAGCCGATCGCGGAATTCGAAAAATCGGCGCGCCGTTACGATCGAGTCCTATACCATATTGGCAACTCACCGTTTCATCGCCAGATGCCAGCCTTGCTCGAACGCTATCCGGGCACCGTTATGCTGCATGATTTCTTTCTGAGCCATTTGTTTTACTACCTCGAAAGAGTAGACGGCATGGCATTGTGGCGCAGCCTCTATGAATCTCACGGTTATCCTGGGTTGCTGACACGGGCGCGCAAAGGCGCCGAGGCCGCGGTCTGGACCTATCCATGCAATCTATCTGTGCTCTCGCGCGCGCAAGGGGTGATTGTTCATTCGGAGCACGCTAAACAATTGGCCTGTGAATGGTTTGGCATACCCGCCGAGAGCTGGGTAGTAATCCCACAGCTCAGGAGAATACCCAAGAGTGTAGGCAAAAAGGATGCGAGAAAAATTCTTGGTATCCCACCCAACACCTTCCTTGTCTGTTCTTTCGGATTTCTGGCGCCGACTAAACTCAATGAGTTGCTGTTCGAAAGTTGGATCGCATCCAGCCTAGCGAACCGCAAAGACTGCCATTTGGTGTTCGTCGGTGGTGACGGAGACGGTAAACCTTATCAAGTCGACGGTTCGTCGAACCGCATTCGAGTCACAGGGTACGTCGGCAAAGACGATTATGACCGCTATTTGTGTGCTGCCGATGTGGGTGTTCAGCTCCGAAGTGCGCTCTCCAGGGGAGAGACGCCGCGATCCGTTTTCGACTGCATGGCGCGTGGCTTGGCTACCATAGTGAATGCCCATCCGATCCTCGCGGATTTGCCAGCCGATTCGGTAATGATTCTTTCCGAAGGCTCGGGGATCGGCGAATTGGTGGGAGCACTCGAGAGACTCTACCGCGATCCGGAATATCGGACCGAGCTTGGCCGACGGGCGCAACAGTACGTTCGAGAGAAACTGGACCCTGCGCTAATCGCGCGGTCTTATGCTGACGCGGTGGAAAAGTTTGCCGCGGATCATCCGGTCGCGCTGACTAGCCGTTTGATCGTGGAAATTGCCGACCTTCCGGCCTCGCCGCCGCCGTCTGACGATGATTTGGGAAGGGTAGCATCCTGCATCGCTGAGAACAGCAGCCGCTGCGTTCTGCCACAACTGTTTGTAGATGTTACGGTGCTCTTGTCCTTAGGAGATTATCAGACCGGCATTCACCGAGTCACCCGCGCAATCCTGTCGCAACTTTTGGAAAACCCTCCTGCAGGGTACCGGGTGGAACCTGTTTTCCGGCCTTTTCGCCAAGCATATCGGTATGCGCGCACATTCGCGTGCAAATCCTTGGGATTGGAAATCGGGGATTTGGAAGATGCGCCCGTCATGGTGAACCCGGGAGACATATTTTTGGGTTTGGACTGGGATCCGGGAATAGATGATCCCGCGCGCAAATGGCTGCTTCATCATCGCCAACGCGGAATGAGGACCTTTTTCACAATCTATGATCTACTGCCACTACGGCGTGGCGACTGGTTCAAGCCAGAAATGGAACCGGTCTTTCGGGGCTGGCTTTTGGGAATATGTCAGGTTGCGGATGGCTTCGTCTGCATATCGCGCGGAGTAGCGGACGAGGTCTCGAGTTGGCTCGATACACACCAACCGGTCTCTTCTCGCGCTCTGGACATCGGCTATTTCCACCTGGGAAGTGACATAGAGGCAAGCTGGCCAAGCCGGGGACTGAGCTCTACGGAGCAGATGGTTCTGGATGATTTGAAAGGCCGCGAGGTACTGGTGATGATAGGCACAATCGAACCTCGCAAGGGCCATAATCAAGCCCTTTCCGCAATGGAACGGCTGTGGGCCGAGGGCGAGGACGTCAGCCTGCTGATTTGTGGCAAGCGGGGCTGGATGGTCGAGTGGATGGCGGAGCGCCTCCATTCTCATGCGGAACTGGGCCGGCGCCTTTTCTGGCTGGATCAGGCGGGTGATGAGGCGTTGCTGCGATTGTACTCAATCGCCTCCGGTATGTTGATGGCCTCCGAGGGAGAGGGTTTCGGTTTGCCACTGGTAGAAGCTGCGCGGCACGGCGTGCCTATTATCGCGCGCGACCTTCCCGTGTTTCGGGAAATCAGCGGTGAGCACGCCTTCTATTTTTCAGGCACGGATCCAGCTGACCTTGCGGATGCGCTTCGAACGTGGCTTAAGTTGTATCGGCGAGGCGAACACCCGAAATCGGACAAGCTACCCTGGCTGACCTGGGAAGAAAGCACGAAACAACTCTTGCAGGTCGTGCAGGAAGGAAAACTATACAAGCGTTGGCAGCCGGCACTAACACTACCCCTCGAAGAATTGGCTTCTCAAACCGCTGACGGGCGTTCGGCTGAACCAGAGCGGGACGCCGTGACCGATTTTGGAATTCGGGACGGATTCACGCCGACCGCCTCACTATCCTTGCGGCGGTAGAAATTACCTGAAAATCGCTCGCGCAAATGCCTGAAGGAATTTTGTGCCCTCTCCCGATATGGTGCGGTATCCCCATCTTTTGATTGAAGAGTCTTGCGAGCATCAATCCGCGCGCGTCTGCATAGCTACATACGAGATTCTCGGACCATCACAAAACGGCGGGATCGGTACGGCGTATTTCTCACTCGCCACCACACTAGCCTCGGCGGGCCACGATGTAACGATACTGTACCTTCCAAGTGAGCGTTCGGATCAGACCGCGATCGAACACTGGATAGCCCACTTTCGCACTCTTGGTATTCGATTCGTTGCGCTGCCACCTGCGCAGCGAACAATCAAAGTGCCACAATGCATGCTGACGGCTCGCGATGCATACACCTGGCTGCAGAAACAGGAATTCGACGTAATTCACTTCCCGGAACTGCAAGGGCACGGCTATTACTCCGTCCTTGCGAAACATCAGGGACTCGACTTCAGCCACACTACCTTATGCGTCGGCACTCACAGCCCGATCTCATGGATCCGGGAGCAGAACCACGAGGCACCGTACAGCCCCGACGAACTGGAAATGGATTTCATGGAGCGCCAATGCGTTGCCTTGGCGGACATAGTCTTAAGCCCTAGCCAGTACATGCTCCGCTGGATGCAGACCAGAGGCTGGTCGCTGCCCGCTGTGTGCTACGTACAGCAGAACATTGCCTTGCCCGAGTTGCAAACATTTGCAAGGCACGAGATCCGGCGCGTAAGTGAACAACGCGCACAAGAGCTGGTTTTCTTCGGCAAGCTCGAAGAGCGGAAGGGTATTGGCTTGTTCTGTGACGCTCTCGATCTCCTAGCGGATAGAAACCTTCGGGAGTTCAGCGTCACCTTTCTGGGAAAGAACGCGATGGTCTCGGGGCGTGACGCACTAAGCTACATCAAGGCGCGCGCAGAACGTTGGGCGTTTCCCTATCGCGCGCTCACGGATAGCAGCCGTGAAGCAGCGTTGCGGTTCCTTTCGAAAGGCGCCGGCCGGATTGCGATCATGCCATCACTGGAAGACAACCTTCCCAACACAGTGGTGGAGTGTCTGGCGTGGAGGATCCCGTTTCTCGCCAGCCGCACGGGAGGCATTCCCGAACTCATCGCCGATTCTGACGTCGAGCGGGTGACTTTTCCGCCCAACGCTTCCGAGCTAGCGGACACTCTCGGTCGGGCGTTGCGGGACGGAGTCCCTGTTGCGCGAGAGGCGATCGATCCGGAAGATAACAAGCGACGTTGGGTAAACTGGCACGCAGGTTTGGCCTCTCGCCCTATTCTCGACAAACATATTCAGGCGGAGATCAGCGCAAAATCTGCGACGCTGCTGGTTAGTGTCTGTTTGAACTATCGCGAAGGCGTGGCCTCGCTTCTCCAGGCCGTAGGGTCGCTGCGACGCCAGAACTGGCCCAACCTCGAGGTGATACTCTCGGATTGCAGCGAAGCTGGAGTGGGGGCACGGTCCGAACTGGACGGCTTGAGGAGTGAGTTCGAGTCGAGGGGATGGCGAATAATTCGCGAGGCGCAGTGCGATAAGGCGATAATACGAAGAACAAACGCCGTTGTCCATGCGCGCGGCGATTACGTCCTCTTCATGGACAGCGCGGATTGCGCAAGTCCTGATGCTGTGGCTACGTTCGTTGAGGTGGCCGAGCGTACCGGCGCCGATGTTCTTACCTGCTTTCTAGTTCTTTTCAGAGGCGTCGGAGACGACGAGACCCTGATAGGCCACTGCCCATTTCTTGGCGCTGCTGTCCTCTCGGGCGTCTTCCATAATCACTTCGGTTCGCGCTGCATCTTTGTCCGCAAGACTGGATTTTCCCGCCTGGCAAGTCGTTGCGGAGAGGCCCGGGGGGATTGCGCGGACTGGGAATTCCTCGCCCGGGCAGCATTGATTGGATTGCGGTTAGAAGTGGTACCGAGACCGCTCGTATCGTGTCGCGTCCCGGATAACTCGCGCTTGCACCTTGAGAATGAGCACCACGATCACTTTCCCGCCGTCAGGCCCTACGCGGAGGCAATGCCTCTTCTGCTTCGGGACTTACCGAACGCGGCGTTCACTACGAAAGTGCAATATGAACGACAGTACGGTTTGGCTAACAACCGCGGAGAGCTTCCATCGTTTCGCGACGAGGAATTGGCGGTGCTGCTGGTGAAACGGCTCGCGGCGCATGGCCAGGGCCGGATGGCTTCGCTGTTGCGCGCGTGGCTCGACTACTCTTCCGCGCGCTCCAACCTACCCGAGAGTCGCATTCAGAGAATACCGCCCATAGCGCGACAGTTGCTGAGAGGCCGCTACCATCGTTTCAGCCACGGGTTCGGGAGTGCGTTCCGCGACCTGCGAAAGCCACCACCGGTCTGGTTCCGCATAAAAAGCGGCTCGTAACAACCTTTGCGCAACAAATCGGGGAAGGTCTCCTTCGAATATTGCCGACAGTATAAGCCGCCCCTGGGTTTGAGCCTCGGGCGATCCCGATGCTTCGTCTGCGCGCCGGACCCCGACATCACGTTGTCGTCTAGTTTGCTCAGAAATCGATACTCGCTCCGCCAACGAGTCTGGGATGTCAACGTTCTTGGAGACGAGACCCCACAGCCGTTAAGGTGTCGCCGATGGAGTTGAGGCAATCAGCGGTGGCTCCGCTTTTATATATTCCGGCTCATTGGGTTGTTCGCAGGGCTCTATCTCTTTGTAGCCATTGTTCGCATACCAGCGCAAATTCGCGCTCGAGGGTTCGCTGGGTACGCACTTCAAGAACGTTTCAGGAATAAAGCCTCCGACTGGTGCTGGCCTGTAACGAGCCATAAAACCTTGGCAATGATATCCGCCAAAAATATCGCAGTAGGCAAAATTGCCGAAAAGAAAGAAATCAATCGAAGCATCGGCCAACTCTTTCTTCGTCTCGAGAAATGTCGGATCGGTCACATATACCAACTGTTCCGCCCCTCCGGCTATATCAGATTCATTTGCCGGACTGTCAGTTCGAATATCGCCAGGTCGCTTAAATCTATGCCTATAGCTAAGGTCTGATCCGCTTCGATCGATGTTAGTCTCGACATTTACCGCGAAGTGTCGGGCTACGCTTCGCCCGGAATTAAGAAAATGGAGAATAATTATCGGTTTATTATCTGTGGTAACCGAGCCGAAATCTGCGAAAAGTCCGTCGCCAGAACCGAATGTTACATAAGCTCGCTCGGTAGTCTGAAGCGCTTCAGCGGAATTGTCATTAGCCGCCAGCATTGCGTGCCACTGTCGATGGGCAATCGCACCATATGCCAAGACGCCGACGACAGTCAGAGCCTCAAGAAAAACCTTCCACCGATCTCGGCGTTGCTGTCGGCGTTTGTAGGCGCGAGCATCATCTTCTATGCCCTTTGGATAGCGAATTTCGACGATAGGGAGTGGCTCGGCTTCTTGCTGGGGATTGTCGGGATTGGGACCGGCTCTGGCATGTTCTGTTACGGATTGAACATCATCCTTCTTTGGAATGTCGGGAGCGTCTGATAGTCTCCAGTCGATCTCCGATTTTGTCATCGCTTTTTCCCTTCTTTGGTCGTTCCGGTTCTAACGGTCAGCTCCCTTGCGCTCCACGCGGGTGCGCCTTCGCTCGTAGCTAGGGGTTCGTAGGAACGGGCTACATCGAGTGCCATCATACCCTCGACCGCACTAGCCAGTCCGGAAAGTTCCTCTTGCACCAGTCGCGCGCCTGCCGCTCGCTCTGCCACTCGGCCGCCGCCCCTTGTCGTAAATATCAGCCTGGAGTTTGCCGCGGAGAACTGCGACAGAATCCGCACCAACCTAGCATCGATGAGGCATAGGTGAAACGCCGGCGTCCAACCCGTCCTTCTGCGCTCGCAGCGGTGGACGATTTTGATATACCGCTCATACATCGCCGGCTCTGATCATCCGCGCCGCGGCAGCGTTCAAGAGCAGTTGTGCGCAGGCCGATAGCCGGCGCGCTCTGCGGCCTGCGGGTTGCCAATGGAACTTGATTATCGCGCGAGATACTCGAGTAGTATGGGCATCCCGGCCGCTCGAAAATATGGGTCCTGGCGTTCCCCACCACGGGCGCCTTGTCGGCGCACTGCTTATGCGACAGTCGGCCGGTGGCCCAGCGCAGCACTGCGCCGTTGGTGGGACTCGGTCCCGCCGGTCGCCGTCTGCCTCCTCATTACCTCCAGGCCCGCCCGTGTGTGTCGGCTCCCTGGGTCGCGTAGTGAAAGACCGCGTGGATCCCGCCGACGTTCTTGCTCTCGAAGTCAAGCAGTTCGCATCGACGTGCTTCAGATCTCGTCCCACGGCTTATCGGTCAAACGGCTGAGGCCCAAAGCAGGAAAGCTATTGGAACTGCGGGATCATGCGCAGCTCGCCCGCCTCTTGATGGAGGATCCAGAGGCTGACCGCTACGAAATGGGCGCGAGGCTGTTCGATGAGTTAGCCGCACTCCGTGAGCTGCACGAACGAGAGGAGCTGACAAAGCCAGAGATGCACTTGAGGAGAAAGACCGGCAAAAGGACCAGTTCATCGCCATCCTGGCGCATGAGCTGCGTAATCCGCTGACCGCGATCCGCGCAGCGGCCGATGCCCTGGGTCTGATGAAGCTAGAGGATCCCAGGGTTGAGCGTCTTCGCGAGCGGCTGGACCGACAATCTATGCTCATGACGCGCATGCTCGACGATCTTCTCGATGTCGCCCGCCTCGGCTCGCCTCTATGGAACATCTCAGCGTAATCGCTGAAGCAATGACGCAGCGGTTAGACGAGACGCTCAGAGCATAGGATCAGCGCGTTCTGGCCGTTGAGCGTCGAACGCCGCCGCGCTGACCTACCCCGTCGAGCCCGCAGTGCCGCGAAGGCCAGCAACGCGAAGGGTGAAGCCCTCAACGCGCCCCGTTGACCCGTTCTCCCGGCTCCGGCAGGCCATCACACCCACCGACGACAAGGCCCAGGGACGACCCTATCGTCAGACAGACGTGTGTGAGACCCACGCGCGCGAGTTGTGCGCAGAGCCGAGAGTGATCGACCTCAGGCGCCGTCCCGAATAGTTGCACCTGGGCCCGCTCAAAGTGTTGCGGCGGCGCAACTGCGAATCGGCATTCAGCTGTCATAGCTAAGTTCTGCGACTGAAAGAATTTATTAACTTTCGCTTGCGCTTTGGCACGTTGAATGCGTTCGGCAGTATGTAAGCTGGTAGAAACGATATGACAATCGAGACCCGAATTCGCGCCGCAATCGACCGCGTACGCGAGCAGTCGTCGAGCATACCCGACATAGACCAACTGTTTGTCTCGCTGAAAAGCGGCTTCCCGGAGATAGGGATCGTCAATGACGACCCGGAGGGCGAACACGCCTGCATCGCGCTCATGCTCTTGACACTGAAGATGCTGATGCCGGAATGCAAAACCATTATGGAGACGTTCGCCAAAAAGCGAAACTCCAAGACCGCAAATACAGCGACCAAAGCGGCGCGAGTAATTTCACTACACCGGGCGGTAGACGGAACCTGGAACCACAGGTTGTTTGATGAACAACAGAAGCGCGCGGCCGAGTTGATCACCCTGTACGAGGAATCTGTCGCACCCACGAAGGATGAAGATCAATTTCTCGTGCGAACCGGCTTGGCGACGCGGGCCGACTTTATCGAGGCGCTGGCTTGCGAGTCCGATTCGTCGTGCGTCGCCGATTTGAAACTTTGGCTGGATCGGCTGGAGCCGCATTGGCGCAACCAGCCGAAAATGACCTTCGTCGAGGCGCAAGCGTTGTGGGAAACAGACCAGCGCCAAGCCTGATGGATGGGTCTGCGATGGCGGGTGATGCACACCCGGTGCGATCAGCACGGACTGACATTCGGAAGATCCAGACGGATATCGCGTAGTACTTCAGCACGCAGCCTGGGAGCGTTGAAGGTGCCGAGCCGGTTTCAAAACTCAAAGCATTCGCTACAGGACATGACCCGGCCGTAGCCGAGCTCGTCGCCCCAGCTTCCGTCTTTGTCGTGGTGGGAGAGACTGCGTGGCGGATGACCCAGTCTGTCGCGAACTATTCTCCTGGAAATTAAGTTTGGCTACTGGTTAGAAATCGTCGTCAACCAAAAATCGGTTGACACTATATGGCGGTTGACAACGCCCAATTTCCAGAATGGCCGGAACCAACTAACTCTATCGAAATATTAGCTAAACTTATAGATATTCTGCGATCTCTCCATTTCGACAGTATTCTGTGCCGCACGCCGAACAATCTCAGCCTTTGTGCACTGGCCTTCCCTTCCTGAAATTGCGCTGTTCGAAACGCCAGCGACACTGACGAGAACAATACGTGGCTTGATAGGCGTTGGAGACGAAAAGCTGGCCACATGGACACTGTAGCGCCCGTCCTTGTGAAAGGTCCTCCAGCAGCATCGTCGAGAGCGACGCCAGCAAGGAGTTGCCTACCCAGTTCAGTCCGAGGCGTCGGCGCTTACCAATCGGAACACCGAGTCCCGTTGGCGCGACCAGCGCGTTGATCGCGATGGGCAGGCCGCCAGTTCCTGCCGCGTGCAAAGCGCGAAGTTTTGGGCTTCTTTGTAGCCGAATCGCTGTGAGCACTTCTCGGAGAGCGCGTGCGCCGGAGAGAAAGTCCTGGAGCGGCTCGGCATAGATCTTCCAGAATGAATCGGTGAGCGGCTCTGGGTAGGAGAACGTGCTCCTCTCAGCGACGGGTACGTCAGGAAAGAACCGCGTCCACGTGTTAGAAAGTGGCTCTACCGTCAGCCCAACTCCGCGAAGCGACTGCACGATAGCACTCGGCTGCAGAATTGGCGCAATCGGGTTGCGCTGCTCCCGCTCGACGGCGATCCAGCCAATGCCGATCCTAACGTACTGAATTTGAACGCCATCTCGAAGTGGAAAGACCGCCTGCAGCACGCGGTGCGGCAAGATTCCTAGCGAGCCATACTGCGAGCACCAATCCAGGACTTTTTGTTCGCTGTCCACCGTAAGCGGGGCCGCAAGCATGTCGACCTGAGCGGGCGTAAAGGGCGGCGAGCCATCGGCGTCCTTCCGATATTCGAGCTTACTGAGCATATCGAGCAGCGCTCGATAAGGCGTCGTGCCTCGCACGCCCTGGTCTGAGCGCCGGCCAACAGGTCGCGTGTTGAGCCACAGTTTCCAAGGATCGTAAACGCGAAGCCGTGCGCCCGACGTTGGTCGGATATAGCCGTCGCGAAGTTCGTAGCGACTCCACCGCCACCAGCGGCCCGCAGCCAAGTTACGACTTTTCGATCGGCTTCATCACCACCATGGATGACATTCGCAATATCGTTCTGAGTAGCGGCAACGCCACGCTCAATAGCAGCATCGCCATACCGGCCCGCGTGCGCGATGTAGCGGACGTTTCGCTCGGCTACGCCCCACGTCTGGGGATTGTCGGCATGAACGACCGGGACGAAGTCGTTGAGGGTATCGTCCTGATGCGCAAATACGGCGATACGCTGAAAACGCTCGAAGGTGTGGAAGCCAAGGTGCGGGAGCTGAACGCTTCCGGCATCATGCCGCACGGCTATAAGGCAGTGCCCTACTACGACCGGACCGCGTTGGTCGACACCACGCTGCGTACGGTGTTCGAGAACCTGGGACTTGGAATGCTCCTGGTCTTTCTCGTGCTGATCTTTTTCCTCGGCAACCTCCGCACCGCCCTTATCGCCGCACTGAACATCCCGCTGGCGATGTGCGGAGCGTTCATCCTGCTGTATCTGACTGGAATACCGGCGAATCTGCTCTCGCTCGGCGCGGTCGACTTCGGCATCATAATCGATTCCACCGTCATCGTGATCGAGAACATTTATCGGCATCTCACCACCGATAGCGCGCCTGGCGAGAATGAATTGCGATGTATACGCCGTGCCTCGCTCGAGGTCGGCGGGCCGATGTTCTACTCGACGCTGATCTTTCTGATTGCTTTTCTGCCGCTGTTCACGATGCGTGGAGTCGAGGGCGTGATTTTCTCCCCCATGTCACATACCTACGCATTTGCGCTGACCACCGCGATTGTGCTGGCCGTAATGCTGACGCCGGTGCTCAGTTCATTTTTGCTCCGCAAGGGGATGAAGGAAACCCACAATATAGTCTGGGAAGCGCTTCATCGGTTCTACCACAATCTCTTCATCAGGATTTTACGATGGCCTTATCTGACGCTGGCCGTAATCCTCCTGGTGATGGCCGCCGGGCTGTCGTTGTTTTCACATCTGGGCGGCGAATTCCTGCCCAAGCTGGAAGAGGGGAACATCTGGGCGCGAGCGACGCTGCCGCTCACCACTTCGCTCTCTCATGCAAATGACCTGGCGCGGGGCGCGCGCGAGGTATTCAGATCGTTTCCCGAGGTGACCGACGTCGTCTCGCAGACCGGCCGTCCCGACGATGGGACCGACGCGACCGGGTTTTTCAACATCGAATTTTCCGTAGATCTGAAGGCGAAGTCCGAGTGGCGTTCAGGCCTTACCAAGCAGAAGTTGACCGCCGAGATCGATGATCGGCTCAAGCATGAATTTCCGGAGGCAAGTTTTGGCTATTCGCAAAATATCGAGGACAACATCGAGGAAGCGCTCTCGGGCGTTAAGGGAGTCAACGCGATCAAGGTCTATGGTCCCGACCTCGCACTTGATGAGCGGATCGCCAACAAAACCCGCGAAGTAATCAATGGCGTGCGCGGGATTGCTGACGTTGCGGTCTATCGCGCCATGGGACAGCCCAACCTGCTCATCAAACCAGACCGGCAGGTATGTTCGCGTTATGGACTAAACGTCGGCGACGTCGCCGCCGTCGTGCAGGCCGCGATCGGTGGTCAGGCGGTGACGCAGGTCCTTGAAGGAGACCGGCGCTTCGACCTGGTGCTTCGCTGGCAGCCCAAATACCGGCAGAGCTCCGAGGCGATACGTCAAATTCAAATCGCCCAGCCGGGCGGCGGTTACGTTCCGCTCGGCCAGGTCGCCGATATAGGTACGGCGGAGGGCGCCTCGTTCATTTATCGGGAAGGCCTCCGTCGCTACGTCCCGATCAGATTCAGCGTGCGCGGCCGCGACATGCAAAGCGCCATCGACGACGCCAAGGGCGCGGTCGCCCGGCAGGTCAAGCTTCCCGAAGGGGTTTCGCTGGATTGGGTCGGCGAGTACAGCGAACTCCAGCAAGCCAATCGCCGCCTGGAGATTGTTATTCCGTTCGCGCTGCTCCTGATCATGGCGGTTCTCTACGCCGCGACCTTGTCGTTCATCAATACGCTCATCTTGATGGCCCAGGTGCCGCTGGCTTGTCTGGGCGGTGTGCTCGCACTGGTGGTCACCGGCACGCCGTTCAGCGTCTCTGCCGCGGTCGGCTTCATCTCGATTTTCGCGATCGCAATCATGGACGGCATTCTGTTGAACTTTTACATCCATCAACTGTGGAAGGAGGGACATTCCGTCGTCGATTCAATCGTGATGGGCGCCGACCGGCGTTTCCGCGCACTGATGATGACCGCGCTGGTCGACGGATTAGGACTGCTGCCAGCGGCGCTGTCAACGCGAATTGGAGCGCAGACTCAGCGGCCGCTGGCGATCGTCGTGATCGGAGGTGCGATATCCATCGCGTTACTCACACGGGTTTTTCAGCCCACGCTCGTCTACCTGCTGCATCGGCAACTGGGTCTAACGGACGAAGGGCGGCCGCTTTTCCAAGGGTCCACCACAGAGATGGAACCCGGTTGATTGGAGACCACAGCTCGCGATGTCAGTAGATTTCTAGTATGCGACGTGTTTGCCCAGGGCAATCGGGGCCTCAGCGAAAGTTGCGGCCGCCTTCTTTTTTCGGCGGCGCCGGCCTATATGAATGCATGGCGGCGGATCAAAATGGACACAGTGAAAGAGTGAAGGAGTTGGTGCGCCAGCATTGGAACCGACGGGCCGCCGACTTCGATCTGGAGGCGAGCCACGGCCTGCTCACCGATGCGCAGGCGCACGCCTGGCGCCGGCTGATTTCCGATCTGGCGGGCGCAGTGGCGCTCGACGTGCTCGACATCGGCTGCGGCACCGGCTTTCTCTCCCTGCTCTTCGCCGCCGAGCGCCATCGCGTGACCGGTGTCGACATGGCGCCCACGATGCTGGCCCGCGCGCGCGACAAAGCCAAGGCGCAGGGGCTCGTCATCCGTTTTGTCGAGGCTGACGCCGAGACGCTTGACCTGGCTGCTGCAAGCCAGGACCTGATCGTCGAGCGCCACGTGATCTGGACGCTGCCCCATCCTGAGACCGCGCTCGACACTTGGCGCCGGCTGCTGCGGCCGGGCGGACGGCTGCTGATGATCGAAGGCCACTGGGGCCCGGCCGAGCGCCGCGACGAATACAATCGGATTTACGATTGCCTGCCGCTGTTCGGCGGGCGGCCCGAGGCCGAGATGGCCGCGCTGGTGCGCGCGCACGGCTTTGCTTCGGTCGGCGTGGAGCCGCTGATGGACCCCGAACTGTGGACCGAGCCGCCCGGCCATCCACGCTACCTTGTAACCGCATGCGCGTGACGTCCGCCGGCGACAGATCGTAAATGCTATCGACGAAAGACCTGCCCCACGGGACGTTGTTGAAGAGCATCAACCTATTGGGCGAGGCTCATTGAGCGTTGGCCCGAAGATTCTTTGGTGGCTACATCGCCAAAGATTCGCCGTTGAGAAGCGATGGACGCTCGTCAAGATCAATTCGCGAAGGGAACTGAGTCACTGCCGAACGGGGAAAGCGTCGAATTTACCGCGAGCAACGGCCGGCCAGCACTATCTCCGGTTCGCTTTCGTACCCAAACAGGGCCGCATTGATCAACAAAGGTCATCTTGCGTATCGAACAAATAACTGATCACCCGAGTCGACCGTTGCTCGTTATCGATGGCGACTCGTTTGCGCATCGCGCCTATCACGGACTCCCCAAGTCGATCCGCCGGCGCGGCAATAGAGGCGGAGGCGCAATTGTCGGCTTCGCAAACTTTCTGCTGCGACTATATGAGAGCGAGCAACCGCGGGCTGTGCTGGTCGGCTGGGATACACTGGATGTGCCGACCTACCGTCACCGTGCGTTCGCGGCCTACCAAAGCGGCCGTCAATTTGACCCCGAGCTGCGCGATCAACTTAACGTGTTGCCGCACTTCGTTGCTGAGTGCGGCTTTGTCTGCGCGAAATCTCCAGGTTACGAGGCCGATGATTTCCTGGCGGCGGCCGTAGCCAACGAGGAGCTACGCGGCGGAATGGCTATTGTGGCGACCGGAGACCGCGATGCTTTTCAGCTTGCCTCGGAATTGACGACGATTCTCCAGCCCGTGCGCGCCGGTCAGATGTCACGTATCGGACCCAAGGAAGTACGCGAACGGTACGGTGTCGAACCCAAGCAGGTGCCCGACTTCATAGCGCTCCGCGGCGATCCTTCGGACAAGCTGCCGGGTGCTACGGGAGTCGGCCCCAAGGGTGCGGCAAGCCTTCTACATAGATACGGTACCCTCGAGGACGCCCTCGCGCAGGGTAAATTTAAGGAACAGGCGGATAAGCTGCGGCTCTACCGCTGGATAGCGACAATGGACAAATCCGCGCCTCTCCCCTCCCTGGAAGGCCAAACGCCGACCTGGGCGAAAGCGTCCGCTCTCGCCAAGGAGTGGGAGCTGAATCGTCTGGCCGAGCGCCTGGACGCGCTCGTCAAGCATTGTTGATCGAAAGGCGTAGGTTAGAACTGCTTTGGGATTTGGCAGGCACTATCTTGTGTACGCGTCGGCGAAGAAGCCTGCCTCGTTGGTCCAGATCAGACCGCGATCGTCCCACCTGATCACCGCACAGCTGGGATAATCCGGGAACGGCGATCGCACGCATTCTGTTCGTGTGGAAATCTCTCTCAACGCCTGAGCATCTTCTTCAGCGCCGGTGGCCCGAGTACGGCCAGTGATAATTTGTTCCAGCTCGGCGCTAATATCGTTATAGATATTGCTTAAGCGTTGATTGGATTGCGGCCACTAAGATGCGAAAGAGAGTTTAGGCGATGGGACGCATCATGCTGCTTGGCGCGTTGGTAGTTTGCGCGGCGATCGCTAGAGCCTTGCTCGGGTTTTCGTCAGAGGCGCGAGCGCAGCACCCGCCGAGGTTCGCCGACGAAGACGCCGGGCACAAACCATTCCCACCAACTTACAACCCGTATCCGCCTGGCGTTCTTCCGTCCGATTTGGAATCGGAGATGGCAAGGGTTCGCCGCGAAGTTCGAGGCATCTTCAGTCAAGGTGTCAAAGATTGGCGCGCGCTACCGCCGCCAACTCTGAAAGATAATCCTCCAACCCTCGAGGGCACGGGATATCAGGCCGTGCAAACGCTCGGCAAGCTGATGAATTTCGACGAGAACATGTCACCTTTCAGGAATGAGGCCTGCGCTTTCTGCCACATGCCGTACGCCGGCTTTAGCGGACCGATCCCGTCTGTCAATCTGACGATCATAGCCTATCCTGGAACGTTTCACTTTCGGGCCGGTAAACGGACTGCGCAGCGATACACGTATTCACCCAACTTCCCTCAACTCCAGTACAACGCAATACAGGCCCTGTTTTTTGGCGGAAACTTCTGGGATGCGCGCTCGACCGGATACTTGCTGCAGAGTCCTGACGCCGAGCAGGCACTGCATCCCCCGGTCGACACCCAGGAAATGGGCTTCCCCGACACCGCTTGCATCGCGTTCCGGCTGTCCCAGGCAGTGTACCGACCGCTCTTTGAATTGGTATGGGGCGCTGGCTCGTTGGATTTCCGATGGCCGCACAACACTGAGAAGATCTGCGCCACCCCTGGGGGAGCGACGGTGTTCAGCGGAAGCACCACGCCGATTCCGCTAAGTCCCGAAGGCCGCATCAAGGCGAGTACCGTTTATGACCACTGGGGGCAATCCCTTTCCGCTTTCGAACACTCACCGGCGGTCAGCGCTTCCTCCTCGAAATTCGACGCCTTCCTAGCGGGCAAGTACACCCTGACCGCAGACGAAATGGCCGGTTACAATCTGTTCCGCGGCAAGGCCAACTGCAGTTCATGCCATCTCGACGGAAGATCCGCCACTCTGAGACCGGGCCAGACCGACACTGGCACCGCGGCCAATGTGACACCCATGTTTACCTGCTTCGGCTATGCCAACCTTGGTCTGCCCTTGAATCCGAGTGTTGCCCTGTTCTATCAGACCAAGCCGGATGACTTCGGGTTTACGCCTAATCCTTACGGCTTCGGCTACAGAGACTTGGGATTAGGTACTTTCCTGAGAGGCGGCTATGGGTCCGCCCCTAATCCGAACTCACAATGGCTGAAATCCGCGCCGACTGTAGATGGCCAAATGCAGACGTCTACGGTGCGCGATGTGGCGATGGCGCCGCTAAAATGTCCCACCACCGAAGCCGGCCAGAAAGACCAGAACGGGAAGCCGATACCGTACTTCCAGAAGGAGTTCTTTCACAACGGCTACACGAAGAGCCTGAAGCAACTCGTCCATTTCTATAATACGCGCGACGTGTATGCGTACCACGTCACGTCGGGACACTGCCCGAAGGGAACCACAGAGAAAGTGAACTGCTGGCCGATGCCGGAGGTCCCGAACAACATCGACATGACGGTCGGCCACCTGGGCTTGACGGCTCATGAGGAGGATCTGGTCGTGACCTTCATGCAAACGCTCACCGACGGTTTCACAACGCCTTACCCCAACATAGATACCTTTACGGGTAGGTGTATGACAGGCGGTTCAGCAGCGACCCAGGGTAATGAGGCCCTCATACCTACTCCGCCTCTCCCGCCATGCGCGTCGGCCATCTGCGGTGTCGCACCAGTGCCAGGGCCGCGACCTATCCCATAAGGCAAAACGCCTAGCTCTTCGGGGCGTACCCTGTCGCCCCTCCACAGTTCATATCGACTACCGATCCATGTACCGGGCTTGGACTAACGAGGAAGGATCTATGGTCGGAATGCTTCAGATTCTCACTTACATGCTCGCGTTCTATTTGGTCGTGAAAGGCATGGAAATCTTGCAGATCGCACTGGCGTCGAATCGAGAAAAGCGAGACGGCATTATAACTATTGGAGTCCTCATGCTAATTGTGTGCATCGTCGCAGCCGATGGATTCGTCATGATGCAAGATCAACAAGCAACGTCCGTGGGCCGTACCACGAGCGCGCCATCTCCATAGCACGAAAGTAACCAGACGATGCAACGAGGTGATCGCGCGGCTCGGCTACGAGGAAGCGGCGGTGCCGCAATCGATTTGCTCGTGAAACGCTGCGATGAACTTGAGCGGATTGTCGCGACGCTGAAACGAGCAAAATAGGACACTCCCCCTTTTCAGATTAGGACACCCAAGTTCGCGTCCAGATCGAGGCGGCCCTGATTGGCCCTCTATCGACAATCGCCCGGTGGATTAACTGTGCATAACTTGGCGAAATCCGCTTAAGATCGCCGCAAGTTTGCGTAACCGCGCTCTGTCAATAGCTCGCTGACGCAGACCTTGACTGGTTGCAACCAAGCGGTATGATCGCACTTGGCCGTCACGTTACGTCTTTCGGGGGGACGTGGCTGAAGCGGGGTAAGTTGTAACGGATTTCTAGATCGGCTATGGGTGCCCGCGTGGGTCACCGCGGCTTTGCCGGACTGGCTGGCGCGGGTGCCTATTCCTCCGCTCGCCCAGGGCGACACGCTCGATCGACTGCGCCACCCTCCCTCCGAGTGATTACTGAGACTGCGGAACGAAGACACGTCACGCCACGAACGGCCAGAATAATTGGGCCACTGCGGTCCAGGGGGGAAAGCATGGCAGGCTCAGAAGCGGCAACGATCATGGCCAAAGTGCATGAGTGCAAACGGAAAGCGCACGACCTGCGCGACGAGGCGCACACCCTCACAGCTCGCGCCGCTATTAAAGGCGGTCCACCTGTTGGCAGCCAGGTGCAAGATCTGCTCGCTGAGGCGCGCAACCTCGAGAGAGAGGTGGATGATCTGCTGTCGGAATTGACTGCGCCCTTAGCCAGCCGAGACGCGCCGATTGGCAGAGAAATTTGAGCGCGGCGGCTTCTTGAGAAGCAGTGCGGGACCGGCCTAGCGTCTCAAGTCTTTCAACAGCTCGTCGAGCAACCGCGTCATCCGTGTCGGCGGCCTCGCTGAGGTTCTCCGCTGATGCAAGGGCGCGATTGAGCAGGTCTTCGGGCGGCTCACCACCCGCTGCTAGAGCCGCATGAAGCTGTTGGTTCGCCCAGTTAGTGACGGCCTCCAGGTGCTTTATTTCAACCGCAAGGTCTTGCAAGACAGACGGCGGCAGCGTGAGCATCGCCCGCTTCCATCGCGCGGTTAGCTCCGGGCAGATATTCCAGAAATACTCATACGTCTCGGCTGCCAGTCGCTCACGCTTACGCTGGATTGTTTCTTTATCGGCCACGAGTGCGACTATGACGCGTTTCGCTGCGTTTGTCCCCACGCCGCTAGCGGGTGAGTACAACTCTTTGGCTGGATTTTCCATAAAAATTTTATACGGAGAATCGCTTTTCGATTCTGCCCGTGCGAGATCCGGATTCGCCGGCCTGGCGGCTCAAGCCGGAGTGGGGCGCGCCGCGATCAAGATCCGGAGCGCGTGTCAAGGATGGAGAATTTCGAGCGTCGCGTCGCTGTACAATTTACCGTCTTTCCCCTTCGCGTACTCGGCTAAGGAAGCAGCAATCTCACCCGCTGAGGCTTCGACTACTTCCGCTTCCGCCTGGCCCAGGCCCAAGTGATATACGAGTGGCACGGTGTTGCCAGCCTCGCCCGCCTCGCGAATCACACAGGTAACAGTCCCTGATTCGGCGGCATCGTCTTTCAAGAAGGCCAGAACCTTGGCCTTGATGCCTACCAAATCGTCGTCTTGCGAAAAGTCGACGGAGAGTTTCTTTACGCCTGTGTCTTCCATGTTTTTACCATAGCCCCGGAAATCGTGGCCCACCATTGGGTCGTCGGGGTCGCGGATGGATACGCTTTCGATCCAAAGGTCGGCGGGCGAATGGAAATCGTGACCCATCGGCTCGCGCGACTAGGCCGCGAGGCATTCAGTGGCTCAGGAGCCGCCGACCCAGAGTTGCACAACTGTTGTACCTAGACTCTTCATAGAATTGTCAGCGTGACGTCTGCGCCGACCGCGACCGATAGGCCTTAGGGACATTGCCCCCCTACCCCCCGCACGCGAGAAACCTTCACCGCGAGACCCCGCTTACTAAATGGGTTACTGCGAGACTCCGCAACGAAATCGCGGAGTTAAGCAACTTAGAGCTTCGTTGCTTGCCTCGTAAGCCCGCGGAATCACATCGGAATCGCAGAAAAAACTCTGTCAAGAAGTCGCTAAGTCACTGCGGCTGTAAGGTGGAATGATCGTCCGACGTTCCGTCGTGCGAGCTTGAGAGCGCAGCCTCGTAGTCACCCAAAACCCCGCTGCCGTCTACAAGCCGTCTACACAAGCGCGCTAGTGACCTACCTCTCGTCTGTCCGATCAGAAAAAGCCTTTATTTATTGGGTGAAACTGGCGCGCCGTGCCGTTTACGACCAAGTTGTGCGCCGCAAGGGAGACAAGTAAATGGAATCGCATCGAAAAGATGACACGCAGCCGTCGAGCCCGCCATAGCGACGGACAACCGGGCAACCCAAGCCAAGGCGACGGACTTCTTCATCGTGACCACGTTCACCGTCAACGCAGCGCGCGTTTAATCGCGCCGAGGCGCCGGTTCCGGTTCACCCATCACGATGCCGAGCCCCGCGATCCCGCCGCGTAAGCGGTGGTGCGACGAGGGCCAACGAAATTGCGCGGCGCGGGTGACGCTCGTTCCGCCGCGCGTGTTCACGGGCTGCCGATTTTGTGCTTTCAAAATGCCTGACTAAGACTCTTGACATTCTATTCACTTAATGGTTTTTGCCGCCACCCGCCGTTACCCCTACTTACTTCCAACGGTACCATTCGTTCGACGGGAACGGGGCGCCAACCGGAGCCTTCGCCTGCCAGCGGCGGAGTTCTCCTTGGACTGTGTGGAAAAGCAGTTCCGTGCATGAAGCGTCTTGGGAGATTAAGTGCCTATCAAAAGTGGAAATCCCCGTCCGCCTGTCTTCGGCCACTCGTTTAAGTGCAGAATCTCACTGCGGGTAGAGATGAAATTGACTTTGCGCCCTCGTAAGCTGAAGCTGAGCAAAATCACTTGGCCCATTTTTGGTGCGATGGCGCTTGTGATTGTGACTGTCGCGATTCCGAACGTATCGCTCGGGCAGTTGGCCAACTCACCATGGCCGATGTATGGCCATGATACTGTCCAAACTAACCAGAGCCAGTTCACAACCATAGACAATGAAGGCCACCAAGGTGGGCGTACAAACTGCCTGGCTCTGCAGTGTACTCCACGCCCGTTATTGGCGCCGATGGGACAATTTACTTTGCTGACGACACCGGAGATCTCGTCGCGGTAAATCACAACGGCACGCTGAAGTGGAACGCCGAAGACGCGTGTCCCGCTTTGTACGACATGTCGCCGGCCATTGGCGCCGACGGTACCATTTACTGCCCGGAACATGAGGGACCCCTCAAAGCGTTCACGGATGGTGGGCAGGGTAAGGTAAACAAGAAGTGGGAACTCGAAATCGGGGATGACGGAAACTCGTCGCCAGCCATTGGCACCGACGGGACTATCTACATCACCGGCTGCTGGAGCAGTTCAAAGGGGGAAGGCTCGGACATTTAGCGCGGACTATAACGCAGCCCGGCGCGTAACTCTAGCTGAGCGTGGTACGCAGCGAGACACTTATCGCCCACGCCTTATTGTCAACCCGAGAGTTTCTAGCGCGGAAGCGGGGACGTTGAGCGCGCCGGCAATGCGCAGGGGGGCGCGGGGCAGTCGTCCGAGAACGACCGCGTCAGATTGACGCAGCTGAAACCGCACCTTACTCGATACCAAGAGCGTTGCGTTGCGCCGACCATTCGAGCGGGAGATCGATGCGGTTGAGCAGCATCTCGGCGTTGAGCTCTGCGGGTTGTTGCCCCTGCCAGATCGCTTCCACGATCGCGGGTGGTACGAACGCCAGGCGCGAGAGACGCTCGACGTAGCGCTTGCCAATACCTTCGTTTCGCGCGATCTCGGCGAGCGAGCGCGCCCGGCCCGGACGCCAGCTCGTCAAACCACACCCTCGCACGCGCTATGGCTTTGAGCAATGCCGAGTCTACCTTGCGCGGTGGTTCGTTACCCGCGGCGATGATGATCCGCGTTTCCACACCGCGGCGCTTCATTTTGAGTGGCACGAAGCGGGACAGACCAAGGATGCTGCTGGTCTGTACTCCCGCGCGCGAACAGGGAACCCGGATCTTGAGTGTCACCCGTAGGCCGTCGTCGCACAGTTCGATCCGGTCGACGAGCTCGACCATGCAGTCCTTAGAATCAGCTTCGTTTTCCAACCGGCGAGAAAGAGCGAAGGTCGATTCAATAGCGGCGCTTATGTCAGGCGATTGGAGTCCCGACCGTTCCAGCATCTCCAGCATCCCGGCGCGATCCCTGAGAATGTGCTGCGTAGCAATCGCCACCGCTCGCTCGAGCTCCGGTGCAGCGAGGCGCCAGCTTTTTCTATCATCGTTCGAGGAACCGTTAACCAGGCTTCGAAATACGTAGTAGCGATACCGCCGTCCCGCCTTTGCCGCCCCCTGAGCATAGAGCGGCTCTCCGTTCGCATCGAAGATCTTTCCGGCCAGCGGACTCGCAATCGCGCTGGTCGAGGATTGGCGGCCACGAGCAGCGTTCACCCCCAATCGCTGCTGCACTCCCTCCCAAAGCTCGCGCGGCACGATCGCTTCGTGCTGCCCCGGATAACGTTCCTGCTTGTGGCGGATCTCTCCGATATGAATCGGGTTCGCCAACAGTTCATACAAAGCTCCGCGCGAGAAACGGCACCCTCCTGACTTGACACCCTTCTTCGAGATCCGGACCTTCGATACGATTCCCCGTTCGTCGAGTTCCTTGCTGAGCTGCCTGACGCAGCCAAGTTCCAGGTAACGCTCATAGATGTGCCGGACCGTGTTGGCTTCAGTCGGATTGACGACCAGCCGACGCTCGCGAACCTCATATCCAAGGGGAGGCACACCCCCCATCCACATGCCCTTGCGCTTGGAGGCTGCGATTTTGTCGCGGATGCGCTCTCCGGTGACCTCCCGCTCGAACTGGGCGAAGGAGAGCAACACGTTCAGCGTCAGCCTGCCCATCGAGGTGGTGGTGTTGAACTGCTGGGTCACCGCCACAAACGACACCCCGCGCGCATCGAACATCTCGACCATCTTGGCGAAGTCGGCCAGCGAGCGAGTGAGCCGATCGACCTTGTAGACCACCACTACATCGACGAGACCCTCGCCGATATCTGCGAGCAGCCGTTGTAGCGCCGGTCGCTCCATGGTGCCGCCCGACATTCCACCATCGTCGTACGCGGTCTTGATGAGTTCCAGCCTTCGCTCGCCTGGCTCTTGATGAACGCTTCGCAGGCTTCGCGCTGGGCTTGCAAGGAATTGAAGTCCTGTTGAAGGCCCTCCTCCGAACTCTTACGCGTGTAGATCGCGCAGCGGCGAGCTCGAGCTTTAGAATGATCCATCGGCGTGCCCCTGAGGCTTGGCTTTCAACCCGAAGAACAAGGGACCGGACCACTTGCTGCCCGTAATCCGGTGTGCGACTTGAGACAGAGACTGGTAGCGCTTGCCCTGAAACTCGACGCCGTGCTCACGGACGATCACTTGATGTTGGGTGCCGCGCCAGTCGCGCAGCAGTACGGTTCCGGGCGTAAGAGTCGGCGCAGGCGTCACCTCGATGGGCCGTCGCGCCGAGGCATCGGCAGCGACTTTCGCCAGCAATCGGCGGGTCGACGGTCTGAGGCCGCCGAGCGCCTTCTCCTGAATCCGATAGGCGACCGCGCGAGTCAGCAGGTCTCGGCTGATGCGCGGCGGCGGCTCGGTACTATAGAGCACACGCCAGCGGCTCTTGAGATCTGCAGAGGTTGCTTCTACTAATGTGGCGATTTCGCTCGCCAGTGTTGACCGATCGCCTGCGGAGATTTTGCTTTTCATGGGCTGTCCACCCTCCTGCGCGGACAGCCACACACATTGCTCTGCTTCGCCTCTGAAGCCAGTCCTTCCGCTTAGAAATCAGCGCCAAGTGTGGCCAAACCGGGTTCCCAACAGGAGCTGAACGCGCAAAGAGGTTCAGAAATGAGAGGCGAATTTCCGGCGATGAGTTTCGGATCGAAACTAAGAAGGTGGCATCTCGCGCACGACGCAGCACCAGGGTGTTCCTCTCCGCTGCCGCCTCACACCAGAATGAAGCGTCGTACGCGGGCTATTTCGACGTGTGGAGCAGATCAGCCAGAGAGAGATAGGGACTCTATGGCGGAGAAAGGAGGATTTGAACCTTCGAGACCCTTCATTTCGCGCATGCTTCCGCCGTCGATCGCCACCAACGTCGCGCTGCCATCATGAATGGTCCTGGATGGTTTGAGCTTTCGCTACACACCAGTAGACGAGAGTTCGCGAGCGTCTACCTATGTCCGAATCCGCCGTGGAATCCTGACATATGTGAAAAGCCCCCGCCGCGAAAACCTCCGAAGAATCCCCTGGGAAAGCCTCCAACCGGTCCTGGAACTCCGTGGGGAACAATCGACGGCCGCGGCGCCACCCTGAATACCGGTGCTGCAGAAGAGAAAGTCCTCGGCGCATAGTAGGGTCCGATCGGCACCGCGAAAATTACAGACGGCGCCCTCACGATCCCGTAGTTGCTAAGCTCCGCCGCCACTTCCGCCTGCTGCTCCTCGTAGTCCTGAACGGATCCGAGGGAACTCTCCAGGCCGTCGGCGCTTTGCGGGTCGCCACCGGCCGCAGCCTGCTGCTCTTGCCACCCGGATCCGTCGGGCGTGGAACCGTCCGCCCCGGCACTCTCATCGGCTGGGTTGTCGGCAGTTCCCGCGCTCGCATCCGCGGGATCGTCCGCGGTGCCCGCGACAGCGTTCGGGGACTCACGAATACCCTGGTTGCTCGAACCGGGACAGTCCTCAGCGCAGGCGTCGGCCGGAGCGGACTTGGCATCCGACCGATAGACCGGCGGAAGGACTAGGACGCTATCGAGCATGTCCCAGGACGAGCCGTCCTTGCTTGCGTCCTGGGCCTGCGACGTGCCGGCCGCGACGACCGCCAACGTCAACGCGAACGCCGCAGCAGCCGCAGTCTTAGCTGAGACTACGGCGCGCCGAATGGATACATTGGAAGATTTCATAACATAACCCCGGTTTTCCCCAGGATCGCCGCCAAGGCTGTCACCCACTCCAGCAAATCGACGAGCCACAACGCAACTATCCGCAGACCACATGCGAACAGCGAAAATTAGGATCAGAAGCCATCGTACCTTCTTGGGGAAGCGTTTGCCGCGACCGTATCTCTCCAATCGAGCCGCCTGTCCCGCCGGCAACGGCAGCGGCGTGATTTCCGCAGCATGCTGGTGAACAGCCGCCGTGTACTGGAGCTCGCTACGCGCGGTTACTAACGAACAAGCGACTATTCTCTTCCTTTTCCCTATGCTTCGCGTACGTCAGAACACTATCCCAGAGCTTGATGCGGCTGGTGATGGCCCGCTCTGCAGCGCTGGTCGCCTCTTTCCAATTGCTCTCGCTCTGCCCGGCCAGCGCTGTTAGCATCTCCCGCGCCCACGGACCATGGCTGTCGCCGTCCAACTCGATATGCCGTTCAAGGTAGTAAGCGAAGTGTGGGACATCGGCCTTCGCATTGCCCCATGATTTGAGCAGCCTTTCGAACATTTCCGGGATTACATCTTCACGCCCGAAGAAGAAAAAGGACGCCACTTCAACCAGCGAGCCGTGAATTGCGCAGCGTAACGTCTCGTTCACGAAATCCGCAACGCCCGGTGGAACATTCATTTCCTCGAGCACGTCCTCCCACTGCGCCCCAAGGTCTATTTGCGACATGAAGCCCTTGACCAGCGTAGTGTCGGCGCCGACCTCGTCCATAGCCCGCAGATACAACTCGAAGTGGCTGACAGGCTTCCCATCCGGACCCAGATCGCTTTCTTCGCCCAGCACAACCTCGTTCGCAAATCGGGCGATTCGAGACCTCACGGGTGGCATCCATGGCAAACTGGTCGACGTGAGTTCACGCTGAAGCCGTTTCACCAATGACATGAAATCCCACACCGCAAACACGTGCATTTGCATGAACTCGCGCAGTCTGCTCAGCGAGTCCACTTCGGCATAGAGGGGGTGGTTTAGTAGGGCGTCATGCAGCGGAGCGATCTTGTTGCGTAGCGTCTCAAAGCGCCGAAGGGTGGCGTTTTGGTCATAGATGTTTAGATCATCTTGAGCGCGGCTGTCTGCCACGTGACACACGATACTTCCTGTGTTCAACTGCATTCTCCTTTTGCGGCGGTAACTAGGTTTCCTGGATTAGCTTATCTAATGACGATCGTCGTTCAGAGCGTGACGCCCACACTACCAACAACCAGATGATTCATGATGCAGCTTTGCGAGTCGCTCACGAACGCGCTGCCGATAAGCAGGCGAGAAATCAAAGCCAATGCTGTTCTCTTGAAAATCTTCATCGTTTCTCCAGTGCGAAGCTCGTCATTGTTTCGGATTCGTTCGCGTACGTTACTAATACGTCTGCACTACCTACCGACCCCCGCCGGCATGCCCCCCGGCGACACCGGCGATACTCAGACGATCACCCATGATGCAACTCTCCGGGTCGCCCACGACGCCGTTTGAGTAAAGGTTCGAAGGCTTGCAATTCGTGAGGCCCTCCCGTGAGGCGAAAGCGGCTCGAGACTCATCAACCGGACTCTGAACGCGGAGCGGCGACGGCGCTTTCCTTTTTGTGGGCATCTTCTCGACTACCGTCGGCTTGTCTTCGATCGTTGCAGATTTCGCTGGCATGGATGAGGCGCCTATGAGCAAGCCGGAAAGCAAAGCTACTGATGTGGTTTTGAAAATCTTCATTTGTTCCTTTTGAAGCGTTTATCTTTTATTTCGGTTATTCGCGCTGAAGGAAAGAATAGCGTCATGCAACGGATTGATCTCGACCAACTACGCGGCAGTTGAGTACAGTATAAGCAGAGCCAGGAATACGAGGACTACTATCGTGTTGAATGCGTCCGTAATATTGAAATAGGTATCGTGTTGAATGCGTCCATAATATTGACAATCGTCGGTAGCCGGATTCAACGAATCGATTCGCGTAACCTCTCGATCTTTCATTTTCTTTTCCCTTCCTGATCGGCGGTGCGTCTCCGTCCGATGGTACGACGCCCGGAACCAGATGCGCCTACATAAGTGAGTTCGAAACGGAGCAGGGATCGGTTACACCCTGGTTCCCGTCTAATCACTGCCATTCTCGCGGACTGCACTAACCTCGTACTCCATGACTGACAAGGGTGGCCGATTGCTCTCAGACATTAAAAGACTTTCGAGAAACGCAAACATTTTCCGGCGGAGAAACTCGTGTGGTCTCGCTTGCGTTGCGTCTACTCCTATATTGCGGTCGGGGAGTGCAAAGGTTACTAGGCTGGGGAAGTAACAGATCGCTCGCGGGTGAAACTGATCCGCATTAACTTCAGATGATCCTCAATATTCAACATTTGCTTGGTAGCGCGGGAGCTTAGGCCCTGCTTCCGATCTTTCTCGTGGTCTCTATGCGACTCCTCGGGGGAAAAGGAGTCGGCCAATGGGTCGACGACGGGATTGTGTCGGCAAATTTGGCTGCGGCATATATCTGTCTCCGCTCAGCGGGTCGCGCAACGGTGGATGCAACGCGTCCAGGCATTTTCCGTTTCCTTGTCGACGGCGTTCATCGACGGCGTGCTGACCCGCGACCGATTCTGTCTGCCTCGCTGAGCCGTGTTCCAAGCAACCCGTGAGAAGGCTTCGACTTGAAAACCAGGACCTGCTGAAGCTCGACAATACCCGATGGGCCGCAGAGAGCGGCCTGAAACTCTTCGAAACTCTTCTCGGCGAAGAGTGCGTAGTCTCCGGGTGATTCTATCTCGATGCGAAACGCCGAGTTTTCAGCCCTGGGTTGAAGCTGGAAGAGCTTATGTCCGGGGCGCAAGCGTCCGCCATGCGGTACGCGGATTGGTTTCTCGGAAAAGAGCGACATTGCTTCATCCCGGAGGTCGTCTAGCGCATTAGTGCCTTCCGGGAGTGGCAGAATGACGATTTTCATCTTGGAAAACGCAACCCCGTGCAGCCGGAGATCGTAGAACTCGTGCGTCAATTCGTACACATCCGCCCAGCCGAACGGATATTCCAGCTCTATGAATTTCGGATCGACTTCAAGCGCATAGCCGAAATTGAAGCCGTCCACTTTCAGTACAGAATCGATCTCAACTGCGTTCATGTTTCGGATTCCTCATGCGACGGTTCTCTGGACTTGGCTTGAACATGGAGATCGCATAGTGCGGCTTTGGCGCGGTTGACAAAGAAAAGCATATAGTCAAATTAAACCAGTACCAGAGGCATTCTTCATACTGGTATAAAAAGTACTGATTTGAGGTTCCAGCACCATGACTCACGACGACATCAGACGGCAGGATTTGAGCGATTTTCTGCGCACTCGGCGGGCGCGCATCTCGCCCGCCGGCATCGGCTTCCCCGCGGCGCATCGGCGGCGAACCCCTGGTTTGCGGCGCGAGGAAGTAGCTCAGTTGGCCGGGATGAGCGCGACCTGGCACACGCGGCTGGAGCAGCGCCGTCCGAATCAGCGTGTCGCCCGGAATGTTGGACAACCTCGCTCGCGTGCTGCAGCTTAATCCTGTCGAGCGGATACAGTTGTTTCGGCTCGCGCGTCGCGAGCCTGCTATCGATTCCACGCCGCAGCGCGAAACGGTCAGCCCGCGGTTCCAGCGAATGCTCGATCAGTCAGACATCATGCCGTCCTTTGTTATGGGGCGCCGATGGGACGTGCTCGGATGGAATCGCGCCGCTCGTGCCTTCTTCCTGGATTTCGAGCAAGTACTACCGGACGAACGGAATATGGTTTGGCTTGTCTTCACCCACCCGGCGCTGCGCCTCTTTGGTCGTCGAATGGTCGACACGGGGCCAGGACACGCTAGCCAGGTTCCGTGGCGATTACGGCCATTATGCCGGCGACTCGCATTTTCTCCAGCTTGTGGACCGGCTGAACGCTGTCAGTCCGGAATTCGCACGATGGTGGCCGCGCCATGACGTACTGTCGATGAGCGAGGGCTGCGCGCAATACAATCATCCGCTGGTGGGACGCGTGGTCCTCGATCACATGACGTTCTCGGTGGTCGATAATCCAGAATTGCGGGTCATCGCATTGCTGCCGGTAGCCGAGGCGAGTTCGATAAAAAAGATGCGGACAATTATCGCGGCTTTCCGCGGTGGCGCAAGAGCTTGTCGTGTATCTTCGGTCGCGAGCACGGCGAAGCCCGCTCGGCGCGTACAATCTCTCGAATGAGCTCCGGATTCGTAAGATCGGGCGACCGCGGGTAGCCAATGATCATTGGACACGGTATCGGCCCCGGAACCCAGACGTACCGCCGACCAAGATCAGCTAGTGCGAGAACCACCAGCTCCCGGGTGCCCACGCCGAACGAGTAAAAACCTCAGAGCGACCTCAAGTCGCAAGCCACGGGCAAAAGTTCCCCTGTGGTAGACCATTCGGCATCTCGACAGCACCAGAGTGGGTTTTTTCTATACGCTGTCGCGCGGCCGAATGAGGCCGAAAACGGCGCTTCCAGATCGAGGGGCTTTAGGAGGCGTGCCGTGAAACCTCGCAAACAGTCATCGATTGTATCGGACCGGGTGGACGGGAGTCGGCGAAAAGCCAAACTCCACCGTCGAGGAGTTCAAGCCTGCCCGTGGACCGCTGGGCGTGATCGTCTCAGTTCGCCGGAGAATCCTAACGGTCGTAAACTCAGTGCAGTAGCTTCCATACTAGTATAAACAATGCCTCTAGTGTCGCGTTCGCTTCTGTATATATTCATG
>Ga0207416_1001588_pt1 | contig 29075 bp, 20 predicted proteins | sample PaiPotPPM11metaG_FD_184107 | JGI IMG/M metagenome (GOLD analysis project Ga0207416, IMG submission 184107) | Iron sulfur acid spring bacterial and archeal communities from Banff, Canada, to study Microbial Dark Matter (Phase II) - Paint Pots PPM... ... | reverse complement strand
TCGCCCCCTCGCCTCATCGCCCCGGCCCCCTCGTACATACTGGCTGATCCCCTGCCGCGGATAGGTGGTCGCAGCCAGCGCGGCTACCCCCTCCAGCGGGTCGCGGCCGTACCGAGCGCGGTATTCGTCGTGGATCGTGCGCTCGATGCCGGTGATGTCCGTGAGGGGTAGGTCGATCCAGACGGAGCCACGGCGCGCCGACTCGCGCAGCGCCAGCAGGATTGCCTGGTCGGTGCGCGCGTTTTCCGCGCCGTAGCCCGGCTCGACGTTGTCCACGATGGCCCGATGCATGCCGGCCAGTACGTCGGCTCGGGACACGTCGTCGGCGCTCGGCAGCCCGTAGCGCCGGTAGGGATTCTCCCAAACGATTGGCGGGTCGGTGGCCACCCGGACACTGACCAACACGTTGCCGCTTTCCCCCTGCTCGGTCACCGTCTCGATGGAGTAGCGCCGCGGGTCACCGCGCTCGATCACCAGCTCGTTGCCGGCGATGTAGCCCTCGGTGCCGACGATCTCCCAATAGTTGCCGCGGGCGCGATGGATTGGCTGCTGATAGACGCAGGTGCTGCCATCGGCAAACTCGATCACGCCGAGCTCCCAGGACTGCATCCTCCTTGGCCGTCCCTGGAGGTCTCGGCGCTCCGGCGTCTCCACATCGTGCGCCACTCCCAGCACACGCGCCGGCGCCGCATGGATGACGTTGCGCACGGCGCTCAGGCCGTGGTAGGAGCCGGAGGTATACCAGAGGTGGAACTGCGTCACCCGCCCGATCAGGCCGGCCTCGACGATCTGCCGCTTCAGCCGCTCGTTGGGCCAGCGCCAGACGTTCTCGGCAATCTCCAGCTTCACACCGTGTTGTCTGGCCGTGGCGATCATGGCGTCGGCCATGGGCAGCGTGGTGGCGATCGGCACCTCGCTGATGACGTGGATGCCACGACGCGCCGCCGCCTCCGTCATGGCGTGGTGGCCGTCCGGCGGGACGATGACGTAGAGCACGTCAGGCTTCGTGGAATCCAGCAGCTCATCAACCGCCGCGTGGCCGGGTACGTGATACTGTCCAGCCACAGCGTCGCGTCGAGCGGCGTCGGCGTCGGCGACACCGACCAGCGAATACAGGTCTGTCAGTCGCGCGATTGTGCCAAGGTGCGCCTGAGCACGCGCGCCCGTGCCGACGACGGCGATGTTTAGCAGAGCCATCAATTACCCTTCCGGCATTTCATTGACGACACGTTGCAGAGAATTGTACGCGCGGGCCAGCGCGGCGTCGGTCGCCTCCGTCGTGGGCTGATCCACCCGCTCTACCAGCAGTGGACCGTCGAAACCTGCCGCCGCCAGGATGCGCAGCATGCGAGGGTGATCGACTTCACCGTCACCGGCCACCGGGAAGTTGGCCACGCCCCGCGCCCCGGTGTGGTCCTTGATGCAGACGCTCTTCACGAGCGGCGCTACGCCCGACTGCTCCAGGTCATCCTCGGAGTCCAGCCCCTCGTAGTAACGCACGTTGCCGGCGTCCCAGCAGGCACGCACCGCGGGCGAGCCAATGCGCCCGATCAGGTCGACCAGGTCGCCGCCAGTCGCCGTGGCGCCGGTGTGCGGCTTGAGGACGATGGTGACGCCGCGGCGCTCGGCTTCGGGCGCCGCCGCGGCCAGGTGCTTCAAGAAACGCTCCAACTCGCCATACCAGCGCATCTCCGCCTTACGCTGGTCTATGCCCTTGACGTAGGGCCATGGACCGGCCGCCTGCAGCAAGGGGAGTCCGAGCGCCGCGCAGAGGTCGAGGTCGGCTCGCAGGGCGTCCATCTGCTCCATCGCGCCACGGCGGGCGAACATGGTGACGGGCGTCAGCCCAAATCCTTCGACGGTGCGCCGGAGCGCCGCGATGTCGCCCGACGATGGCGCCAGGGGGACGATCGGGCTACCGCCGTGCTCGGTGAACAGACCGACGACCTTGAAACCCGCCCCGGCAATGCCCTGGAGGGCACGATCGAGTGACTCCTTACGATAGGGGAGTGTGTGGGCGCCTAGGCCGAAGCGCGGATGCTTAGCAGCCATGGTTGTACTCCCTGTGTCGGGTCATTGCTCAGCCACCACCCTTCCGGAGCAAGCTCGAATGAGCGATACTATTTCCCAACCGAGAGCGTAGCACATACCCGTCCAGTGAATGCTCCTCCCCGGCTCCGCTGGCCATGCTTGGGGCAGTATTGGTAGCGGACCACCGCGCACATGACGGCCGGGAGACGTTCACGCCCTACTGCGGGGTGGCCTGCAAGAACGCGTCCACTGCCTGCGCGATCGCTTTGCCAGCGTCGGCCGGGGCCATGCTGTTGCTCCAGATCTTGCCCAGGTCCGGGCTGATCAAGGCGTTGATCTTGTCCTGGTTGACCGACAGCAGGCGGATAAAGCTGCCGGGGCCATCCGCCATGATCTCGACCACGGCGTTGGGCGTCTCCAGCGAGGGGATCTTCTGCAGCGCCTGCTGGGCGATCTTCTGCGCGTCGGGATGGAAGTAGACGTTGGTGCCGTCGGCGGCCGACACGGCGCTGCCCTCCGGCCCGACGCCGTACTTGACCCACTCCCAGGCGGCGTCCTGGACCTTGCTCGCTTTGGCGATGGCGTCGCCCGAGGTGGCGAAGTCGTGGGCGTAGGTCTTGCGCTTGGGATAGGGGACCATGCCCCACTTGAAGCTGGTGACCTTGTTGTAGGTCAGGATCCCCGAGGTCCAGCGCGCCATCATCGCCACCTTGCCGGCGGCGAATCCCGTGGTGCTGTCGGTCCCCACTTCTTTGCTAAAACTGACCGGCAACACCTGATCCTTGTACATCAGGTCGTGCAGGAAGCTGAGGCCGTCCAGGGAGGCGGGGTCGTCGTAGAGGCATTGCTTGGGCGCCTTGATGTCGTCGAACTCCTTGCCACCAGCGGCGTTCATCCACAGCCGTGGCAGCCCCATGTCCGTGCCGGCCGGCGCCCAGGCGGCGCCGGTCTTCTTGGCGATGTGCGTGGCGGCGTCGGCGAAGGCCTCCCAGGTCCAGCCATCGGCTTTCCAGAGGTCGTACGGTGTCTGGAGCCCATGGGCGCGGAACATGTCGGCGTTGTAGTAGTACAGGTTGGGCGCGGCACCGTTGGGCAAGCCGAGCACGTGGCTCTGGTAGCTCATGATGTCCAGGGCGATCTTGCTGTAGGCGGCCTTCTGGTAGAAGGCGGTGTTGATGACGGCGTCGCGCCCCAGGAAGGGATTGAGATCGACCAGCACATCCCGCTTGCCGTAGGACTGGACGAGCGGCATGTCGAGGTGGTGCGTGTCGGGCGGGGCGCCGCTGGCGAAGGTCGCCGTGAGCTTGTTCTCCAGGTCGCCGTAGGCCATGATCGACAGCTCGATGTGGACGCCCGGGTGGGCCTGCTCGAAGGCACGGGCGACGCGCTGCTCGGGGGGAAGGTAGGTCGCATCGCCCCAGAACCAGTAGGAGACCGTGGTCGCGCCGGCCGTGGCCGGCGCCGCGCTGGCAGTCGCGGCGGTGCTGGACGCCGCGGACGTCTCGGCGGACGAGGCCGCCGTCGCTGCGCTAGCGGACGTCGCGGCGCTGCTTGCCGGCGTGGTACCGGTGGAGGCGACAGCGCTCGTGGCCGCCGTGGCCGTAACCGCTGGCGTCGCCGCGGTCCCGCTCCCACAGGCCGTGAGCAAGGCCAGACCGCCCCAGGCGGCCACTCCGGCCACCCCCGACAGCACGAACCGGCGGCTCAACCGGCGCCCGGTGATGTTGTGCGCCATCCGCTACGTCACCTTTCTGTCGCGACTCGGTGGGAATAATCGTACACCATGCTGACGGCACATACCCGCTGGGGCCCGGCCGTGTGAGGCATGCGACCGATTCGCCAAAGCCCAGCCGAGGCGGAGGCGCATCGAGCCGCTAGGAGGTGGCTTCTCTACGGTCACTCTATTGCAAGCGGCGCAGCGACGGCGAGGCCAGGCCGCCCAGCCCGGCAAGGATGCAGGCGACACCGGAGATAGCGATCACCGCCGGCGCCGAGAGATAGTGCAGCAGCACGCCGCCGAGCGCGGCCCCCAGCGGCGCCGCCGCGACCACCAGCGCCAGGCGTGCGCCGAACACCTGACCACGTACCTCGGCTGGGACGAGCCGCTGCAGCAGTGAGGTCTCCATCGGGGTATAGGGCGCCCAGGCCGCTCCCGCCAGGCCCAAAAAGGTCATCGCTGGCACGAGCTGGGAGATGAAGAAGAGCGGGCAGAGCAGTGCACCCCAGAGCACGGCGATCAGCGGGAGGGCGATGCTGGGTCGCCAGCGCGTGGAGTGGCGCGTCAGCGTTATTACGCCCAGGAAGGCGCCGATGCCGAAGCCGGTCCACAACAGCCCGTAGCCGTCGGCATTGGCGTGTAGTGTCTGGCTGCTGTAGACCGGCAACGCTGCCTCCAAGGGTCCATAGGAGAAGAAGAACACCAGTGCGAGCAGCGTCAGCGCCGGAACGTAGCGCAGACCGAAAAGCGTCCCGAAGCCCAGCCAGCGATTTCCTCCCTTGGGCTGTGCGGCCCGTTGCGCATGGGCGATGGTGGGCAGCGTGAGGACGAGGAGGCCCATTAGCAGGAAGCTGGCGGCGTCGATCAGTAGCGCCCAGGGACCACCCAGGGCGGATACGGCGAAGCCCGCGGCGACCGGGCCGACGAGATACGAGAGTTGCATGCTGGCCGCGGTCAGCGCGTTGGCGCGAACAAGGGCGGCATCGCGCACCAGATATGGCAGGAACATGCGCACCCCGGCAGTCGTGGCGGGCGAGAGCGCTCCAGCCAGCAGCGCCAGCACGAAGACATGCCAGAGCTGCAACACACCTAGCGCGTAGAGCGTAGGCATCGCCGCGATGAGCGCCGCGCGGGTGAGATTGTCGATGCCCATGACCAGGCGCGGCTGAAAGCGATCCAGCAGGCGTCCCAGAAACGCCCCGGTGACGACGCCTGGCAACTGGAAGCAGAGGATGACGAGCCCCACCGCCGCGCCCGAGCCAGTCAATTGCAGCACGAACCAGAGCAGGGCGATGGTGGTGAATTGATCGCCCAGGTAGGAGACGCTCAAGCCAAGCCAGAGTCGCTGAAACGTGCGACTGCGCAACGGGCTGCCAACGGCAACACTTCGAGCCATGAGCTGTCAGCCAGCAGCTATCCCAAATGCTGGCTCGTCAGCGAATGCTTGGCGCCGAGTAGTTCTCGCGGCGTACCCTCGAAGATGACCATGCCGCCCTTATTGCCGCCTTCTGGACCCATATCGATGATCCAGTCCGCGTTGCGAATCACATCGAGATGGTGCTCAATCACGATCACGGTGTTCCCGCCATCGACCAGCCGGTTCATGATGGTGAGCAGCCGACCAATATCCGAGAGGTGCAGGCCGGTGGTGGGCTCGTCCATGACGTAGATGCTGCCCCGCTTGTGGAGCTCGCTGGCCAGTTTGATGCGCTGGCACTCGCCGCCTGAGAGGGTGCTCAGGGGCTGGCCGAGGGTCAGGTAGTCCAGGCCAACATCGCTCAGCGCCTGGAGTTTGGGCCGCACTTCTTTGATGGTGAAGAACTCCAGCGCCTGGCGCACGGTCATGCCCAGCACGTCGGCGATGGACATCCCGTTCAGCGTATAGGCCAGCACGTCGTCCTTAAAGCGCTTGCCGCCGCACACCTCGCAGGGGAGTTTGACGCCCTCAAGGAAGCCGAGGTCGGTGTAGGTGACGCCAAGGCCCTGACAGTTGGGGCAGGCGCCCTTGGAGTTAAAGCTGAACAGACCGGCATCGGCGTTGTTGGCGGCGGCGAAGGCCTTGCGCACGTCGTCCATGATGCCGGTGTAGGTGGCGGGATTGGAGCGGGTGGAGGCGCCCAGAGGGCCCTGGTCGATCACGACCGCCGCGCGGTGCTGGCGCAGGAAGGCTTCGTTGATGAGCGAGCTCTTGCCCGAACCGGCCACGCCGGTGACGACCGTCAGCACGCCGGTGGGGAGGTTCACGCTGACGTTTTTGAGGTTGTTGACGGTGGCGCGCACAATCGGCAGGTTGCCGCTCGCCTGGCGAACGGTCTCCTTGAGCGGCCTCTTACGCAGCAAATGGTTGCCGGTGAGGGTGTCGGCTTGCAGCAGACCGGCGTAGCTGCCTGCATACACGACCTGGCCGCCCTCGCTGCCGGCGTACGGCCCCATGTCGACCACGTAGTCGGCGACCCTGATGACATCGGGATCGTGTTCTACCACAATGACGGTGTTGCCTTGATCACGCAGTTTCACCAGGAGTTCGTTCAGTCGGTGCACGTCCCGCGGGTGCAGGCCGACGCTGGGTTCGTCGAAGATGTACATGACATCGACGAGGCTGCCGTTGAGGTGCTTGACCATCTTGACGCGCTGGGACTCGCCGCCGGAGAGGGTGTCGGTGGCGCGCTCCAGGCTCAGGTACTCCAGGCCGATATCCACCAGGTGCTGGAGCCGTTCGACCAGCGTGTTGACCAGCGGGGCCGCCGCGGGATCGTCGATCACCCTGACGACCTCGATCAGGTCATCGATTTCCAGCGCCGCCAGTTGCGCGATATTGTAGCCGTTGATCTTGCAGTTCAGCGCCGCCTGGTTGAGCCGGGCGCCCTTGCAGCGCGGACAGGGGCCGAGCTGCAAAAAAGGCTCGACCTGTTGCCGTAGGCGAGACGAGAGCGTCCGGATGTCCCGCGCAACGAACTTGCGATTGAACTTGTATGCCAGACCCTCATAGGTGTTGTACGCCAGCCCCTGATGTCTGCGCGGTTCGCTGTAGAGCAGCAGGTCCAGTTCCTCTGTGGTGTAATCGGCTACCTTCTTGTCGTTGTCGAAGAAGCCAGCACGCACATAGAGCTCGCGTTCCCAGCCGGCCAGTCCCGGGGCGATGACCGCTCCCTCGTTCAGCGATCTTGTTTTGTCAATCAGCGCCTCGGGGTCGATGCCGATCTTGCGGCCGAGCCCATTGCATTCCAGGCACATGCCCTGGGGATCGTTGAAGGAAAACGCATTGGCATAGCCCACGTAGGGTGTACCGATCCGCGCAAAGAGCAGGCGCAGCACCGACGCGATGTCTGTCACGGTCCCCACCGTCGAGTGCGAGCCGCCGCCCAGGCGCTTCTGGTCAACCAGCACCGCCATGCTCAGGTGCTCAATCGCATCGGCGTCCGGTTGAGGATGGCGCGGCAGGAAGTTGCGAATGAACATGCTGAAATTCTCGAACAACAGCCGTTGCGCTTCGTTGGCAATGGTGTCAAACACCATTGAGGACTTCCCCGAACCGGACACGCCGGTAAAAATGGTGATCTTGCGCTTGGGCAACCTCAGCGAGACGTCCTTGAGGTTGTTCTCGCGGGCGCCACGAATCTCGATGTATTCTTGCGCCATGCCGATAGATGTTCCCTCCGGATCTCTTACCCAGGCGTTACCTGGCTTCCGCGGTCGGAACGCCTTGGTTCAGGCCCTTCGCGTCCCCGCTCCTAGCCGTACAATACAATAGGTGGCAAGGCCATCGGCGCGACGCCTCGCATGATCCAGCGTCGCGCCGATGTGCCCGTCTCCAGTCGTCTGATGCGTTCTAACCTGCTCCCTGTCTGGCGGGAGCGTTGACGGTTGAAGCGGTCGGTCAGTTGGGCACAGCGATCATGGGAATGACGATCGCCAGCCGAGGCGGAGGCGATTAGGACTGAGCCACCTGCCAGACGTTGCCATCGGGATCGCGGAGGTCAAACCACTTGACGCCAGAGCCCGGGCCATACAGGTCATCCTTAACTTCGTTGACCTTGACGCCCTTTGCTTTGAACTCGTTATACGCCGCTTCAATATCTGACGTCGAGAGATAGAGCCTCATCGTCCCAGGTCTCATGTTCCCATGCATCGTCGACAAAGACAGCGAGGGGCCTCCTCCTGGGGGTTCAAGAGTGACCCAGTGCTGATTGCCCTGCCCGACGTCTGTGGTGACCTGAAAGCCCAATTGCTCCGCGTAGAACGCTTTGGCCTTCGCCATGTCGGTGACTGCCATCATCACCATCAGAATTTTTTCATAAGCCATTGCCATACCCTCCCTTTCAGGTGTTCACCGCGGTCAGCTCTTTGAGCCAGACTCCCGCGGTGTGGTCTTCGTCACTCCTCTGACGAACCAGCGCAAAGAAATGTGAGCGCTGGACGTGACATACGGCGCTAATTATATCGTGCTCATGGTTCCGCCTCCTCAAGGTTTTTACCGGACCGAGACGCCGAATTTCCCGGTTCGCCACGCATGACGAACGACGAACCTGACGTGCCGGCCACCCGCGTTCCGCAGGCCCTGTCACATCGGTTGGGTTTCGCCCGTCACTACTATGACGGACCTCAACGAAGGAATGTGACCGATGGACGAACGCGACTGGCTGGCAGAGCAATTCGAGGCCACCCGGAGCCACCTGCGGGCGGTGGCCTACCGCATGCTCGGCTCGCTGAGTGAGGCGGACGACGCCGTCCAGGAAGCCTGGCTGCACCTCAGCCGCGCCGACAGGAGCAGCGTCGAGAACCTCGGCGGGTGGCTGACGACGGTCGTCGCGCGGGTCTGCCTCGACATGCTCCGCTCGCGCGAGTCGCGGCGTGAGGAGCCGCTGGATGCACAGCAGTGGTCCGAGCCGGTCACGAGCCGTGCAGGCGAGACTAACCCCGAGCAAGAAGCACTCATGGCCGACGCGGTCGGTCCCGCGCTGCTCGTGGTCCTCGACACGCTGGCCCCTGCCGAACGGCTCGCCTTCGTGCTGCACGACGTGTTCGCCGTGTCCTTCGACGAGATCGCGCCCATCGTGGGGCGCTCGCCGACCGCGACCCGGCAGCTCGCGAGCCGCGCGCGCCGCCGGGTGCGCGGACAGAGCGCGGCGCTGGACTCCGACGTTGATCTCACCCGCCAGCGAGCCGTGGTCGACGCCTTCCTCGCCGCCTCGCGCGCCGGTGACTTCGAGGCGCTGCTCGCGCTGCTCGATCCTGAGGTCGTGCTCCGCGCCGACGACGCAGGCGTGGCTGTGGGCGCGTGGAGCGGGGTCCGTGGCGCGCAGGACGTCGCCAGGCGGTTCGCCGGTGTTCGGGGCGCACGTCCGGCGCGCATGAGCGGCGCCGTGGGAGCCGTGTGGGCTCCAGGCGGGCAGCCGCGCGTCGCTTTCGTGTTCACGATCACAGACGGGAAGATCGTGGCGATCGACTTCATCGCCGACCCCGAGCACCTGCGCCTGCTCGATCCGGTGATCCTCGACGCCTGACGAGCCACGCCCGACTCAGCTCTCTCCGACGAACTGGTGCAGCCGGCACGCTCCAGCTTCGAGCGCAGCAGCGCGGATGGTTGGCGTGAACCACTTCAACAGACAGGGCTGAACGCCAGAGGACGAGGGAGCGCACGGCAGCGGCAGCGATTCCTGTCTACGATGGCACATAGTGCATGGAAGGCGCGCAAGAGATAGTACCTACAACGTGGAATGAGCGGCGCCGCGGGCGAGTCTCTCTCGGCAGACCGGTAGGAAACCTTCTGGGGCGCGCTGCGACGCCACCTGTTTGCGCCGCTGCTGGCGGCGATTGCCGCCTGAGGCGGGGCTATGGTGTGAATCGGGGCAGGCTGCCAGCCATCTACCGAGCGGCAGAGCCGGCAGCGTGTGGGGCGTGCGTCGCCGCGCGATACCCTAATGTAGCGGCAGCTTGATCGCGCGGCCCCCATCGGCGGCGCTCATGTCGGCCGCGAAGCAGGCCTCGTGCGTGTTCACGGCATCGGCGAGACTGACGTGCGACTCGCGCCCGGCCAGGATGCAATCGACGAAGTGATCGATCTCTCCCTGGAAAGGATGGTGCGCTACGTCGCCGCTGTCGGGCAACACGGTCGGCAGCTCGGCGAAGCCGGTCAGGCCCGGCAGCTTCTTGGTGTACAGGCGGTTGCCGCGCACGACACCATCGGTCCCAAACAGGTCGATGTTGAAGTTGTAGGGCATCCATTGGGACGTACAGGCCGATACCTTGCCCATTCCGCCGTTGGCGAAGCGCACGATAGCCACCGTGTTCGCCGACCCCGCGTGACCGGCTGCCACGCCATCGGTCTCTTCCGGCGACCAGTCCTGCGCGCTGACCTCGACGACATCGCTATTCATCAGGTAGCGCGCGGCGTCCATAGCGTGGCAGCCGCCGCCGAGCATGGCGCTCACACCGCCGCCCTTCCCGACCAGACCGGCCTGCTCCAGATTGTGCCAGTAGTCCGTCTGCACGAAGAAGGGTGTTCCCAGCGCTCCATCAGCAGTGAGCGCCTTGAAATTCATGACGGCCAGATTCCAGCGCAGCACGAAGCTCACCACCGTGCGCACACCCGCCCGTCGCACAGCCTCGTGCATCGCTCGGAGATCTTCCTGGTTCGTGGCCGCCGGCTTCTCGATCAAGATGTGCTTGCCGGCCTGTGCCGCCAGCACCGTCTCGGCGCTGTGGCGCGCAGGCGGCGTACAGAGCGAGACAATGTCCACGCCCCGCTGCGCCAGCAGGTCCTCATAACGATCGAAGACGGGCACGGCGAGTCCGAACTCGTCGGCCTTGCGTTGCGCGCCCTCCCGCGTCCGGCTCCCAATAGCCACCACACGGACGTGCGCGTTCTTCTGATAGGCGCGAATGTGTTCGGTGGAAACCCAGCCGGCGCCTTGAATCGCCACCCCGAGCTTGTCCGTCGTCATACTGCTCCTCCCTGCCGATCCGGCCGGCTTGACCCGACGTATCGTACAGTAACGCTCCCGACCATGTGAAAGGCGTTTGCGTCGCCATTAGACATCGAACGTGGACGGCGGAGGCAACGGGGAAACGACGCCTCCACGCACGAAGACGGGAATCTGGTCAAGCGGGGCCGGCGTCACGACGTAGGCCGGCCCCATCCAGCGCACGCCGCTCCACCAGTCCTTCCACTCTCCCTGGGGGAGATACACCGTCCGCGCTCGCGCGCCAGGCTCGATCACCGGTGCGATGAGCAGGTCGTCGCCAAGGAGGTATTGCTGTTGCTCGGTCCAGGCGCGCGGATCGTCTGGATAGGAAATCGCCATGTGGCGCAGCAGGGGCAGCCCGGTCTGTCGCGCCTGCACTGCCGCGAGCTGCAGGTAAGGCCGGAGCGCCTGGTGGATGCGAGCATAGCGACGCCACAAGCGCAGCGTCTCCTGGTCTGTCCAGATGTCTGCCGGCTGGCCGCGCCGGTCGCCATAGTTGTCGCGCAACATCGTCGTGAAGGCGCCGAGCTGGAGCCAGCGCAAGTAGAGCTCGCGATCGCTCGAGGGATCCAAGCCTCCGTCGACGTAGCCGCCGGCCTCCGTGTGCCAGGAGGCGTAGCCGGCCATGCCTGCGCTGATCGCGGCGGGCACAATGGACTGAAAGCCGGTCACCGGCATCCAGTTATGCACGGGATCGCCCGACCACACTCCTTTGCTGAACTGTTGGCCGCCGGTGAAGCCCGAACGCATCCAGAACAGGGCATCCGGCTTGTGCAGCTTCAGGCCCGACTCGACCGCCCTCGCGATCGCGACGGGAAAGGCGTTGTGGATGCCCGTCCCCGTGGCGCCACCGTAGAAGCGGCCATCGGGCGGTGCTGAGTCGCCCAGGTCGAACATGCCGCCGTCGAAGCCCAGATCAATCAGCGCCCGCCTCAGTGGACCCTGCTGCCACCACCGCACGGCCTCGGGGTTGGTGAAGTCGAGCTTGCTGATGCCGTACAACGGGCTGACCCAGGGCTTGCCGCCGTCAGCGCGGACGAGATACCCGCGCGCCGCCGCCTCTTGAAAGCTCCGCCGGTCCGGCCGGAAGTCAGGGCTGAAATAGGCCAGCGGCCGGTAGCCCATCGCGCGAAGCTGGTCCGTCAACTCCCGCACGCTTGGATAGGCCCCCTTGGGGATGGCATCGTAGCCGCCGCCGGGCCAGCCCAGATTGGCCTCGTCGTCAATCGCGTCGTAGACGTAGATGCCGTCGACCGGGATGTCGTCGCGCCGCAGCCGCGCCGCGTCGGCCAGCACGCGCCGCGTCCCCCCGATCAAGGTTTTCACCACGCCGAACCCTAATGGCGGCGGCATTGGCGGCCGGCCGGTGAGCGCCGTATAGCGGTCGATCGCCTGCGCCGGTTGCCCGCTGATCAGGTAATAGGCCAGGGTCGGCCCGTAGGCTCCCACGGTCCAGGCGTCGGGACGAGCCGATCGCAGCTCCCAGGAGGAGGGACGGGCGCCGTCCAGCAAGAAACCGAAGCCCCGACTCGACAGCAGCCAAGGGGCCGGCAGGTACGTCGCGCTGCCGTAGCCCGCCGCGCGCCGGTCCTCCGCCCACACGTCAAGCTGCCGTCCGGCGAGCGACACGCCGTCGAAGCGCTCACCGAGGCCCAGCAGCGTCTCCGCATTATCCGAGGCCATGGTGGCAAAGGTCCAGACCACCTCCTCGCCGGGCGGCGGCCGAAACTCCACCCGTATCACCCCGGGGCCGTGCGCCGTGACGTCGACCGTGGCCAGCCAGGCGCCCGGCTCAGTGGTCGTCGCCAGGAACCGCTGCCCATTGCGAATCGCTGCGACATCCGAAACGGCGACCAGATGACGCCACTCGCCGTAGCCATATCGCCGGTAGGAGAGCGTTCCGTAATACGTATCCGGAGCGGACCCTGCGAATTCTCGAACGACCGTCACACCATTGCGCGCGGCCTCGATCGACCAGGGTTGCAGCCGCACGCGGACGGTCAGGTCCCCCGCCGCGACCTCGACCGTGCTGGGCTGGGGCGCGCCCCTGCCCGTTCCCGAAGGCGAGGGCAGCGATCCTTCATCGGACGCTTGATGGGCCGGACGATCAGGCTTCGCCGTCACCGGTACGGCAGCATGCCCACCGAAGCCGCGCCCAGTACCCTCTCCGCGACGTTGCGTGCCGGCACAACCTGCGAGACACAACGCGGCGCCTGTCGCCAGACCCGCAAGCAGCGCGCGTCGAGTCGTGGTCATACACCTCCTCTACGGCAGACACGGCATCCACAGCCGAACGAGGCGGCAGATCCGAGCGGTGGACCATGGAGCCGCTCGATGGCAGACTGAGGCGCGACGCTACGACAGGCCATCACGCGCTCCGCCGAACAGGTGCCGCGCCTCCCCGGCCAGCGCCGCGAACCCTCCCGCCCACCGGTGCAACAGGAATCGCAGGTCGACGACCAGGTTGCCGCCGGACTGAGCGTAGCCCTGGGGCGGGGGCAGGACGAAGTGGCTCCCCAGCGGGCAGGATTGGCCGGCAGCGTCGGTACAGATCGACCAGTCCGAGAGGTGTCCTTGGGCGTCGGTGTGGACCCAGCCAACCTGCAATGGCCCGGGACGCGCCACCGCGACGGCGGGTACGGTGACACGGATCACCATCTCAGGCTGCCAGCTACTCGTCGGACGCCAGACCAGCGAGGGCGTCTCGCCGGCAAAGTCGGGCGACACCGGGCGCGGTGTGCCGTCTGCCCACACTGCAAGGGCCAGGTCGTCTAACACCGGCCCATCGGCCACCCAGTCCAGCGTCACCGACTCGCTCCAGCCCGCTCCTAACACCGCATCCACCCGGCTGGAGGCGCTCACCAGCTTGATGTTGCCGTCAAATGTCGCGAGCGGCGCCCGAGAGCGCTCATCGAAGGGACCCTCGAAAAAGCCGAGCGCGTCCGCTGGCAGGTTCATCGTCGGTGCGCCGCGGCGCAGCAACACGTAGCCATCCATCGCGTCGACCACACCGAAATCTCCCTGGCGCAGGAGACTCAACACGCGCAGCCGCTGGTCGCTCCAACTGGTAGGGAACGGGCTGGTCGTGAGGTCGAGCAGAATGTCTTGAGCATCCAACACATTAGGAAACAGGTAGAGCTTGTCGCGGTGGCTGAGGTGCGGCGCCAGAGCCGACGAGGCGCTCACCGCGTCGTCCGGAGGGATCTCCGCCAGGAAGCGGCTCAGCAAGCGGGCATGAGCGTCCGCCGGGACGGGATCGAACGACTGCCCACCGGGGCCGGCGCCCAGCACAAAGTGCGTGCCGGCGGCGCTGACGCCAAGGACTGCGGCAAGCAGAACAGCGACCCACGTTCGCCCCTCTAGCGCCGCGCCATGGGATGACTCTGCTGGCGGTGTCGGCTGGTGCGGCAACGGCCCCCCCGGCCCCCCAATTCTGGGGGGAGGCCCATGTCGGAGGCAACGGTTCCGTCGCGGCTCTCCCCCAGCATTGGGGGAGAGGTGCCGAAGGCGGAGAGGGGGCCATCCCCGCAGCCTGCCTACCTCGCCAGTGAAGTCATGGGATGGATCAGCCCTCGACCCATCCGGTCCAGGCGCGGGTCTCAGCATCCACGGCCGGATACTCAGCTCCGCCACGTTCCGAATCCCCTCGATTGACGCCACGACGAGCACGGGCAACACTAGCGCGGAATAGTGCGCCATTCCTGACCGCATCCAGGGAAAGGCGGAGAACGTGTTGATCGCCAGCGAAGGCGCGGCGATGGCCAGCGTGAGGGGCGACAATAGCGCGAGTCCAGCAGTCGAGCCGAGCATCGCCTGGATGTAGGTCCACGTCGCCTGGCTGCCCAGCGTCGGCCCCAGTAACGATGGGTTCCGAACCACGTTGGCCAGCATGTTCAGCGGCGAGCTGCCAAGGTAGCCGTAGCGTGGCAGGAACGGCGACGCCTGTGTGGACGAAAAGTGGGGGATGAGCCAGCTGAAATCGAACACGGTGATGTCGATGCCGACCAACAGCACCACCGCGCCGAGCAGCAGGCGGCGGCGGACCAGCGCCGCCCAGATGCCGAGCATCATGATGGCGAGCGGGGCATCTTCCCGCGCGGCCGCGACTGCGACGGCGGCGACGAGCGCCCCGATCAGCCAGCGGCGCTCGACGCAGTAGAAGAGCAGCAACAAGAGCGCACTATCCAGAGCGATCGTGTGAAAATCGGAGAGGAGCTCAGCCTCGATGAAGGGGGAGGAGAGATACGCCAGCGCGATGAAACAGGCTGCCCAGCCGTTACCCAGCCGCCGCCGCGCCAATGCGAACGCGGCAAAGGCGCCCGCGCACACCACAGAAGCTTGGAGAAACAGCATGGCCCGCACGTCGGGGACGAGCGTGTACAGCAAGGAGAGCGGCGCCAGCAGCAGCTCGGCGTGGTAGCCCAACAAGTTAGCGCTGGCGTGCTCCAGAGGGGCCTGAAAGTCCAGCGAGAAGCCGCCACCGCTGAGGATGGAAAACTGGAACGATTTGCCGTGCAACGTATTCCACAACACCTGGTCTTCGTAGCCGAGGTCGAGGGCGTTCGTGCCCAGACTATCGTGACGTAATGCCGCCTGTAAGGCATAGCCGGCGGCAAATGCGCCGGCGGCCAGCCAGGTCACCAGTACCGGCAGCCGGACCGCCAGGAAGCAGCGAAGGCGCGTAGGCATAGCACAGCATAGACTATGGTCGTAACGGGTTCCTTACCCGCCCGCCACGTCGGATCGCGCTGTTAGAGCAGGCGCCGCCTTGTAACCGCCACCGTACTAAGTCACGATAGGTCAGGTGAGGGACGGATTGGTGGACAGGGAACCGTTGCTCCGGTTGCACCGCGCGGCAGACACGGAACCCCAGCGCCGGACGCGGCGTCAGGACCATCCTGTCATCACCGCGGCGCAGCTCGAGCGCATCTACTGCAGCTACGTTGCCCCCATCTACCGCTTCATCTATTCGCGCCTTGGCAACCGACAAGAAGCTGAGGACCTGACTTCCCAGGTCTTCATGAAGAGCCTGCAGTATCTCGACCCGACGGCATCGCCGAAGGAGATCGAAGCCTACCTGTACCAGATCGCGCGGACCGACATCGCCGACCACTGGCGGCGTTATGCCGCGCTGCGCGTGGTACCGCTGGACGAGACGCCCGCGGCACTGGATATGGAGGAGGCGGGCGAGGCGACCGGGCCGCCGGCAACGGAGACGCTCAAGGCGGACCTGGAGCGAGTACTCGGGCTGCTCCCCCCCAACTACCGGCGCGTGATCGAGCTGCGCTTTTACGACGGCTGCTCCATCAAAGAGACGGCGCGAGCGATGGAAGTCACGATCGCCAACGCCAAAGTGCTGCAGTATCGAGCTATTCAGCGGGCTGCCGCCCTCGCTCGCGGCGAGAGGACGATCCCATGATGGATCGGTACGACCGCCTCGACCGCCACATCGATCGGTTGCTGGCAAATCGCCGCCCCCAACCCTACGTCGCCGAGGACGATGAGGAGCGCGCCGTGCTGGAGATGGCGGCGCGACTTCGCCTGCTACAGCCGGGCGCTGAAGCGCCCCGCCGCCGCTTCGCCGCCACCATGTACGCTCGTCTGCGACGACTCATCAATGGTCCAAAGGGGACGTCACGCCGTCGCATCGTGGTAGGCGGACTCGGCGGCCTGGCCGCGGGCATCATCGCCGGGCTTGGTCTGGCCCACACCAATCGAGGTCCGCTGGCGGACCTGGGCGACCGGTTTGCCTCACCGGCGCAGGCGCTCAAGGCGGCCGGCTGGGCGCCCGCGGGCAAGCTGCAAGACGTGCCGGAGGGAGGCGCGCTGGCCTTCAGGACCTCGGCCTTCAGCGGCTACATCATGCGGAAGGGCAATCAGCTCTCGGCGTTGTCGGCCATCTGCAATCACATGGGCTGTCACGTAGACTGGCAGCAAGAGAGCAGCCAGTTTGTCTGCCCCTGCGACGGAGCGCGCTTCGATTCCTCCGGCCAGTATCAGCAGGACGCGTACGCCAACGCCGGCTATGGGACACTACAACCGCTCACCCCGCTGGCTGTCCGCAAGGATGGCGACGTGCTCTACGTGAAGCCGATCTGAGCCGGTCGAGGCTACCTGTGGCAGCGCCGCGACTCAGGACGGTGCAGCAACGGACCCTGCCGTTCCTCATCCTCGCCACCGCCTTTGCCGGCACGGTTTGGTGGCAAATCCCTTTGCCCTCTGGTTTCCCCGGCAGCCAAGACACATCCGCGACCACGGTCGCGGTCGCGGATGTGCTCCTTGCCATCACCGGTATCGCCGGACTGGCAGCGTGGGCGCGGCGAGACCTATCGCTTGCCCTAGGACCGCGCGCGCTCCACCTGGCCGCTGCCCTGGTGCTGCTCGCGGCCGCGCTCGGCGCTGCCACCGCTCCCAACCCCGGTCTGGCCAGGGCCTGGACGCTGCACCTGCTGCTCGTCTGGCTCCTCTTCGCGACCATCGCCGCCGCTCCGGTGGCGCCCTGGCAGATTGCCGCCGCCCTCGTCGCGGGATTGGTCGTACAAGCCCCCATCGCCCTGGAACAAGTGCTGCGCCAGACGACCAGCCCGGACTGGCTGGTGCTGGCCTGGGGCGCCGACTTCCGACCCAACCTGCAGTATGCCAGCGTCCTGCTGGAGCACGACGGCACGCGCTGGCTGCGCGCCTATGGCCCCTTCTTCCACCCCAACATCCTGGGCGGCTACGTCGCGCTGGAATTAGTGCTTTTGGTCGCCATCGCCGCGCTACTGGCGCGTCGCGGAACGAGCCTGAAGGGTTGGTATGCCGGCGGCGCGGCGGTCGGGCTGGCGGCCGGCTGCCTGGCGCTCTCGGCGTCAAGGAGCGCCTGGCTAGGGGCCGCCGTCGGGGTTGTAGCGTTGGCGGTGGGTTGCCACCGTTGGCAGGTTGTCCAAGACTGTAGTGTCGGCTGGTTTCGGGGACGGCCCCCCGGAATCGAGGCTGTTGGCCATTCGGGAGACAGTGTTGGTGCGGAAGACAGGCCGCATAGCAATACGCCCCTACCATGGGCCGCCGATGCCCGTAGGGGCGTATGGCTATACGCCCTGATCTCGCCCTGGGCGCGGCGCCTGCGAATGGCCAACAGCCTCGATTCCGGGGGGCCGTCCCCGAAACCAGCCGACCCCGTCGCCGAGAGACCCGTAGACCGGCAGCCAATAGTCCCACATCCGGGAACGGGATTCCGGTATGCACAGCTAGGGCGTGCTGTTGCCGCAGCCTGCCTGGTCACCGCCGCTATTCTCCTGGCAACGCGCCCACCACTGCTCGAACGTTTCAATCCGAACAGCAACGCGCTCGAGCAACAGTCAGTCCAGGAGCGGGCCTTCACGCTGGATATGGGCTGGCAGCTCTTCCGCGCCCATCCGATCTTGGGAGTCGGGGCCGGCAACATCGACTACGCGGAGGTTGCCTTCTACAAGGGCCAGTACGCGCCGATCCCCGTCCATAGCGTGCCCTTGCTCATGGCCGTGGAGCTTGGCCCGCTCGGCATTGTCGCCTGGGCCGTCGCCGCGTTCACGATCGTTTGGCAGACCTGGCGACAGCCCTGCCCGTGGACTATCGCCTTTGCCGGCGCGCTGATCGCCGCCGGCGTAGCGGGCCTATTCGACCACTACTTCTGGAGTATCCCTACAGCGCAAACCACCCTTGCTGTCCTCGCCGGGGGCTGGGCCGCATCGATTCGGCGGGGACCAGGCGGAGCCGTGGGCACCAGGGGGCGACCGGTCGAGCACGGAGCCGCGACAGCCCTTCAACCTTGATCGGTGGCCGCGCGCAGCACGTTGTAACCTCTGATGTATCTCAACCAAGCGATACGTACCTGCCGCGCATGCAGGCGGGGCGAGCCTCGTCTCCTGCGGGGGCCGGCGCTCCGCGCCGGCCCTTTCGACTCGAGATCCACGGAAGCTGGGGAACGAAGACCGTGTTCGACCGAGAGCGTGATGGCCAGCTCCTGAATGCCGCGCGCGGTAGCGTCGTCTACGCCGACATGTTCGACTACCCGCTGACGCTGGAAGAAGTCCATCGCGACTTGGTCGGTGTCGCCGCGACGACCGCTGAGACGGCACACGCTGTCGGAACTCTGCTGACGGTGGGACGCCTGGCGGTCGACGGCCCTTTCCTCATCCTGCCCGGCCGCGACGGGCTGGCGGAGCTGCGCCGGGAGCGGCGCGAGCGTGCGCGCCGCCTGTGGCCGGCCGCGCGCCGGTTTGGAACGATCATCGCCGGCCTGCCGTTCGTCCGGATGGTGGCGGTGAGTGGCTCATTGGCCGCCGAGAATCCCGACGCTCGAGCAGACCTCGACTACCTCATCGTGACCCGCCCGGGACGGCTCTGGCTCGTTCGAGCCCTGGTCGTCACCTTGGTCCGGCTCGCGCGTCGCGCCGGTGTCCGCCTCTGCCCAAACTACCTCCTGACGACTGGCGCGCTCGCGCTGCCGCGCCACGACGTGTACACCGCCCATGAGCTGTTGCAAGCGGTCCCTGTCGCCGGCTTCGCCGTACACCGGCTGATGCTGGAGCGCAACCGCTGGGCGGCCCACTGGCTCCCCAACCGCTACGCTGCCGCCACCCCTCCCTATCGCTCTGACGCGCGCCTGTGGAACACTGTTCGACAGGGTGCAGAGGTCGCCCTCTCCGGAACCCTCGGCGACCGGATCGAGGCCTGGGAAGCGCGTCGAAAGCAGTCACGGTTCAAAAACGAGCATGGCGCCGCCCGCTTCACCGCTGACGTGTGCGAAGGCCACTTCGGACGCAGCCGCCAGCGCGCGCTCCGCGACTTCGAGCAACGCTGTCGCGAACTCGGCATTGCGCTGCCGGTTCCTCTGGATCAAGACGACGAGCAGCTTTCCGTCCCGTCGGATCCAGGGATAGCAACGCCGCGTCGAGAGCATGGCGCTGCCACTTACCCTGGACACCTTCCAGGTAGCCAGATGTCCTTCCCGCATGCGTTCCCCCTCTCCGCGCCGGAGAGGGGGGGAGGGGGTGAGGTTCCCTCGCCCGTGGGACCACGATGAGCCAAGTTCTGCTGGGTCAATCCTACTACCTGCGCTTTGATCCGAAACTCTGGGAGGCGATGCGGCCCTACCCCCCGCTGGGCGCCATGTACGCGGCCTCCTTCCTCCGGCAGCGAGGCTACGATGCGTCCCTCTTCGACGCCATGCTGGCCGGCTCAGAGAACGAGTGGGCGCAGGCGCTGCAACGGGAGCAGCCGCGGTTCGCGGTGCTCTACGAAGACAACTTCAACTACCTGTCCAAGATGTGCCTGCTGCGGATGCGCCAGGCCGCGTTCACGATGATCGAGATGGCGCTGGCGCACCAGTGCACGGTGATTGTGGCCGGCTCCGACGCCACCGATCACGCCGAGCGATACCTGGCCGCCGGCGCCCACTACGTCTTGCTCGGTGAGGGCGAGCACACTCTGGGCGAGCTGCTGGACCGCCTCACCGGACGATCAGAAACGCCGCTTGCGGCGATCAGCGGACTCGCCTTCTCTGACGATGCGAGCGACCAGGCGATTTCCCGGACACCGCGCCGGCCCGACATCAAGGACCTGGACGCGTTGCCGTTCCCGGCGTGGGATCTCATCGACGTGCCGCGCTATCGCGACATCTGGCGTCGCCGGCACGGCTACTATTCCATGAATGCCGTCACGACCCGCGGCTGTCCCTACCATTGCAACTGGTGCGCCAAGCCAATCTGGGGGCAGCGCTACCACTCGCGCAGCCCGGAGAATGTGGTCGCCGAGCTGCAATGGCTCAAGACCACCTATCGACCCGATCATATCTGGTTTGCCGACGACATCCTCGGGCTGAAGCCCGGCTGGCTCCAACGCTTCGCCGACTGCGTTGCGGAACGCGGCGCTCGTATTCCCTTCAAGAGTCTCCACCGAGTCGACCTGCTCCTCAAGGAGGGCACGGTCCAGGCGCTCCAGCGGGCAGGCGCCAAGACGGTGTGGGTAGGTGCCGAGTCGGGCTCGCAGAGGATTCTCGACGCCATGGAGAAGGGCACCTGCGTCGAGCAGATATACGAGGCGGCCCGACGGCTTCACGCCGCGAATATCGAGGTAGGGTTCTTCTTGCAGTTCGGCTACCCCGGTGAAACCCGTGCCGATGTGGAAGCGACGCTGCGGATGGTGCGCGAATGCCGTCCGGACGACATCGGCATGTCCGTGTCATATCCGTTACCGGGCACCAGGTTCCACCAGGCGGTGCAGGCGCAGCTCGGCGCCACCCGCAACTGGCGCGACTCGGACGACCTCGCCATGCTCTACCAGGGCCCCTTCTCCAGCGACTTCTACCGGCAGTTGCACACCGTGCTGCACAAAGAGTTCCGCGCTCGCCGGAGCTGGCAGGAGTTGCGATCAACCCTGCGTTCGCCCGCGACGCTTCGGCCGCGCCACGTCCGGCGGGCCGCGGCGATGCTCCATCATCTGCTCACGCTTCCAGCCGCGCGGTTGCGGCTGGGGTGGTTGGGCAGATCACCCACGCCGCTATCGAGGCTTTCACCTGCGACGCGATCCTCGGACCAGTGAGCGGTGACATAATGACGATTGCGACCGATCCTCATCTCCTCGATACCCGGCGCGCCTTCGATAGCGTCGCCGCCGAGTACGACGGACCATCCGGCAACAACGCCTTGATCCAGCGGATGCGCGACGCGACCTGGCGCGTGCTGTTGGAGACGTTCCCGCCCGGCGCCCGGCTGCTGGACGTTGGCTGCGGCACGGGTCTGGACGCGGTCTACCTCGCGGCGCACGACTATCAGGTTCTTGCCACCGACTGGTCGCCGCTCATGGTCGAGCGCACGCGTCACCGTGCTGAGCGGGAAGGGCTGGCGCCCGCTGTGCGCGCAGAGTTGATCGGCGCGCACGAGCTGCACTTGCTGACCGGCGAGCGCTTCGACGGCATTTTTTCCAACTTCGGGCCGCTGAACTGCGTCCCCTCCCTGGAAGCCACAGCTCGACACTGCTTCGACCTGTTGGCGCCGGGCGGCAGACTGGTGCTCACCGTGATTGGACGCTGGTGCCCCTGGGAGGTCGCCTACTATGCCGCGCGCGGTCAGTGGCGTCGGGCGCTCGTGCGCGCGCATGATGACGCCACACCGGTCGGCCTCAACGGCCAAACCGTGTGGACCCGCTACTGGTCGCCGCGCGAGTTCTATGCCGCCTTCGCGGCAGGATTTGTTCTGACGCGGTACCGGGCGCTTGGGCTCTTCTTGCCGCCGCCCTACCTCATTGGGCTGTACGAGCGGCTGGGCAACCTGGGTGCGAGCATCGGCCGACTGGACGATCGGCTCGGCGGCCTGCCGTGGCTCCGTGATCTTGGCGACCACTTCCTGATGGTCCTAACGAGGCGCCGCTGAATGCCACGGCCAGGAGTACCTCAGCACGGAGCGGCGCCGCCCCATCCCCCTGCCCTCGCGCCCGTCAACGCGTTCCGTTGGGCCTGTCCCGTGTGTCACGGTCCATTGACGATGTCGTCGAGCAGCGCGGCCTGCAATCGGTGTCCGGCCACTTTTCAGCAGATCGAAGGCATCTGGCGCTTCCTGCCCGAGTCGCGCGCCCGCTTCTTCGCCGGTTTTCTTGGCCGTTACGAGCTGGTGCGCGCCGAGGAAGGCTGGGGACGCCCCGACGCTGCCTATTTCCTCGCGCTGCCGGAGGTAGATACCGGCGACCCTCTATGGAGGATCTGGGGCATTCGGGCAGCCAACTTTCGGCGCTTTGTGCGTGACGTGCTGGCGCCGCTAGAAGCGTCGCTGGGCCGGCCTCTGAAAGTGCTGGACCTTGGCGCCGGCAACTGCTGGCTGGCACATCGCCTCGCTTTGCGGAGGCATCACGTCGCCGCGGTCGACCTGGCAACCGGCGTCCTGGACGGCCTGGCAGCTCGCGTCTGGTACGAAGCGGATTGGGAAACGACCACGAGCCAGCCGTTCGTCGCCGTGCAGGCAGAGTTCGACCGCCTCCCCTACGCGGCCGGACTGTTTGACCTGGCGATCTTCAATGCCTCCCTGCACTATGTACAGGACGGCGCCCGCACATTGCAGGAGGCTCTCCGCGTGCTCCGCCCGGCCGGCCGCATCGTGGTTTTGGATTCACCGGTCTACCGCAATGTCACGAGCGGCGCGCACATGGTGAACGAGCGGGAGGCACGCTTCCAAAACGCCTACGGCCTGGTTGCCTGTTCCCATGCCACCGAGGGCTTCCTTACTCGTGCCGGCCTGGCCGCGTGGGGGAAAGCACTGGGCCTGCAATGGCAGGCGGCACCGGAGACCGAGCACTGGCGCGGTGTGGCAAGGTCGTGGATTGGACACCTGCGCGCCGGACGCGAGACGGCGACATTCCCCCTAATGGTCGGTTCGCGGAGCGACTCGGCGCCGCCGCGGGCGGCGCACTCTCCGGCCGTTCGCCGGCTGTGGCGCGGCCTCTTGCGCTGGCGCTTCCGGCTCATTCAGCGCCGGCGCCACAACCACCTGGCGTTGGAATATGTCGACGGCAAGCCGCTTCTGGTGCTGCCCGGCGTGTTCAACCCCAAACTGCTGCGCAGCGGGGAGTTTCTGGCCCGCATGCTCAGCCGGACAACCGCTGAATCCGACGCAGGTTCCGCGCCCGTGTTACGAGCAAATAACAAGGGGCAACCATCGGAGCGCGGGCGTCCCGCCCGCCCGGCTGCCGCAACCCCCGGCGGTAGAGCTCCGCGGGACGATGGTCCGGCCCCGCGAGCGACCGGGGCGGGCGGGACGCCCGCGCTCCGAGCCCGACCCCAGGAAGGCCCGTCCGACCTGGCAGATGCGTCAATCACCGTTCCGCTCATCCCGACCGGCGGCACCGTCCTGGATATGGGGACCGGCTCCGGCCTCGGAGCCATTTTCGCCGCGCAGCAGGCCAGCCGCGTCGTAGCCGTCGACCTCAACCCGGCCGCTGTGCGCTGCGCTCGGATCAACGCGCTGCTCAACGGCGTTGAAGACCGCGTCGAGGTGCGCGAGGGCGACCTGTTCGCCCCGATCGGCGGCGAGCGGTTCGACGTGGTCCTCTTCAATCCGCCCTACTACCGTGGGAAGCCCCGTGACGCACTCGATCTCGCCTGGAGATCACTCGACGTGGTGGATCGCTTTGCAGCGGACCTACAGTGCCACTTGCGGCCCGGGGGGTATGCCCTGATCGTGCTCTCCTCCGACGGCGAAGCGGCCGCTTTTCTGCAATGCTTCCATGAGCAGGGGCTGTCCGTCACTGCGCTGGCGAGCTCTGACCTCATCAACGAGACGCTTGGCATCTATCGGGTGAGCCCCTCGACGGCAGAAAGGTGGTCCAAAGGTGCTGATCCTCTATAACCCGCCCAGCAACGCCGGGCGCAAGGCGATCCTCCCGATGTCGCTGCTCGCCCTCGGCGCAGTGCTTGAGGGGAAGCACGACTACCAGATCGTCGACGGCAATCTGGAGGCCGATCCGGTGGCCGCCATCGACCGGATAGTGCGAGCGACCGGCGCCGATGTCCTCGGGGTCACCGTGATGCCCGGCCCCCAGTTGTCGCAGGCTGTCCCGCAGTGTCGCCGGCTCAAGCAGCTACACCCGCGGCTCATCATCGTCTGGGGCGGCTATTTCCCGACCCAACATTATGAGGCCTGCCTGCGCGCCGAGTACGTCGACTACGTCGTGCGCGGCCACGGCGAGTTGACGTTCCTGGCGCTGCTGGATGCGCTCCGCGACGGCCGCGACCCGTCCGATCTGGCCGGCCTGGCCTGCCGGCAGGCAGCAACCGGCAAGGTAATCGCCAACCCGATGGCGCCGATCCCCCATCCGGATCAATTGCCGGGCTTCCCCTACCAACGGATCGACCTCCGGCGCTATATCCGCTCCACCTTCCTGGGCCGCCGCACGCTGCCGCACCATTCCAGCTATGGCTGCCCCTTCTTCTGCAACTTCTGCGCCGTGGTCAACATGGTCAACGGTCGCTGGGTCGCGCAATCGGCGGAACGGACCGCGCACGTCGTCCGCTCCCTGGTGCGCGAATGGTCGCTGGATGCTATCGAGTTCTACGACAACAATTTCTTCGTCCACGAGGCCCGCACGGCCGACTTCGCCGCGCGCATCCGCGACCTCAATATTTCCTGGTGGGGCGAATCGCGCATCGACACGCTGCTGAAATATCCCGATCGGACGTGGACCGTCATGCGCGACAGTGGCCTGAAGATGGTGTTCATGGGCGCCGAGTCGGGGTCCGACGAGACGCTGCAGCGCATGAACAAGGGCGGTACCGCCTCCACGGACAAGACGCTGGCCATCGCCGCCAAGATGAGGCAATACGGCATCATCCCCGAGTTCTCCTTCGTGCTCGGCAACCCGCCCGACCCCGAGGCGGACGTGCGCCAGACGCTGGAGTTCATCCGCCGCGTAAAAGCCGTCAATGCGCAGTCGGAGATCATCCTCTACCTGTACACGCCGGTCCCCCTAGCCGGCGAGCTGTACGATCAGGCCAGGGCGCAGGGCTTCCGCTTCCCTGAGACGCTGGAGGCGTGGATCAGCCCCCAATGGCAAGAGTTCTCGCAGCGTCGCAACAATCACGTCCCCTGGATAAAGGATCCGTTGCGCCAGCAGGTGCGCAACTTCGAGCGCGTGCTCAATGCCTATTACCCAACCGCCACTAACCCTGACCTTCGCGGTCTCCCTTGCTGGGTGCTGCGCGTCGCCGGCGGCTGGCGCTACCACACCCACCAGTATCGCCATCCCCTGGAGCTGCGCGCCCTCCAGCGGGTCCTGGCCTACCAGCGCCCGGAGACCAGCAGTGCGTAGAGACGTAGCCGGAGGGCAGGAGCAATGCTCACACCCATCGAGATAGCCAAGCGTCAACTCACCATGGTCACGCACCGCATCCACACGCTGCCGGTGGTCGTGCTCATGCCCCACAGCCGCTGCAACTGCCGCTGCGTCATGTGCGACATCTGGAAGGCCAACCATGCCAGGCGGGAGCTGTCGCGCGACGACCTGGCAGTGCATTTGGCAGCCTTTCGCAAGCTAGGGGTGCGCCGCGTCGTGCTGTCCGGCGGTGAGGCGCTCATGCACACCAATCTCTGGACGCTTTGCACGCTCATCCGCGAGCTTCCGGCCGCCATCACCTTGCTGTCCACCGGATTGCTGCTGAAACGCCAGGCTGCCAATGTCGTGCAATGGTGCGACGAGGTCACCGTGTCGCTGGACGGCAGTCGGGAGGTCCACGACGCCATCCGCAACATTCCCCGGGCCTACGACCAGCTTGCAGCGGGCGTCGCCACACTGAAGGCTCTGCACCCCACGCTGCGCGTGACGGCTCGCTGTGTCTTGCAGCGACGCAACTTCCACGACCTGCCCAACGTGATCGATGCCGCCCACGCGCTGGGACTGGACCAGATTTCCTTCCTCGCTGCCGACGTCTCCTCCGCCGCCTTCAACCGGCCTGAGCCGTGGGACGGCACCCACGTTGATAACGTTGCCCTGAGTGGAGACGAGGCAGCGGAGTTTGCTGAGCTCGTCGAGGCAACGATCCGGCGGTGCAGCGACGACTTCGCCTCCGGCTTCATCGCGGAGGATCCCGACAAGCTGCGCCGCCTGCCACAATATTACGCCGCGCTGCACGGGAATGCCAACTTCCCCGCGACCGTCTGCAACGCCCCCTGGGTCTCGACCGTCGTCGAGGCCGACGGCACGGTCCGGCCATGCTTCTTCCACCGTGCCCTGGGCAACATACACGAGCACCCCATCGACGCGATCCTGAACTCGGACGATGCCGTCAACTTCCGCCGTCACCTCGACGTTCGGCAGGACCCTACCTGCCGCAAGTGCGTCTGCACGCTGCAGATTGGCGCGCGCACGCCGGTTTGACCATTGTTCGTACTCAGCCCTCCTGCAAGGGAGCTGCTGGCCATAGGTGAGATGGGTTGGGCCGGGGGGGCCATCCCCGCACCAACCCATCTCACCAAAGACATCCCTAATTGGCGGGCGGCGACAACGTCGCCTGATGCCGGCCAACAACGGCAATCGTCAACCCGGCCCCCGCGACCCGGGCGGCCACGCGTGCCGCGACCGCACCGGCGGCGCCATTGTTCGGGATGAGCGCAACGCCAATGAGCAAGAGCACGGCAACGCGCAGCGCCGCCGCGGCGGCCAGCAGCTTGGGCCGATCCAAATGGTAGACCAGCAGCACCAGTGGCGTCGTAAACACCTCAAAGATCACGACACCGAGCAGCAACCGGAACAGACCAACTGCCGGGGCATAGGCGGGACCGTAGAAGAACGTGATGACGTACCCGGCCAAGGGGAACAAGGGCAGGAGCGCCAGACTGAGGAGGCAACTGCGCCGCATACCCTGTGCTACGTACCGCCTGACATCGCCTTGCCCGCGCAACGCCGACGCCGCGGGCAGCAGGACCGTGTACAGGCTCTGATTAACCACGTCGACCTTGGTCGCCAGGTTTAGCGCCAGGGCGTAGGCGCCCACGGCCGCCCCGCCCTGCCAATGACCAAGGAGCAACAGGTCAAGCTGGGCCGTGAGCGCCGTCAGCGAGTTCGCCGGCCACTGCCAGCGCCCGAACTCCATCAGACCGCGCCCCTCTCGTCGCAGGAGCGCACGACTGGGTATGTCGAGCCGCCACCCGACCGGAAGGAGGTGTAATCCGACGGCAAATGCCGCCAGCGCGGTGCCAATGCCCAGGACGAGCAGGGCGGTGAGGATGGTAAGGAGGCCGGTCAACGCGAGCACTACCGCCAGCAGCGCGGTCAACACGGCATTGGTCAGCATCACCGCCGAAAAGCGGCCGAGATAGCCGGTCGCCTGCAGTATGGCGCTGACTGCGCTACTCAACGCCGTCGCCGCCACGCCGAGCAAGAGCAGAGGCATGAAGATCTCCAGGCTCGACGGACCAACAGCTCTCCGCAGGAGGGGCACGGATACCGCGCTGGCCACTCCCATCAGCAACGTCACCGTACCCGCGCGCAGCCAAAACAAGACCCGGCTGCGCTCTTGAGCGGCCTGCCGGTCGACCGCCCAAGCGGCGGCGATGTGCTTGACCGCGGTGTCGGTCAGCCCGAAGTCAACTGCCACCCCGGTGATGTTGCCGACGGCGCCCAGCATGGCAAAGATGCCAAAGCCGGCCGGCCCGAGCGACCGCGCGATCAGCACGCTCGCCACGAATCCTAACGCCAGCCGCAATGTGTTGCCTGAGAACACGACGATCCAGCCCCGGCTGACCGGATCGATCCAAGCCGATAACCGGTCCAGCCCTTGCCTGAGCCATCGATCAGCTTGGGGGTCAGCGGGGGTCATGGATGATCCGGTAAAACGCCTTGACCAGCATACATGGATGGTATCAAGTCCGCACCGCCCCGATGGCACATCCATGCATCCGATGCGCCTTCTCGCGTGTAGCAGAAATAAGCAGCGCCGAAGTCACCCGCTGCAGTACGGATACGGAGGTTCTCCTACCTAATGGATCGAAACCGCGCCTCGGCGTCTTTTCGCCACGGACTGGCGACAATTGCCGTGAGCGCATCGCTCTTCCTGGCAGGCTGCGGACAGCAAGCCGCGGCGTCCGCACCTGCCGCCGTTGACGCCACACCGGTAGCGCCAACCGTCCAGGCGACACCCGTCGCCACGACATCCGTGGCCATTCAGAACTTCAGGTTTGGCCCCCAGGCAATTGCCGTCCACGTCGGCGACAAGGTGACCTGGACGAACCACGACGTCGAGCAGCACACGGCAACCGCCAAAGATAAGTCGTTCGACTCCGACGTCATCGACAACAACAAGTCCTATTCCTTCACGTTTACCAAGGCCGGCACCTACAGCTACTCCTGTCTCATCCATCCGGAAATGATCGGCACCGTCACCGTCACGCCGTAGACGGCGGCCGCTGTGGCCGCCCCGGCAAAGGCAGGCGGAATCGCCTGCACTTCGCGTGCTTTATCGTTAGGAAGGCGCACACGCATGGCTCGCTACATCAAGAACAACGAACAGCAGGACGGAGTCGACCGGCGAGGCTTCCTCAAATGCATGGCCTGGGCCGGCACCGGGGTGGTCTGGACGGTCGGCGCAGGCGGCCTGCTCTCCGCCTGCACCTTGCCCGGTGTCGCGTCGGCGCCCAAGGTGGACGGCTTCAGCTTTGTGCAGATCAGCGACAGCCACATCGGCTTCAGCGCCGACGGGGTCAGCACCGACGTGACGAAGACCTTTCAGCAAGTGGTGGACCGCATCAATCGTCTCCCTCAGCGCCCGTCGCTGGTGTTGCACACCGGTGACCTCACCCACCTCACCAAGCCCGCCCAGTTCGACACGGTGTCGCAGATCATGGGCACGATCAAGACGG
>Ga0207416_1001587_pt1 | contig 29087 bp, 19 predicted proteins | sample PaiPotPPM11metaG_FD_184107 | JGI IMG/M metagenome (GOLD analysis project Ga0207416, IMG submission 184107) | Iron sulfur acid spring bacterial and archeal communities from Banff, Canada, to study Microbial Dark Matter (Phase II) - Paint Pots PPM... ... | reverse complement strand
GATTGGGCCCTGGATCGCATCGCCCAGGTCGACGGCCGCGTGGGCGCCTTCCTGACGCTCTGCGCCGACCAGGCGCGAGTGGATGCCGCGACTGCCGATGCGCGGCTGGCGTCCGGCGAGGCCGCGCCGCTCACCGGCATCCCCATGGCCTTGAAGGACGTTCTCATCACCAGAGGCGTCCGCACCACCGCCGGCTCGCGGATGCTGGAGCAGTTCGTCCCACCCTACCAGGGCACGATGGCGGCGCGGCTGGAAGCGGCCGGCGCGATCCTGCTCGGCAAGCTGAACTGCGACGAGTTCGCCATGGGCTCCTCCAACGAGAACTCGGCCTATGGTCCGGTCCACAATCCCTGGGATCTGCGGCGCGTGCCCGGCGGCTCCAGCGGCGGCTCCGCGGCGGCGGTGGCGGCCGGAGAGACCATATTTTCCCTGGGCAGCGACACCGGCGGCTCCATCCGCCAGCCGGCCGCCTTCTGCGGCGTCGTCGGCATGAAGCCGACCTACGGGCGTGTGTCCCGCTACGGCCTGATCGCCTTCGCCTCCTCGCTCGATCAGATCGGGCCCTTCACCCGCACGTGCGCCGACACGGCGGTGGTGCTGCAAGCCATCGCCGGTCATGACCCCTGCGACGCCACCTCCGCCAACCTGCCGGTACCCGACTACACTGCCGCCCTCAGCGGTGACGACCTGCGCGGACTCCGTCTCGGCGTGCCCCGCGAGCTGTTTGTCGCGGGGATGCAGCCGGGAGTGGATCGGGTGGTCCGCGACGCCATCGCCACATGTGGTCGCCTGGGAGCGACCATCGAGGAGGTCGAGCTGCCCCACGCGCCCTACGCTTTGCCGGCCTACTACATCATCGCTCCAGCCGAGGCCAGCGCCAACCTCGCCCGTTACGACGGGGTGAAGTATGGCTACCGCGCCGAGGGGACGACCATGTGGGACCAGTACGCCCAGACGCGCGGGCAGGGCTTCGGCCCGGAAGTGAAGCGCCGCATCATGCTGGGTACCTATGCCCTATCTGCCGGGTACTACGATGCCTACTACCTGCAGGCCCAGAAGGTGCGCACCCTGATCCGCCAGGACTTCGATTTGGCCTTCCGGCAAGTGGACGCCCTGATCGCCCCCACGGCGCCAACGGTCGCCTTCGGGATAGGCGAGAAGTCCGACGACCCCGTCGCCATGTATTTCTCCGATGTGTGTACAATTCCTCTTAACCTGGCAGGGCTGCCGGGTCTTGTCCTACCGGGAGGACTGGCGGGCGGCCTGCCGGTCGGCGTACAACTGATGGGTCCGGCCTGGGGCGAGGGCACGCTGTTGCGGGTCGGTCACGCGCTGGAGACCGCCATCGGTCGCCTCGGTCAACCGGCGTTGTGATCGCTTAACTGCATTGAGTTGAAGGAGAGGGAACGAGCCCACGGACGCGCCGCTAGGCTAGGGTGGGGAGACCCTGCTGCCGGGGCGGCCTACTAGTGGTCTGTCATGAAACGTTTGCGATTGTGCTGTAGGGGCGAGGCAAGCCTCGCCCAGGTGGGCAGGGCAAGCCCTGCCCCTACACCATCCCCGCATATCTTGCATGGCAGACTACAAGCTCAAATGATATTGCCGCCATTGCGAGCGAGGGGGACACGAGGGCATGCCCGTCGAAGTGGGGTTCATCGGCACGGGGAATATTGCCAATCAACATTTTAACAGTCTGGAGAAGATGAGCAACGCGCGCGTCACCGCCGTCTGCGATGTCGCGACCGACCGGGCGGAGCAAGTGGCCAGGCGCTTCGGAGCAAAGGTATACCCTGATCATCGCACGCTCATTGAGCAGAGCGGCATTCAAGCGCTGTATGTCTGCGTGCCGCCCTTTGCGCACGAGGATCAAGAGATTCTTGCTGCCCAGCGCGGCATCCACCTCTTCGTCGAGAAGCCGGTCGCCATCAGCGAGGAGAAGGCGAGGGCGGTGCTCGCCGCCATCAGGACGAGCGGCGTGATCAGTAGCACCGGCTACCACTGGCGGCACTCCCCGCTGACCGATCGCGCGAAGGAGATGCTGCAAGGGAAGACCATCGGCATGATCCACGGCTATTGGCACGGTGGCATGCCCGGTCTGTCCTGGTGGCGGCGCATCGACCAGTCCGGCGGGCAGTTCGTCGAGCAGACTACCCACATCGTGGACCTCGCCCGCTATCTGGTTGGCGACGTCAAGCGCGTTTCGGCGCAGTATGCGACTCGAGCGTTGGGGCACCTGGAGAACTTCACCGTGGCGGATGTCGCCACGGTCAACATGCGCTTCGAGAATGGCGTCGTCGGCAATATTGCCACGAGCTGCATGCTGGGTCAGGGCTACACCGTCGGCTTACACGTCCTGTGTCAGGGCCTCATCCTCGAAGAGCTTGCCAACACCCTGCGAGTCATCCAGCCGGGGCATACGCAAGAGTTCCGCTCCAACGAGAATCCCTACCTGCTGGAAGACCGGACGTTCATCGACGCCGTCCAAAATGGCGACCCCTCAGCAATCCGTGCCCCCTACGAGGAAGCGGTCAAGACGCTGCTGGTCACCTTGTCCGCGAACCGCTCCGCGGAGCTGGGCCAGCCTGTCGAGATACCGGCTGTGTAGTCAACCTCTCCCCCGGCCCCTCCCCTGGGAAGGGAGGGGAGCTTCAACTGTGAGGCTCGTGCCTCACCTGACGACTCAGCTAGCGACAGAGATACAATAGACGGGCCATCAAGTCCGTCCAAGCTCCCCTCCCTTCCCAGGGGAGGGGCCGGGGGAGAGGTTGACTACAGCAACTGCACCGCCTGCCCGGCGGCCGCCGATCGATAGGCGGCGTCCATCACCCGCGTGACTTCCAGCGCCTCGCGGCCGGGGGTCCAGGGCTGCTGGCCGGCGAGCACGTCGTCGACGAACTGGGTGGCCACCTTGCCGAAGTAGCGGCCCTGACTCTCTTCCTCGGGGATGAGCTGTTCCTCGATCGGCTTGCGGTCGGGCCCGGCGGTGATCTTGGTCAGCGGATTCAGTCGCAGGCCGGCTTCGGTACCAAACACGAGGAAGGCGTCTGCGCCGGTGACGTTGGATGCCCAGGCGATCTCCAGCAGCCCGGAGGCGCCGTTGGCGCAGCGGAACGACACCACCGCGTGGTCCTCTACGGTCTGGACGAGCGGGGCCGGCGCCGGATCGCCGATGCCTTGGTAGGTCGTAGCCAGCACGGTGGTGACGCGCGGATTCCCCAGCATCCACAGCAACAGGTCGACCTGATACACGCCGATGTCGATCAGGGCGCCGCCGCCGGCTCGCTCCTTGTCGATGAACCAGGTGGCGTCGGTGAACATGTCGATGCCCGGCCGGCCGCGCACGCGGAAGCTGCTGGAGCGCGCATGATACACCTTGCCCAGGCTGCCGTTCACCGCCAGCTCGTGCGCTTTTCGAGTGGCGGGCGCATAGCGGTAGCGCGAGGAACAGACCGCCAGGAACCGGCCCGTTCGCTCCGCCGTTTCTACCATCTGTTCGGCTTCCGCCGGGACCAGCGAGAAAGGCTTCTCGCAGAGCACGTGCTTGCCGGCTTCTAGCGCCGCGATGGTCGGCTGCGCGTGCGCGAACGGCGGCGTCGAGACGATCACCGCGTCGACGTCACGCCGCGCCAGCAATTCGTCGAGGCTGCCGGCAACGTTGGGGATGCCAAACTCCTCGGCAAACGCCGCCGCCCGGTCCTGCAGCACATCGAAAATGGCCACCGTGTTCGCCGGAGCATGTTGGGAGAGCGCACGCATGTGACTGTGCGCGATACGTCCGGTGCCGATAATCGCGACTCCGAGTTGACCCACTGTCTGGTCCTTACGTTCATTTTGGTGCTCCGCCGCGGCGCTCGGGAAAGCATAGGCTCTGGCGAGCACGCTGTCACGGGTTGCCTCGTCCCACACTGCTACCATTGCCGCCAATCTGATCTCAGGAAAGTGGTCGCGATGAATGAACATCGTCAGCAGCCGAATATCCTCTTCGTCATGGCCGACCAGCTCAGCGCGCTGGCGACGTCGCCCTACGGCAACGGCGACGTGCTGACGCCGCACATGGCGGAGCTGGCTCAGCACGGCATGCTGTTCGAGCGCAGCTATTGCAACTCCCCGCTCTGCGCCCCCTCTCGCGCCTCGATGATGGCCGGCCGGCTCGCCGGCCGCCTTCCGGTGAATGACAACGCCGAAGAGCTACCGGCATCTGTGCCGACATTTGTCCACCATCTGCGCCGGGCCGGCTACCTGACGGTGCTCTCCGGCAAGATGCATTTCGTTGGCCCGGACCAGCTCCACGGCTTCGAGGAGCGGTTGACCACCGACATCTACCCGGCCGACTACCTGTGGACCAAGCTGTGGTCGGTGCAAGGCGACCCGCCGCGTCGCGTCGGCCTCCCCGGTGACCAGGAAGTGGCCGGCAGCTACGCCCGCTCGATGGCGCAGATGGTGAAGGAGTCCGGCCCCATCGCCTGGAGCTACCAGCTCGACTACGACGAGGAAGTCCACTTCCGCGCCTTGGAGCGCCTGCGTGGTTTGGCGCACCGTCGCAGCCCCGGGAGCGAGCAGCCCTGGTTCCTCTGCGTTTCCTACACCCATCCGCACGACCCTTACGTGGCCACGGCGGAGTTTTGGGATCGCTACGAAGGCAAGGCGCTGACGATGCCGGAGGAGCCGCCGCCGGGCTATCAGCCGCACGACTCCGACATCTGGGTCAACAGCTACCACGGCGTCGACCGTGTCGCGCCGACGCCGGACGACATCCACCGTTCCCGGCGGGGCTACTACGCCTCCACCAGCTACATCGACGACAAGCTGGGCGAACTGGTGGCCGAGCTGGGTCGGTTGGGTCTGCGAGACACCACCGTGGTGATCTTCACCAGCGACCACGGCGACCAGTGCGGAGAGCACGGCATGTGGTTCAAGCGAATCGTGCGGGAGTGGTCGGCACGCGTGCCGCTGATCGCGGCAGGCCCTGGCGTGGCTATGGGACGGCGCGTGGCGCAGAACGTCTCCCTGGTGGACCTCTACCCCACCTTCCTCGAACTCGCGGGCATCTCGCTCCCCGACGGCATCCCCTTCGACCTGGACGGCCACAGTCTGGCGCCCTTCCTGCCGGGCCGGATGCCCGCCGATTGGCCGGATGAGGTCTTCCTGGAGAACAACGGCGACGCCACGATCAAGCCGATCCGCGCACTGGTCAAAGGCCCCTACAAGTACATCTACGTCCACCAGCGACCCGACCAGCTCTACGACCTCGCCGCCGATCCCAACGAGTGGCGGAACCTGGCAAACGACCCGGCCCAGGCGCAAACTGTCGAGCGGCTACGCCGCCGCCTGATGGAAGGCTGGGACCCGGCGCTGGCCGAGCAGCGCATCCTCGAAAGCCAGTGCCTTCGCATGTTCCTCAAGGAGGCGCTCACCAAGGGGCGCCATGCCTCCTGGGACTACCAGCCCTTCGTCGATGCCAGTCGCGCCTATGTGCGGCGGACCTCCAATGTGCAGTGGGATCCGGATTTGGGGCGAGGGGGCGAGGGGGCGACTTGGCGATGAGGAGAGTTGGTAATGGACGGGATATTTGCAGATTCCGCGCTCTCGATGCATGCGGCCTGTCACGCATCTCCGTCGCCAGTTCCCCTCATCGCCCCCTCGCCTCATCGCCCCGGCTGGTCCTACGGCAGTCCCCGCGCTCCAGTCAGAGCGCGGTAGGCATCCGCCTCCGCTTCATCCTGCGCCAGAGCCACGAAGGCAAGGAAGCTCTTCTCCTCCAGCGGCCCCAAGCGCAGACCGGCGGTGACGCCACCGTGCGCGCCGAGCGCGCCCCAGTCCATCCGCTGGACGTGCGGGTCGGCCTCGCCACGACAGCAGACAATGGCTACCGACCGCCCGTTGCGACTATTCCGAACCACCGCCAGCTCCTCGCCGCGCACGGTGATGGTCCGCTGCATCCGGTGTAGGCGCTGCCGGCCCTCGCGGTCCAGCAACAACTCGGCGTCCTCTACTGTGCCGCCCGGCTGCAGATAGGCGACCAGCGCGGCGTCCACCGTCAGCGTGGCGCCGGTATGGTTGCACACGGCCACCCGCGCCGCCAGCAGGTTGCTGCCCGCCGTCGTCAAGTACGTTGCGCGCAGCTCAAGCCCTTTCAGGCCTTTGCTCCGGAGCATGCCGCGCACCGCTAGCCCGCGCCAGGTCCGGCCGTCGTGCCCGGCTTCCTCTGCCGGCCCAACCTCGAAGCGCTCTTCGTAGAGCCGCGCCGCGGAGGCGAACCAGCCCTGGCCCGGACTGTAGACGGCGGCATGGATGCCGCCGTACCACGGGCGCATCCAGCCGAACTCGCGCGGCGCGGGGAACGCGCTCAGCGCGTGGTTCACGCCGTCGTCGACTGTCTCTAGCGCAACGATGCTGCCCATGAACTCCGGCGCCAACCGGAAGCGCAGGTGGCCGTTATCGACCGTCAGTAGTCGGTGGCCGTCCCTCGTTTCTTCCCGAATGGCCACCGCGCTGCTTGCCACGCCGAGGTCGATCGACGCGCCGTCGAAGACTCGCTGTGTCGCCCGCTCCCCGTGCAAGGCAGCGCGAACTGCCGCGGCCCCCGGGCGTCCTCCAGCGTGGCTCACGGTCGCGGTCAGCTCCTGGTCCTTGCCGATGCTGAGGTCGCTCACCTCCGCGCTCGTTGGGTTGAGCGTCCAACCGTCCGGGACGTCCCAATGCAGCTCACCCTCGATCGCGCGGCTGCCCAGGTTGCTGAGACGGACCTGATTGGCCCGTCCGGCCAGCAAGACTTCCGGGGCCACTTCCCCCTCCAGGGCGACCACGGCGCGTGCCGGTGGCGCCACGCGCGGCGCATCGGGCGCCAGCAGGTTGCGCCAGAGTGCGCGCACCGTCTGCCAGTCCCCCGGGCCGGTGTACAGGTAGATCGGCGACAGCACCCGTCGCGCGCCCGGCGCCAGGACGCCCTCACCTTGCCGCAGGCTCGCCAGATTCCAGCGGCCCACGTCGATGCGGGACGCCTCCGACCAGAGCAGGCCGGCAACCTTGCCTTCGCCCTCGCGAGCCGTCCAACCCTCGCCGAACATGGAAGGCTGTTTCAAGTGTATGTCGCCCCAGTCGGGGAACTCTGGGTCCTCGGTGCGAACAAGGCCATACCTGGTGGGCAGGATCGCCCGCGGCAGGTGACCGGCGTGGATGTCCAGCGCCGCTTGCGCTTCCAGCGGCGCGTGGCCGGTGTTGGTAATGGCGGTCGAGATCCGCAACAGCCCGTCAGTGGAAAGGTGCAGCTCGTGTTCCACGACCGCCGAGGTCAGGTGGGGCGTCGCCCCGCGCAGGCGCACCGTCGCCGCGCCCGGCTGCTGCTCGACACTGACCTCGTGGACCACCCGCTCTTGTAGATTCCAGGCGAACGGCGGGCCGGCGCTGACCATGCCGCCGGCCAGGTGTGCCCCCGTGGCGGCGTCTTCCAGGTGGAACTGACCCTCGCGCAGCGCGACGACCAGACGGTGGGTGGCGGTCTCGACGCGCAGCTCGCGCTCGCGCACGTCACGCTCGGCGTGGTCGCCGCGCGGCCGCTCGGTCTGGAAAGCGACCGTGGCGCCGCGAGCAATCACCGGCGCCGGCAGCCGCACCGGGACCATGGCGATTCGCTCCTCGCCTATGCTGACGGTGGCGTGTACCTCCAGCTCCTGAGCCCCGGCCTCCAGAGCACGGAGGCGCGGTGTCGCGCCGGCATAGCTCTCGGCCTCGATCGGCAATTCAATGGCGCTATCCGCCGTTTTGCCCTCTCCTCCGGTTGTCTCCAGCGCGAGTCCGGGAGATGGCACGAGTGTAAGCGTGACGGTGGCCTGATCGTCCAGGTTGCTCTTCACTTGCAGCACCACCTCGCGCGCTTCGCCGACCGGCAGGCTCAGGCGCCGCGGCGCCAGCCGTAGCTCAACCGGCTGCTTGACCTCCACGCCTGTTTCCAGTCGCATGGGCAGGCCGTCGATCAGCACCAGTGACTCCACTCGCGGCGAGCGCTGCCCGTACGCCGGAGTCTGGTAGCCGTCCTCGACGATAACTGGCGCCTCGGTGACGTACCGATCGTCGATGGTGACGGTCGCATCCTTGACCAGGCGCAGGCCGGCCGCGCCCTGGGCAGACAGCGTGAGCGACAGCGGCCGGCCGGAGTGATTCTCCACTTCCCAACGCGCCGTGCGCGGCCGGCCCACGATCAGCCGGCGATCGTCCACGCGACAGGAGATGCGCCAGCGTTCCGTCTCCAGGCCAGTCAGGCCCCGCGCCGCGGCGTCGATGGTGGCCTTGACGAAACGGTTGTCGTGGTGGAACTCGTACGGGTAGATGCGCATCTTGCCGTCAAGGAAAAGGTCCTCCTTCACAGAGAGATCCCGCACGTACGACTGATACCAGTCGGCATCCCGCCAAAAGTCCGCCAGCGCCGGAGTCCCCAGGAGCAGGGGTAGGTAATTCTCCATGTGGACGTGCGTGTCCGGCGCCCAGAAGTAGCCGCTCTTCTTGTAGAGCGGGACGGCGCGCATGTTGCCGTCCCAGGTGTGCAGATCGAGGCGGCGGTAGCCAAGGTCGATGGTGCGCTGCAGCGCAGCCCTGAGCAGGTCGCGGCCGTGGCCACGGCCGCGGAAGGCGCTGGCCGAGTTCAGCAGGTCGACGTAGCCGGCGACGCCGCGCTCCTCGGGGTACTCGCAGAAGGAGCACCAGCCGGCGCAGGTGTCGCCGTCCCAGGATAGGAACACCGCCAGCGGCCGGTCGCTGTCCACATAGTCGCGGACCATCTCCGCGGTGAAGTGCTGGCCGCCCCCGAAGCCGCCCGGCCAGCCGTCCTGGCTGCCGTTGAACATCTCCGCGACGGCGGCGGCATCATCCGTTCGGTACTCCGTGATGCGCCGCTCTCCGTACGGTGCGCTCCCGGCGGTTAACTCATCTTGTTGCGTCGTGGAAGTAGTCAAGCGCGTCACTCTCCTTTGCTGACGGGCGGCCCAAACACAGCCGACACAGTGGGAAACAGGAACGACCATACAACCGGTGCAGGAAAGGAACGCCGCTGGGGCGTTCCCCCGGCGACTCACCGCGTCGTTAGCCGCGGCAACTCCTCAGGAATGACCCTTAGGAGCACGACGGGAGGCGTCTCTACCGGTCGCGGTCCGGTCGGTGCAGTGCATCGAACCGCCTCCAATCTCGCGGCGATCGCTCAGCACCCGTGGGTGGGCGCATCACTCGCCACGTTGGGAATATAACCGAGCATTGGTGGATCGTCAATGGACGGAGCTTCGTGATTACCCATAACTCAGCCGGCGCCATCGCGGCCTCACGCCGGCATGCCGCGTCCCTGGTGCGCCCGCCCCCGGCGCGCCGTTTCCTCTCGGTGCCCGGCGATCACCCGTATTCCCTCGTCGAGTCTGGCGACGATGTTCTCCGGCGACGCCGACTCCAGGAAGGCGATGCCGTGGCGACGGCAGGCGGCGAAGATGCGCGCCCTGGCCTCCGCCATTTCCGGCGGGTAGGGGTCGCGAGGCATGGTCGTGTAGCCGAGGGACAGGCTCAAGTCCCCCGGTCCCATCTCCGCAAAGCCGAGCCCCGGCGTCGCCAGGATCGAATCGCAATTCGCCACGCCCTCGGGACTCTCCAGCTTCACGCCGAGCAGCAGCTCCCCCTGGGGATTGAGCGGCCAGGGGTCGCAGCGCTCCACGTACTCCCCCTGTGAGAGTCCCCACACGGGCGCCGCGGTCGGCTCGGAGCCGCGACCGCGGGTACCGACCCCCAGCCAGGGTCGGCCCTCAGCACCGCTACTGGAACTCCTCGTGCCGCGGGCGCCGCCCGTCGCGCCGCGCATCCGCTCGACCGGTGTCGGCAACTCGGGATCGACGCCTGCCAACTGGTGCGGGTAACGGCACGACTGCACGAAGGCCCGCACGGCATCCGCCGACTCGGCCTGGCAGAGCAGGATGCCGTGGACGCCCCGACCCAGGATCTGGCGGAACTGCCAGGCGTTGAAGCGGACATTCGCCTCGTCCGTCCCATTCACCGGCGCCTCGACGATCACGGTCGGGGTGCGGTGACCCGACCGCGTCGGCCCGCCGTCCACCAGCCCCCGCATGTACTCCGCCAGGCCGGCGAGATCAAAGGAGCCGTGTTCCATGCCCACATTGATGTAGTCCGCCCAGGTCGACACGTCCTCCTTGCCCTGCGTGTAGGTCAGCACGTGTCCGGTGTGGCCGCCGACGTAATAGATCGCCTGATCCCGACTCAGGAGCTCAATAGCACGGTTGACTCGCGTCACAACAAACCTCCCAGAGTGAACACTCGTCGCGCCAGGGCCTGCCGCTCAGGCGAGACGGCAGTCAGCTTCCCGTCTGCTCTCGAAACCGGCGCACGGCGGCGGCTACCTCGTCGCGGTCGTGCCGCCCGTCGCGGCAGAGCTGGTCGAGCGCCGCGGCGCGATCGGCGAGCGCAGCCTCGACGGCCACTGTCTCCATGCCGGCCCACGCTGCCAGCGCGGCCACGCCGGCGGGCGGCACGGCATTGTCCAGGCGGCCTGACGCCGGGTTCCATGTGGACAGGTCGACAACGCGCACCCCTGTCTGCGTCGGTTCGAGCAGCCCGACCTCCACCACCCGGCGCTCCAGGTCACTCTCACCGCGTGGAAAGCGTCCGCGCTCGGGCGGATGATTCATGACGCGGATGATGGCGACGACGGCGGGCTGCGTGATGTCTTCTCCGGTCAGTCCTACCTCGCCGTACAGGTCGTCGACCGCCTCCGCCACGCTGTCGGCGTGCAGGGTCCCAACGATGCGCCACCCCCTTGCGAGCAGCGCGAAGGCACGCCGTGCCGCCGGTCCAGCGACGTAGGTCGGCCGGCCGTGCGCACTCAGCTCGGTGATCAGGAGGATGCTCGGCCCGTTGGCGTTCGGCACGGCCAGCGGATCGTCGGCTCCGGACATCACGTACACGCGGGCCGCGTCGGGGAGGAAGCTCAGCGCGGCGTTCGCCAGCGTCGTCTTCCCCGCCCCCGATGGCCCTCCCGCCGTCAGCAGCGACGCGCCCCGTTCCAGTGTCCACCAGAGCAGGGCAGCCGGCTTGGCCGGTATGGTGCCACGCACCAGCAGGTCAACGATCGTCAGCGAACCGTCCAGCCCGCTCCACCAAGGGGCGGGGTCGTTGATAATCTGCATCCTCAGCTCCTGCAAGCGATACGCTGCCTCGCAACGATTCCTGTATCCGTCCTCGGTCGGTACAGCGTCGGAATTGCTGTCGATTGTACACAAGCCTGTCCCGACTCAGGGCCCCGACCGGAAGGGATTCGGCCTTGCGCGTGGTAGGCTCCTAGCGCACGCCCGCGCTAGTGGTCAGCCGTGGCGAAACCAAGAGGACACGTCGATGGACCTTGGACTGGCCGGTAAGAGGGCATTGGTGACGGGCGGCAATGCTGGGATCGGCGCCGCCTGTGCCCGCGCACTGCATGCCGAAGGCGTGAGTGTCGCTATTGTCGCCCGCGACGAGCAGCGGCTCCACGCTACCGCGCACGACATCGCTGCCCAGCCGAGCGAAGGCGGCCAGGCCATCCTGCTGCCGCTCCGCGGCGACCTTGCGCGCGCCGAGGATGTCGAGCGCGTGGTTGCAACGGCCCTCGAACGCTTCGGACACTTGGACATCCTGATCAACAATGCCGGTTCGGCGCGGACAGGAGCCTTCCTCGATCTACCGGACGAGGCCTATCTCGAAGCTTGGACCCTCAAGCTGCTGGGGTACATCCGGTTGGTGCGCACCGTCGCTCCACATATGATCGCACGCCGCGATGGTCGCATCGTCAACATCGTGGGCGGCGCGGCGCGGACGCCCTCCCCGGCCTTCCTGGCGGGGAGCACGACCAACGCTGCGCTCATCAACTTCACCCGCGGAGTCTCCAAGGAGCTCGCCAAGCACAACGTCCGCATCAACGCCATTTCCCCCGGCATGACGGCGACCGAGCGGGCGCACCGACTGGCCGAGCAGCGCGCCGCCATCAACGGCCGGACCGTCGAACAGGAGATGGCCGAGTCGGTTCGCGCTATCCCGCTCGGCCACATGGTGGACCCGGCGGAGATTGCCGCGATGGCGGTGCTGCTGGTGTCCGATCGCGTGCCCTCAATCACCGGCGCCGAGATCCTCCTCGACGGCGGGGCGACGCCGGGCATCTAGCCGGATGGTGGATCGGGCGAAGGCGGCGTCCGGCGAGCGGCCCGGCTCACGCATCGACGCGCGCGCTCGTATAGGGGGGCAGTTCAAGCACCAGCAGTCCCTCTGGGATCTCTATCCTCTGGCCAGAATGTCGGAACTGCTCCGGCTCCTGCGTGGCCTGCTCCACGGTGGCCGCATTGAGCATTCGGACCAGCGCTTCACGCGCTGCCAGCGGTTCTATCGTCACCTCCTGCGCGTCGCCGGTCAGGTTGGCGACCAGGACGTGCAGCGAACCGCCATGATCCACGGCCAGCCCCGTCACGGCCAACGGTCGGTTGCTCTCTAGCTCGACGAGCGTTCCCGTCTTCCATTCCGCCAGGTCGGCAAACACGTGGTAGAGCGGAAAGGCCATCCCCGGCTGAGAAGGGAACAGCTCGGGCAGCGGCGCCCCCGACTCCGCTTCCAGCAGACCCCGCCAGCCGGTCGTCTCGTAGTACGTCACGGCCGCCACCCCGCTCTCGCTGAGCGCCTTGATGCTGCCCACCGTCCAGGCGGCGCCCAGCAACGACGCCTGGCGCGGGTCAACCGAGCTCGGCAGCCGGTCGGACCGCTGGCCGGCCTCGGTCGTGCGGGCGAACGGGTTGAACCGTTGCCGCAACGTCACGGGGCTGACCACAATCGGCGTGCCCGGCGCCAAGGCTTGCGCGCTGCGCACCGTTTCCGCCTGTGCCTCGATGGTTTCGACCAGGGATAGGTCGTCGAAGGCGTGTACCTGCGGGTTGATGGCGTAGCAAATAGCGTCCATGGCCACGGCATCCGGGCGCGTCCGGTTGAGCTCGCAGAAGTTCATGTCGCTGCCGCCGGCGAATGTCGCATCGGGAGCCGCTCCGCCCAGATGGCGGCGCGCCAGCTCCATCAACTCCGCCGATGTCGTCTCCGAAGGTTCGCCGGTGCGCGCGTCGGCGTTGTAGATGAGGAAGCGCACCACTCGCGACCTGCCGCGCAAGCGCGCGGCCAGGTCCGCGAGCTGATCATCGGCGCCGATCGAGATGTGGAGCGCCGCCTCCAGCGCGCAGTCCAACTTGGCGCTGGCGTCCAGCGCCTGCTCCAGCGGCACGGTCCAGTCCGGAGGAGCCAGCCGCAGGTCCACGCGCAGGTGGTCCGGACGAGTGGCGCGCAGCAGGTTGGCCTCGCGGACCGTGAGCGGCGCCTCGGTCGACGACATGCCGTAGCCGATGGCCGGCAGCCTCCGTCCGGTCCGGCTTCCCAGCGTCAGGCGCGGCGGTGCATCCTCCGGGGCGACTGGCGGCACACCCACGTGGAGCGAGAAGCCGACGCTCTGGCGGATGACCTGGCCGGTCGTAGCCGTGTGCGGGAAGCCCATTGCGATCGGCGTGGAGTACGTCTTGAAGGAGGCGTCCGTCCAGTTGCGCTGGTCCTCCATCTCGAACAGGTCGCCCTGGAAGTCGAAGCGACCGGCGACGTCACCGTCGAGGTCGATGGTCAGCATGTTCACTGATGGGAAGAGCGCCTGCAATCGGCCATTCACCGAGCGCTGTGGTCCGATCAACGCAGGCAGGCGGCCACTGATCGGCCCGCTCGGCGTTTCGCCGCGGAAAGGGCGTCCGGCGCACTCACGCATTGGGTGCAGCACGCACAGGCCGATGCGGTTGTACCGGAAGTCGCTCCCCGCTGTCCCGTCGATCTCATAGCGGATGATCCCATGGGCCGTCCCCTCGATCTGTCCCCGCCAGTGAAAGTCCAGCGGTCCATCGCGATGTCTGGCCTCAAATGCCACTATGAAGGAGTCAGGTCTAGCCTCCACGCGCAGGTTGCTCGTCTGCGCGGGGATCGTATTCCAGTGCTGGTCACGAACCGCCACGTACAGTCGCCGCACTACTTCGATTGTCCCGACGCGGACGTAGCGGAGGTCAATCCCGTCGAGCAACGCCGTGACCGGTCCCGCCTGCAGTGTGCTCAGCACAGTCGGGGGCGCGTCGCTGCCGTGAAGGCGTTGGTAATCGCTGTGCGCTTCCATGTCTCGCCATCCACCTCCCCGTCCAATCCCGACCCCGCCTACCCCTGGTTCCCCCGGCTTCAACTGGCGGCGCCGGCAATCCTCCTCGACTCCTTTTCGGGCCGAGCTCAGGCCAACTCCGCCAGCCAGCGCTGCAAGGTCACGCAGTTCGCCCTGCTCGCGGCCACGGGCGGCAAGGCGCTGCCGCCCTTGTTATAGCGCGTGTGCGTCTCGATGGCGACATACCCCCGGTAGCCGTCGGCCTTCAGCGCGCCTAGTTGCGCCCGCAGGTCGATGTCGCCCTGGTCGAATAGCATGAACTGCTTCTGTACCGCCGAGTAGTTCTTCAAGTGGACATAAGCAACGAGCCCTCGCACGGGCTCGTACGCATCGGGGAAGGCGTGAAAGCCGGCGGCTGCGACGTTGCCGGGATCCAAATTGGCGCGCAGGATCGGATTGTCGACCCCTTCGATCACGCGGCGCAACGCCTGCGCATCGTCGCAGTAGGTGCCGCCCAGTGGCTCAACTGCCAGCGTCAGCCCCGATCCGTGTGCCGCGTCCGCGACCTTGCTAAGTTGCTCGATCACCCACGGTTCGCCAACACCGGCAGTTTTCCGGAAGCTGAAGATGATCATCGTGGTTGCACCCAGGAAGTGCGCCAGCTCGATGCTGCGCGGGACCGTGTCATCCAGCGCCCGCCGCGCCTCGCTGTCCGTCGCCTCGCCGCGGATAAATAGCCCCGGCGAGATCGTCGGCCAGTCCACGCCGTACTGGTCGGCAAGGCGCCTGAGCTGGCGCCGCTGCTGGTCGGTAATGTTGGGGACGCGGCGGTCCTCCCAGAGGGTCTTCAGCTCGAAGTGCCGGATACCCCAGCTCACTCCTAGCTCTACCGCCGTCTCGGGGTCCATGCTGACTTCGCACGTCGGCAAGACAATGCTGCCGCTCTCCATGCTGGTGGAGCCTCCTTGCCGCGATATCTCAGACGCCGGTGCGCCGTTGGCGCGGTATGCCATTCCCACGCCTGCTGGAGCAGCGTAGCGGCAGCGCCGAGCCGGCACAGCAGGAAGGTCCTCAGCTCCCGAGTCAGTGTATCAGTGAAATTGTGACAGGCAGCCGTTGATCTGATGAGCCGGCTACGGTCGGCGCCTTCCTCGGCCTGCTCGACACCGCCGGCTTTCTCCGCGACCCCCCTTAAATGACCACTTCCAAGCGCACAGAGAAAGGTAGGCTGCCAATGACAGTCTCGGTGGGAAAGGTCACCGAGCAGGAGAGCACTATAGGGCCAGACACGGGCCGAGCACCCGTAGTCATCGTCACCGGGAGCAGCAGCGGTTTTGGCCGTCTGACCGCGCAGACGCTGGCGCGGCAGGGGTAAACCGTCTTCGCCACCATGCGTGGGGTCGAGGGCAAGAACGCCGCGGCGGCCGTCGCGCTGCGCGAGGTGGCCGCGCGAGAAGGCCTCGCTCTCCACATTCTGGAGCTTGACGTTACCGACGAGGCTTCGGTCGAGCGCGCGGTCGGGCGTGTCGTCGAAGCCTTGGGCCGGGTCGACGTGCTGGTCAACAACGCCTTCGTCGGGTGCATGGGGCCGACCGAGGGCTTCACGTCGGAGCAGGTGCGAGACCAGTTCGAGACGAACGTCGTCGGCGTGTTGCGCGCGAACCGCGCCGTGCTACCGCAAATGCGCCATCAGGGGTCGGGGCTGCTCGTTTACGTCAGCTCGGAGATGGGGCGGCTTGTCTTGCCCTTTTCGGCCGTGTCAGTGGCGACCACATGGGCGTTGGAAGCACTCGCCGAGGCGTCGCGATACGAGCTGGCGGGCTTCGGGATCGACGTGGCGACCGTGGCAGCCGGGCAGCTATCCCACAGGGATCCAGGACAAGGTCGTGTCGCCCGCCGACACGGCGCGCCTTGCGCCGTACGGCCCCGCGCTTGACACCTTCAAAGCGGCGCTGGGGGCCGCGCTGGCATCGTCCCACTCGGGCGACCCGAGGAAGGTGGCCGACGCGATCGCTGTGCTCATCGCCACGCCGGTGGGCCGGCGCCCTCTGCGGACGGTAGTGACGACATCGGATACGGAGCGGCAGGGGACGCGGGCGATCAACGAGGCAGCGGAGGCGGCGCAGCAAGGCTTCCTGTCGGCGATGGGACTGGGACCGCTCGTCACGCCGCGGGCGCCAGGGGCAGTGGGCGCCCCGTCGAGGCGTTCGGTGGACGCGCTGTCGATCTGCCGGCCACCGCCGGTCGCCGCCGGCTGGCGCTCGTCAGCCGTCGTTGGGCGCCACGCGGGGCCACGCTGTAACACGGCCAGCTCGACCGGCTCCAGCGGCCGCGGCCGGGCGATACGGCGGATCCCGCGGACAATCAACTCCTGGACGTCGTCGAAGATGGTGTACATCGCCGGTACGAACACCAGGGTGAGCAGCGTCGAGGTGAGAAGGCCACCCATCATCACCAGCGCCGCCGCCCGAAGCAGCTCCGATCCGACCTCGAAGCCGACCGAGACGGGCGCCAGGCCAGTCAAGATCGCCATGGTCGTCATCACGATGGGGCGGAGCCGGGTCGGACCGGCTTCGAGCAGCGCTTCAGTCCGACTGTAGCCGCGTTTGCGCAGGGTATCGGTGTAGTCGACCAGCAAGATGGCATTCTTGCCGACGATCCCGACGAGCATCGCCACCCCGAGAAGGGAGAACAGGGTGAACGAGCTACGGCTCAGCGCCAGCGCTCCGAATGCGCCGACTATCGCCAGCGGCAACGACATCAGCACCGCCAGCGGTAGCGTCACCGAGCCGAAGAGGAGCAGCATCAGCAGGTACATGAGCAGCAGGGCAAAGCCCAGCGCCTTGAAGATGTCGGTGAACCCGGTCTGACCCTGGGCGGCTTGCCCCTGGTAGGTGATGCGATAGCCGGGCGGCAGGGATACCTGCCCTAGACGCCGCTGGACGTCCTGCTGGACGACGCCGATCGTGCGCCCGCTCACCGACGCGAAGACGCTGACGCTCCGCTGGCGGCTCAGGTGGGTGATCTGGGTCGGGGCCGAGCCGCTGACGATCGTGCCGATCTGGCCGAGAAGGACGATCGTCCCCTTGGTCGAGAGGAGCGGTAGGGAGACCAGGTTGGCCGGTGAGGCGCGGAAGGCATCGCCGGTCATCAGACGGATGTCGACGTTGCTCTGGCCCGGCTGCTGGTACTCGCCAACCACCAGCCCGTCGACGGCGATGCGCAGAGCCGTGGCGGCGGACTGGCTGCTCACTCCCAGGTTCGCCGCGCGCGCCCGGTCGACCTGTACGACGTAGGCGGGCTGGACGTTCTGGTTGGTGCTGTTGACGCCGACGGTCCCGGGGACGGACTTCACCGCGGACGTGACCTGATCGACAAGCCGGTCGAGCGTCGTAGGATCCGGGCCCTGAACCGTGACCTGGATCGATTGGCTCACGCCGCCACCGCCGCGATTGATGGCGCTGGGCAAGCTCACGTCCAGTCGGGAGCCGGGCATGTGCGGGTCGAGCAGCCCGCCCAGCTCCGCGGCAATCCCGGCTGAGCTGCGATGGCGCCGATCGGTCGGCACGAGTAAAATCGTCAGGTTGGCGATGTTCCCTCCGGCCGTACCGACGCCTCCGCCGGGGCCCGCGGTCCCGCCGGCGGCGCTCCCGATGCTCGCATAGACGCTTCGCACCTCCGGGACAGTCCTCAGCTTCTGTTCTATCTGCTGCACCGCCGCGTTGGTGGCCTGGAGGTCCGTCGCGGCGGGCATGGTCAGCGTGACGTCGACTTCGCTCTGATCGCCGCTCGGGAAGATGTCGATGCCGATGAGGCCACTCCGGAACAAGGCCAACCCGGCGACGAATGCGACGAGTCCGAGCGCGATGACCGCCCAGCGCGCGCCGATGCGGAGGAATCCGAGGTCGACGATCCGCCCGATGAGGATCGCGCGGAGCATGCCCTGGTACGTCCGGCCGAGCGCCGCGAAGCCCCGATCCCAGAGCTGCCCGAAGGCCGGGAGTAGGCCAGCCCCGTCCGCGGGTGACTCGTCCCGATGGAGCAGGCGGCTGGCCAACAGGGGGGTGAGCGTGAAGGAGACGAGCAAGGACGTGAGCGTCGCCGCGGCGATGACCAGGGCGAAGGGTCGGATGATGTCGCCAACCACGCCCGAGATCAGCGCGATCGGCGCCCAGACGACGACGTCGACGAAGGTGATCGTGATCGCGGCGAGGCCGATCTCGCTCCGACCGGCGATGGCGGCGAGGATCGGCGGCTCGCCCAGGCCCAGATGCCGGAAGATGTTCTCCAGCACGACGATGCTGTCGTCGACGAGGATGCCAATCGAGAGGACCAGCGCAAGCATCGAGAAGAGGTTGAGGTTCATTCCGAGCAGGCTCATGAGCCCAAACGTCGTGAGCAGCGAGGTCGGAATCGCGACGAGGATGATCAGGGTGCTCCGCCAGGTGTGGAGGAACAGTAGGAGGATCAGCCCGGTGAAGAGCGCCGCTTCGAGCAGCGTCGTCTGGATGGTGTGGAAGGATTGTTGGGTATACGTCGCGGCGTCGGTAACGACCCCCAGCGTCATCCCTGCCGGGAGGGTTGGCTGGAGCTGAGCCATCGCCTGGCGAACGCCCTGGCTCACAGCGATGGTGTTAGCGCTGGCCAGCTTCGTCACCGTCACGCTGACGGCGGGCACGCCGTTGACGCGGTCGAGGACCTGGATTCTGGTGTGGCTGTCGGCGATGGTGGCGACGTCCTTGAGATAGACTGTACCAGCGGGCGAGCTCGCGAGAACGATGGTCCCGAGCTGGCTCGGCTGGGCTGCCAACGCGTTCAAGCGGACGCTCACGTCCAGGTTGCCCGACGTCAGCGTGCCGGCCGGTTCCTGTAGCTGGGCGCTCGAGATTGCCTGCTGGACGGTGTTCAGGCCGATACCGTAGGCCTCGAGCCGCAAGGGGTCGACCTTGACCTGAATCTCGCGATCTTCGCCGCCGCCGGTCGCGACCGATTGCACCCCGAGTACGGCCGCGAAGGCCGGCTCGATTTGATTCTGGGCGACGTTCTGCAGCTGCTCCAACGACTGGGGGCCGGAGACCGCGACGGTGATCACCGGGATGGCACTCGTCTGGGCCTCGGCGATCGAGGGCGCGTCGGCGTCGGTGGGGAGCTTGCTCCGCACCGCGCTGACTACCCGCTCGACGTCGACCGGCGCCAGCTTAGGATCCGCCGTGGTCGCGAACTGGACGACGACCGACGAGACCCCTTCGCCGGAGGTCGAGGCGAGCGTGTCGATATTCGGAAGCGTGGCGACCGCGTCCTCGATCGGCTTGGTGACCTGGGTCTCGATCGTCGCCGGGTCGGCTCCCGCGTCCGTGGTGACGATCGTCACGACGGCTTCGGTCAGATTGGGGACAAGGCTGATACCCATGCTCAGGTAGGCCGAGAGTCCGAACAGCGCGATGGCGAGCGTCAAGGCGGCGACGACGAGGGGGTTGCGCAGGGAAAACTCGGTGATCTTCATCGAGTTTCCACCAAGCAAGCTCGAAGCGCGCGCCCAGCCGCGGCAACCGGCGGTCGAAACAGCGCCGAGGCGACCGCGGAGGGAGGAGCGGGCCGGGTCACGACCGATCTCCCCCGCGACCACCATCGCCCGCGGAGCGCTCCGCGGCGCCGTCCGCGGCAGCGGCGGAAAGGGCCCGCAGGCCGCGGATCAATGCGGCGAGGTCGTCCTCCGAGAGCAGAGACAGGCCGGTGAAGAGGCGGCGCAGCACGTCGTCGCGCACGCCCGCCATGATGCGCTCTCCCTCGGGCGCGAGGCGGACTAGCGCCCGACGCCTGTCGGCCGGGTCATCCGTTCGCTCGACGAGACCGGCCTGGACCAGGCGCTCCACCAGGAGACTCGCGGTGGGCTGGGCGATCTGGAGGCGTCCGCCGAGCTCGCTGATCGTTGTCGGGCCGCGACGGAGGGCAAAAATCCCCTTCAGTTGGCCCATCGTCAGGCCGAGCCGGAGCCACAGCGGATCCACAAAGGGGTTGTAGGTGCGGAGGACGAACACAATGAGCTTTGCCGCCTCTTCGGCCGGCCCTAGCCGGCCAACCGATCCGGTCCCCGAGTTCGGCGCTCGCCCGGATACGTTTGCGTCCACCGTCGACCAACCCATTCCTAACGCCGGCGCCTTGGCCACCGCTGCCGTGAACCACTCTAGCATAATAGATTGCTTTATGCAATACTATTGCTATTAGCGATGGGAATGCAAGCGAGCGGCCTGAGCGACTCTAGTTGACTCGATCCGATAGCAGGAGGCGGAGCCATGAACAGGCCAGGATCCGACGACAGCCCCGTGCGATCAACGGGACCGACCCGCACGGACGAGGGGGATGCTGATGAGCAGTCGGGGGTGGTTGGCAACGAGCGGCTGACCGCCCTGGCGGGCGCGGCGCTCCTCGTGCTGATCGTGGTCGAGCTCGTGACCATGCCGAACCTGCGCAGCTTGATGTCCGCGCACGTCTTCGTCGGCCTGCTGCTGGCCGGCCCGCTCGCCGTCAAGCTTGGCAGCACCGGCTACCGTTTCTTCCGCTACTACACCAAGAACCCCGCCTACCGGCGCAAAGGCCCGCCCCGCCTGGCCCTGAGGGTGCTGGCCCCACTGCTGGTCGCCGTGACCCTGGTGCTGGTCGGCAGCGGGATCGGCCTTTTGCTGACCGGCCCGATCCAGCCTGGCCCAGTCCTCGCCCTGCACGCCATCAGTGCCGTGCTCTGGCTGCCGGTAATTGCCATCCATGTGTTCGCCTACGTCTGGCGGGAACCACGGCTGATCGCGGACGACTGGCGCCAACAGCCCATAGAGCAGGCGCCTGGCCGCGGGATCCGGCTCGGCGTGAACCTCGGTGCGTTGGTGGGCGTCTTGATCGTCGCCTTCCTCATGTACCCGCTTGCTTCACCGTGGATCGCCTGGATTACGACGACCGGGGACCCCCCGGGCCAAGCCTTCTTTATTGTCGGCAGTGTTGCCGCCGTCCTTGCGCTCCTTGCCACCAGACCTCTCAGGTGGAGGTAGATGGACTGTGACTCACGGGCCCGGCGGTTCGACGGGAGCGGGCGCGTCGAGGCTAATTTAGGCGCGGACGCTCAGCACTTGCCGGTCGTACCATACTTTCTCGCCGCCGAACTTCCCGGCGGTTGGGTCCCAGGGGAAGTAGATCACCACCTGAAAGGCGACCGGCTTACCGGTTGGCTCGATGCCATCCCACGTCCCCCGGTGGGTGGCCGTGACGTTCGCGGCCTCGAAGACGCCCTGAGGCCCGAGCACGAGGTCGAACAGGTCGAAGTGGATATCAGGGAATGCCGTCAGCAGCTCGGTGTAGAAGGCGCGAGCGCCATCGTGGCCCTCCCAGTGCCGGCCCGCCGGCATGATCTCATAGACACAGTCCTCCGCCAGCGTCGCGATCAGCCCCGGTAGGTCACGCCGGTCCTCGGCCTTGGAGTGGTCGATCCAGAGGCGACGGACCTGCTGGTACCGCTCCGGGCTGATGGTCCAGCCCAGGCGCTGGCGGATCGTGGGTGCAGCCATGCTGTTCCTCCCGTGTACGCGCAACGTCGCTATGATAGATGCTGCTTCGACGTGGGAGAGTTCTTGCCCGCTTCAGAGCTACGACGTAGCCCGCAGGCGTCACCACTCGGAGCGATAGCAGGGGGGGAATAGGCGAAGGAGAGCACAACATGGCCATGGAAACCGCAATTGTGGGTCAAGGACCGTTTACCTACGAGGTCGACAATCGCTGGGGACGCGGAGAAGGCGGCGTAGCGGCTTTCGGACTCGTGTCGGGAATTGCTTGCGACTCCCAGGACCGTGTCTACGTCTTCAACCGTCTTCCCAATCCGGCCGTCCTGGTCTTCGACCGTGCCGGCCGGCTGCTGACGCGCTGGGGAGAGGGGCAGTTCCGCCACCCCCACGGCATCTGGATCAGCCCGAGCGACGAGCTGTACCTGACTGATCGGGAGACGCATCTGGTCTCCAGGTGGACGTTCGAGGGAAAGCTGCTCCAGCAGTGGGGGACGCCCAACCGGCCCGGCGCGCCGGGGGAGCCGTTCAACGAGCCGACGCACGCAGTCGTCACGCCGGACGGTGATCTCTATGTCTCGGATGGCTACGGTCAGTCGCGCGTCCATCGTTTCGCTGCCGACGGACGGCTGCTGACCTCCTGGGGCGAGCCGGGCAGCGGACCGGGCCAGTTCAATTTGCCGCACGATGTCTGGGTGGACAGCCGCGACCGCGTGCTGGTGTGTGACCGCCCCAACGAGCGCATCCAGCACTTCGACCGCGACGGCCGTTACCTTGGCGAGTGGCGAGATCTGCGGGTACCCCAGCAGGTGTTCGAGCGTTACGGGGTGCTCTACCTGGCTGAAGGCGGCCCGCGTGTCACGCTAATGACGTTGGACGGGGACACGCTGGCGCAGTGGGGGTCGCATGGCGATCGTCCCGAGCAGTTCACCGACTCGCCACACGGTATCTGGGTGGACTCGCGTGGCGACATCTATGTCAGCGAGGTGACCTCGCACGACAAGCTACAGAAGTTCATCCGAACCGGCGGGAGTGCTAAGAGCCAAGCCTAGTGCGTTAACTGGTCCGCTGTCGGGCCAGGTTTGAGCCAGGACAAGGTGTCCCCCCGCAAGCGGGGACCCCGTCCCAGACCTCGCCCTTGCCGGGCACTGGGAATCGCTGCTCAGCGCCTGCTGGTCGTACAGCACCTTCATACCGGACGTTCGTCGAGCGGCGTCCGTGGCGCCTTATTCATTGCCGAAGATCCGTCCTTCAGGAGCACCGTCCCGGCGGCGCCGTCGACGATGATCTCCTGTCCATCGGAAATGAGCTCGGTTGCCCTTGGTACGCCGACCACCGCCGGGATGCCATACTCGCGCGCCACTACTGCGCCGTGCGACATCGCCCCGCCCATCTCCATAACCAGTCCACCCGCTGTCAGGAAAAGGGGCGTCCAGCCGGGGTCGGTCGATGGGGCGATTAGGATCTCACCAGGCGCGAGCCGGGCGCCAAGCGGCTCCAGGATGACGCGGGCGCGGCCCCTTGCCTGGCCTGCCGAGGCCGGCGCGCCCCGTAGCGTGTCGTTACCGGTCTCTGTCAACGGTGCCTCTGCCCGCGGCTCAGTGCCGTCGGAAAGCAGCAGGCGCGGAACGTGGCGCCGGCGCAGCTCCGCGGTGTAGCCGGCCCGGCGCTCGCGAACCACGGCTCGTAGGTTGGCGCCGGCGATCGCCTCGCTGATCTCGTCGAACGAGAGGAAGAAGATGTCGTGAGGAATGGCAAGCCGCCCGGCGTCGGTGAGCAGAGCGCCAACCGGGATCAGGAGCGCCCTCACCTGGGAGAACAGCAACACCATGAGGAACTTGGGAACCTCACGCGTCCCGGCCAGCGCTCGACCGCGTCGCAACAGAAAGGAGACGGCGATGCCGCGCAGACGGCCGCGCTCCCTGGCGCGCAGTTCCAGGCTCCGCCGCGTGGACTCCGCCACAGCCGCGGCCTCCCGGAACTGCGCGGTGGGGGTCCGCGCCGACTCCGGTAGCGCCAGGTAGTTCATTAGGGTTTGCAGCAGGTGGGTCGGATCCTCCGACCAGCGGGGTAGACCGAGGTCGATCTCGGCCACGGCGCGATGCCCGTAGCGGTCCAGGAAGGCGGACAGGTCCGCCTGCAAGGCAGCGGGCAGCGTGCCGTTTTGGTAGGCGATGGACAACTCCGGAGCTGGCAGAGTGCGAAGCGCAGTTGTGGAGGCTGGATCCGTCCGCGCTCGCGCAGCCAATTCCCACAGCGCCAGGTTCATCTCGGTGGTCGGGTTGTGCGGCAGGGCACGCCTGAGCGCGTCCCGTTCCTCAGGCGAGGCCAGCCCATCCAGAAACCGCTCGGCCAGGGCGAAAGACCCTAGCCCCGAGATCAAGAGTGGCGCTATGCGCGGTAGGATGCGGGCAGGCCACGTCAGCAGCAGCCACTCGGCTCTATCCACCCGGTCGGCGGCGCTGGCCGCCTCTGGAACACTGCCCGCGGCGACCAGTTCCCGCTGTAGGCGCCATGCCGACGCTCGGGCCGCCGATGGTGTAACCAGCGCAGCGGCTACCCGTAACGGTAGCCGCGTTACCCGCAGGAAGTGAGTGATGGGAGGGAACAAGCGTCGCCAGGGCAACCTGCGCGGCGCCAGCCTGGGGTCGTCGAACAGTTGCCGCAGCAGCGGCTCGCTCAGCGCCTCCACCTGTGCGAATACAGCGGCGAGGAGCCGTCGCCCCTGGGTTGAGCGAACCAGTCCGGTCACGTCCAAAAAGAGCCGGCCGGCGGCCTCTGCCAGCACCGGGGCGTCGCCGGATGGCTTGGGCGGAGAGGTGCCGAGGAGACCTACAATGGAGAAGCTAAAGAGGTGGAACGCCTCAATTCCCAACGGCGTAAGCGGCCCAAAGACTCCCTGCATCACGTTGGCGCAGAAGTAGACGCGCAAGTCGTCATCGTCGCTCGGCGCCCCTGCCGGCAGCGGGAATAGGGTGGTGATTGGCCGCGACTGGGTGAGCCAGACGTGGCCGGTCGCATCGACAGCGAATTCGATGTCCTGCGGCGAGCCGAAGTGGCGCTCTACCTGGCGGCCCAGCCCGACGAGCGCGTGTACCTGGCCGTCACTGAGACAGGGTAGGGCGGCTGAGGCGGCGACTTCGACGCGCTCGGTTCCCCCACCGGCATCGGGCCGGATTTGCAACGGCTTGTCGCTAATCCGCCGCTCCAGAACCGTGCCGTTCTTCGAATCAACCACAAAGTGATCGGGGTTGATCATACCGGCGACTACAGCTTCGCCGAGCCCCAGGCTGGCGTCGATCACGGCTTCGCCGCGCCTGCCGCTGAGCGGGTTCGCCGTGAAAAGTACGCCTGCCGCGGCGGCATCGACGAGGCGCTGCACCACGACGGCAAGCTGCACCGTACGTGGATCGATGCCGTTAGCCGCTCGGTAGCTGACGGCGCGATCGGTCCACAGCGACGCCCAGCAGCGCCGCATAGCGTCTAGTGCCGCGTCGGTTCCGGCCACGTTGAGGTAGGTGTCTTGCTGGCCCGCGAAGCTGGCGAATGGCAGATCCTCAGCGGTGGCCGACGAGCGCACGGCGAGCGGCGCTTGCGCACCCAGCGCCGCGATGGCGGCACGAACCGCCTGCGCCACGTCGTCGGGTATTGGCGCGTCGAGCAACCGCTCGCGGACCTGGGCGGCCAGTTCCTCGAGCCGCTCTTGGCTGGAGGAAGGGACATCGCCGAGATCCTCGAGCAGACTCCCCAGTCCGGCTCCGGCCGCGGCTCGGGCATAGGCAACCGTGGTGACGCAGAAGCCCGCCGGCACCGGCAAGCCGGCGTGGAGAAGCTCGCCCAGGTTCGCCGCCTTGCCGCCCGCCCAGGGGAGACTGTGGCGACCGAGAGCGGTGAGCGGGACGATCAGCGGACCGGCGAGATTGGCTTCGGTTGGGCTCGACGGCGCCGTGTCGTTGACAGCGTTAGCTGACATGGAGCCTCCCAAGAGGGCTGGTCGATCGCCGCGAATCGCCCGCGGATGGGAGTGACTGGGCCGCCTGCTTCGCCCTTACTTGCGGACGGCGCGGGCCGCCTGTATCTTGCCGTTCATCTGCTGCGCCAGGCTGGTGAGCGAGTCCTTGGCGCTGCTCTTCCCGTCGTAGACGGCTTGCACCGCCGTGCTCATGAAGTTCCAGGCGTCGTCCTCGTTGACATAGGGCGTGCCGTCCGTCACGGTGGAGTCGAGGGCGGGCTTGAGCGTCGTCCGTCCGGCGGGCGGACCGGACACCTGCGGCACGAGATAGGTCTTCTGCGCCGAGTCGAGGCGCATCGGCGCCTCGGCAAAGGTGGCGGTGATGGTGTCCTGCACCTCGGTGGTGGTCAGGTAGGCCAGAAATTGGAAGGACTCGTCGCGATGCTTGGCCCCGGGGTTCATCACCAGGCCGCGCACGTTCGACCAGTTGCCGGTCTTGCCGGTCTTGGGGTCATAGGGCAGGAAGGTGGCGTCCCAGTTCACCGACGTCTTCGCCTGCACGATGGCCTTGAAATTCCAGTCGCCGGTGTATTGCATCGCCAACTTGCCGGCGGTGAACGGCTCCATGGAATTCTTGTACTGCGTGGTGATCGTTTTCCACCAGGTCGGCGTGGCGATGATGCCGGATTTCGCCGCCGCGGCGGCGAAATCGAGCGCTTCGACGCAGGCAGGGCTGTCGATGGTGCATTGATCCAGCGTCTCGTTGTAGTAGCTGCCGCCATTGGCGAGCGCCAGGCTATACCAACTATTCTCGTAGCCCCCCCAGCTCAGGTAGGCGCCGGCGCGGTCGATCCCTTGCGCGTTCCTGACCGTAAGCTTGGTGGCGTACTGCAAGAAGGTATCCCAGGTCCATTGTTTGGGGTCGCTGGCCAGCTCGGTCGGAGGCGTGAGACCGGCGGCGCGCAGGAAGTCGACGTTGTAGAGCACCACGCCGGCGCTGTAGTCCCAGGGCAGGCCGTAGCTCTTGCCGTTGTAGGCGTACCACTGAACGGCGTAGGGCAACATTTGCTTGAGGTTGGCGCCCACCGTCTTGTCTTGTGCAACCAGGTCGTCGATCGGGCCTTCCAGCCCGGCGTAGGCGCGGTTCTTGAAGCCGTCGCTGTCGGACAGGAAGGTGTCCGGCCCGGCGCCGCCAGCCTCCGCGACGGTGATCTTCTGGTTGTTGTTGGTCGAGTATTGCATGACCGTTACCTGGATGCCGCTGTGCTGGTCATTGAACGCCTTGGCCCAGCCTTCGAAGCCCTTCTGGTAGTCGGAACCCCACTGCCAGAATTCGACAGCGACCTTGCCTTTGGCCGGCGCGGCTGACGCGGACGTCGCCGCGGCCGCGGCCGAAGATGCCGTCGTGGTAGCGGCGGCAGAGGTCGTCGCGACTGCGCTGGACGTGGCAGCCTGCGTTGCGCTGCTGGAGGGGGCGGCGCTGGACGTGGCGGCGCTAGAGGCGGCCACGCTGGCCGACGCGACAGTCGACGCCGCGGTGGTCGCCGGTGCGCTGGAGGCGGAGCTGGTGGTCGTGACCGCGGCGGTCCCGCCACAGGCGGCGAGTAAGGGCAGCGCCACGCCGGCGCTGAGCAGTGCCAGCGCTCGGCGGCGCGGCAAGCGTGACGAAGCGAAGCCGGGCCGGTCAGGCTGGCGCCGAGTGTATTCCATGGCTTCCTCATTCCTCTCAGGGACGTTCGCCAAAACCAGCGGCGCCGCGAGCAGGCGTCCGCTCCTCATATGGTAATCGCTACTGGTCGAGTGGGCAACCTGAGGCGCATGCTCGGGTGCGCCCTGGCCCATTGAGCTGGCCGGTCGACCGAACCATAAATGGTCCTGTGAGCCGGACGCTTCAGCGTCCGGTGGACTCTCAATCGGCGGCGAACGCCTCTAAGGATGCGGCGCCGATTGCGCGCATCTGGTCGACCGTGCGTCCGGGCCAGCGGTAGCTCACGGACAGCGCGCGCGTGGCGAAGTGTTGCGCGCAATGGGAGAGGGGAGACCTGCCGTCCGGTCGCGCCAACGTCCCTTTCCAACGGTTGCGGGCCAGCGCCGGCTGGTCGGCCGTCCCCGCGAGGAACCGATCGGCCACGGCCTGATCGTGGTAGTGCAAACCGTCCTCATCCGCGTGCATCCAACCGTGGATGTCCAAGTAGCGATCGGGCCGAAGCTGCTCGATCAGGTCCAGCAATGCGCGCGCCTCGGCGTCCCCGCTGCCGACGGCTTCGTGGCTGATATCAGTCCCATGCAGGCCCGTACGCTTGCAGAGGCCCAGGTAGACGCCGTCGGGATTGGGCATGGGTACCACGACGACATGGAACCGGGCGAGCACCCGCGCCTGCGCCTCCCCGGGCATAGTCAGCCAACGCAACAACCCTTCAGCACAGAACGACGCCGCCGTCTCGTAAGGATGGACACGGGCGATCACCAGCAAATTCCGCTGCCCGGCCCCCAAGTGGTAGGCGTCGATGGCTCGCCCCTGCTCGCTGCGGCCGATTAGCTCGCGCTGGAAGGATGTCGCCAGAGTTTGGGCGGCGAAGACATCGTGATCGGCCCAGCCATAGGCTGGGCTTACGCCGATGCGGCTTTCGCCCGGTGGCAGCAGGCAGCGCAGGCGCGAGATCGAGCCGTCGACTTCGGCTGGTACCAGCCGCCATTCCCCGCTGTGGCCCACGTGGACGAAGTCGCGACTCACCATGTATTTGTGATCGTCCCAGTCAATCTCCAGGGTCAGCGGGACGCTCACGGCTGCCGAATTATGCGCGCGCACGTGCAGCGCGAACTTGTAGTTGCCGTCACCGTCCTCACTGAATGGGACCACGCGAAAGTGGCCCTCGTCCAGGCGCTGAATCGCGCCCGTCTCTCGTGGATTGCCGCCGTCTTCGGGCGCTTCAATGTCGATCATCTGACGTCTACTCCTTGCGACTGGTTCGCTGCCGGCGCCGGCTATGGTAGCGTCTGGCCCCCTTCCTCGAGCATGCGGTACAATGGCAACGTTCGGGATGCAAGGTCTGCTGGCACTTGCGTTCGTGCTCTAGGGAAGGGGCAAGAACCGGCGACACGACGTAGGGTAGGGTGTGACCGTCGCTCCTGGCGGCAGTAGCCCCTAGCCGGTTCAGCCCTGGTCAACAATCGATGCCCACGTGGCTCAGGGGTAGAGCGTCTCCTTGGTAAGGAGAAGGTCACGAGTTCAAATCTCGTCGTGGGCTCGCTTTCCGATGAGCGGGGCGCGTGCCGAGGCACGTAGCGCCGGGTGACTCCCGGGTAAGGAATGAAAAGTACAGATGGCGAAGCAGCGGTTCGTGCGGGACAAGCCGCACGTGAACGTGGGGACGATCGGGCACGTGGACCACGGCAAGACGACCTTGACGGCGGCGAT
>Ga0207416_1001585_pt1 | contig 29152 bp, 25 predicted proteins | sample PaiPotPPM11metaG_FD_184107 | JGI IMG/M metagenome (GOLD analysis project Ga0207416, IMG submission 184107) | Iron sulfur acid spring bacterial and archeal communities from Banff, Canada, to study Microbial Dark Matter (Phase II) - Paint Pots PPM... ... | reverse complement strand
CGCTGGCCGGGTTCGACTGCGGCGGCCTGCGCCTGCCGCTCCTGGAGGCGACCGTGAAAGAGCGCGAGCAGATCGCGGCCGTGCTCAAAGACTTGGCGCTCGCCGCGGTGGCCGCCTGAGAGACCGCGCCTGCCGCGCGGGCCAGGACGCCCCGCGCGGCGCCGCGCGCCGCTCCCATGCGCTGAATCTGCTCCACGCGCGCATCCGGCGGTGCCGCCGGTGCCCGCTGTGGCAGGTGCGCACGCACGCGGTCCCGGGAGAGGGCGCCCCGCACGCGGCTGTATTGGTCGTCGGCGAGGGACCGGGGCGCCAGGAGGACCTCACCGGCCGTCCGTTCGTCGGCCGGGCCGGCCGGCTGCTCGAAGAGCTCCTCGCGCACGCGGGCCTGCGTCGCGAGGACGTCTATATCACGAACGTCATGAAAGACCGGGCACAGACGCCCGCGTCGCCGCCCCGAGACCGGCCGCCCGCGCCGGCGGAGATCGCGGCATGCGCCCCCTGGCTCGCGGAACAATTGGCCCTCATCCACCCGCGTATCGTCGTGACCCTCGGCCGGTTCTCGCTCGCGGCATTTCTGCCGGGCGCCCGAATCGGTGACGTGCACGGGCGGCCGCAGCGGAAGGGGAGGCAGACGATCCTTCCGCTCTACCACCCCTCGTATGCGCTGCACAACCCGCGGGCACGGCCGGTGCTGTTCCGCGACATCCAGGCGCTCAGGGCGCTGCTGCGTGAGGTGGGGGTCCAGGCCAGTGGGGAGGACTAATCCTGCGCTCGACCGCAGGGGGTGCAGCGGTGTCTGTCACAATTTACTCAATACACTGAGTAATTTTACTCACGGAAGTGAGTCGGGGTCCAGATGCGCTGCGATGTGCGCAGCGACCTCCCCGGCCTGGTCCCGAGCCAACGCGTGATCGCCTCCTCTAATGACGACTAGCCGGGCGTTTGGCAAGAGACGCGCCAGGTACTCGCCGACCCCGACCGGGCTGATCGGGTCGGCATCTCCCCACACGAGCAGCGTGGAGCTGCCGATCGTGCGAATCCGGTCGCTCAGGTCCGAGCGATGCTCCAGGATCCAGGACGCAGCCTGAGGGAACTCCCGCCGGTACTCCGGCCGCCAGTCCTGCGCGTCAAAGCGTGAGGTGTCGACGCCCCCCGATGTGGCCGCGAGCACGAGCCGCCGGACCATGGCGGGTCGCTCAAGGACTGCCCGGATCGCAACCACGCCGCCCACTGACTGTGCCACAAGGTCCGCGGGCCCGTCGAGCCGCTCCAGAACGCGCGAAACGAGATCGTCGAGCCCGTTCACATCGGGATCGGACGGAACGTCACCCAGGCCGGGCCAGTCCAGGAGCACCGGGTCGCACGGGAACGTCAGCCGCTCCGCAACAGGCTGCCAGAACGCCCCGCGCCCGCCGGCGCCGGGGAGGAACAGGATGCGGTGTGGGCCGGGCATCGGACGCGGCCGCTACCGATACGGTCTGCCGTGAGCCCGAAAATCAGCGCAGGGTCAGGCGCCGGGCTCGGCGAGGAAAACGCCGTGCGGTGACCGGCCTGTCCGGAACGTCCGCAGCACTCGGTGCGTCCGGGTGTCCACGACGGTGGCCCGGTCGCTGAAGCGGCCCGAGACCCACAGCTGTGATCCGTCGCGGGTGAGCATCGGCATGTCCGGGCCTCCGGGGACGGAGAACTTCGCGACGACCTGCTGCCGGGCGACATCGAAGAGGCTCACGGTATTTTCTTCGCGGTTCGTGACGAAGATCGTTCGCCCGTCCCGGGCGGCGACCATCTCGTGCGCGCCGGCGCCGCTGTGGACCTTTTTCACCAGTTCCCACGTGTCGGTCGCGAAGACGCTGATCGTCCCCGCGCCCCCGCTCGCGACGAACAGGTAGCGGCCGTCGGCCGAGATCTGGATCCCCGCCGGCAGGGGGTCCACCCGGAGCGTGCGGGCCACGGCCATCGCCTGCGTGTCGATCACGGTGACGGTGTGCGCGTGCTGGTTCGTGTTCACGAACCAGCGTCCGTCCGGTGAGAACCACATGTGGCTGGGGCTCCGGCCGGTCTCCAGCCGCCTGAGGCGCCGGAACGTCTGCGCGTCGTGGATCTCGATGAACGTGTAGCGATAGGCGACCTTGTAGAGCGCGCGGCCGTCCTTGGTGAACATGATGTTGTACGGGTCGAGCATCGGCACGTGCCGCACCGGCCGCAGCGTGGCCAGGTCGATCTCGATCAGCTCGTTGCTGGTTGTGTTGCACGAGTAGACCGACCGGCCGTCGCGGCTCAGGCGGAACTTATGGGGTTCGTGGCCGACCGCGATCGTCGCGACGGGCTCGAGCGTGTGCCCGTCGGCCACGGTCAGCGTATTGCTCAGGCTGTTGGCGATGAGGGCGACGGGCCGTTCCGGCCCACTTGCCGATCCGACTGCCGACAGCGTGCGCCCCCCGAGCGCGACCCCTGCAACAGTGAGGCCTCCCAGGCGGAGGAAGGCGCGGCGTGTCAAGCGCCCATCGATCATGGCGCCGCTCCGGCGAGAAACTCGGTGATCGGCACGAACGTGATTCCCGCGCGGTCGAACTCCGGGAGCCACCGCCGGACGGCTTGAGGCGCGCCCGTCGTGATATGCCCGGCGGCCACCGCCCAGCCCTGCCGCGCGGCCGTGGCGATCAGCGCCCGCACCTTGCCGTCGATGCCCACCGGCGGATCGTCCAGGTACGTCGTGATCAGGACGCCGCGGAGGCCCAACCGGCGGGACACGGCCGGAACCGCCGACGGTGAGACTACCCGGTTCTCCTCGAACCAGAGGCCGTGGGCTTGTACGACCCGCAGCACCGCGCGCGTCACGCGGGGGTCCGCGGTCGCGCGCGACCCGGCGTGGTTGCTGACGCCGACGACACCGGGGACGCTTGCCAGGTCCCCATCCACGGTCTGCGCGATCTCGGCGTCGCCCATCCGGGTCCAGACGATGCCCGTCACCGGTCCCAGGTCACCCGGGTTGCGCGGTTCCATCGGCAGGTGCAAGATCGGGGTGAGTCCATGCGCCGCGGCCTCCTGCGCGATCCGGGCCGAATAGCGCATGTGCGGGAAGATCCCGAGGCCGAACGGCCGGTGCATCGCGTAGATCGGATCGAGGTCGGCCAGACGGGCGCCGGCGTGCTCGAATACGATCGCGACGCGGTACCGGGCACCGGCGGTCCCCCCGGGCGCCGCGACCGGGACGAGCAGCAGCGCGAGCAGCAGGCCGGCCAGGCGGGGGGGGGGCAGGCGGCGCGTCACCGTCGTCACACGCCGCCGAGCGTCAGGATGAGATCGGTGCCGTACGCGATCAGGAATCCGGCCGCGATCCCCGACGCTGCCCAAACGGGCGCGCGCAGGCGGCGCCCCGCCGCAAACATCTCTCCCACGATGTAAATCAGCGCGCCGGCGGCCAGCGCAAGGAACAACACGAACGCCGGCAGCGACGTGACGTGGTACCCGACGAGGGTGCCGGCGAACGTGGGGCCCCCGCCGATCAGGCCCAGCATGCCGAGATACGGCCACGACGGCTTGTCATCGGTCATCGCGAACGGCGCTGCGACCGCAAATCCCTCCGTGACGTTATGGAGGCCGAAGCCGGCGACGAGGATGGCGGCGAAGGCGATGGCGCCCTGCGCCGCCGCCTGTCCGATCGCCAGGCCCTCCGAGAAATTGTGCAGGCCGAGCCCGGTGGCGATCATCAGCGCCAACTGTCCCGGCAGGCGCTCCGCCGTGCGCCCCCGCATCGCCGTGACGTCAAAGATGACCAGCCCCACGAGCCCGACAATCAATCCAAGCACGAGCATCGTCACGAGCACCGCAAACGATCCCCAGTGGCCGGATCTGGCGCCCGTCTTGAGGGCACTTTGGATCGGCTCGAGGGCTTTGGACAGGATGTCCCACACGAGAAACAAGAGCACCCCGAGCGCCAGCGCAGTGAGGAGACTTTGCAGGCGAGTGGTGCGTTGCCGGAGGCGGGCCACCGGGAGGCCTAGGAAAATCGTAAAGCCGGCCACCGCGCCGAGCCCGATGGTGTGCGCAAGCGTCATCCGTTCCGCCTCCACATAAGTACGACCCCAATCGATTGTAGAGTAATTGGCTCAAGAATCTCTGTCAAGCAGGGCAACGCGCCGGTCCACCCGAATGTGGCGGTCGTGCCTTCGAACACTCAGCCACCCTCGCCAACCGGCCCACGGGCACCCGCAGCCGGGAAACCACGGACACGCAGACGCGCCCGCCCGCGTCGGGACCGGACGCCGGCTGCCGACGGGCGGTCGCAGCCGCAACCGAGGCCCCAGCCACAACCCAAGCCGCAGCCGCAACCGAAGCCCCAGCCACAACCCAGGCCGGAGGGACCACCCCTGCAAATCATTCCCTTTGGCGGCCTCGGCGAGATCGGGAAAAACTGCACCGCCCTCCGTCTCGGGTCCGATGTCCTGCTGGTGGACGCGGGGTTGATGTTTGCGGACGAGGAGCTCCTGGGGATCGACTTCGTCATCCCCGATTACCGCGCGCTCGCGTCGTTGGGCACGGTGCAGGGGATCGTGCTCACCCATGGGCACGAAGATCACGTCGGCAGCCTCCCCTACCTGCTCCAGACCGTGTCGGTGCCGGTGTACGGTACGCCGCTCACCCTGGGCCTCGCCCGCCGCCGCGTCGAGCAGACCCCGGAAGCGCCCAAGATGGTAGGGATTGCCGTCGAGCCCCGCCATCCTGTCCGCATCGGACCGTTTGAGGTGGAGTTCATCCATGTCAACCACAGTATTCCGCAGGCGTGCGCGATCGTGGTGCGCACGCCCGCTGGCGCGGTCGTCTGGACCGGAGACTTCAAGTTCGACCAGACCCCGATTGACGGACGGCCGACCGACTTCGCCCGCCTGGCCGAGATCGGGGAGACGGGGATCCTCGCGGTCCTCATGGACTCCACGAACGTGGAGCGACCGGGCTACGCACCGTCGGAACGCGCCGTGGGCGCGGCGCTCGACGAGATCTTCGGCCGGGTGAAGGGCCGGATCCTCGTGACGACGTTCGCGAGCAACGTGCACCGCCTGCAGCAGGTGTTCGCGACCGCCGCCCGCCACGACCGCAAAGTCGCGCTCGCCGGCCGCAGCATGGTAGACACCGTGACCATTGCCTCCGACCTCAAGGTGCTGGAGATCCCCCCCGGGACCCTCGTACCGCTTGACCAGGTGCGGGGGCTTCGGGACCAGCAGGTGACGATCCTGACAACCGGCAGCCAGGGGGAGCCGCTGTCGGCGCTGACGCGCATGGCGACCGGGCAGCACCGGACGGTCACCCTCAAACCGGGCGATACCGTCATCCTCTCGGCGAGCCCGATCCCCGGGAACGAGGGGATGGTGTCGCGGACGATCAACCACCTGTACCGGCAGGGCGCCGAGGTCATCCACGGCGCGAGCGTGCACGCCTCAGGGCACGCGTGCCAGGAGGAGCTGAAGCTCATGCTCACGATCTTGCGCCCGCGGTTCTTCCTCCCGGTCCATGGGGAGTACCGGCACCTGGTCCTCAACCGCCGGCTGGCCGGGACCGTGGGGATCCCGGAGGAACGGACCCTCCTCGTGGAGAATGGGCAGATCATCGAATTGACCGAGCGTCAGATGAAGCGGGTGGGCACCGTGGACGCCGGGTCGGTCCTCGTCGATGGCCTGGGCGGCGTCGGCACGGTAGTCTTGAGAGACCGGCGGCAGCTCGCGCAGGATGGGGTGCTCATCGCCATGGTGGCGATGGAGCGCCAGACCGGGGACCTGCTGATGGAACCGGACATCGTCTCGCGCGGGTTTGTCTATATGCGCGAGTCCGGGGATCTGATCGACGAGTGCAAGAAGAAGATCCGAGAGACCCTCACCCGGTGCCGCGAGCGAGGCGTCACGGAGTGGGGCGCAGTCAGATCGGCGATACGGGAGGATCTGGGTCGGTTTCTGTTTGAGCGGACGCGTCGTCAACCGATGATTCTACCGATGCTGGTCGAAGTGTAGCGGCCAGCAGGCAGCACTCAACGCAGCAGCTCCTCCCGGGTGGGAGGGCGATCGCACCAGAGGAGGCCACAGTGGCCAGACGCAGAGCGTCCCGTACCGGGCACGCGGAGACTGCCGGCCAGGCGTACGCCAAGGCCACCGGCGCAGTCCTGATCGCATTCTCTCTTCTGATCGGCCTGAGCCTCGTTCCCCACCAAGCCGCGGCGGCCCCCCACTTCCTGGCACTGCGCCTCGGCCAGGCGTTCGGCGCAGGAGTCGCGGTCCTGCCCATCCTGTGCTTCCTCGTCGGCCTCATCTTCTTCGTCCGCGAAGACTTCCGCCTGAGCCCGCGCGTCGTGGGGCTCCTGGCCGGCTACCTGGTCGGCCTCGTCGCCCTCCACCTGCGGTACCCGTCGGGCCGCGAGTTCCTGGCCGCGACCGGCCGGAAGGGCGGGGGGTACCTCGGGGCCCTGCTCGAAGTCGGACTCCGCCGGTTCCTCGGCGATCCCGGGCTGTGGGCCGTCACGATCCTGGCCGGCGCCGCCGCCGTGCTGCTGCTCTCGGGCGCGTCGGTCACCACCGTCCTTCGCGCGGTTCTTCCGATCCTCCGGGCCGCCGCAGCGGCGGCCGTGGCCGGCACGCGGACCTTGGCGGCGTGGGGTTGGGTCGTGGTCCTTGCGGTGGTCCTCGAGGTCGGGGTGGCCCTGGCGGCCGCCGGCCGGGCGTGCGCCGCAGAGACGCGAGCGGCGCTCGCGCGCGCATCCGACGCCATGGCATCCGTGCGCGACCGGCTCCGGGCCGACGCATGGGCGGCGGGTGATCGTCGCGCCGAGCCGGGGACCGGCGGGCTCACGGCCTTCGATCCCCTGCTCGCCTCGGCCGGGGCCGCGACCGTTTCCTCCGTGCGAGCCTCTCCTGCCCCGCCTGCGCTCCCGCCCACCCAGGAGCCCGCCGCAGACACGGACGCGGCCGTCCCCCTCGAGGGCGACGAGCCCGCTGAGTCTGACCGGCTCATGGCGGATGTGCTGCGGGCGCCCGAGCCCGTGGCCGTCGGCACCGAGCACCCTCCCACGGACGGAGCGGGCGGCGTCCCGCCGGTGAGATCCGGCGGCGGCCGTCCCCGCCGCAAGAAGCCGCAGGTCGAGCAGGCGGCGCTCCCGTTCCCGGACGAGCCCGGCCGCGGCTACACGCTTCCAGAGATCTCGCTCCTCGACGCGTTTCCCGGCGGGAAGGTGAAGGGTGGCAAAGTCGATCCCGAAGAGGTCGCCCACGCCCTCGAGAGAACCCTGGCCAGCTTCGGCGTCGAGGCCAAGGTCATCCGCTGGGAGACCGGGCCCGTCGTCACCCGGTACGAGCTCCAGCCGGCCCCCGGCGTCAAGGTGCAAAAGATCACGAGCCTCCAGAACGACATCGCGCTGGCGCTCGCGGCGAGCAGTGTCCGCCTCGAAGCCCCGATTCCGGGGAAGTCCGCGATCGGTGTCGAGCTGCCGAACGAGCGGCCGAGCTTGGTGCACCTTCGGGAGGTGCTGGACAGCGACGAGTTCCGCGCCTCCCCCTCGCCGCTTGCCGTCTGCGTCGGCAAAGGGATCGCCGGCACGCCGGTGGTCGCGGACCTGGTGGCGATGCCGCACCTGCTGATCGCGGGAGCAACGGGCGCCGGGAAGAGCGTCATGATCAACAGCATGATCGCCAGCCTCCTGTTCCGCTCGACCCCCGAGCAGGCGCGGTTTCTGATGATCGATCCCAAGCGCGTCGAGCTGACGAACTACAACGGTATTCCGCACCTCCTGAGTCCGGTCGTCACCGGTGCGCGCGAGGCGGCGGCGAAGCTCCGCTGGGCGATTTCGGAGATGGAAAGCCGCTACGAGATGTTCGCGCAGGACGGCGTCCGCAACATCCAGGCGTTCAACGCCCAGCACCCGGACCGCCCGCTCGCCTTCATCGTGGTCATCATCGACGAGTTGGCCGATCTGATGATGGTGGCCCCGGCCGATTTCGAGGAGATCATCTGCCGGCTCGCGCAGATGACCCGCGCGGTGGGCATCCATCTCCTTGTGGCCACCCAGCGCCCGTCCGTGGACGTGATCACCGGGCTCATCAAGGCGAACATTCCGTCCCGGATCGCCTTCTCGGTCATGTCGCAGGTGGACAGCCGGACGATCCTGGACCACCCCGGCGCCGAGCGGCTCCTCGGCCGCGGCGACATGCTCTTCGCGCCGATCGGCGCGATACGCCCCACGCGGGTCCAGGGCGCGTTCATCAGCGATGCGGAGACCGAACGCCTGGTCCAGTTCTGGCGTGCCCAGGGCGAGCCCGCCTACGTCGAGTCGCTCGTGAAAGCGGTGGGGACGGACGCGCCGGGGGAGGGGAACACCGACGACGCGCTTCTGGTGGACGCGGCCCGGCTCGTGGTGCGGGCCGGGTACGCGTCGGTCTCGCTGCTCCAGCGCAAGATGCGGATCGGGTACGTTCGCGCGGCGCGCGTCGTCGATCAGCTTGAGGAGAAAGGGATTGTCGGGCCGTCGCAGGGCAGCAGCCCGCGCGAACTCCTGGTTGGGCTCGACGAGCTCGAGCGCGTGCTGCGGGCGGGGTCCACACCGTCGTCCGCGGCCGACGCCGCCACCTCGGATGACACGTAGGCGCGCGCGGGGCCGCAGGAAACCTGTTTCCCGCTCCAGAACTCCGCATCGGCATGGCTCAAGCGCGCGGGATCGGCGAACGGTTACGCAACGCTCGGGAGGCCCGCGGCCTCTCCCTCGATGAGATCGAAGCGGCCACGCGGATCCGCCGGCGATATCTCGAGGCGCTCGAAGCCGAGGCGTTCGACCAGCTTCCGGGCGCCGCGTACGCGAAGGGCTTCCTGCGCAGCTACGCGTCATACCTGGGGCTCCCCCCCGAAGACCTCATCGGGACGTATCCGGAGTTTCTCGCGGGCCCGATCATCACGCAGGGCTCGCCGGTCGAGGTGCGCATCACCCCGGCCACGCCGCAGTCTCGCGCCCGGCGGATCATCACCGGGATCGCCGTCCTCATCGCGATCGGCGCGGTGCTCATGGCCTACATGCTGTATGGCCAGCTCCGACAGTTCGCGGTGACCCCGCCGCCGCTCACAGGAACCCCGCCCTCTGCGCGGGCGCCGAGTGCGACCTCGGTTCCCCCGGCGCACGCGCCCGGCGCGCCATCCCAAAGCCCGGCACCCGCGGGCGGTCAAGGGACCGCTCCTCAAAGTGGGCGGGGCACCCCGACGCCGGGTGCGGCGCCTCCAGCCTCGCCCATCACCCCCACCGCCGCGGCGCCGGCCGCTCCGCCGGCAAAGCCGGCTCCCGCGCCTCCGGCTCCGGCGGTCCAACCCAGCGGGTTGACTGGCCCCCTGAGCCTCGTCGTCGTCGCCACCGATCGGTCGTGGGTCAGGACCGTCGCCGACGGGGTGACCGTCTACGAGGGGTTTCTGAACGCCGGCGATCGGCAGACATGGCAAGCGCGTCACCAGTTGACGCTGAAGATCGGGAACGCCAGCGCTGTGGATGTGTCGGTGAACGGCCAGCCGCTCGGCCGGCTCGGCAATCCCGGAGACGTCGTGGATAAGACCTTCACCGCGGGGTCCGCGACTCCGTGACGGTGGCCGGGCCCCGGCGCCTCAGAGGCGCAAAGTGGCGCCGATGACGCGCGCCGAAGTCATCTCCGTCGGCACGGAACTCCTCCTCGGACAAATCGTCGACACGAACGCCGTCTACATCTGCACGGTGCTGGCCGACCTCGGCATCGCCGTCTACTACCGGTCCACGGTCGGCGACAACGTCCGCCGGGTGCAGGACGTGTTCCGCCAGGCGCTCGACCGCGTGGACCTGATCATTTCGACGGGCGGACTGGGCCCGACGGACGACGACCTGACCGTGGCTGCCGTCGCCGAGGCGATGGGGATCCCGCTCGAACTCCACGCGGAGGCGTGGGCGCACATCCAGGAGTTTTTCCACAAGCGGAACCGGCCGCTCACGGAGCAGCAGCAGAAGCAGGCGGTGCTTCCGGCCGGCGCGCGGATGATTCCCAACAGCCGCGGCAGCGCGCCTGGCGTGATTATCGAGCACGGCGCGAAGACCCTGGTCTTCGTGCCCGGCGTGCCGCGCGAGATGAAGGGGATGATCGAGGACCATGTGGTCCCGTACCTGCGTACGCGCGGGCTGGCGGGGCAGGAGGTGATCCGCTCGCACATCCTCAGGATCGTGGGGCTGGGCGAGTCGGTGGTCGAGGACCGGGTCAGGGATCTGATGCGGTCCAGCACCAATCCCACGATTGCGCCGTACGCCCACACCGGCGAGTGCCACCTCCGCGTGACCGCGCGGGGCTCCGAGCGCGAAGCCGGGCGCCTGCTTGCGGAGATGGAGGTGCGCCTGCGCGAGCGCCTCGGCACGGCCATCTACGCCGTGGGAGACGCCCCGCTCGAGGAGGTCGTCGCGCGCGACCTGTTGGACCGCCGCGTCACGGTCGCGGTCGCGGAGTCCTGTACGGGCGGCCTGATCGGGCACCGCCTCACGCGAACCCCGGGGGCGTCAGCGTACATGGACGGCGGCGTCATCGCGTACAGCAACGCGGCCAAGCGCCGCTGGCTCGCCGTTCCGGACGACCTGCTCGAGCGCTACGGCGCCGTGAGCGCCGAAGTGGCGCGCGCGATGGCCGAAGCCGTCCGCGCGCAGGCGGGTACGGACCTGGGGATCGCCACGACCGGGATCGCCGGCCCCACCGGCGCGACGGCCGAGAAGCCGATCGGCCTCGTCTTCATCGCGCTCGCCCACGCCGAGGGCACCGAGGTGCGCGAGATGCGGTACGGAACCGAGCCCGGCCGCGAAGGGGTGAAGTCCCTCGCCTCGCAGACGGCCCTCGACATGATCCGGCTGCACCTGATGCGATGAGACCGGCGGCTCGATGGAGGTCCGCCACCGCATCTTCGTCGCCGTTACACTCACGCCGGCGCTCCGCGCATCGGTGGCCGCGGTGCGGGGCGAGTTGGGGGCCGCGGCCCACCGGCTCCGATGGGTGCCGCCCGAGAACCTCCATCTCACCCTCCGGTTTCTGGGCGAGATCACGCCGCCTGAGGTGATGCGGGTCGTGAGCGCCGTAGAGGAGGCAGCCGCGCCCGCCGCGCCCTTTGCGGTGACGCTCGCGGGGGCCGGCGCGTTTCCCACCGCGCGCGATCCGCGAGTCGTGTGGGTCGGGGTGACGGAGGGGGCAGACCGCTTGGTCATCCTGGCCGGCGTGCTTGAGGCGGCGCTACGGCGCCGGGAATTTCCCGGAGAGGCGAGACCATTTCGGCCCCACCTGACCGTAGCCCGCCCCCGTGCGGGTGAACGCCCTCCCGACCTCACAGCCGCGCTGGCCCGGGCGGCGGCGTTCGTCGCCGGGAGCCAGCGCGTCGAGGCGCTCGCAGTCATGGAAAGTACCCTGCGGCCGTCGGGTTCCACCTACCGGGAGGTCGCTCGGGAGGCCCTCATGGGACAGGCGCGGTGATCCTGGATTGTTAACAGCGTGGCTTGACAGGCGAACATTTGTTTGGTACAGTTGGGCCAACTTAATCGGCCAAAAACACCTCATCATGCCAGGGGAAGGAGCACCGGGATGAACGAGCGGCAGCGCGCCCTAGACTTGGCTCTCGCCCAGATCGAGAAGCAGTTTGGCAAAGGCTCCATCATGAAGTTAGGTGAGAACCAGGCCAAACTGAACGTCGATGTGATCCCGACCGGCGTGCTGGCCCTCGATGTGGCGCTTGGCGTCGGAGGCGTTCCACGCGGCCGGGTCGTGGAGATCTACGGGCCGGAGTCCTCTGGAAAGACCACCCTCAGCTATCATATTATCGCGGAGGCACAGCGCGAGGGGGGCGTCGCGGCGTTCATTGATGCCGAGCATGCGCTCAACACCGAGTACGCCCGGAACGTCGGTGTAGACATCGACAACCTGCTGATCTCCCAGCCGGATTCCGGGGAGCAGGCGCTTGAGATCGCCGAGATGCTGGTCCGCTCTGGTGCGATTGATGTGGTGGTGGTCGATTCCGTGGCGGCCCTCGTTCCCCGTGCTGAGCTGGAAGGGGAGATGGGCGACGCCCACGTCGGTCTGCAGGCACGGCTGATGTCTCAGGCCATGCGCAAGCTGGCCGGTGCGATCAGCAAGTCTCACACGACCGTCATCTTCATTAACCAGCTTCGGGAGAAAGTCGGGGTCATGTTCGGCTCGCCGGAAACGACGAGCGGCGGCCGCGCGTTGAAGTTCTACGCCTCCGTGCGCTTGGACATCCGCCGCATCGAGTCGATCAAGTCAGGTGATCAAGTGCTCGGGCAGCGGGTGCGGATCAAGGTCGTCAAGAACAAGCTCGCGGCTCCATTCCGGGAGGCCGAGGCCGATATCATCTTCCCGCGGGGGATCAATAGGGCGGCGAGCCTCATCGATGTGGCGGCGCTGCACGGAATCTTGACGCGGACGGGGACGTGGTTCGGGTACAAGGACATGAAGATCGGGCAAGGCCGCGACAACGCGCGGGAGTTTCTGGAGAGCAACCCCGAGCTGGCCGCCGAGATCGAGGCGCGCACGCGAGAGAAGCTGGGGATCACCCGCCCAAGAGCGTCTGCCGCTGCCCCGGCGGGAGACGGAGCGGTTGGAGCGGACGCACGGCCTGTTCAGCGGGAGGCCAACAACGGCGCGGGAGGTTCCAAGGACGCGCATCCCACCATGATCGCGGCCAAGGGGGTGCCGGCCAAAGTTCAGCGATGAAGGGGATCCTGCCCTTCACCGTCCTGCGCTCGGTGCGCAGTCTCGGCCGCGTTCCGACCGCGGCCCAAGGATTTTTGCCCGCTTCCGGTCACGCCGCGACGGCGTTCTCGCGATGCCGTCCGTAGTACGCATCCGCTCCTCAACTCGAGCGGCGGCCTCGCGCCCGGGGCCGGCATCGAGCGGGGAGATGCGCCTCATCGTCCTGGATGACGGCCGGTCATTCCGCGTAGATCTCGAGGCCATGGCCCGCTACGGGCTCAGCCCGGGCGAGGCGGTCGCGGATGACCTCCTGGCGGTGCTTGAGGCGCGCGACGCCTACCTCCGGACCCGAGAGGCCGCGATCCGCCTCCTGGCCGTCCGCCCCCGGAGTACCGTGGAAATCCGGGGACGGCTGCGGCAGTTGCGGCTGCCGGAGGAGCAGGTGCGGCTCGTCATTCAGGATCTCACCGACGCCCGCTATCTGGACGATCTCGCGTTTGCGCGCGCGTGGATCACGACCCGAATCGCGTCCCGCCCGTGCGGGATCCGCCGGCTGCGGTGGGAACTCCGCGAGAAAGGCGTCCCCACACCGTTGATCGAGCAGGCGATTCGAGAGGCGCTTGGCGAAGAAGATCTCTCCGTGGCAGAGGAGCGGTACGCGAGGGCGCTCATCGAACGGCGCGCCCGCGCCCACAGCCGGCTGACCCCGGAGGCGCGCCTCCGCCGAATTGCCGGCTTTCTGGAGCGGCGTGGCTTCGCCCCCGGCACGATCGCGCGCCTCTTGCGGACGAGCCGGACCGATCTCGCGCGAATTTCCGATACGGTGAGTGACCCGACGCCATGAGCGATCGCCGGAGCGCGCGCATCCCGCCGGATCAGCTTCCGCTGGCCCTCGTGGGTGGAGACCCCGCCGGGGCGGTCCCCAAGGCCTCCAGTGCGAGCGACCGCGTGGGGGGGGTCCCCGAGTCTGATATTCCGGCGGCTTCCGCCGTCCTCACCGAGGCCCAGATCCTCGACATTCGCGATCCTGATACCCTGACGTCCGCCGGCGCCGGGAACCGGACCGGGTCCGCCGACGCCATCCTGGAGGAGCTGACCGCCGAGCAACGCGAGGCGGTGACACACGGCGACGGTCCGCTCCTGATCGTCGCGGGGGCGGGCACGGGCAAGACGCGGGTCATCACCCGCCGGATCGCCCACCTGATTACGACGCGGCGCGCGCGGCCGGAGCAGGTGCTCGCGCTCACGTTCACCGACCGCGCGGCGGCCGAGATGGAGGACCGCGTCGACCGGCTCGTGCCGTACGGCTACACGCAGGCGTGGATCAGCACGTTTCATGCGTTCGGCGACCGCGTCCTTCGCGAGCACGCGCTCGACGTCGGCCTCGCCCCCGATTTCCGCGTGCTCAGCCGGGCCGAACAGGCGATCTTCATTCGGGAGCGGCTGTTCGAGTTTCCCCTCGAGTACTACCGGCCGCTCGGCGACCCCGCCCGCCACGTCGACGCGCTGGTCGCGCTCTTCAGCCGCGCGAAGGACGAGGACGTCACCCCTGACGAGTACGCGGCCTACGCGGAGCGCCTCACCGTCCAGGCGGCCGCCAGTCCCGGAGAGGCTGCGCTGGCCGAACAGGCGCGCCAGCAGCGGGAGCTGGCGGCGGCCTATCGCGTGTACCAGGAGCTCCTGGCCCGGGAAGGCCGCGTGGATTTCGGAGATCTGATCACCCTCGTGCTGCGGCTCTTGCGAGAACACCCCGCAGTCCTCGAGGCGTATCAGGCGCAGTTCCAGTACGTGCTCGTAGACGAGTTCCAGGACACGAACTTCGCGCAGTTCGAGCTCGTCAAGCTGCTCAGCGGCCCGCGCCGGAATCTGACGGTCGTCGCCGACGATGACCAGGCGATCTATCGCTGGCGGGGCGCGTCCTACAGCAACATCACGTTCTTCTCGCAGACGTATCAGGACGCGCGCACCGTCGTGCTCGCGCGGAACTACCGGTCGACGCAGTTCATCCTGGACGCGGCGTACCGCCTGATCCGGCACAACGATCCCGACCGTCTCGAGGTGCGCCAGGGGATCGACAAGCGCCTCGTGGCCGCCGCCGGGCCGGGAGCGGTGCCGCGTCATCTGCACTTCGACACGCTCACCAGCGAGGCGGACGGGGTCGCCGAGCGGATCGCGGCCCACGTCGCCTCGGGCCGCCGGCGGTACCGGGACGTCGCGATCCTCGTCCGCGGGAACCGCGACGCGGATCCGTTCCTGCGGGCGCTCAACATGCGCGGGATTCCGGCGCAGTTCTCCGGAGCGCGCGGGCTCTACGACCGTGAGGAAATCCGCCTCCTCACCGCGTTCCTCCGGGCCCTCGCCAACCCTTCCGACGGCATGTCGCTCTACTATCTGAGCGCGTCGCCGCTCTATGAGGTGCCGGCGCACGATCTCGCGCCCTGCATGAGTTACGCGTCCCGCAAGAACCGGCCCCTCGGCCACGTCTACCGCCACCTCGACCAGATCGAGGATCTGGAGATCTCTCCCGCCGGGCGGGCAGCGATCCGGTGCCTCATCGACGACCTGGACGAGATGACCCGGGTCGCGTCCCGACTCCCGACCGGGCGGGTGCTCTACGAGTACCTGGTCACCCGGACGGGATACGTCGGCCGGCTCGCCGCGTCGGGGCGGCCCGAGGACGAGCAGCGGGTGGCCAACATCGCCAAGTTCCTCAACCTCGTCGCCCGGTTCGGGGACGTGGTTCCGGTGGACCGCGTGCCGGCGTTTGTGGCGCATCTGGAACGCTTGATCGAGGCCGGGGACGACCCGGCGACGGCGGACATTGACACCGAGGCGGACGCCGTCCACGTGCTCACGATGCACAAGGCGAAGGGGCTCGAGTTCCCCGTCGTGTTCCTCGTGAGCCTGGTGTCCGACAAGTTTCCGTCCCGGACGCGGCGGGAGCCGCTGCCGCTGCCGGACGCCCTGATGAAGGATCTCCTGCCGGAGGGCGACTTTCACATTCAAGAGGAGCGCCGTCTCTGCTATGTGGGCATGACCCGCGCCCGCGAGGAGCTGTACCTGACGAGCGCCGCGGACTATGGGGGGGCCCGGCCGCGGAAGGCCAGCCGCTTCGTCCTCGAGGCGCTCGACCTCCCGCGGGTGGACGCCGAGACTGTCCGGGCCACCGCGGCGCAGGCGGTGGAACGCCACGCGCCACCGGTGGCGAGCGACGTTCCGACGCTCCTGGCGCCGCCCCCGGACGCGATGCGGCCGATCTCGTTCCGGCAGGTGGACGATTACATGACCTGCCCGTACAAGTACCGGTACATCCACATCCTCCGCGTGCCGGTGCTGCGGGACCACCGGGTCGCCTATGGCGCGGCCCTCCATGAGGCGGTGCAGGAGTTCAACCGCCGGAAGGCCCGCCGCCAGCCGGTCACGGCCGACGACCTGATCGCGCACTTCGAGCGTGCCTGGGTCAACGAGGGGTTTCTCAGTCGCGAGCACGAGGATCAGCGCATGGAGGCCGGCCGTCAGGCGCTCCGGCGCTTCTTCGACTACCAGGAGGGGAGCGGCACGGTCCCGACGTTCGTCGAGCGGGAGTTCCGGTTCCCCGTGGGGGGGACGCTGCTGCGCGGCCGGTGGGACCGCGTCGACATCCGGGGCGCCGAAGTGGTCATCATCGACTTCAAGAGCACCGACGTCCGCACCGCGGACGACGCCGATCGCCGCGCGCGGGACAGCGAGCAGCTCGCGATCTATGCGCTCGCCTACAAGGAAGTGTTCGGCCGCCTGCCGGATCGCGTCGAGCTCCACTTCCTCGGCCAGCAGGTCGTCATCGGGTCGGCGCGCAAAGACGACGGCGATCTCGACAAGGTCCGCGAGATGATCCTCAAAGCCGCCCAGGGCATCCGGGCCCAGCAGTTCATCGCGACCCCCGATCCGTATCGGGCGTGCCCCTACTGCGCGTTCAACCAGATCTGTCCGTTCACGGCGACGGCCGAATGAGCGTTCGGCTCCTGCACACGTCGGACGTCCATCTCGGCGCCACCTTCAAGGTGCTGGGAGAGCGGGGGCGCGATCAACACCGGCAGCTCCGGGACACGTTCGCGCGCGTGATCACGCTCGCCCTCGAGGAGCAGGTGGATGCGGTCCTCATCGCCGGCGACCTCTTCGACTCCGTCCCGGCGGCGCGGGTGCAGCTGCCGTTCGCGGCGGAGCAGTTCGCGCGCCTGGGGGAGGCGCGGATCCCGGCGTGCGTGATCGCGGGGAACCACGATCCGCTCGGGGAAGGCGGCGCCTCCCTGTGGCGGGACCTCCAGGCGCGGTGCCCCGATCTCGCGGTCTTCGGGCCCCACTTGGAGGCCCGGACATTTCCCGAGCGGGATCTGACGGTCGTCGGGCGGTCCGTGACCGGAGAGCTGTCGGCGGAGAGCCCGCTCGTCGGCCTCCCGGTGTCCCGCCGGACGCGCCACCTCGTGGGGCTCGCCCACGGCAGCGTGCAGCGTCCGGATCTGCCGGCCCGGTTTGGGCTGATCACCCCCGAGGAGATCGGCGCGAGCGGCGTGGACTACCTCGCGCTCGGCGACTGGCACTCGGCTCGGGATCTCTCGAGCGGGGGCGTGGTGGCGTGGTACAGCGGCTCACCCGAGATGATCGATGTGGACCAGATTGACTCGGGGAGTGTGTGTCTCGTGACGCTCCGGGCGCCCGGGGACCGGGAGGTCGTCCGGCGGCAGGTCGGGCGGCGCCACGCCGGGCGCCTGGCGCTCGACCTGGCGACGGCGGGCGGCCTGGAGGGCGTCGTTCGGGAGATCCGCGCGCGCGCCGATCCCGATGCGGCGCTGCTCGTCACTCTGGCCGGGCTCGCAAGGCTCGGCGACCGCGTGAACGTCGAGCGGATCCGCGAGGAGCTGGCCTCGGAGTTCTTCCGGCTGGAGATCCGGGATGAGTCGCACCTCCGCACCGAGGCGATCGAGCCGTCGCAGTACCCGGAGAACACCGTGATCGGCCGGTTCGTCCGGCAGCTGTACGAGCAGATCGCCTCGCGCGACGGGGACGCGCGCGCGATCGCCGAGGACGCGCTCTCCTACGGGGTCATGCTGCTCGAGGGCAAGGAGGACGTGCTGGCGTGATCATCCACCGGGTCCACGTGCGGCGCTTCCGGAAGCTCGCGGACCAGGTCCTCGAGTGCGGGCCCGGCCTCAACGTCATCCGCGGGCGAAACGACGCCGGGAAGTCCACGGTCCACGCGGCATTCTCCGCCGCCCTGTTCCCGATCAAGCCGTCCGAGGCCCGCACGTACCGTCCGTGGGGGGAGGACCAATCGGGCGAGATCACGATGGAGTTCGAGGCGGACGGCCGCGCCTACCGGCTGCACAAGGATTTTCAGGCGCAGCGGGTCCGGCTCGAATCCGACGCGGGGCAGTGGGAGACGGCCAAGACGGTCGAGGCCGAGATCGGGAAGCTCTTGGGACTCCCGAGCCTGAGCTTGTTTCGGGCGACCGCGCACATCGGGCAGTGGGACCTCGCGGCTGTGCAGGAGCAAAAGGAGGAGATCGGGGCGCGCCTCTCCCGGATCGTCACCGGAGGCGACAGCGACTCGGTCCGCATCCTGAAAGCGCTGGACGAGCGGATTCGGACGCTGGAAGTCGGCCTGCGCGGCCAGGCCAAAACGCCGGGCCCGCTCAAGCGGGACGTGGACCGCATCCAGTTTCTCCAGGCGGAGCAGCAGCGGCTCGCGGGCGAGGTCGCGGCGATCGAGCAGGCGGCGGCCGAGCGGGACCGGCTCGCCGTTCGGCTGGCCGAGCTCCGGCGGCAGGTGGAGGACGACGCGGCTCTCCTCGACGCCAACCGGCAGCTCCGGGAACTGGACCGGCAGTCCGGCGAGTTGAGCCGCCGCGCCGCGGAGCTGCGGTCGCTCCTCGACCGCATCGAGACGGCCTCGCGCGATGTCGAAGCCGCCAGCCGTGACGAAGCGCTCGGGTTTTCCCCCGCCGAGCCCCACGTGCTGGACCGGCTTCGGGACACGCTCTTGCAAATCGAGATGCTGGGGCGAGAGGTGGCCCGGCGCGAGACTCCGCTCCCGGGCGTCGGCGTCCCTCCGGCCGCCGGCGGCGTACGTGCGGCAGAGGCGCCGCGCGTCTGGTTCAGGCGGCAGCGGGCCTTCGCGTGGACCGGCGCGTTTGCCGGCGTGACCGCCCTCGCCGTGCTCGCCCGCGTCGTGGCCCTGGCGCTCGGGCGCGCGGCCTCCCTCGGCGAGGTGTTGCTGCTCGTCGCGATCGCCGCGCTGGCCGCGGTCATCGGGGGGCTCGCGGGCGTGGCGGCCGGGCTCGTGCGCCGTCAGGCGACGGCGGCGGCCGATCGCGAGACGCGGACCCGGGAGCGCGAGGAGGCCGAGCGCGACGTCGATGCCCTCCGGCAGGAGATCGCCGCCGCGCGGGCCGCGGTGGACCGCGGGCTCCGGGGCCTCGGGGTGTCCCGGCTCGAAGAGGCCTTCGATCGCCAGCAGCGGCTGGAAGGGGCCAGGCGGAAGGTGGACGAGGCGCGCCGCGTTCTCGAGGCGCTGCTCGGCGGGCGGCCTCGCGGGTCCCTCGCCGCGGAGCACCAGCGCGTGCTCGTGGAACTCGGTGCGGTTGAGGCCCGGCGGGACGATCCGTCCCTGGCGCCCAAGCGGCTCGATCCGGCCGCGTTCCAGCGCCTCCAGACCGATGCCGGGCGGCGGAGGCAGGAACTGGAGCCGGCCCAGGGGGCGCTCCACAGTCTCGAGGGCCGGCTCAAAGGCCGGTCACCGTACGAGGATCTCGCCCGCCTCGAGGAGGAGCTCGCGGAGACCCGGGCGCGGCACGCCCGGTTGGAACGGCACGTCGAGGTCCTCAAGCTCACTCGCGAGGTGCTGTTCGAGGCGCACCGCCATACCATCGTTCCGGGGAAGGAGCGTCTCGAGGAGCGCGCGGGCCGGTACCTGCGGGCGCTCTCGGGCGGAGCGTACGACCGGGTCCAGGTCGACACGCACACGCTGGCCCCGCGGGTGTGGGTCGGGCCCCCGAAAGAAGATGGCTGGGCGGATGTCGTCGCGCGGGAGATCGGCAGCGGCGCGGTCGATCAGTGCTATCTGGCCTTGCGGCTCGCGCTTGTGGACCTGCTCCCGCCGGACGGCCGCCGGCCGCCGCTGTTCCTCGATGACCCGTTCCTGGCCTATGACGAACGACGGCAGGCGGCGGCGATGCAGCTCCTCGGGGAGCTCGCCCACGAGCGGCAGATCTTCCTCTTCACCTGCCGCGGGGTGTACGATCCGTATGCCGATCAGCTGATTGTGCTCGAGCAGAGCGGCGCGGTGGCCGCGCGGTCGCCGATTGATTCAGGACGTGTGATTTCCTAGTGCTCATCCAACTTGTTTCGTCGTGTATCTCTCGGTGTTGCAGCCCGGTGGCATGGTCCCCTGCGGGCGCTCCGGACGGGGGATGGCTGCGAACGGGCGCGTCCTCGGGGACCATGCTCCGGTCCCCCCGGCTGGGGAGACGCCCGGACCATCAACTTGGAGCAGCACTAGTCTACTCAGACGGTGCAGGTTGGCGAGGAGAAAGGCGTCGATATCCGGTATAATCTTCATGCCCCCGGCGGGCGAGAAAGGAGGGAACATCATGGCTCTGGAGCAGGAGTTGGAGTTCTACCGGTCTCAGAGGCAGGTCCTGCTACAAACCCACAAAGGCCAGTTTGCCGTGATCAAAGGCACGAAACTGCTCGGCACGTACGCCACCTTCGAAGAGGCCTTCAATGCTGGTGTCGCTGCCGTTGGCACCGAGCCTTTCTTGATCCAACAGATTCTCGAACAGGAAGAGGTCATGCAAAACCCCGCGCTGTCCCGTCGGTATGATCTATGCGCATACGTAACAATTTCGTTCGGGACGCGAATAACCAAGTCAGCTCTGCGCCTCTGCGAGTAGCAGGTGCCGTGGTGCCCGTTGAGGTGCACGTCCCGCAAGCGATCGCGTAGGTGTTGAACCGACAAGCTGCTCGTGCTGGTCGGCCGAGATCTCCTCGAAAGTTGCGTCTTGATCTGGAACAGACCCGCAGATCGCACACATCGTCACCCCGGTATTCTGCACCACCTGCACAATCCCGCGTCAAACCGTCAATTACCCCTAGCCGGCTACCGGCGCGGGGCCAGCGCGCGGATGTCGGTGACGAGGTCCTTGGGATCGAAGTTGCCCGGCAGGAACACCCGGATCTTTCCCGCGGGGTCGATGACATACACGACCGCGGTGTGCCCGACCTGGCCCGGCGCGGGCGCCGGCGCGGTGACCGCGGCCCCCTGCACGGCGGTCGCGTCGCTGCCGACGAAGTAGTGGGCCCAGACCGGCCGGAGCTGCGCGAACGTCCCCCGAGCGTATGTCAGCTGTCCCTCGACACGGTGCCGCTTGAGAAACTCGCGGATGGCCGCCGGGGTGTCACCGGCAGGGTCGACGCTCACGGCCACGAACGCCGCGGATCCGGCCGCGTCTCCGAGCTGCTCGCGGACGGTGCGGAGCTGCTCGGCGATCAGGGGGCAGACGTCCGGGCAATGCGTGTAGAGAAAGGTGAGGACCACGACCTTGCCGACCAGATCCGACAGGGCGACCGGGTGCCCGTCCTGATCCGGCAGGCGGAAGTCGAACGCGGAGACCGGAGGGGTCAGGACGCCCCCTTCGAGCGCGGGGGGGCGCGCGGCGTTGATCCGTTGCCACGTTGCCGCCCCGGCGAGGGCCACGGCCATCACCACGGCCAGGGCGATCCACGGCCGCGGCCGGCGGGTGCGGGTGGGACTGAGTCCGGCAGGTCCTTGCGTGTTCCTACTCCCTTCTGCTGCATCGCCGCAGCGCTTTGGGAGCTTTCTGTGCCCCTCGCTTGACCCCTCTTTGGCCACGCGATACAATAACTTGAACTGCAAACTACCACGCTCACCAGAGTTCATTCGGTCCGGCATGGACCGGGATGGAGGGTCTCACAGGCCAGCATTCGACCCACTGACAAAAGGGGGTGACCACCACGAGCGCCTTAACGTTCGTGCTTGCGGGCGTGATCGGGTTGGCGGTCTTCCTCCTTGGTTACCTTCTGCGCAAGTTCGCCGGCGAGGCGAAGATCGGTACGGCGGAAGTAGCAGCCCGGCGCATTCTCGAAGAGGCCAGGGTCACGGCGCAACGGGAGGCGGACAGCAAGCAGCGAGAAGCGCGCCTGGAGGCCAAGGACGAGGCGTTCCGGCTCAAGCAGGACGCCGAAAAGGAGATTCGAGAGCAGCGGGCGGAGATCCAACGTCTCGAGCGGCGGGTGGTGCAGCGTGAAGAGACCCTCGACCGCAAGTCGGAGGCGCTGGAGAAGCGGGATCAGACCCTCGCGCAGCGGGAGCAGGAGATCACCAAGGCTAGGGAGGAGGTCCAGGCGCAGCACCAGGCCGAGCGTCTGGAGTTGGAACGGATCGGCGGCCTGACGACGGAGCAGGCCCGGCAGGAGCTGCTCCAGAAAACCGAATCGGAAATCCGGTACGAGACCGCTCAGATGGCCCGGAAGATCGAGGCGGAGGCCCGGGAGGACGCCGAGCGGCGGGCGCGCGAGGTCATTGCCTTGGCCATTCAGCGGTGCGCGGCCGATCACACCGCCGAGGTCACGGTGTCGGTGATCCCCCTGCCCAACGAAGAGATGAAGGGGCGGATCATCGGGCGCGAAGGGCGCAACATCCGTGCGCTCGAGAGCCTGACCGGTGTGGATTTCATCATCGACGACACGCCCGAGTCGGTCACCCTGTCCTCGTTTGACCCGATCCGGCGGGAGATCGCCAAGATGGCCCTCGAAAAGCTCCTCGCCGACGGCCGGATCCACCCGGCCCGGATCGAAGAGATGGTCGAAAAGGCCCAGCGGGACATCGACACCCGGATCAAGGACGCGGGGGAGCGCGCGGCGTTCGAAGCCGGGGTCCACGGCCTGCATCCGGAGGAGCTCAAGCTCCTGGGCCGGCTCAACTTCCGGTTCAGTTACGGCCAGAACTTGCTGCAGCACACGATCGAGGTCGCGCTCCTCGCCGGCCTGATGGCGACGCAACTCGAGTCCGATCCGCAGCTGGCGCGGCGGGCGGCCATGCTGCACGATATCGGGAAGGCGCTCACCCACGAAGTCGAGGGGACCCACAGCGATATCGGGATGGACATCGCGCGGCGGTACCACGAGCCGCCGGAGGTCCTGAACGCGATCGCGTATCACCACGGCGATGCGGAGGCGACCTGTATCGAGGCCATCCTGGTCGCGGCGGCGGATGCGATCTCGGCGTCCCGTCCCGGGGCGCGCAAGGAAACCGTCGAGATGTACGTGAAGCGCCTCGAGAACCTCGAGCGGATCGCGACCTCGTTCGCCGGCGTGGAGCGGGCGTACGCGATCCAGGCCGGCCGGGAGATCCGCGTGCTCGTCAAGCCCCACGAGATCGACGATCCGGCCGCGGCGGCGCTGGCCCGGGACATGGCCAAGAAGATCGAGGGGGAGCTGGAGTACCCCGGGCAGATCAAGGTCACCGTGCTGCGCGAGACGCGCGCCATCGAGTACGCGAAGTAGTGAACATCCTGTTCGTCGGCGATGTGGTCGGCAAGCCCGGGCGGCGCATCGTCGCCCAGCAGCTGCCGGCGCTGCGCCGGGAGCTCGCGGTGGACTTCGTCATCGCGAACGGCGAGAACTCCGCCGGCGGGTTCGGTATTACCCGGGAGACGTTCGACGACCTCATCGGGGCCGGCGTCGACGTGGTCACGGGCGGCAATCACACCTGGCAGGCGCGCGAGATCCACACCTTGCTCGACAGCGATCCGCGGCTGCTCCGGCCCGCCAACTACCCGGCGGGCACCCCGGGCCGGGGCGGCGGGGTGTTTCGCACCTCCGGGCGGGGGATCCCGGTCGGCGTGCTCAACCTGGAGGGGCGTGTGTTCATGCAGCCGCTCGACTCGCCGTTCCTGGTGGCGCGAGACGAGGCCGAGCGCCTGCGCCGTGAGGCGGCCGTGATCTTCGTGGACATGCATGCCGAGGCGACGTCGGAGAAGGCCGCCCTCGGCTGGTACCTCGATGGGCGCGTCTCGGCGGTCGTGGGCACCCACACCCACGTCCAGACGGCGGATGAGCGGATCCTCCCGGGCGGCACCGCGTTTATCACCGACGCCGGCATGACCGGACCCCGCGACTCGATCATCGGAATGGGCCGGGAGGAGGTCCTCCAGCGCTTCCTGACGCTCCTGCCGACCCGGTTCGACGTCGCCGGGGGCCCCGTGCAGCTGAACGCGGTCCTGCTGGCGGTCGACGAGGGGACCGGCCGGGCCCAGGGCATCCAGCGGGTCACCCGGACCGACGGGTAGGAGGATTCCTCCCACCCCCCGCGAAGGGGAAGGCTTCACCAGCCATCCATCCTCTCTACGCGCTTCGCTGAGGAGGCTCGTACCAATGGACGTGCTCAAGGTAGCAGCTAAATCCAATCCGACGGCTGTCGCTGGCGCTCTGGCCGGAGTGGTTCGAGAGAAAGGGACCGCGGAGCTGCAGGCGATCGGGGCGGCCGCGATCAACCAGGCCGTGAAGGCGATCGCGATCGCGCGCGGCTATGTCGCGCCGAGCGGGCTCGACCTCGTCTGCGTCCCGGCGTTCGCGGACGTGCAGATCGACGGCGAGGACCGGACCGCGATCAAGCTTATCGTTTCGCCCAGGTAGGCGCCTTCGTTCTGCGGATCGATCTGCATACCCACAGCACCGCGTCCGACGGCCTGCTCAGTCCGACGCGTCTCGTGCAGGCGGCGCGAGAGCACTGGGTGGGCGTGCTCGCCCTCACCGACCATGACTCGACGGCCGGGGTGGATGAGGCGCTCGCGGCGGGCCGGACGTACGGGGTCGAAGTGATCCCCGGCGTCGAGATCAACACGGACGTGGACGCGCACGAGGTGCACATCCTCGGCTACTTCGTCGACTACACCCAGGACGACTTTCAGGCGTTTCTCCGGCGCATGCGTACAGGCCGGCTCGATCGGGCGCGCCAAATGGTGGAGAAGCTGCGGGCCCTCGGCGTGCCCGTCGAGTGGGCGCGGGTTGAGGCGATCGCGGCCGGCGCCTCGGTGGGCCGGCCGCACGTGGCCCGGGCGCTCGTCGAGGCCGGCCGGGTCGGCTCGCCGCAGGAAGCGTTCGAACGCTACCTCGGCCGGTCGGGCCCGGCGTACGTCTCCCGCTTGCGCGTCTCGCCGGAAGAGGCGGTCGCGATCGTCGCGCGCGCGGGGGGCGTGCCGGTTCTGGCGCACCCCGGGTGGGCGGCGAGCGGGCCGGTGGTGGAGCGGGTGCCGCGGCTCGTGGAGCACGGGTTGGGCGGCATCGAGGTCTACTACCCCGATCACACGCCGGTGATGGTGGAGGCGTACCTCGAGGTCGCGCGGCGGTTCGGGCTCGTCGCCACCGGGGGCAGTGACTTTCACGGGGGCGGGCTGTCGACCCGCGCGCCGCTGGGAAGCGTGGATGTGCCGCCCGGCGTCATGCCGGCGCTGCGGGCCCGGTGGGAGGCGCTGCGGGGCGGAGTTCAGGGGGAATCACCGCGCGCGTCCGAGCGTCATTGAGTACAGGACCGTCATGGAGGTCGCCTGATGCGCTGTCCGAAGTGCGGAGCCGAGAACGTCGAGGGCAAGATCCTGTGCCGGGTATGCGGGACGCGGCTGCGTCCCGGCGGCGCGGCCCAGGCCGCCGCGCTTGCGCCCGAGAGCGATACCGAGCTGCGGCGCCGGGTTTCCTACGATCTGACCCGCATCGTGTGGGTGATCGCCGTCGTGATGGCCGTGGGTCTCGGGCTCGGCCTGTTCCTGAAGTAGGGGCCTCGCGATGACCGGCGGCGTTGAGCGTCCATCCTTCCGACGGCTCCCGTCCGTCGAGCGTCTGCTGCAGCGGCTCGAGGCGGCAGGCGCCCTGGGCCGCCACCCCCGCCGGCTTGTCGTCGCGTGCGCGCGCGAGGCGGTGGAACAGGCCCGCCGGTGCCTGGTGGACGGCCGCACGGCTCCAGATGATATCAGTGTGGAGGCGCTGCAGGCCGACACCGAGCTCCTCCTGTCCGAACGGTCGGCGCCGAGCCTCGAGCGCGCGGTCAACGCAACCGGGATCGTGATCCACACCAACCTGGGCCGGGCTCCCCTGTGCCGGGCTGCCCGCCTGGCCGTCGCGGACGCCGGCGGGTACGCGGCGCTCGAGATCGACCGGGCGACCGGGGCCCGCGGCTCCCGGCAGGCCCATGTCGCGCCGCTCCTGTGCGAGCTGACGGGCGCCGAGGCCGCCGCGGCGGTCAACAACAACGCCGCGGCCGTCCTGCTGGCGCTCACCGCGCTCGCGCGGGGTCGCGACGTCATCGTGTCGCGCGGCGAGCTGGTCGAGATCGGCGGCAGCTTCCGGATGCCGGATGTGATGACCGCGTCCGGGTGCCGGCTCGTGGAGGTCGGCACGACCAACAAGACCTACCTTTGTGACTACGAGGCCGCCCTCACCCCCGAGACCGCGCTCCTCGTCAAGGTTCACCGCAGCAACTTCTCGATGCGCGGGTTCGTGCACGAGGTGTCGCCGGCGGACCTCGCCGCACTCGGCCGCCGCGCGGGGGTGCCGGTGCTCTACGACATGGGGAGCGGGGCGTTCGTGGATCTCGCTACCCGCGGTCTTCCGCCGGAGCCGACGGTCCAGGCTGCGGTCGCGTCGGGGATCGATGTCGTGACCGCGAGCGGCGACAAACTGCTCGGCGGACCTCAAGCCGGGCTGCTCCTCGGCCGGGACGCGGCGATCGCGCACATTCGGGCGCACCCGCTCGCCCGCGCGGTGCGCCTCGACAAGCTGGCCCTCGCGGCGCTCGAGGCCACCCTCCGCGTGTATCGGGATCCGGAGCGGGCTTGGGACGAGATCCCCGTCCTCCGGATGCTGGGCCGGGCGGCGGACTCGCTGGAGCGCGCCGCCGTGGAACTGGCCGCGCGGCTCGCCCCGGTTCTCGGCGATGCGGCGGACCTCGAGGTGCGGCGTGCCGTTTCCGAGATGGGGGGCGGTGCGCTGCCGGGGGTCGAGCTGCCGTCGTGGGCCGTGACCGTCACGCCGCGGGACGGCACGGTGGAGGTGTGGGAGCGCCGGCTGCGGCGCCACCGGCCCCCGGTGTTCGCGCGGATTGCCGACGACCGGCTGTTCCTCGACCTCCGCACGCTCGAACCGGAGGACATGTCCCCGCTCACTGCCGCGCTCGCCGGCGCGGCCGGCCGGCCGGCTGCCGGGTCCGGCTAGCCCGAAAGGCTGCTGCCATGCCGCGGCCCGCGGTGTCGCCCGCGCTCGGCGGGCTTCGGTATGCTGTCGTCGGGACGGCCGGTCACATCGATCACGGCAAGAGCGCGCTCGTCCGGGCGCTCACCGGAATCGACCCTGACCGTCTCGAGGAAGAGAAGCGGCGGGGCATGACGATTGACCTCGGATTCGCCCACTTCGATCTGCCCAGCGGCCTTCGCGTCGGCCTCGTCGATGTGCCCGGGCACGAGCGGTTGATCAAGAACATGCTGGCCGGCGCGGCCGGCGTGGACCTCGTACTCCTGGTGATCGCCGCGGATGAAGGCGTGATGCCGCAGACGCGGGAACACCTGGATATCCTCCGGTTCCTCCAGGTGCGGCGCGGCGTCGTCGTGCTCAACAAGGTGGATCTCGTCGACGATCCCGCCTGGCTCTCCCTGGTCCGCGAGGACGTGGCCGCGCTCCTCACCGGGACGTTTCTCGAGGACGCGCCGGTTGTGGCGGTCTCAGCCCGCACCGGGTCCGGGATTCCCGACCTCGTCGCCGCGATGGAGGAGGCCCTCCGGGCGCTCCCGCCGCGCGACGCGGAGGCGCCGGCGCGGCTTCCCGTGGATCGCAGCTTCACGATGGCCGGGTTCGGCACCGTCGTCACGGGAACGCTGTGGACCGGCCGCATTCGGACGGGGGACGCCCTCGAGCTGCTGCCGCCGGGCCGTGAGGTCCGGGTCCGGCAGGTCCAGAGTCACGGGGCGGCGGTCGATGAGGCTCACGCCGGTCAGCGCGTCGCGCTGAACCTTGCCGGGGTCTCGAAGGACGACGTCGTGCGCGGGTACGTCCTGGCCGCGGCCGGAAGCTTCCGGCCTGCCCGGGTGCTCGATGTCCGGTTGCGCCTTCTCCCTGACGCCCCCGCGCTCCCGCACCACGGCCGGATCCGCCTGAACATTGGGGCTGATGAAGTCATCGGGCGTGTGCGGCTGCTCGACCGGGACCGGCTGGCCCCCGGCGAGACGGCGGTCGCGCAGCTGCGCCTCGATCGGCCGACTGTCGCGGCGAGAGGCGACCCGTTCGTCGTGCGGCGGTATTCGCCGATGGCCACGATGGGCGGCGGGGTGATCATCGCCGCGGGGGCGCTCCTCCGGCGGCGGGGGGCCGCGGCCGTCGAGGCCGTCGCCGCCCAAGAGACATCGGGGTTCGACGCGCAGGTGCTCGGAGCGCTTCGGGGCGCGGGCGCGCACGGCGCGACGGTCGAAGTGCTGGCGCAAGAACTCGGCGCGACCCGGGAGCGCGTGGCCGCGGAGGCCGCGGCGCTCGTCGACGCCGCTCGCGCGATCCAGATTCGCGGCCGGCTGTTTGCCGGCGACGTGGCCGGCCGGATCCGGGGCGAGGTGCTCGAGGCCCTCGCCGCGCATCACGCCGCGGTACCGTGGCGCGGCGGCATACCACGGGACGACCTCAAGAGCCGGGTGTTCGGCGCGGGCGACGACCGTCTCTACGGCCACGTCCTCGACGGACTGGCCGCCGGCGGACAGATTGCGGTCGACGGCGCGTTCGTGCGGGCCGCCGCGTTTACCCCGGTGCGGACGGCGGGAGAGAGCGCGGCGGCCGCGGCGATCGAGGACGTCTACCGCCTGGGCGGCTTCGCTCCGCCCGCGCGAGAGGATGTGCTGGCCCGCGCCCCCTACCGGGGAGCGGCGGAACGGATGTACCAGGCGCTCCTCGACGCCGGCGTGCTCGTGGACGTCGGCGGGGATGTCGTCTTTCACCGCGATGCTCTCGCCGAGATCGAGGCGCGGGTCGTCTCCCACATCACGGCCCACGGCGACATTACCGTCGCAGCGCTCCGGGATCAGTTGGGGAGCAGCCGGAAGTTCACCCTGAGCGTCCTGGAGTACTTCGACACGCGGCACCTGACCCGCCGGATCGGGGACAAGCGCATCCTGGTCCGTCCTCCGGCGCGCTCGTAAAGGGGCAGCGCTAGATCGGGCGCGTCGTGCTGGTATTGTTCCGTGAGATCGCCACGATGGCCACGACGATCACCAGGACCACGACCACACCGAGGAAGATGGCGGTGGTCTGATTCATCCCCAGAATTGTCGAGCTGTACGGAGCCTGGGGCGCCGGGCTCGGTGCGGGCGTGGACGGGGCCGCCGGGGCGGACGGGGCCGCCGGGGCGGACG
>Ga0207416_1001584_pt1 | contig 29160 bp, 27 predicted proteins | sample PaiPotPPM11metaG_FD_184107 | JGI IMG/M metagenome (GOLD analysis project Ga0207416, IMG submission 184107) | Iron sulfur acid spring bacterial and archeal communities from Banff, Canada, to study Microbial Dark Matter (Phase II) - Paint Pots PPM... ... | reverse complement strand
GCGAGCGGGATAACGGTGGCGAGACGGTACTCCCAATCGCGACGGATTCGCCTCTCCCTTCATAGGGGAGAGGTTGGAGAGAGGTTCTCCCCTCGCCCGCCGAGCGGGAGAGGGGCCGGGGGTGAGGTCAACCGGGCCCCCGTCAACATGCGGTACGCTGCAACCTAGCAGTTGCGCCTGAGGGAGGTGACGTGGTCGACCAGGATGAGACCCAGCGCGAGCTGGAGCGCTTGCGCGCCGAGAATGCCAAGTTGCGGAGCGCAGCGCAGCGAAGTCTTCGGTTCAAAGTGTCGGAGAAGGGCGGGGTGTCCGTCTATGGATTGGGGCGGTTCCCAGTGACCTTGTACGTGGAACAGTGGACCTCCTTGCTGGACAGCGCCGATGCCTTGCGGGAGTACATGCAGGAGCATGCGTCGGAGCTGAAGCGGCTGGAGCGACAAGCGGCGAACGAGCGCTAGATTTGACGTTGACCGGAACTCTGGTGGCCTCCCATGCGTCTCAATGATCAAGGCGGTGTGCGTCTTAGCGCATGGCGGAGCGATGGGTAATGGGCGTGGATATTGCACTGGTGCGGCAGGCGCGTAAGGGGTGCCATCTCTCCTTTGAGGCCATCTTTCGGACCTACGAGGCGCCGATCGGCCGGTTCTTGCTGGGCATGGTGCGTGATCAGGCGTTGGCGGAGGACCTCTGCCAAGAAACGTTCGCATCCGCCTACAGCGGCCTGTCCGCGCTGCTGGACGAGTCGCAGCTCGCCTCCTGGCTGTACCGGATCGCCACGAATAAGGCGATCAGTGCGCTCCGGCGAAGACGGATGGTGGCATGGGTTCCGTTCGATGTCCAGTTGCACGACCGCGCCGGCCGGTCCGATCTCTCCGATGATGTGGCGGTCGACGACGCCGCCGCGCGGTCGCTCGCTCGCTTGCCGCACGATCAGGTGGTCTGCCTGCTGGCGCACGCCGAGGGACTGTCCTACGTTGAGCTCGCCCACGTCTTGAGCTGTACGCTGGCCGCCGTAAAGCAACGTCTGTACCGCGCTCGCTTGGCCTTTCGGGCTGCCTATGCCGAGGAAACCGCGGATCAGGGCGGCGGCCGGATCGGCGCGGCCGCCTGCGCCGTGAGCACCGCGGAACCGTAAGGGTATGGCCGGGCCCTGCGACGGGCTTGATCTGCAACTGATGGCCTATGCCGACGGCGAAGCCACAGCGGATGAGCACGAGCGAATTGAAGCACACCTCGCCACGTGCGAGCGCTGCCGCAACCGCGTCGAGGAGTGGCGGACCCTGTCAACACAGGCCAACCGCTCAATCGCGCGACTCGGGGCCGCCTATGGCCGTCGGGCGCGACCGCCGATTCCGGTTCCGGTACTCGGCCCGCCACGATCGGGCGGCCGGGCAGCCGCTGTCCTGGGGGCGGCCGTGTGTCTGGCGGCGATCTTCTTGGTGCAGTTGACGATCGGCCGGCAGGGCTCCTTTTCGCGCGCCGCGGTGGCGCCGGCCGTGGCTGCCGCGACAGCCACGCCACTCGCCCAGGCGGTCGCGGCCACGCCCGTCGCCGCTATCGCAACGCCGGCCGCGCCAGTCGTCTCCCTTGCGACCGCCACACCGGCTACGCCGGCGCCGGCGGCTACCGACGACCTTGCCTTCGTTCGATCCGGCGACCTTTGGCTGCACCAGGCAAGCGGTGACGTGCAGCTCACCCAGAGTGGTCCGGTGATCGCCCCACGCTGGTCGTCGACGCGCCGCTGGTTGCTCTACGAGACGACCGGAGCAACCGGCAAGCTCTGGCTGCGGCAATGGGGCGGGCAGGAGGCGGAACCCTTGCCCGAGCCGGCCTCCTCCGGCCTCGCCCGCTGGTCGCCGGCGGCGGACGAGCTGGTGGTCGCGCGGCACGACGGCAGCTTGTGGCTGGTGCAACCGCGCGGCGGATCGCCGCGCCCGTTGCTTGCCGGCGGCGGCCAGATCACCAACCTCACCTGGTCGCCCGACGGCAATGAGCTGGCCGTCGAGCGCCGAGGGGTAGGCCCGGCCCCGCAATCGCTCTGGTTGGTGACCCGCGGTGGGGTGATTACGGCCTTGCCGGCGGTCGCGGTGTCATCGGCTCCTGCCACGTCTGGAGAGTCGGCAGCTTCTACCGTCCGGTCGACGGACTCCGTACCCGTGCTGGGAAGCTGGGCGCCGGTCGGCAGGACGCTCACCGTCTGGTGGAGTCCCGCGCCGCTGCAAAGTCCGACCCGGCTCCCCATGGCGATCTGGCCCATGGGCGGCGCCGCCCAGACCGTGCTCCCTTCGGTCTATACCTACCGCGACTTCGTGTCCTGGGCGCCCGACGGTCACGCGCTGGCGGCGGTCGCCTCGATGGTCGAGGCGACCGGCGCCGCGCGGACCGGTCAGCTTGTCATCGTGCCGGTGGCGCCATCCGGCTCTCCCAGAGTGCTCCGCGATCCTGGCCGGTCGGACGGCGACGTAGCCTGGTCGCCGGACGGCAAGTCCATCGCCTACGCCAGCAGCGTCGTCGATCCGCACGGCGCGGACGCCGCGTCTGGCCGTCAGATCTGGGTGACCGCGCCCGACGGCAGCGCCCGTCGCCCGGTGACTCCCGGCCCCCTGGACCAGTTCCCCGAATGGTCGCGCGACGGCGGCGAGCTGCTGTACGTACACCAAGTCGCCGAGCACGCCGAGCTCTGGGTGGTCTCCCGCGATGGTCAAGGGGCTCACCGAATCGTCGACGGGTTGGTGAGTATGAATGACCTGCCGAAGCAATCCTTCGGCGCCTCCGGCCTCGTCAGCTACCGCGGCATTTTTGCCTGGGCGGATGCCTACGGCGGGGAGTGACGGCTTCGTCCGTGTTTGCGTCGGCGGTTTCGATCGAATGGGCCTGTAGACCGACCGAGGAGACGCTACCGGAGCGCGGGCGTCCCGCCCGCCCGGTGCCCTGTGGCCGGCGCCACACACGTTCATCCGATGCCACTCCACCGGTAGCTACCGGGCGGGCGGGACGCCCGCGCTCCGTCATTAGCGGTGGCTGGCCACGAAACGGCGTGGCACACCCCGAATTGGCCCCTTGATTGACAGTTCGCTTGACCGGACTTACACTCGAACTAGCGGGCCATCCGACGCCGCATGGCCGAGAGCGCTTCCTTCCTGTCCCAGAACGCCGCGGCATATCAACAAGCGAGGGATAGATACTGATGAGCACGGTGGCGATCCCAGGAGCGCTGGCCGCGCCCCAGGCGCGCGCGCCTTCGTTCCTGTCTCGTGTATTCCGCAACTACTACGTCGGCCGCCTGGTCAAAGCGCTGGTCACCGTCTATTTGGTCGTCACGATCAGCTTCGTGGTGATCCACCTCATGCCCGGCAGCCCGGTGGAGGTTTACATCTACAACCTCATCAGCTTGTACGGCATTCCCTATAACGATGCCAAGCAGCAAGCGGCCGCGCTGTTCGGGGTAAACGTTGACGCACCGATGTTGCAACAGTATGCGCAGTATCTGGGCCAGCTGCTGCGCGGCCACCTGGGCAACTCGCTGCTCTCCCCGGGGACATCAGTTGCGTCGGTCCTTTTGGCGTACCTACCCTGGACACTCTTCTCGGTTGGGCTGGCCTTGTTCATCAGCTTCATACTGGGCGTCACGCTCGGCATGCTGATGGCCTATCGGCGCGAGTCGGCCCTGGATCACGTGCTGTCCTTTATGGGCTCGGTCTTCCATTCCATCCCCAACTACGTGCTGGGTATCCTGCTCATCCTGGTGCTGGGCATCCAGCTCAATGTCATCAACATCGCCTCGATGCGCGGCTCCTTCTCGCCGGGAGTTGTCCCCGGCGTCAACGTGTACTTCTTTCTAGACGCGCTTCGCCACGCCTCCTTGCCGATCGCCACCTATGTGCTGACCACCATCGGCTCGTGGATGCTGACCATGAAGAGCAGCACCACCGCGACCCTGGGTGAGGATTACGTCACGGTCGCCCGCGCCCGCGGCCTGGGTGACTGGCGCATCATGACCGCGTACGTCGGTCGTAATGCCATCATCCCGTTGGTGACCCAACTGGCCATCTCCGCCGGGTTCGTGGTGGGCGGGTCGATCCTGATCGAGACGCTGTTCGTGTACCAGGGCATTGGCTATCTCTTGAACAGCGCCATCGCCCAGCGCGATTACACGGTGATGCAAGGCATCTTCCTGGTCATTATCGTCTCAGTTATCGTTGCTAACTTGCTGGCCGACCTGCTGTATGGCAAGATCGACCCGCGCGTGCGCATTCAGAGCGGGAGCGGAGGCTAATGGCATGGCGGCGACGCTGACCGCGACACGTGAGCAGCCGGTCCGCCGGCTTTGGCGGCAGGCGACCGACGGTATCCGCTCGACGTTGTCGGTGCTCTCCTATAACAAGGTAGGGTTAGTGGCGGCCTGGGTGCTGGCGGTCATAGTCATCATCAGCTTCGGCGCGCCGCTGGTGGTACAGGAGCCATCGCCTGACTATGCGAACATCTATGCCTCGCCCTCGGCCGCGCACCTGCTCGGCACCGACTTCCAGGGCGCTGACGTCTTTTCGCAGGTGCTGCGTGGTGGCCAAACGGTGATCCTGGTGGGTCTCGTGGCGGCGGCGGCGTCGACCTTCATCTCTGTCGTCTTCGGGGCGCTGGCGGCCTACGTGGGCGGCTGGGTCAACACGATCATTACCGGTCTGGCCGATGTCGTGCTGACCATCCCGAGTTTCCCGCTGCTGGTGGTTCTGGCGGCTTACCTTCGCCTGAACAGCCCTATCCTCCTGGCATTGCTGATCGCCGCCTTTGGCTGGCCCACGCTGTTACTGGCGGTGCGTGGCCAGGTGCTGTCGCTGAAGGAACGTGACTATGTGGAGGCGGCGCGGTCGCTGGACCTGGGCACGCCGCACATTATGTTCCGCGAGATCTTACCGAACATGCGCGCCTATCTGGCGATGTACTTTGTCCTCTCGATGACCAATGCCATTTACGCTCAGGTCGGCCTCTACCTACTCGGCTTCGCGCCCCTGGCCGGGGATAACTGGGGCATCATGCTCAACTTGGCCTGGTATCGCGGGGCCATCTTCTACAAGAACAGCTTCTGGTACATCATGGCGCCGATCGTGGCCATTTCTGTGCTGCAACTGACGATGGTCACTATGACGCGCTCGCTGGAGGAAGCCTTCAACCCGCGTCTGCGTAAGGCGGGGTGAGTGCCGTGATCATCCGGAATTCCGGTCCTGACATTATCCTGTCCGTGCGGGATCTCTCCATCGAGTACGCGACGGATCGCGGCACCTTTCGCGCGGTGCGCGGCGCCACCTTTGACCTACACAGGGGCGAGAGCCTGGCGCTGATCGGTGAGAGCGGCTCGGGCAAGACGACATTGGGTCTGGCGCTGGTCAGGCTGTTGCCCCGTGCAGCGCGAATCGCCAAGGGGAGCATTGCCTACTACCAGGGTGGCAAGCCGCAAGACGTGCTGGCGTTTTCGGACCAGCATCTCCGCCACTTCCGGTGGGAAGAGTGCGCGATGGTGTTTCAAGGAGCGCAGAACTCCCTCAACCCGGTGCTCACTATCCGCAGCCAGTTTGCCGATACCGTTCGAGCGCACCACCGCTGGCGTGGGCGGGAGATCGAGCGGCGGGCCGCCGAGCTGCTGGAGATGGTCCAACTCGATCCGGAGCGGGTGCTGCGGTCCTTTCCCCACGAGCTCTCCGGCGGCATGCGCCAGCGCGTGCTCATTGCCATGAGCCTGCTGCTGCAGCCGGAAGTCCTCATCCTCGACGAGCCGACCACGGCCCTGGATATCCTCACCCAGCGCGCCATCATCGAGGTGCTGCGCCAGCTCAAGCAGCAGCTGCATTTCGCCACGATCTTCGTGTCCCACGACCTGTCTCTCGCCGCCGAGCTGGCCGACCGCGTCGCCACGATGTACGCCGGGCGCATCGTCGAGCTTGGCCCGGTGGACGACATCTTCTACCGGCCGGCTCACCCGTACACGGCCGCGCTGCTCGACGCGGTGCCCACCGTGCTGGGTGGTGAGGAACAGCTCATCTCGATTCCTGGATCGCCGCCGGACCTGCGTACCCTGCCCACCGGTTGCCCATTCCATCCCCGTTGTTCCTTTGCCATCGACCGTTGCCGCGAGGACGATGTGCCGGACGAGGCCGTCTCCGACCGGCAGCAGGTCGCCTGTATCCGCTGGCGAGACGTGCGCCGAGACCGCCGGCAGCCGGCGCCGGCCAAGAGTCTCGCCGGACGGATAGCCGCCCAATGAGCGCGCTGCTCGAAGTCGACCACGCCGGCCAGAGCTTCCGGACGCGCCGCGGCGTGATCCAGGCACTTCAGGACGTCAATCTCACCATCGAGGCTGGCCAGGTGGTCTGCCTGGTCGGTGAGAGCGGCAGTGGCAAGACGACGCTGGGCAAGATGATCGCGGGACTGCGCCGGCCGACCGCCGGCCGTATCCTGTTCGAGGGGAAGGATATCTGGAACGAGTCCAAGGAGGGATTCGCGCGTTACCGCCGCGCGGTACAGATCGTGCATCAGGATCCCTATGCCTCCCTGAATCCGGTCCATCGGGTCAAAGATGCCCTGGCCGCGCCGCTGGAGCGGCACCGCGTGACCTACGGGGCCGGCACGCTGCAGCGCATCCGCGAGATCCTGACGCTAGTGGACCTCACCCCGCCCGAAGATTTCCTGGACAAGTATCCCCATCAGCTCAGCGGGGGGCAGCGACAGCGCGTGTCGATCGCCCGCGCGCTCACGCTCAATCCGCGGTTGATCGTGGCCGACGAGGCCGTGTCGATGGTGGACACGTCCATCCGCGTTAGCCTGCTCAACACCCTGCTGCGCTTGCGCGACGAGCTGGACGTGGCGTTCCTCTTCATAACCCACGACCTTGGCATCGCCAAGTACTTTGGGTCGGGTGGCGTCACGGCCGTGATGTACCTGGGACGCGTGGTCGAGCAGGCGCTGACGTTCGGGCTGATCGCCCAGCCGCTGCACCCCTATACCCGGGCGCTGCTGGCGGCCATTCCCGAGCCCGATCCCGAGCTCACGCGGCAGAAGGAGAAGACGCTGCTGCGCAGCATGGAAGTCCCCAGCTTGCTGCATCTGCCGTCCGGCTGTACGTTTCATCCCAGGTGTCCACTCTTCGTCGAGGGCCTGTGCGACCTGGAGCGTCCGGAATTCCTGCCGGTAGGCGACCACCGCGCGGTCGCCTGCCACGTTGTCGCGCGCCAACTGGCCAGTGGGATGGTCGCCATTGCGAAAGGAGGGGAGGGGCCGTAGCGAAGGTGATGGCAACTTGGCGCTCGATGGGGGACAGGAAAGGCAGGAGCAAGCAGCATGCACATTGATCCCGAGATGGGCAAAGCCGCATTTCGGATGAGCCTGTTCATCATAGTCCCGGCCCTCGGCATGCTGCTTTTGCTCAAGCCGGGGTCGCCGCAGTTTGCCGTCACCGTCTTTACGCTGATCATTGGATTGCTGTTTCTGAGCACGGTGATCGTGCTGGTACGCCTATTTTCGCGTTGATAGCGAACAGGCCAGCCTGGATGTGGCCAGGCCGCGGCCGTTCGTGGTTCGCTACGTAGAAGGAGTTCGTTCATGGATTCTCGGTCGCGACCTTTCTCGCCGGGGCGTGTTTCCCGGCGGCAGGTGATCCTGGGTATCGGCGGATCGGGCCTGGCTGTGGCGTTACTGGCAGCCTGTGGTGGAGCGGCGAGCGGCACCACGGGGGCCACGTCGTCGGCGGCGTCGGGAGCCCCGGCAGCGCCTACCGTGGTAACTCAGCCGGCGTTGCCGGCGGTCAGCGCCTCATCGAGCGCGGCCGCCAGCTCGGCAGCATCTGCCGCGACCAGCGCCGCGTCCTCGGCCGCGCCGTCATCGTCGGCGGCCGCGCCGACTTCGGCGTCGTCGGCCGCGTCGACGTCGACTTCATCGTCCGCGGCCGCGTCGGCGGCCTCGGCAGCCGGCGGGAAGGAGTTCGTCGGCGCCTGGCCCTACGAGCTGCCGCCTTCCGGTCACTTCAACACCTTCATCCCCCACGGCATCACCCTGGGCATCTACCAGGATCTGATCGAGATGCCGCTGGCCAAGTACTACTGGGCCAAGAACCAGTGGATGTCGCTGCTGGCGACGGACTGGAAGTTCCTGCCGCCGGACAAATGGACGGCCACGCTGCGCCAGGGCGTGAAGTGGAGCGACGGCAACGCCTTCACCTCCAAGGATGTCTGGGCGACGGTCTATTGCAACTGGATCCTGCGCAGCACCTTGTGGGACTACATCGACAGCATCGACACGCCGGACGACCACACGGTGACCGTCCATATGAAGACGCCCTCGACGGTGGTCGAGCGCTACATGCTGGAAGGCGGCGGGACCAACAATATCCGCCCGGCGGTGAACTACGGCCAGTTTGCGCAGCGGTCGGCAGACATCATCAAGGCCGGGAAGGACCAAACCTCAGATGAGGCGAAGGCGCTATCCGCCGATTTCCAGAAGTACCGGCCCTCGGCGCTGATCTCCGTGGGACCGTTCAACATCGACCCGGCGAGCATCACCAACGCCCAGCTCACCCTGGTCAAGGTGCCGACGGCCTGGGACGCCGACAAGGTGCTGTTCGACAAGATCGTCCTCTATAACGGCGAGACTCCGACCGTAACGCCGTTGGTGTTGTCCAAGCAAGTGGATTACGCGACGCACGGCTTCGCCCCCGCGACGCTCAAGGCGCTGGGTGATGAAGGCGTGCGCTTGCAGCAGGTGCCGACCTACGGCGGCGCCTCGATCCTCTTCAACTTCGCCGATCCGAAGGTGCAGAAAGTCTTCGGCGACAAGCGGGTCCGCCAGGCCATGACGATGGCCATCAACGGCGACCAGGCCGGGCTCGCGGCGGGCGGCGTGGAAGGTACCGGCGTCAAGACCTGGTCCGGGTTCAGCGAGCTGCTGGTGCCGCTCTGGCTGACGAAGGATCAGATTGGGACGCTGGCCAAGTACCCCTACAATCCGACCAAGGCAGCGCAGATCCTGGATGGCCTGGGTTGGAAGAAGGGGTCGGACGGCGTCTACTCGACGCCGGACGGCACGCGCGCCGAGTTCGACCTGTTGAGCATCACCGAGTACGAGGACACGATGGCGGTGGCCGTTGTCTCGGCGCAGCAGCTCAGCCAGCTCGGCATCAAGACTACGGTGCGTTCGGTGACCTTTACGCAGCAGCCGATCGACGTCGATAAGGGCCGCTTTACCCTGGCTATGGGTGGCTGGGGCTCCGCCAGTCCCCAGCCCCACTTCTCGTTCGTCACGGACTTCTTCGTCCACAATACCCTGGCGGCCAATAGTGGCGGCAAGGGTATAGACTTCCCACTGCAGCAGAAGACCGACTCGGTCGGCGACATCGACCTCAAGAAGGCGGTTGACGACAGCGCGCTGGGCCTCGACGTCAACACGCAGAAGGAGCTGATCTACAAGATCACTCGTGCCTACAACGAGCTGCTGCCGGCCATTCCGGTCTACGAGCGCTGGGCGAAGAACCCGATGCTGGAAGGCGTGCGTGTGACCGGCTACCCGCCAGCCAACGACCCGATCTACACCAACAGCCCCTACGCCGACTCGTTCATCATCATGCTGATGCTGGACGGCACGATAAAGCCGTCGAAGTAGGTTTCCTGTCCCCTATTTGGATCAAATAGGGGACAGCGGACGGGGCGGCCGACCGCAGTCGGCCGCCCCCGGCGCCTCCGCCCCGTCGCCTCTCATCCCGTCGGTGCTCCCTCGCTTGTTCGCGATCTCCTGCCGCCGTACCATCGTTCCACAGGGCTGGCACAGTTCTTGCTAAGGATTCAGGCGCTTGCGGCCTGCTCGCACACCACTGCCGAGCGGGGACGCCGCCAGGCGCCGGCAACCGAAAGGCAGGCAGGTGGACCTCGACTTACAAATCCGACCAGAGGTTACGGTCAGGATCTCCCCTAAGCTCATCGCCTCCACCAAGATCCTGGCGCTTTCGTCGCAAGAATTGGCCCAGACAATCCAACACGAAGCACTGGAGAATCCGGCGCTCGAGGCTGAGGAGAATGGACAGTGTTCTGCCTGCGGCGGACCGCTGGAGGATGGGCGCTGCCCCAATTGTAGCGCTCGTCCGGAGGAAGCTGAGCCGAAGGCTGGTGACCTGAACGATTGGGATAGCGATCAATACAACGAGTACATTTCCAATCGCAGCAACGTCGCGGACGAGGAGGAATATGATCCGCTGGCGCGGCTGACGTTTGAGGAATCGCTCGCGGACGCCCTGCTCGCCGGGCTGGCGGCTCAGCTTGACCAGGCCGATCTGCCGATCGCGGAATATCTGGTCGGCAGTTTGGACGAGCGCGGCTATCTCCGCGTTGGAGTTGGGGACACCGCGCGGGCCATCGACGTGCCGGAAGATCGTGTCCAGCACGTGCTGGAGGCGCTGCAGAGCTTCGACCCACCCGGCATCGGGGCCCGCGATCTGCGGGAGTGCCTCTTGCTCCAGCTCGACGCGCTGGCGGATCGAGGCGTTGAAGATGACTGCGCCCGCGCCATCGTCGAGCAGGACATGCTCAAAGCGCTGGCCGAGCGGCGCTGGCAGGATGTCGCGACGAAGCTCCAGCGCGGCGTCATCGAGGTAAAGGAAGGTTGGAAGTTCATCAAGGAGCGGCTTAACCCGCATCCTGCGAACGGCTTTCAATCGATTGTCGCTGGGAGCAAGGCGCGTGCGCTGAAGCCCGACGTCATCATTCGCCGGTCACAGAGCGGCTTCGAGGTCGAGGTGATCGAATCGGTCCGCTTCGATCTGCGTATCAATGGGACCTATCGATCGCTCTGCACCAACGTCGACGGTGTGGCCTCCGCGCTGAGTCCGGAGGACCGGGCGCACATCAAGGAGCACGTCGCCAAGGCGCGCTTCTTTATCGACTGTGTCCGACAACGCTGGGAGACGCTGCGTCAGATCACGACTCGCCTCGTCGACTACCAGCGGGAGTTCCTGGACAAGGGCGTTCGCTTCCTGAAGCCGCTCACTCGAAGCGAGCTAGCGGACATGGTCGGTCTGCACGAGAGCACCATCAGCCGCGCCACGGCCGAAAAGTACGTGCTGCTGCCGAACGGTCGTACCGTCTCGTTCGACGATTTCTTCGATGCGTCCCTCGGCATCAAGGACGCGATGAAGGAGATCATCGAGCAAGAGACCGACGTAGCGCCCCTCAGCGACCAGCACATCGCCGAACAGTTGGCCGACCGGCACTTCAGCATCGCCCGCCGCACCGTGGCCAAGTACCGCGATGCACTGGGCATCCTGCCGAGCCGTTACCGTTAGCCGTCAGGTGTCAGCCGTCAGGTATCAGTGGGATCGAGCTTGCCTTGCTTGCAGGCGCTCTTGCCCCTTAGGTGGCCTCGGTTGGCTGATGGCTGATACCTGACGGCTGATCGCTAATTAGCCGGTCGTACAGCCAGCGTTGGCGGGCGGCGCCGGCCTGGTAGCGCTGGTGCCGGCCGGCGTCGGGCTGGTAGGTCCTGCCAAGGGCCGCGGGCAACGTCCGGTGATCGAGCGTCGCCGTCTGGCCCAGCGCCAGGAGGGCCAGCAGGGCCGCGCCGCGGCTGGTGGCTTCGGCTTCGGCCGAGGCGGTCACGGGGGCGCCCAGCACGTCTGCCAGCATCTGCATCCAGAGGGGCGAGCTCAAGACTGCGCCGCCATTGGCGATGACTTGCGGCGACCCGGGAACGACGGTCCGCAGCAGCTCATAGATGAGCGCGAAGCGGTAGCTCACCGCCTCCAGACCGGCGCGGACGAAATCCAGGGGTTGGGTGTTCAGGCTCACGCCAACGAAGGCGGCGCGGGCGTGGCCGTTCCAGTTGGGACTGCGTTCCCCAGCCAGAAAGGGCAGGACGGTCAGCCCGTGGGCGTCCGGCTCTGTACCGGCAAGCGCGGCCTCCGTCGCCGCCGGGTCGGGGAGCCGGAGGGTGCGCTGCAGCCATTCCCAGAGGAGGCCGCCATTAGAAAGGGCGCCACCAAGCAAGAAGTAATCCTGATTGGCATGGTAGCACCAGAGCCCCCAGTGCGTTTCCGCGTCGTCCGCGGGGAAGCACACGCGCAACGCGCCGGACGTGCCGATCATGAGGGCAAGTCGGTCGCGGCTCGTGCAGCCGCTGCCTGCATTGCTGCATGCGCCGTCACCGGCGATGGGGAACCAGGGAATGCGGGCAAGGGCGGGCCAGCGCTTCGCGAACTCGGCCCTCGGCGTGCCGGCTGGCTGGGACCCATCGGTGAGGGGCGACAACTGCTCGGTCCGTAAGGGCAGCGCGGCGATCAGCTCCTCGTCCCAACGGCGCGTGTGCTGATCCAGCAAGCCGGTCCCGGAGGCCATGGACACGCTGCAGTGGAGCTGGCCGAGGAACCGGTAGTGAAGGTACTCGCCGATGGAGACCCAATGCACCGTCCTCCGAATCAGGTCCGGTTGCTCAGCCGCCAACCAGCGCAGCTTCGCCGGCCAATAACTGGCGTGCAGGACGCAGCCGGTGCGACGGTGGATAGCACGCTCATCCAGCTCCTGTTTCATCTGCTCGGCCGCCGCGGTAGCCCGCGTGTCGGCCCAGGTGAAGATGGGGCTCAGCGGGTGGCCCTCGTGGTCGAGGGCAATGAGGTTGTGCCAGAAGGTGTCGCCGGCTACGGCCCCAATTTTGGCGGAGAGCGGCCCGCATTGTTGGAGCAGCTCGTCAATCGCGGTGGCAGTAGACTCGACTATCTGATCAGCGTCCAGCTCGACACCGCCGCCGGTGGTCGACCGCACGTCGTAGGTGACGCGGGCGCCAAATCCATGCAGCGCCCGTCCGCGCCGGTCAAACAGCATGGTGCGCAGCGATGAGGTGCCCACGTCGAGCGTCAGGATCAGAGGCTCCTCTGCTCGTCCAGGTTCGATCGCTCCGGCCTCTGCTTGGCTGGTATCTGCCGCCTGTGCGCTCATTGGGATCCTTCTCTCATGAAGGGGAGCTTAGCGCACATCGGGCCGCTGGGAAAGGATGGTCGGACGGGATAATGGCGAACGAACGCCGACAGGTATCATGATGGCCGCCCTGCCCATTCGGTCAGGTGGCTCGAAGGGAACCCGCATGGCCGACCACCCTGCCGACGTCCAGCGCCAGCACAGCAATCGCCTGGCCGGCGAGACCAGCCCATACCTCCTGCAGCATGCGCACAATCCGGTTGATTGGTATCCGTGGGGGGCAGAGGCCCTGGCGCGATCGCGCCAGGAGAACCGCCCAATCTTCCTTTCCATCGGCTATTCCGCGTGCCATTGGTGCCACGTGATGGAGCGGGAATCGTTTGAGGACCCGGACACAGCCGCGCTCATGAATGAGCACTTTGTCAACGTCAAGGTGGACCGGGAGGAACGGCCCGACATCGACAGCATCTACATGGAAGCGGTACAGAGCATGACCGGCCGCGGCGGCTGGCCAATGTCCGTCTTCCTCACTCCTGAGGGTGTCCCTTTCTACGGCGGATCCTACTTCCCGCCCACGGCCAGAATGGGCATGCCCAGCTTCCAGCAGGTGCTCACCAGCGTCGCCGACGCTTGGAGCACCAGACACGACGAGCTCGTCCAGAGCGCCGACCAGATCCGCGCTCAGCTCGGGCGGCGCATGGGCGGGCAGCCCAATGACCGCCCGCTCGATGTGTACCTGCCCGACCGGGCCGCCGAGGGGATGGCGGAGGGCTACGACCAGGCGCACGGCGGCTTCGGGGCCGCGCCCAAGTTCCCCCAGCCGATGAATCTGGACTTTCTGTTGCGCACCTGGAAGCGCAAGGGCGACCAGAAGGTCCTGGCGATGGTCGAGCGCACGCTGGAGAAGATGGCGCGCGGCGGGATGTACGACCAGATCGGCGGCGGCTTCCACCGCTACTCCACCGACGCCCGCTGGCTCGTCCCTCACTTCGAGAAGATGCTCTACGACAATGCGCAGCTTGCCCGCCTCTACCTGGAGTCCTGGCAGGCGACGGGGAAACCGCTCTATCGGCGCATCGCCGAGGAAACCCTCGACTACGTACAGCGGGAGATGACCGACCCACAGGGGGGCTTCTATTCCGCGCAGGATGCGGACAGCGAGGGCGAAGAGGGAAAGTTTTACGTCTGGACGCCGGAGGAGCTGCGCGACGCAGTCGGACCCGACGATGCGCGCATCCTGGCCACCTACTTCGACGTCACCGCCGGCGGCAACTTCGAGGGGCAGAACATCCTGCACCGGTCGCGCGACCTCGACGTGGTCGCGGCGATGCTGCGCATCCCCGAAGAGGAGGTCGTGGCCGCGGTCGAGCGCGCCCGCCCCCAACTGCTTGCAGCCAGGGAGCGGCGCATCCACCCCAGCCGGGACGACAAAGTGCTGGTCTCCTGGAACGGGATGATGCTGCGCGCCTTCGCCCAAGCAGCCGCGGCGCTCGGTCGTCCGGACTACCTGCTGTCGGCCCGCCGCAACGCCGAATTTGTGCTTGAGCAGATGCTGCAGGATGGGCGGCTGCTGCACTCCTATCGCGGCGGGCGGGCGCACCTCAACGGCTATCTCGAAGATTATGCCAACTACGCCGACGGCCTCCTGGCGCTGTATGAGGCGACCTTCGAGCTGCGCTGGTTTGCGGCGGCGGAGACGCTCGTGGGCGAGATCCTCGCCCACTTCCAGGACGACGACGGCAGCGGTTTCTTCGACACGAGCGACGACCACGAGGCGCTGGTGCGCCGGCCGAAGGATCTCATGGACAACGCCATTCCGTCCGGCAACTCGGTCACCGTCGACGTGCTGCAGCGACTAGCGGCGCTTACGCAGCGGCCGGAGCTGGAGGAGAGGGCGCTGCGCTGGCTGAGCGCGATGGCGGACGTGGTCCAGCAGTACCCCAGCGCCTTCGGGCGTTTGCTCTGCGCGTTCGATTTTGCGCTCAGCACGCCCAAGGAGATTGCAATCATCGGTCCGATCGGCGACGCTGCCACCGCGGCGCTTTTGGGCGAGGTGTCACGACACTACTTGCCGAACCATGTGCTGGCCTTAGCCGCCCCAGATGATGGGGACACCGCTGAGAAAGTCCCGCTGTTGGCTGGCCGGACGCTTGTGGATGGGCGACCCGCCGCGTACGTGTGCGAGCACTTTGTCTGCCTCTCGCCCGTCACCGATCCTGCCGCGCTCGCGGAGCAGCTTACACGGGCCGCGGAGGAGACCTGGACGTCGGTGTAACCGTGACGGCGGTGGAGGCCGGTACGGTGCCCCACCCCCGGCCCCTCTCCAGCAGAGCTGGAGAGGGGAGACCGCGACGGCCGGCGTACGAATCGCTCGCCTCCACCACGGTCACGGCTGGTTAGGCGGCGAGGGCGGAGGAGCCGACGCCGCGGCGGCTCCGGTGACCGGCATGTCGACGGTGACGATCTTCGGGCCGATGCCGCGGACGGCTGAGGCGGGCACCGTGACGGAGGCGCCGCCCAGGCCGAGCAGACCGCCGCGATGGGCCGCCAGCTCGGTCACCCGCCCGTCCTGGGGGTTGACCTCGAGATCCCTCACGTCACCCAGGTGGGTGCCCTCGGCGTTGATCACGCGTAGGTTGGTGAGATCGCGCAGGCTGCGCATGGCATCGACGGAGCCGTGCCCTTCGATGCCTTGAGTGACCGCGGCGCTCTCGACCGTTATGACGTCGGCGCCAAAGCTACGCACGCTGCCAAAGGGGAGGAGCGACTTGCCGCCGGCCCCGGACAGCACGAGTGTCGATAGCTTCAGCGTTGTCGTATCGAACAGCGCGTCCTGAACGTTGCCGATCTTCGTGCCGTCGGCCATGCTCACCACGGGCATGTCCTTTAGTTGGCTCGCCTTCATCGTGTTCTTCTCCCCCACTGACAGTTTTTGGCCGTACCGACCGGTACAGGTGATCATTTTCGCCCTAATCATACGTGCTTCGGGCGAGAGCGTGGTGTGTCGCGGCTGCACTCACCTTGACGTTCGGCCGACACGCCGCTACGCTGTCCAGACAGCAGACGTCAGACGTGCTAAGGCCGGTGGGCGCTGGAGCGTGAGGGGATTATGGCGCTCGACTACGCTGCCAAGGCCCAACTGGTCAGCCGCATCCCGCGGACGCACGCGCGGCAGGCTGTCGTCGAGCAGCTTCTTTCCCTGTTGCGCAGCGGCGCCTACGGCCCCGGCGATCGCCTGCCGCCGGAACCGGAGCTGATGCGCCTGACCGGCGTTGGCCGCTCCACCATCCGCGAGGCCATACGCGGTCTGGCCAGCATGCAACTGGTGGAGGTGCAACCGGGGCGGGGCACCTTTGTGAGTAGCGGCTCCAGCCAATCGCTCGACGATCCCAAGATGTTGCTCCTGTTGTCTGATCGCCAGGCGGTGGTGGACCTGATTGAAGCGCGGACGCTGATCGAGCCGCACATCGCCCGCTTGGCGGCCGAGCGCGCCACGACGGAAGACGTGGCCGCCATTGGCGCGGCGCTCGCGGCACAGGTAAGCGCGTCAGACCACGCGGCATGGCGGGAGGCGCACCTGGCCTTCCACGAGGCCCTGGCGAGGGCCACGCACAATCTGGTGCTGACGCGGATGTGGTCCAGCGTTGCGACTTTTTTGCGCAACAGTCCGCTCATCTCGCCGGCCCAGCCATCAACCTGGGACTCGGTCGGCCGGGCATTGCACGAACGAATCTACGAGACTATCGCGGCCCAGGATGTTGCCGCCGCCGTGGCAGCCATGGATGAGCACATCGCCGACATGATGGGCTTCCTCGGCCGGTCACCCGGCGGCAAGACAGATAGCCCAGAGGGTTGAAGATCGCTTGACGTCTCGCCGCGCATTGAGTACGCTGCAAAACAGCAGACGTCAGATGCCTGACAGTTGGCCTTCGACCGGGCAGGGAGGGAACGGACTTGAGGCAATATCGCGCGGCCATCATCGGCTGCGGCCGGATGGGCGGGTCGATCGACGACGAAGTGCGCAATCACCCGACGGTGATCTTCCCCTACAGCCACGCCGGCACCTACGAAGCATGCGCGAGGACGGCGCTGACAGCAGCTTCCGACGTGATAGCGGAGAAGCTGCACGCCTTCTGCGACCGCTGGCACGTTCCGCGGGCCTACACCGATTTTCGCGAGATGATCGACAAAGAACAGCCGGACTTGCTGAGCGTGACCACCCGCCCCGGTAGCCACCGCGACATCGTGGTCTATGCGGCCGAGCACGGCGTCAAGGCGATCTGGTGCGAGAAGCCGCTGTGCTGCTCGATGGCGGAGGTTGACGAGATGGTCGACGCCTGCGAGCGGCAGGGCGTCAAGTTCAACCTGGGAGTGAACCGCCGCTACAGCACGCTCTACAACGAAGCCCGCCGGCTCATCGTGGATGGCGCGGTCGGCGACCTGAAAGCCGTGATCTGTCACGCCGCCGGCTCGGCGCTCTGGAGCCACACCCACGCCTCCGACCTCCTGTTGTTGCTGGCCGGCGATCCGGCCGTGGAGGTCGTCCAGGGAACCGTCAGCGCGGATTTGGCGGACTATGCCGACAACCGGGTCGAGGTCGATCCTTCCATCTATTCGGCCTACGTCCGCTTTGCCGGCGGCGTCCATGGCTACTTTCTCTCGACCATCGGCTACGACTGGGAGGTCACCGGGTCGACTGGGAAGCTGCGCTTGAACAACGATGGAAACTCCGTCGAGCTGCGACAGCAGTCCGGCCCCTGGAAGGACCTGCAGCCGGTACCTCCGCCCACGTTCACCAGGACGAGCAGCGCACTGCGCTGCCTCGAGGACCTCGTGGAGGCGCTGGACACGGGGCGCGGGACGGCCGGTAACGTGCAGCTGGCCCGCCGGAGCCAGGAGATGATCATGGGCATCATTGCCTCGCACGGGCAGGGCGGCGTCCGTGTATCCTTGCCGCTCGCCAACCGCTCTCTGTACGTCGGCAAGCGAGACTGGTAGTGGCGACGTCCGTCGAGCGGGCAGTCAGGGCGAAGGAGACGATGGGACCGCGCTACCGCGTCGCCATCGCCGGCTGCCATCGGATGCTGAGCAGGGAGGCGGCGGGACACAACTGGGCGGCCGCGTTCGCCGCCGTACCGCGCGCCGACTTTGTAGCGGTATTCGACAAGGGCGAAAGCACCCGCCGGGCGTTTCTGGACTGCTGGGGGCCGCTCCCCGCCTTCGACGACTTCGGGGCAATGCTCGACGCCGTCCGACCTGACGTGGTATGCGTCGCGACGCGCCAGACACTGCACGCCGACCAGATCGAGCTGGCCGTCGCCAAGGGCGTGCGAGGCATCCTCTGCGAGAAGCCGTTGGCAACCAGCATGGGCGAGGTCGACCGCATCGTTGCAGCCTGCGGCCAACAAGGTGTGCGTCTCGCCTTCGGGTTGGACCGGCGCTGGTTTCCCTACTACCGCTCTCTAGCGCAGGAGTTGCGCGACGGGATCATCGGCGATGTTCGCACGGTCGTCGGTTTCGGTTTGCAAAACCTCATCTTCCACGGCTGCCACTGGTTCGACCGCGTGCTCGACCTGGCCGGCGACCCGGAGGTGGCCTGGGTGTCAGGCAGCGTGGAGTCACTGGAAGGAGTGCCGTCCAACTCCAACCGTCACCTGGACCCTTCAGGGAGTTGCCATGTCCAGTTTGCCAACGGCGTCGAAGGCTACGTCACCCGCGCCGGGTCAGGGTTGGGGTTCGAGGTGATCGGCAGCCAGGGGCGGCTGGTGATCGTGGACGATGGCGCGGAGACGCACATCTGGACCACCGGCGCTGACGGCAAGGCGCTGCTCTCGCGCACATTGCCGCCTGCGTCGCCCACAGTGGCGGGGCCGCTAGCGGCAGCCGACCTGTTCGCCGCGCTGGACGGTGGGGGACAGTCGCTGGCCGATGTCCACTGTGCCCGACGGGCGACAGAGATAGGTTTCGCGGTTCACCAATCCCACCGTGAAGGCGGCAGGCGCGTGACGCCCGCGCAGATCGATCGTACCTGGCGGCTCGTCTCTTTTCCTTGGGGAAACGAGTGAGCAGATTGCAGTGGAAGGAGGACTGATCTGGCAACGTTGGTACACGTAGGAGTGCGGGCTACTAACCTGGAGCGCTCGTTGCGCTTCTGGCGGGAGGCCCTCGGGCTACGAGTGGCCGCCACGATGGATGGCTGCGTCGACCTCACCGACGGCTATCACAACTTCCGAGTGTTCCAGCACGCCGGCGCGGCTCGGCCGCGACATGTCTCCGGCTTGCTCGATTACCTGCACGTGGGTGTGCTCGTCGATGATCTTGCTCTGGCCGCCCGCCACTGCGAGGAGCTCGGGTTCCAAATTATCTGGGATGGCGTCGATGGCGGGCGTCCCTATGATCCGGCGAACCCGCCTTCGGAATCCTTCAAGGTTGCCGATCCGGACGGCATCGTCGTGGATGTCACCGCGAGCCGGTCGCAGTGGCCCAGTGTTGGCTTGTGAAAAGGAGTACGTGATCCCTATGCGACAGACCTACCCTGCCTTTGGAACGACACGCCGGCAATTCCTGGCTGCATTGGGTGTCGTCAGCGCCGCCGCCTCGCTGCTGGCCGCTTGCGGCGGATCCAATCAAGCGTCCACGGCGTCCAGCGCCGCGCCTACGACGTCGGCGGCATCGTCGGCGCCGGCCAGTTCCGCGAGCGCGACATCGGCGGCGTCCTCAGCAGGGGCGAGTGTAGCGTCCACGTCCGTGGCGTCTTCGGCGGCGCCTGTCAGCGCGGCAACGTCCTCCAGCCTGGCATCATCGTCCGCCACGTCGGCGGCAGCGCCGGCCTCATCAGCGGCGGCCAAGCCGGCGGGCGCGATCACCGTCACCTACATGTCCAACCTGCCGGACTCCCATCCGGAAGGCAAGGCGCGGCTCGGCCTGCTGGACGAGTACAACAAGTCCAACCAGGACGGGATCACCGTCAATACGGACCAGGGCCATGGGGCGACGAATTTAGAGAAAGACGAGGCGCTGACCGCGGCGGGGACGCCGCCCGACATTGCCTATCTCGCCTACTATGAGACGCCCGCCATCTTCGTCGCCGGCGCGACGATCGACCTGGACGCCGAGCTGCGCACCGAGAAGGGTTGGTCGGACCAGAAAGCCGACATGTTCCCCGACATGCTCTCCAGCAGCTCCTGGACCGGCAAGCTGGTCGGCATGCCCGGCTACACCAACAACTCGGCCGTCATCTACAGCCCGCAGTTGTTGTCGCAGATTGGCATGCAAGCGCCGAAGGCGGACTGGAACTGGCAGGACTTCACCGATATCGTCCAGAAGGGCAACAAGCCACCGGATCGCTGGGGCTATGACTGGAACTGGGTCTACTGGAGCAACTGGCTCGGCAGCGCCGGTGAGCTGCCCATCAGCAAGGATGGGCAAAAGATCACCATGACGACGCCGGAAGCCCAAGACACCATCAACTACCTGCTCAACCTGTTCCACGTCCAGGTCACGCCCGCCAAGATGGAAGGCGAGCTCTTCAACAAGACCAAGGGCACCGGCGTCGTCTTCGAGAGCCAGGGCCCCTATCGCATCCCCACGTTGCGCAAGAGCGGCATCACCGATTTCGCCGTGGTCCCGACGCCAGTGAAGAAGACCATCTTCGCCGGCAACGGCGGGCACAACATGGTCGTCTTCAAAGACGTGTCGGCCGACCGGCGGCACGCCGCGGCGAAGGTGGCCATGTGGATGAACGCGCCGCACGCCCAGGCCCAGATGTGCATCAACGCCACCTCGCTGCCGGTCAGCAACACGGCCTTCAAGTCGAAGGAGCTGCAGGATTACCTCGGCACCGATCCGCAGTTCAAGGGCTTCGTGGATATGGCGCCCTACGGCTGGCGCTGGCCGGCGCTGCCGTCCTATCCCAAGATCAGCACGGCGATTCAGAATCCCATCAACGACATCTTCAACGGCAAGATCAGCGTCCAGGACGGGCTGACCAACGCCCAACAAGCCGCCCAGGTCCTCCTGGACCAGGACCTCAAGCTGCAGAAGTAGCGTTCCGGCGGAAATAGCGCATAATCAGTCGGTCAGGAACGAGCGGCGCCAGGTACGACGCCGCTACCAGTCAGAGGGAGATGTCTTGTACAGCGACGTGCTCCTGGATCATCCGGCGGTCGGCCGGCCGGTGTGTGAGCTGGCGACGCCGGCTCCCGTCGTGGACGTGGACGTGCTGCGCGCCAACATCGACCGGATGGCCGGCTTTTTCCGCGGCCGCCCTGCCAGGCTGCGGCCGCACGTCAAGACCCATCGCGCGCCGGCCATCGCCCGACTGCAGGTCGAGGCCGGCGCCGGCGGGGTCACCTGTGCCAAGGTGGGCATGGCCGAGGCTATGGTTGCCGGAGGTATCGACGACGTCTTTGTTGCCAACCAGGTGGTCGCCCGGCAGGCCATTGACCGACTGTGCCGGATGGCACAGCGGGCTACCGTCACCGTGGCGGTGGACGACGCCGACAACGTGGCCGCGCTGTCAGCGGCCGCCCGAGAGCACGGCGTAACATTGCGCGTGGTGGTCGAAGTCGACGCCGGGATGGGCCGCTGCGGAGTCCAGCCGGGCGAGCCGGTTCTGGGGCTGGCAACGACGGTTGTTCGCGCTGATGCGCTCCGCTTCGTCGGGTTGCACACCTATGAGGGGCACGTAGTCCAGCACGCCGATTTCGCCCACCGCAAGGCCGAGACGGAGAAGATGCTGGAGCGGACGCTGGAGTCGCGCGACCTGCTCCAGCGCCACGGCGTGGCGGTCTCCGTGGTCACCTGTGGGGGCACCGGCACCTACGACATCTCCGGCGTCTACCCCGGGGTGACCGAGCACCAGGCCGGATCCTACGCGTACATGGATCCCGGCTACCAGGAGAAGGTACCGGCCTTCGACCTGGCCTTCAGCATCATGTGTACCGTAGTGAGCCGCCCATCAGCCCAAAAAGTCATTACCGACGGAGGGCTGCAGTCGCTGGCCAATGACTACGGCAAGACGCTGGTTGAAGGCCATCCGGAGCTGGCGCACCGCTATCTGTCCGAAGAGCACGGCTCCTACCTGGTCCGTGACGGCTGCACGACTGAGCTCACCATCGGCGACGTGATCGCCGTGCATCCGGGGCATTGCTGCTCCGCCGCCAACCTGCACGACCACGTGTTCGCCGCGCGCAACGGCGTGGTGGAGGCCGTCTGGCTGGTGACGGCGCGCGGGCGGTCGGAATAAACGGAGATAAAGAATGAAACTGGTCACCTACCAAGCGGGTAGCGGTACTCGCCACGGAGTGCTCCGTGGGGCGGAGGGCCGCGAGGTCGTGGTCGACCTCGGCGCCGGGGATCTCCTGGCCTTCCTGGAGGCGGGTCCAGCGGCGCTGGCCCGCGCCGCGAGCAGCCAGGGCGTGGAACGTCCGCTGGGGGACGTGCAGCTCCTGGCGCCGTTGGCGCGGCCGCCAAAACTGTTGGCGCTCGCCGCCAACTACCAGGACCACATCGCCGAGGCCGGATTGCCGCGCGTCAATAAGGAGCGCATCGCGCCCAAGCTCTTCCTGAAGCCGTCCAGCGCGATCGTCGCTCCCGGCCAGCCGCTCACCCTGCCCAGCGTCTCCAATACGGTGGACTGGGAGTTAGAGCTGGCGGTGGTGATTGGCACGCGCTGCCGCGATGTCCCGTTGCCGCAGGCGCTCAGCGCCGTGGCCGGCTACACCATCATCAATGACGTCTCGGCGCGGACCGTCGACTACGGCCGCGAGCGCGACGACTACTCCTGGAAAGAGTTCTTCGACTGGCTGATGGGCAAATGGCTGGACGGCTTTGCGCCATTGGGGCCGTACCTGCTGACGGCGGACGAAGTGCCGGATCCCCAGGCGCTGGACATGCGCCTGTCGGTGAACGGTGACGTAAAGCAGCACGCCAGCAGTCGCGACATGATCTTTGGCGTGGCGGAGATCATCGCCTTCGCCTCCCGCCTGATGACGCTGGAGCCCGGCGACGTCATCGCCACCGGCACACCTTCTGGTGTCGGTGAAAGCAGCGGCACGTACCTCAAAGCAGGCGACGTGATGGAGGCAACCATCGTCGGTTTGGGGACGTTGCGGACGCCCGTGCAAGCCTGAGTTCCAGGGGACTAGCCGCTTAGCCGTCGCAGCACGCGCTCCAGCGCGGCGGCGTTGTGCTGATGGTAGTCATAGCCGTGCATGCTGATAGTGATCATGACCAGCCGCGGCATCAGGTCTTCGGCCGCCGGGCAATAGCCGCGCCGGTAGGGACAGTGGCCGGCGTCGCGCCAAACGTCATAGCCGAAGGCGTTGCCGGCCGAGAACGGCGCGTGCAGGTAGACCGGCGCCTTCAGGTAGCCGAAGCCGGCGCGGACGCCTTCCTCCTGGCACAACTTCTCGAACTCCGCCTGGCCGATACCGGCTGATCGCTCGCCCTCGTAGGCGGCGGCCCAGATGTGGTAGGAGTGGACGCTGCTGCTACAGGCGGCCTGTGGCGCGATCAGCGCATTCCCGGCTACCGCCTCGGAATAGAGCGCCGCCGATCGACGGTCCTCGGCCACATAGCCATCGGCGCGACCGAGTTGCACGCCGGCGACGGCCGCGGTGAGCTCGTTCATGCGGAAGTTCCAGGAGAGCCGCGGCGCCAGGGCGCCGAAGCGGAGCATCCCCTGGATCTGGTCGGCGACGTAGAAGTCGTTGGTCAGCAGCATGCCGCCGTCGCCGGTGGTCACGTGCTTGCTCTGCTGGAAGCTGAGGACGCCGGCGGTACCGATCGTGCCGACTGGCTGTCCGCCGCGCTCGGCAAAGAGGGCGTGGGCACAATCCTCGATCACGACGAGCTGGTGCTGCCGGGCTATGGCCATGATCTCATCCATCGGCGCCGGCAAGCCCCAGAGGTGGGTAACCACGATCGCTTTGGTCCGCGCGCTGAGGCGCTGGCGGACCGAAGCCGGGTCCATATTGTGGGTCGCCCGCTCGACGTCGGCGAAGACCGGCCGGGCGTGGCAGTACATCGCGGCGTAGGCGCCGAACGGCACGATGGAATCGCAGATGACCTCATCGCCCTCACCCACTCCGGCGGCCATCAGCCCGTATTGCAAGCCGGCCATCGCCGAATGCAAGGCGATGGCGTACTTGCAGCCGAAGCGCTCCGCCGCTCGCGCTTCCAGCTCCGCCGTCAAGGCGCCGCCGATCGAGTTGAGCTGCCCGCTTTCTAGTACACGCTGGAGGGCGTCCATGTCGGCTGAGTCATAGATTTTCTTGGCCACGTTGTTCTCCAATTGGGCGTGTAAGTGTTGCCTCCGCCAATTTGGCGGAGGTTCCCGGTGCGGCGCGGCTCCCCCATTGTCATCCTGAGCGCAGCGAAGGACCCCTGGCACGACAAGCCAGCCGCACCACGGGCCCGCGCAGCGCGAACGGGCAGGCCAGGGGTCCTTCGCTGCGCTCAGGATGACAATGGGGGAGCCGCGCCGCCTGCGTGGATGCGCCAGTTGGGCATCCTCTGATTAGTACCCTCACCCCTTCACGCCGGTGAAGACGATGCCTTGGATGAAGTAGCGCTGGGCCAGGAAAAAGACCAGCAGGCAAGGGGCCATGATCAGCACCGAGCCGGCCATGAGCAGGTTCCAGTCGGTGACGTACTGGCCCTTGAACCAGGTGATGCCCAGCGCCAGGGTGTAGTTCTTATCGGATGTCAGGTAGATCAGCGGCGTGAGGAAGTCGTTCCAGTGGCCCAGGAAGGAGAAGATGGCCACCACGCCGATGGCCGGCAGGGAAAGGGGCAGGATAATGCGCCAGTAGATGCCGAAGAAGGAGCAGCCGTCGATCTTGGCGGCGTCGTCCAGCTCGCGCGGCTGCCGCAAGTAGAACTGGCGCAGCAGGAAGATGTAGAAGGCGCCGCCGCCGAAGAAGTTGGGGACGATCAGCGGCAAGAAGGTGTCCACCCAGCCCAGCGCGTGGAACATGACGTAGCTGGGCACCATGTACACGGCGTACGGCAGCATCAAGGTCGCCAGGAGGATCGTGAACAGGACGTTGCGGCCGGGGAAGCGCAAACGAGCGAAACCGAAGGCCACCAGCGAGGCGCTGGCGACCTGGCCGACCAGGCTGGTTCCGGTGATGATCACCGTGTTCAAGTAGAAGCGAGCGAAGGGCGCCTTGGTGAACACGTCCGTGTAGTTGTGCCAGGCGACGGGCTGCGGGATCCACTCCGGCGGGAAGGCGAAGACGCCGACCGACTCCTTCAGCGAGGTCGAGATCATCCAGGCCAGCGGCACCATGAGCAGGGCCGAGCCGGCGAGCAGCACCAGGTAGACCAGCGATCGCGTCAGCCATCCCCAGGTGCTCCGGCGCTGCCAGATCGAAGGAGCGTGAGTGACGATCGGCGCGGCGCTCATTTGGTGTCGAGCTGCCCTTCATAGTACACCCAGGCCCGCGAGGTCCGCAGCACCAGCAGGCTGAGCAGCAAGATGATCACGAAGAGGATCCAGGCCAGTGCGGAGGCGTAACCCATGCGGAAGTTCTGGAAGGCGTTCTGGTAGAGATAGAGCAAGTAGAACAGCGTGGCGTTCACCGGCCCGCCCGCCGTGAGGATATAGGCGCCGGTGAAGGACTGGAAGGAGCCGATGATGCCCAGCAGCAGGTTGAAGAAGATAACCGGCGTGACCATCGGGATGGTCACGTGCCGGAAGCGGCGCAGCGCGCCGGCGCCGTCGATGGAGGCGGCCTCGTAGAGGTCGGTCGGGATGCCCTGGAAGCCGGCCAGGTAGATCAGCATGGGACCGCCGATGCCCCAGAGGTTCATGAGCATCAGCGCCGGCAGCGCCCACTTGGTCGAGGCCAGCCAGAGCGGCCCCTGGATGTGGACCAGCGCCAGCGCTTCATTGATCAGCCCGAACTGGGGATTGAACAGCCAGCCGAACAGCACCGACGAGATGGCCGCCGGGATGAGCACGGGCAGGTAATACACCGAGCGAAAGAAGCTCAAGGCCTTGACGCTCTGGTTGAGCAGCAGGGCGACGACGAAGGAGAAGAGGAGCCCGAGCGGCACCACCACGACGCTGTAGATGGCGCTGACCTTGAGGGACTGCCAGACCAGGGGATCCTGGAAGGCATTCACATAGTTTTGCAGCCCGATCCAGGTCGGCAGCTTCACCAGCTCGTAGTGGGTGAAGCTGAAATAGAGCGACGCCAGCATCGGGCCGGCCAGGAAGATCAGGAAGCCGAGCAGCCAGGGCAGGATGAAGAGGTAGCCGGCGATGGCTTCCGCGCGCGCGATTCGACCGGTCCGTCGGCGAACTACGGGGCCAACGGCCGCCCCAACCGTAATGAGCCGGGCCATGCCGCGCCTCAGCTCTTGGCGCGCTTCGCGAACACCTGGGTGTTCACGGCATCGGCCGACTCCTTCATGGCGGCCGGCGCGGTCTTTTCTCCGGTGTACATCGGCGTGAGATACTTGCCGGAGGTGTTCCACCAATCGTCCGTGTCCGGCGTGATGAAGTAGTCACGCCCCGCGGTGTTCCAGTGGTTCAGGATGAGCTTCAGGTTGTCCTTCTGGTTGGGGTACAGCTTCAAGTAAGCATCCGAGGTGGCCACGCTATTGAGGGCCGGCGTTCCGCTGGGCGCCCAGACCGTTTGTCCCTCGCTGCTTTGCAGGTAGTTGACCAGCTTCCAGGACTGGTCGCGCACCTTGCTCGTGCCGACGATAGACCAGGCATTGGAACCGATCGCCACCGTGTCGGCTGCCGGACCCTTGGGGATCGGCAGGATGTCCATGTTGTCGTCGCCGATGCCCTTCTGCACGTTGGCGACGGCAAAGAAGCTGTACACCTCCATCGCCACGTGGCCGGTCGTCATAGGGTCGGGCTGACCTTGTAGCGATGCGGGCGTTGGCGCGAGCTTGGTCTTGAGCATGGTATCGACCACCCACTGGGCGGCGGCGATGGCCTTGGGGTCGTCGCCGTAGAGCGCCTTGTCGCGCGCCTGGTTGAGGACCATCCCGCCGTTGTTCAAGACGAACGTCCCCAGGTTGACGTACATTTGCAGGTAGCCATAGTGCAAGCCGAATTGCTTGGCGGGGCCTTCGCCTTTGGTCAGCTTGGTCGCCGCGTCGAGCATGGCGGTCCAGTCCCAGGAGGCTGTGGGCACGGCAACTCCCGCGTCCTTGAACAGCTTCTTGTTGATAAAGACCATCTCGCCCAACGCCTGGAAGGGTAAGCCGTAGATCTTGCCCTGGTAGAGCCAGGACTTGTAGTCGTTGTAGTCCTCACGCTTGACGCTGTCTTGACCCATGTAGGAGTCGAGGGCGACGAAGATATTGCGCGCAGCGCCCGGCTGGACCCAGTCGACCTGATTGACCACCACGTCCGGCGCGCCACCGCCGGCAACGCGCGTCTGCAAGTTGTCCCAATAGTGGTCGCCCGGTTCGATCTTCAGGGTGATCTTCAGCCCGGTCTTGGTCGCGGCTGTGTTGGCCAGGTTCTGCAGGATGGCGTTGCGAGCGTCACCAAGGGTATAGCAACTCCAGACGACCTCCTGCCCGCCAGTCTGCGGCGCCGCCTGTGCCGCGGCCGTTGAGGTCGGGGCCGTGCTCGTTGCCGGAGCCGCGGAGCTGCCGCTGCTGGAGGCCACGACCGAGGACGTCGCGGCAGCGCTGGTGCTGCTGGCTACCGATGCCGACGTCACCGCTGACGACGCTGCACTCGACGAAGCGGGCGCGGCGCTGGTCGCCGCCGCCTGTGACGACGCTGCCGTGGACGATGTCGTTGCCGCCTGGCCACCACAGGCGGCCAGCAGGGCGGTCGCCGCCGTGCCTGCGCAGAGCGCGATCATCCGGCGTCGAGACAAGGATGGGGGGGCTGCTGACCTCATGGATTGGATCCCTTCTACGCTTGGCACGTCACACCACGCCGCAGACCCGGGACGACCTAGTTCGCCCGGCGAACTAATCGGCCGTTTATAGCACCGGTTTCGGAGCTCGTCAACACCGTGACGGGTCGCCGATGGCGCTCATCCGTACCGGCGCCATCGCCCGCTCGGCATCCGATATGGAACACCATTCCATGTGCAGGATAGCGCAACGATGGCGGCTCGTCAAGATCGTTTGCTTCGCCCTACCGGCCATCGTCGCGTTGACAATCCTCCTCCTCGGCGCTACGATCGGTCCGCAAGACAGAATGTGATTCTACATCGTGAAATCGGACAACGCTGCCCCTGCGTACAGGATCGAGTCGGTAGCGCGCGCCTTGACGCTGCTGGAGCTGTTCTCGCCAGTAGAACCTGACCTTGACCTGACGGCGGTCAGCCGCCGGGCGGGGCTGCCGAAGAGCAGCGCCTTCCGGTATCTCAGCGCGCTCGAGCGGCTCGGCTATATCGAGCGCGATGCCGGAACCGGCACGTACCACCTGGGCATGAAGCTGTTCCAACTGGGCCAGGTCGCCGTTGCCCGGCTCGACGTCCGGGCGATAGCACGGCCGATCATGCACGAGCTTGCCCGCCGCTACTAGGAGACCGTCAACCTCGGGATGCTGAGCGGGCGGCACGTCATGCTGATCGAGGTCGTGGATGGCACCCGGTCGATCAGGATGGGCTCGCGATTGGGGGAGCGAGATCCGTTGCATTCCGCCGCGGTCGGCAAGGCGATTCTGGCCTATCAGGGACCTGCCGCGATCGAGGCGATGGCCAAGGCTAGTGCCTTGCCGCGCTTCACCGTCCACACGCTGACCGAACCCGAAGCGCTCGGCCAGGAGCTGGGAAGCGTACGGCAGCGGGGATACAGCTTCGATCGCGAGGAGGGCGAGATCGGCCTCTGCTGCGTCGGGGTACCGATCTTCGACCATCGCGGACAGGTCCGTTACGCGCTGAGCCTGTCCGCCCCGGCCGGTCGACTGCCACTCGACCTGGCCCACGAGATCGGCTCGGAGCTGGTGGAATACGGCGGCCGCATCTCGGCGGCACTCTACGCGCCGCCGTCCGCGTTGCCGGCCCGCCACCGATCGAGAGGGGCGTTGACGGCGCGCGGCGCCGCGGGAAGCGAGTAGGGACACGTCACTGTCCTAACTGGTGTGTCCGGTGGGGCGGGCGCTGCTGGGACCGCTCCTCACCCTCCCCGCCGCGGGGAAGGGCTGGTGATGGAATCATGGCGGCCAAACGGGTAGCGGGGCTGGTCGGGCTGCAGTGGTGAGCCGAGGCCCGCCGTGAGCGGATGC
>Ga0207416_1001583_pt1 | contig 29182 bp, 28 predicted proteins | sample PaiPotPPM11metaG_FD_184107 | JGI IMG/M metagenome (GOLD analysis project Ga0207416, IMG submission 184107) | Iron sulfur acid spring bacterial and archeal communities from Banff, Canada, to study Microbial Dark Matter (Phase II) - Paint Pots PPM... ... | reverse complement strand
CACCGCTATCCTCGACGCCTGTCAGGACGCCTGGCGCAAACTCCTCGCCGAAGTCGGACGCATCACTTCAATCGCCACGCGTGATTGGGCCACCATCGGTCAATCATTCTGAAGCCTGGTATAAGGTGGTTTATTCCGCCACGATTTTGACTTCGCTACCCGGCTTGAGCCGGTCGCCAGGCGCGAGCCCGTTGAGCACGCGGAAGCGCTCGACCCGACGATCGGGGACAACCATGCGGCGTGCGAGCTTCTCGACCGTGTCGCCGGGGACGACCTTAACGACTCTGAGGTGCAGCGGCTTGGCCTGCTTGATCTCGGCGAGGCTCATCCGGCGGAAACTGCCGACGGACTCGCGAAAAATACGGTCGGTCTCGGGCGTAAAATTCTTGCTGGCGAAGACGAAGCGATAAACGTCGCTGCCGAAGCGAAGGGCGTAGAGGCGGAAATCCCAATCGTCGCCCTTGGCGATGGCAGTGGCGCCGGGAAAGCCGTTGATCGTGACCTCGTGGACGCTGGCGGGATCGATGTTTTCGATCCAGCCGGAGGTCAGATAGGCGGCAAGCGTCTGCTCCGCCGGCACCTGTACGACATCGAGCCGTAGCGCGGCGGCGCCGCCGCGCTTGACGCCGAGCACGGCCTGCGCGGTGTTGTCGAGTACGAAGCCCTGCGGCGCAGTGAAGGTAAAACCCAGCCGCGGATGCAGAAAGCGCCGGCCGCGCACGAAGCCCTCGCTCGGGTCCTCGCCGAAGACGATGCCATCGATATTGGCGAGGTAGGCATCTCGCGCCTGGGCGCGCTCCTGCGGGCTGTCGTCGGCCGGAGCCCGATATTGGCGCGCAGTTACGAGCGCATGGTCGATGCGTTCCGGCGTTGCCGGATGCGATGAGAGGAAGTCTGGCGCGGCCGGGTTGAGGACGCCGTTCGGGCGCGGCTTGAGTTCGGAATTGCGCTCCAAGGAGCCTAAGAATCTCACGGAGCCATATGGATCGTAACCGGCGCGCGCGGCGACGCCGATGCCGATGGCGTCCGCCTCCAGCTCCTGCTTTTGCGAAAAACTCGCCAGCTTGAGCTTCGACTTGGCCAGCGCCAGTGCGCCGGCCTGCGGATCGCCGGCCAGATCGATGACCACGCGATCGCCCAGTTCCTCGTCGCGGATTTCCTTCTCGCGAAGGTCGGCGTGATGGGCGATCACATGCCCCATCTCGTGGCCGATCACGGAAGCGAGCTCGGATTCGTCGTTGGCCAGCGCGATCAAGCCGCGCGTCACGTAAAGCTGGCCGGTCGGCAGCGCAAAGGCATTGACCGATTGCGAATTGAGGATGGTGACTTTGTAGTGCAGGTCGGGCCGCTCGGACGCCGCCACCAGGCGCTCGACCAATTGCTCGACCATGGCCTGAAGCCGCGGATCGTCGTAGACGCCGCCATAGGCCGCGAGGATGCGCCGATGTTCGCGTAGCTCCGCGGGCGACAGTTCGGCCTCTGCCGGCTTGGCGGGCGTTTGCAGCGACGACTGCGGCGCGACGGCGGGAAGCTGGGCGGTGCAGGCCCCAAGCACCAGCGCGAGCAGCGCGATGCCCGCGCCGGCAAGCCTGTGGTTCGCGATGCCCAAAGATCCCCGTCCCATCCCCACGTCACCCGCCTTTAATCGCGGTCGGCCCGCTCAATCTGCTCCGGATGCGTCACCTCGATCCAGGGGGCGTGCCAATAGCCGTCCCCGGCACTCCCCGCGTTGCCGCCGCGCGCCTCGATCCAGCCGCGCACCCGCACGCGCTGGCCGGCAAGCCCCTTCAAATCCAGGCCCGCCGCCGCAAAGCTACGCTCGTTTCGCTTCCGGATCGTAACCGCAAAATCCCGCGACCAACGCCGCCCGAAATTCACGTATACGGTGGCTCCGCTCTCGTGCACGGACACCACGTTACCCTCGACCAGCGCAAAGTGGCCTCGCTGCGCCAATATATCCGCCGGTTTGTCCGCCCGGACTGGGTCATAATACGGATTGGCCCACAGGCCAAGCTTGGCTTGACGCGCGGCATTTTCCCGGCGCAGGAGTTCGGCGGCGCAGATCTCGTTGCCGACATCGTCGCCGACGCGCGCGAAACCCGCCGATACCAATTCCGCCTGCACCGAGCGCGCCGAATCCTTGCGCGATGCGTCCGCATAGGCCACGATCCGCCCATAGCGGTCGGACTTGTACTGCGCCCGACGCAGCACGACCTGCGCGCCGGCCACGAGCGCTGCGAGTGCCGCCTTCGCCGCCGTGCCGCCGGCGGCTGCGTGTAAATCTCCGGGGACCGGCAGCAGCGGCACTTCGACCGCCGCAAGATGCACCTCGCGACCGTCGTCGAGCACGAAGTTGCGGCCGTCGAGCACGCGGCTCACGTTGGCGCGCGTGATCTCATCGCCGCCGCACGGAACCGCCGTTACCGCTGGCGCACCCGCCGCCGGGATCGCTCGCTCCTGCGCCGCGACGCCGAGACATCCGCACACGAACGCGAATTCGGCCGCAAAGCAAGCGGCCAAAATCCTATCCCGCCAGCTCATCATGATCGTCAAGCGAACGGCCGGAATACGGCGGCACTGCGGCGGCAATCGCGATTGACTTCAATTGCGGCGCCGTCACTTCCGCCGGCGTTCCTGCATGACCGGCTTCCCATGCAGTTTCATAAAGCCATTCACCCGAAGCGCAGCTTTAAAATGAGAATTGCTCCGGCCAAGCCCAGCGTGACGACGTTCGCCGCGATCAACGGCAGGTCGCCCAACATCACGCCGTAGACCGGCCAATGAACGATTCCGACGACGAGCAGCGCGAACATGCCGATCGAAATGTCCGCCGTCGATGGCGTGCGCCACACTTTGAGAACTTGCGGAATGAACGCAACACTCGTGCACGTCGCCGCCAGGAGGCCGATCGTTGTCGTGAATGTCACCCGCAATCCCCCGAAAGTCGCCATCATCCTTGGCCTTGGCGAAACCCAAAAAGCATTCCGAGCCTGCGCCATGCACTTAACGGCAGTGTCAAGAGCTCAAGTTTAATGAGATTCCACGCGGCGGCGACCCGTCGGTTCTCGCGCTTGAGGCGGTAGCGTTTGCGGATCGTCGCATAGCGATAGCGGGCCAGTAGCGGCCGCCGCGGGCGGCGCGGAAAATTGGTCGTTCGCGCAAGATGGGATCTGATGAGGCCACAGAACGATGCATCGATCCGCTCCACGGATTGCAATATCGTCGCCGCATCCTCAATGCCGAGTGGATTGTCCCTGAGCAACTCGATCTTCAGAAATGGAACGCCTGCGTCAAACAGGACTTCGCGCCAGAAAAGAACCATGGGGTTCATAGCATGACGAGGGGGCGTGAGGCCCAAGCGGTCATTCCGATAAACGGCATCGTAGCGGAAGCCCGCAGCGATCAACCCGCGCGACAAGCCGACCTCGCCGTTGGCGACGATTTGACGCTTGGTCATTGCAGAAAACGGCTGAGCTAGGATTGCCTTGAATGCCTGATGACCTACGACCCATGGCTCAAATAGCAAAAACCAGCTCTGGAGGTGAGGGGCGATTTGAACGCTCTCGACCAAACCGTAAAAGTCCGCCGGATTGCGCGTCAGCCGATCGAGCGCAGCCGCCAAACTGCCGATTGGGCCGTAGACACTGTCGTTCGCGAGCAGCAGGCGGCCGCCGATCGCTGCGCCGTGTTTGGCAAAGCCAATTGACCATGAGCCGAAGTCAAGTCCGGCGTTCTCGCGCACAATGACATCGCAGCAGTCGATGCGCAGCCGCTCGATGTCCGCATCGGAAAGCGCCGCGGTGGAGATAAAAACGATCGAGAAATTCAGCTCTTTGATTTTTCCAAGGTACCGCAGAACGTAGTCATCCACGCTGCCGTCCCTGTCGTAATGGGCAAATAAACACACGTCATGCATTACAACAGCTCATCAGACCCGGCTGGGAAGCGTACAGATTCCCGACCGTTGATTTTGAGACTCTCGAAACTGGTCCTCGTGGGACCGCCTACAACGTTTCTCGGCGTGGGCAGGCACGGCGGCCATGCCAAGAAAAACCAAGTCACGCACACGTCTGAGAGCTAGATGATAGCATGGATCGTTCGCCAGGCACGTCCTTCCAGCGGTCTCGCATGAACCCAGGTCGTTGCGAAAATAGCCGCGCCGCTCTGCGCAAGCGCGATGCCCGACTGCAAGCGATCCGTGGCGGCCGTAAATTTCAACGGACTGGTTGCAAATGCTATTCGGTTATTTCCGGGCCCGAAGCGTTCCCAGAGTTGCTGAGCGCATCTGGCGCAAGCCCTCGGCTAGCGGTGCAGCGGAACCAAGCGGAGGAACATGGCGTTATCATTATCTCTGCGCCGGGTCACGTTGCGGCGTTAACCGACAATTAACCAATTCCGTTAACGGTTGTGGCCCTACCCCGCGCTACCCTGTTTGCTGGAGCAACATTCCGAAGGTGAGGCTTGTTTCGGAGGGCGGGTTCTACCATAATCCCTAAGCGCTTGATTCGCCTAGCTTATCTGGTTTCGCTCGTTTTCAGCTGCATAAAGGACCGATCACATCCAGCGTGGAGAGATCATGCGGTGTTCACAACGAGTCTGGAAGATGGATGCGGGGCCGCCCGCGAATGAAAAAATATTCGAAATGCTGCGCCCCGGAGGCACGTTGGCTCACCGTCTCGATCCGGACCCGTTAAGCCCGATATTTCGGCGTAGCATGCTCTGGAAGGCCGAGCGTTATGCGCCCTCGGCTTGGGTGGAGCACGTACCTTTCGCGTTCTGGCTGGTAGACGCGCTTCGGCCTGGGGTGATTGTCGAACTTGGCACCTATTCCGGTGTCTCCTACTCAGCCATGTGCCAGGCTGTGAAGTCGCTGGGTCTTTCGACGTCTTGTTTTGCGGTCGACACCTGGAAGGGCGACGAACACGCGGGATTTTATTCCGAGGATGTTTATCGCGACCTCTGCGCCTTTCATGACCGCCATTACAGCGCCTTCTCGCGGCTCGTGCGTTCGCCCTTCGACGAAGCGCTGCCCCATTTTGCAGACGGGACGATCGATCTTCTTCATATCGACGGCCTGCACACTTACGAGGCCGTGCGACACGATTATGAATCGTGGCTGCCAAAGCTGTCGGCCGACGCGATCGTATTATTTCATGATACAAACGTGCGGGAGACGACCTTTGCGGTTCATCGTCTGTGGCGCGAAATCAGCGGCGATCGGCCGCATTTTGAATTTATGCATGGCCACGGCCTTGGTGTTTTGGCATTTGGCGCTGATTATTCCGAACCGCTGTCCTTTTTGCTTCAAGCCGAAACGAGCGAGATGCTTACGGCGAACATTCGTGCCATGTTTTCGCAGCTTGGCGGCTCCGTGCGAGACGCTTCAGAGCCAAGTGAGCGAGAACCACACGTAGACTCGCTTGATTCCCACATAAATATTTTGAATTCGGCACTTCGTGCTGTGAACGGCTCGCCCAGGCGAATCTTTGCGGCGCTGCAATTTGCAGCAAATAGCTTTCTCAAGCACTACCCTGTTTCGAACATGCAATCTCAATGGAGAATGATCGACGTTGACGCTACTGCTCCGAGCGCGCAAGCTGCGACGTCCGTGACATACCCCTCGTTGCGCCAACATTCAGGAGCTGCTCGACATCGGGTATCCGCGGCGGCCACGCCAAAGAAGACATCGGAGCGTGTGCCAGACTAAAATTTGGATTGTAGCAAGGATCGGCGTCGAGTACCTCCTTCCACCGCTCGCGGATCAGCCTCACATCGCGCAGGAATTGATCGCGCCGCTCAGGCGAATCGTGGCGTCCAAAGGTGAACGATTCGTGATGGTACATTTCAACGGAGGGAGTCCACACGATCCGTGCTCCGGTGCGCCGAATCCTGATGCACAAATCAACATCGTTGAATGCAACTGGAAGCGCTTCGTCGCAGCCGCCTGCTTCCTCAAATATCGCTCGTCTGACAAGCAGGCACGCCGCGGTCAGGCACGAATAGTCCTGCTCCAGTCCGGCGCGGCCGAAATATCCGGAATATCCGCGGCGCTGGCGCTTGAATGCATGATCCGCCACGCCGCCAACACCCAGAACCACGCCGGCATGCTGAATGGCGTTCGATGGATAATACAGCATCGGACCCGCTGCGCCGACGCCATCAAGCATCGCGCGCGCAACCAGCCGTTCGAGCCAGCATGTGGAGATTACCTCCACGTCGTCGTTGAGAAAGCAGAGGAGGTCGCCGCGAGCCGAGCGGGCGCCAAGGTTGCTCGCCCGTGAATAGTTGAAGGCGGGCTCGTCATATTCGACCGTTCGCACGCGGGAATGAGCCAGAAGCTGCGCGAACTTGGGATTATTTTTTGCCGTGCGAAGATGATCCGAACGCGCGACGATCAACAGTTCGAAATTTTCATAGCTCGATCTGGTCAGCACCGAACTGAGGCAGCTCGCAATCGTCGCTCCGGACAGGGCCGAAGGCACCACAATGCTCACGAGCGGCGGCGGGTCGGGAACGTCGTACTCGATCTGGTAGTAGCCTTCGAGCGCCCGTTCGATATCCGCCTTTATGCCCGCGCTTCGCAAATAGTCGGCAATCGCCAACTGGCCGGCCTGCCAAGCGTATGATTTGGCCGATGTCGCACGCGCCGCCGAACTCGGCAAGGCGCGCCAATGGTAAAGCACGCGTGGAATATGGCGGATGCGATCGCTCGTCGTCTTTGCGGCACAGCGCAACACCAGATCGTAGTCCTGAGAGCCCTCATATCCTTTGCGGAAGCGGCCGACCTGTTCGACTATGCCGCGCCGATATATTCCCAGATGCGAGAACGCGTTTTGGGACAGCATGAGCGCCGGGTTCCATGCCGGCTTGAAGTATGGGTCGAAGCGCCTTCCCTTGCCGTCGATCTTGTCCTCGTCCGAAAACAGAAGGTCGACTTCCGGATGGATCGCGATCTCGCGGGCCGCCCAAAAAAGCGCGTCCTCGCTCAAGCAATCGTCGGCGTCCAAGAGCGCGACATAGTCGCCGTTCGCGAGATCGAGCGCGCTGTTCGAATTGACGCTGATGTGGCCGTTTTCACTGCGAAATATGACATGAATGCGGGAATCCTGCGCGGCGTATCGCTCGAGCAGCGGCCGGATGCCGGCGACAGTCGACGCGTCGTCGGAAATGCACAATTCCCAATGTGGATAGATTTGGTTGCGCACCGATTCGATCGCCTGGCTCATCCACTTCGGATCGATGTTGTAGCTGGGCATGATCACCGAGATGAGCGGGCGCGACGGCCACGCGCTAATCTCGTTGGTCATCAGCGCGCGCAGCTGCGGCGTGATGACGTCATACGTTTGCATCCATTTGCGATAAGCCCGGCGGGTCACGCCCGTTGCAGCAATGGGTCTCCGGGCAAAAACCCATAATGCGCGCAGCACACGCGTAACGTACGGGAATCTTGATCCGAAAATCCGATCGAGCCGCCCGCCGCGCGCCGGATGGCTCCGCACTTCCGATTTTTCACCGATGCCGGGTTCGGTCGGCCGCCGGAGTTCCCCGACATCTTTTCCTCGCGTCGACAATTGTTCGTCCGGAAGCAAATGCTTTTCCAATATACGTTGCGAGGCGCAGCGCCACGTCCATTATTCCTGATCTTCAATCGCAGAACAAGCGGTTGCCTTGATTTAAATCATGCGAAGAGTTGCGCGCCGGCGCTCGATTCCCGATGGGGCAAGTCGGGCGGTGGAGATAAGGGCTGAGGAGAACTTCAACTCTTTGAGCTTTTATAGATATCGCACCACCCAGTTCGCACGGGCCGTCCTATCAAACGGCGCATCCGCCCCCGGCGCACTTGACCCTGGGGATGGAAGCTCCGGCGCAGCCTCAATGGTCTCCGTAGAATGCACACGTGTCGGCGATCTCCCCATCGAATGCAATTCGTCCACGCTCCAGAACGATGCCGCGGCTGCTAATGCCTCTAACCAATTCTTCCTTGTGCGAGGCAACCACGACGATCGGAGACGGCAGGGGCTGGCGCAATGTTTCCGCCTCGGTCGCCGATTTTGCTCACGCTACGAGTTGTCCACCGTCGACGCGCGCAGGCGCGCTGCCACATGGCTGCTGCCGTGCCCTTTGCTGCGGCATTGCGTTCCCGCGCATCGAAGCGCGATGATCGGCGTAGGCATCGCCGTCGCCCGATGCTAGTGAGGAGCAAGGCGCGTGAGCGGGAGAGCGGGGGGTAATGGCTGGAGCGGCAGGCAAAGTGGCGTTGATTACCGGCGTGACCGGCCAGGACGGCGCGTATTTGGCCGAGTTGTTGCTCGCCAAGGGCTATCGGGTGCACGGTATCAAACGGCGTTCGTCTTCGTTCAATACCGCGCGGGTCGACCACCTCTATCACGATCCGCACGAGGCGGGCGTCGCCTTCGACTTGCAGTACGGGGATCTGACCGATGCCACCAACGTCATCCGCATCGTGCAGGAGACGCAGCCCGACGAGATTTACAATCTGGCCGCCCAATCGCACGTCCTGGTGTCGTTCGAGACGCCGGAATATACGGCCAATGCCGATGGGCTCGGCACACTGCGCCTGCTCGAGGCCATTCGCATATTGCGGCGGGAGCGCACGACCCGCTTCTATCAGGCCTCAACGTCCGAAATGTTCGGCCTGGTGCAGGAGATACCGCAAAAGGAGACGACGCCGTTTCGCCCGCGCTCGCCCTATGGGGCGGCGAAGCTCTATGCACATTGGATCACGGTGAATTACCGCGAAGCCTACGGCATCCATGCCTCGACCGGCATTCTGTTCAACCACGAGAGTCCGATCCGCGGCGAGACGTTCGTCACCCGCAAGATCACCCGCGCGGTCGCGGCAATCACCCACGGCCTCCAGGACAGGCTCTTTCTCGGCAATCTCGATGCCGCCCGCGATTGGGGTCACGCGCGCGACTATGTCGAGGGCATGTGGCTCATCCTGCAGCAGGCCGAGCCCGACGATTACGTGCTGGCGACCGGCGAGAGCCACACCGTGCGCGAATTCGTCGAGAGGGCTTTCGCCCAGGTGGGCCGCCACATCGTTTGGCGCGGCGGCGGCAAGGACGAGCAAGGTGTCGATGCCGCCGACGGCCGCGTTTTGGTCGAAATCGATAAGCGCTATTTCCGGCCGACCGAAGTCGACTGTCTGCTCGGCGATGCCGGCAAAGCGCGGGCGAAGCTCGGCTGGCGGCACAAGACGAATTTCGCCGCCTTGGTGGCGGAAATGGTCGAGGCCGATCTGGTCGCGGTCCGCGAAGAGCAGAATCGCCGCCATCGCGACGATTAAAATCCACGCCGTGCGTTCCAGGTATGCATTGAGAGGCCCTGCGTCGCGCAGATCCGCACCGCCCGTCGCGCCGCCGCCATCGCTTCCCGTTTGCTCAAGCGTCGGCTAGAGTCACTGCCGCGCCGCCGGATTTTCCACCGCAGCCGATTGCGGCGCCGGAACGCAGCAAAATTGCCGCCCTCATCGGCCGCTCGCTCGACCGCATCAACGACCGGCTGGCCAAGCTCTTTCATGCCGGCTACCTCGACCGCCCCCGTGCCCAGCTCGACTATTATCCGACCACAGGCCCCGCGCCGATCGCTTACGCGCTGGCCGACCGTGGCGCCCGGCTGCTCGTCAATGATTGCCACGTTATAAACTCGACACTTCGCAATCTTACGCGCAAAAGTGCCTAAGCCGTCCTCTTCTTCCACCATGCTACGGTGAGGTTAGGCAGGCTGGCGCGCTCTCCTCCTTGCTCCTGGAAAATCGATCTGACTCGACCTCAAAAAATCCTCAAACTCGGCCATCGGAAGTGCTTTGGCGTATCGGAAGCCCTGCACCTCATCGCACCCTTGAGCTTGTAGAAACGCTGCCTGGGCTGCCGTTTCGACCCCCTCGGCGATGACCTCCAGGCCAAGATTATGCGCCATGACGATCATGGAACGGACGATCGCCGTATCTTGTACGTTGTCGGAAATTTTCCGCACGAAGCTCTGATCGATCTTGATTCGTGAAAGGGGATATCGGGTTAGATAACTTAATGAAGCATAGCCGGTGCCAAAATCATCGAAGGCGAGATGGATGCCCTTTTTTCGAAGGGCCGTGAGTGGCGCGATCACCTTTCCATCGTCGCTCAGGCCGATGTTCTCGGTGATCTCCAATTCAAGCCCATCGGCCGGCAGCCCTGTTTCCAGTAAGATATCTTCGATGTCAGTGAGCAGGACCTCGTGGTGGAACTGGGCGGGAAATAAATTGACGCCGATCCGAATCGGCGCAAGCCCACGGCGGCGCCAAGCGGCAGAACTCTGGCAAGCGGTTCGCAGAATCCAGCTACCGACATCGCGAGCGATCGGGCTTTCCGCAAGCGCTTCGATGAACGCTCCCGCCCCCAGAATACCTCGCTGCGGATGTCGCCAACGCAACAGGGCTTCTGCACCGACGACCGCACCGTCTCGAAGTCGCACCTGCGGCTGAAAAAATAGCTCAAATTCCTTCTCCGAAAACGCGCGCCGAAGCTCTGAGTCAAGCTCCCGTCGGGCCTCGGCCCGCGCTCGAAGTACGGGTAGGAAGAGGCGATACGTCCGACCGCCGTGGGCCTTCGCCTCATAAAGCGCAAGGTCGACGTTGGCGATAAGTTCATCAACGTTTGAACCGTCGGCCGGTCCGATCGCGATGCCGGCGCTCGCGCCGATGAAGAGCGCTTGGTCGTTGATCTCAAACCGCTCGGCAAGCCGCCCCAGCATCGCGTCAACGGTATGGGCGACTATTCGAGGATCGCCACAACCCGGAAAGACCGCGACAAACTCGTCGCCACCAAGCCGATAGACTCGCGCACGATCGGATGCCATCGCAACCAAGCGCTGCGCGGCGGCTTTTAGCAGCTGATCGCCGGTGGAATGGCCAAGAGTATCATTGATGTCTTTGAACCCGTCGAGATCGAGCATGGCTATTGAGGTCGGACGACGTTCCGGGCCGTCGCCCGGATCGATCAATTCCTTAAGCTCGGTCTGAAGACTGACCCGATTGGGCAATCCGGTTAGCTGGTCGTAATGCGCGAGATATTTCAGCTTCTCCTCGGCGATTTTGGCTTCCGTCATGTCGCGGCCGATAAAGAAATGCCGCTGCTCCGGCTCGGACCACACGCCGGTCCATGCGAGCGTAACGACATGGCCGTCCTTGTGGACGTAGCGTGTCTCGAAGTTGCGCGTTTCCCGCCCCCGCCGCGCCGACCGCATCTCGTTTCGGGTGGCGTCAAGATCGTTGCGATAGATAAATTCGATGGCACTGTGGCCGATCATGTCCTCGGGTTGATGGCCGAGAATGGCCTCGGAACTTGGACTGACCCGAATAAAGTTGCCGCGGCGATCCGTGATTAAAATAAGATCGAGCGACGTTTCGAAGACTCGCCGGCGCTCCTCCGTCTCGTGCTTGCGCTCTTGTTGTTCCGCCTCCAGCGAATGAGCCAATCGCGTGTACAGCGCACCCATTTCGAGCAGCAGCATTGCCAAGACGAAGGTCGCGGCGAGGAGGCCGAAAATCCGGCCAACGTAGAAACCGAGGTCGAAGCGCCCAGCGTTGAAGACCGCACTGAGCCCCACATCGAACATCCACGCGCACATGACGACCATGAGCCACATGTCGAGTGTGGAGCGTGATCGCCGCGTCCATAGGACCAATAGCGCGCCGACGCTCAACATCCAGACCGCCAAGACCACGACAATCATCGCCGGGGTGTAGTGATTGCCCCGCATTATGCCGGGCAGGAATTCCTGGCCCATCGTGGCGATCAGCGCTGCCGCATAAGCTATTGCAAGAACGAGAATGACACCGCATACCACTGCAACGTGACTGGATGATCGAGGCCGCGGCTTCGTCTCGCCATTGCGATCCTTGAGCAACGCGTAGACGATCACCGTAAGCGGAAAGATGCCGTGCCAAAACATGTAGAGCCAGGCAGTACTCTGCGGCCCCGCCCCGAGTAATCCTGTTTTCGAAAATAGGCCGGGAAAAGTGAGGAGGTGCACGCTCGCCATGACGGCGGCGAACAGATATCCGCAGGCGAGCACGAGAAGAGCACGCATACGCAAGGTGCTGAATTGCGCGATCAGCAGCACCGCAGTAATCAGATCATTGATGACAAGCGCCGATTGATAGACCGGCATGAACGCCCAGACCTGGGGCAGCGGAACGCGAGCAAATGGAACTGCGACAATGAAAACCAGCATTGACAATAGCACGACCGCAAGTGCAAGCCGACGATGCCCGTGCTCCGCAGGCACAGTCGACAAAAATACCGGTCGCTCGCCGATGACACCGTGCTCCATGACTGCACCCGACAAATTGCAACCACTACTTGTTCGGTCAGATCAACTACGATATCGGTTAACATCGGATTTTCTGAATAAAGCTCGAAATGCCATGTTCGGGATTGTTGATAACAATCTGTTAGCCCTCCAGCGGCATCGCCGCGACCACCCCCTTATCGACCCTTATCACATGGTGCAGTTCCGCACTGGCCAGCAGCCAGAATGTCTCTGCCGGGCTGGTCGCCGCAGGTCCATCGCAAAGCGGCCCCGCGTTGGCCATCAACTCCATAAGTGCCTTCTGCTGGCCAAACCGTTTGCGTTGCAGAGGCGTCGCAGCGCGGCAATTTCTGGCCCGCTCGCGGCAGCAGCACGAATGATGGCATGCACTGAGGCCGCCCGCTCAAGCGTCCGATATGTCTTACGGACCCATTGGTGCAGACGGCGGAGATGCGCCCGTACTATCGTCGCTCTCACTATGGAAAACACGCTGTCGCGGTTAGAGGCACCTCCCACCTGGCGACTGCTGCGTTGAGTACGAAGGTGAGAGCGGCGCTGACTTGATGCCCGCACGACGGGGTTGACGCGGTAAATGTCGGGCTGCCAACGCCGTAATAGTTGTTCTGGGCGTAGGCCTGCGTCGCGGACGCACCGTTGCACTGGCCGGCATTGACCGAGAAGCACCGCGCCGCTTGCTCAACCGCGCTATGCAAGCCCGCGGCCGAGTACACCAGGAGCCCAACATACAGGCCACCGACCACCAGCATGGCAAGGGCGGGCAACACCAACGCAAATTCCACTGCCACATTCCCGCCGTCGCATATCGTGATTCTTGATTCTCGCGGTACAGTCATGGCTAACCCAAACGCATCCAGCTCGTCATACTGATCGACGTTATGCCCCACACGCTCATCACGGTAACACCAGGGAACAACGGCGCGTAGCTAAAGGTCACTCCAACTTGGATATAGTCGCCGGGTGATGCATCCGGGTTGCCTGCCTCAGAGCAATTCGTGGGTTTGCTGGACAGGCTGCCGACGGATTGCAGCGCATTGGAGGAGTTGACGCAGTAATAACCCTCTGTCGGATACCCCGATGCCAGCGAAACGGCGGTTCCAAGAGATGTGCTCCGGATGGCCGTCGTGATCGCCGTATTCAGTCCGGAGCAATTTTGCGTGGCCGGCAACATCGTGCTTTGGTCGTAACAGGTCTTCCAAGCGGCCTGTGCACCGACCTGGGCAGCATTCTCCACTTCCATCCGCCGGTACTGGTAAAAGCCCAAGTCGACAGCGTTCAGAAGGCCAACGACCAAAAACATCGCCGCGATCGCGAACTCGATTGCCGCAGTACCTCGGCTGTCGCGACGAAATGAATGGAGCATGGGTCTATCTCATCAACATCAGTTAACCAGCGTGCCTCGGTGCCCGCCGCCGGGTTGGGTGAGCCCGGCGGAAGAGCATTGATTATCGTTCGCGAATATCGAGCCGGTGCCGTTGATCGTAATGTTATCAACCACCAAATCAAAACAAGTCGAGCCCTGGCTGGACTTGTTGACAGCACCGCTAAGGGTGACGCTGGAATGCGGTAGATAAACGAGACCGCTAATGTTCCAGGTCGGACTGTTGCCCGCAGCGGAGATATCGACGTTGGTGGTCAGTTTAGGGTCCTGGTAGACTGCAACGCCGCTCCAATCACCGGATGTTGGGGCAGCAATATTCAAGGTGCCACCGCCGGTCGGAATGTGCTGATAGCTGGAACTGTTTGAGCCCGAAAACACGATCGTCAAACCGGTGCCGCTCAACGTATAGCCATTGGTATCGAGCTGGCCGTTCTCGATCACCAGAACCGCGTTGTTGATCGTAGTATCGCCAGTCAGTTGCTGATCGCCACAGAGCACCTGCGAGTTACTGAATGAATATGTGCCGGACCATTGATTTGAAGATGGAAGCGGCGGGCCCGATCTTTTTGTCGGCTCCTGCGGGTACGAACCGCCGCAGGTATCTGTAGGAATGTTAGAGGCCAGCCCGGAATAGGGGTCGCTGACGACCGGTACGTTGGAGTTTTGAGTTCGCCCGCAGCCATCGCTGACACCGTGCGCGTCGCCGAAAGCAGCGTTCAAATTGTGACCATTGCACGTGGCGTCGGTATTGGACATCACGTTACAGCCGTTCAAGTTTGCTTTTGGCGCGCCATTGGAAGTAATTCCCTGCTTCCCGCTGCCAGCAAGTGCGAGTAGGCAATACGAATACGCGGATTCGCTTGTCGCCACGGCACCCGCGGTAATAGTTGACACGGCTTGACCGTTTACGGTCGCGTTTCCTTTGTAGCCCACGACTTGCGAGAAATATAACGGCACTTGGTCGGAAACGTTGACAACAAAGCAATTCGCGGCGCAGCCGGGTGCGGAATTGGGGTTGTTCACCGTCACGGTGACATTCTTCGTGCCATCCTGGAAGCCATACTGCGCAGCGACCGCTTTTCCCTCGGCAGCGTAATTTGAGCCGCCATTAGTTGCGGCAGCGATTGCAGCCGCGTCAGCCGCATTCTGCATGGCGCGGTGATGCAGGCGCCAATAGGAAACTTCAGTGGCGAGCCCCATCGCCCCGATCAGAACCGGCAGGGCGAGCCCAATGACGATAATGCTTGCACCGTCCTCGTTCCTGAGAAATGCCCGCAAACCCTCGACGGCGGCTGCACTACGCGCAGCCAACCGTTCGCAGCGTAATTTGGATGCTTTCCACATGACAAGGCACCTAAAGACAACCGAATTCGACGGCCAATTGCCACGGATCGGCATCAGCCTACTCTTGCGGATACCCGCTCCTTGACGCGCCTCAACATCTTCCACTGCTTCCACTGCGCGGTTAAGCTACGCCTAATTCAGCACGCCGTGCGCTAAGCCAAGCTCTCGACCGAATGGTTCAATTTGCTTTTGGGATTAATACGCAATTGACGCCATCATACGAAGTCGCCAATATTCGGGATTGCGTCTTGACCGGGAAGGTGGCGCGTTGCTCTGAAATCGAAGGCTTCAGCGGCGAAGACGATGGCGATGGCTAAAACTGTGTTCACTGCCCTGGTTGCGAGACCGCCAGGCCAGCCGATTCTCGTGGTGAAGGTACGCAAAGGCACATGTCGCGCGCCCTGGGATGCCGCACGCTTGGTAAACGCGTTGAAGACAAGGCTTCCATCTGAGCTAATTCATTTGGATATCGTTGTCATGGATGGTGAGCCGACCGAAAATCCCAAACTGCTTGGCGCGTCAGCGGACGCCTCGGCGCACGTCCGAAGCGTTCTGGAAACCATGGCGCGCCTCACATGGACGCCAAGGTCATTTGATTGATGATCAGCTCAACGGCAGACTTCCTTCGGCCCGGTATTTTTCGATCTCCACCGAGCATGGGCATCAATCCTTGGAAGACTGATCGGCCCGTCGTGTGCCATCAAATTCATGTGAACGTTCGGAGCGTGAAAGCGGTGCCCAAATAGCACCCACCGACAAAATTCTTCAATTGGTCCCGTAGCTCAGCCGGATAGAGCAGCGGTTTCCTAAACCGAAGGTCACAGGTTCGAGTCCTGTCGGGACCGCCAAGGATTTCAATGGCTTGCACGGGTCGGCCGAAAGAACGAAAAGAAATAGTCGCGCTATAGTCGCTTGCGCTATCGTTCATCCCCACGCGCGTGGGGATGAACCGACGGACAATACGGCCGTACTGGAATTTGCGATCAAAAAATTCCCGTCACTTGGACGGGAAGAAATTCTAAAGAAGTTCGTTGAACTCCTCCACGGTCAGACCCGCTTGTCGGATAATTGCTCGAAGCGTTCCCGGCTTTAGGTCTCGCCCGGAATGGCAAGGAACTACCACTGTCCGGGTCGGTTCTCCCGGGTATTTCAGGACGTGATGACTGCCAACAATTCGATCGACAACAAATCCTGCTTTTGTGAGTGCTCGAACAGTGTTCCTACCATTGATCGCCGGTAGTCGTGCGGCGGCCATGCTACGCGGCCACCGTTACGCGGCGAACCTCGGGGTGGGCATCGGCAGGGATTGCGATTCCATTGTCTCGTCGATACGCCAGTATGGCGCGGATGGCTTCCTGCACATTGGCGAGTGCTTCCTTCTCGTTGTCGCCCTCGGTGACCACTTCAGGAAGGGCCGGGACAAGCACCGTAAAGCCGCCACCTTCCTGTGGTTCGAGGATGACCGAGAAGATGTAGTTCTCCGCCATTATATTGCTCCTTCTCTCCATACATTTGCAGTATATCAAAACGTCCCTGATGTCGCCAGCGTGGCGGTTCCGCCGGCAACGGTGCCGCGACCAAGAGAGAGGAGACGCCACATGTTCGCTATCTTGCGCGGCGCGAACGGCCGGCGCCACGAAGTCGATTTTCAAGACGATCCGGTCGTGATCGATGTCTCGATGAGCACCGCGACAGTTCAGATCACCATGACGGCTGCCGACCCCGGCGATCCCGCCAAAGGGCGTTACGTCACCATTGCGTTGCCGCGCGACGTGCTCGCTGCCGCCATGGCCGCGGCAAGCGCTCGCCCGATAGCTAACAACAAACTTGGGCTGCGGGTCGTTAGCGACGAATGATTGAGATTATCTTTTTGCCATTGGCTCTCAATTCGCCCGTCGGGGAGACGTGGCGATAGGGGTCTGACTGCTGATGCCGAGTTCTTCGCACAAGTCGCCCACGACAGTGCCTCTCTTACCCATGGCCGCTTGCGCTCGCCTCTCTCAACCTCACCCGCTGGGATCATCGTCCCAACGTTGACTCCAATGCTCACCACTATCGCTTTTGACGACAGCATCTTGCAGTGGTTTGAAGCCTGCGCCTGACTGCCGGCTTCGAGGGGGCCTCCCTCATCTCCCGTACAGTTGCACACCGTTGTACTCACACGGTGCTCGTGACACACGACCATTTTCGGGACAGTCCGAGTAAACCTCATGTGTCGAGTTCACTCTCCCACGGCCGGCGGCGAGTATCGCGTATGTGGATGATCCACGCCTCCTCGCCCACGACCTCGTAATAGACTTTGTACGGATAGCGCACGATCGACAGCTCATAGATACCAGGCACGTCCGTCTCCGGCGCCATGAGCGGAAATTCAGCGAGCCCGGCAATCCGCCGCTCAAGCAATTCTTTCACTGATCGCGCCGCGACAGGAGCCCGCTGATCGATATACCTGTAGATAGCGTCGAGGTCGCCTTGCGCTCGGAGCGTATAGCGAACCTTCATGCCCCGCTGCGCTTCACACCATGCCGCTTGAAAAATGCGGCCATATCCTCATCGCTTACAAATTCGCCCCGCCGCGCCTGCTCGCGCCCTTCTCGGATTGCCCCGTGTGTCTCATCATCGAGCCGTACCGGCCCCGCACTCTTCGCCGCAACCGAAAACAAGATTTCCGCCGCCTCGTCCTGTTCGGACGCCGGTAGCTCGCGAACTTTTTTAATCGCCTCTTCGAGCATCTTGGTCATAGAACCCATTATATCACATTCCTTCAGCCGCGCACTTTACCCTCACGCGAAGCATCTGCCTTTGTCGGAGCCCAGAGTGAATGATATAGAAAGCCGCCGTTAGATTGCCTCCACCGCCTCCACCCGGAGGTAAACCTATGGTGCACCTACTCGCGGACGGTGTTGAACTAAGTCATTGAAATAAAACAAAGGTCCCGTAGCTCAGCCGGATAGAGCAGCGGTTTCCTAAACCGAAGGTCACAGGTTCGAGTCCTGTCGGGACCGCCATTCGATCGTAAAGCCAAATCTTCGGCGCGAAGCGACGGCCGGCGCGCGCAGACGCTGGGTTTCTTGATTCGGTCCATGCGGCCCTGTACCGTGCCTCTCCATCCTTGCAGCCGCAAGGTTCGATCCCTCAAGGCCGGCCGGCCGCAACGAGCGACGCGTATCCAAGATGAGCAGCGAAAAACTCGACGAAGCCGCCACACTGGCGAAGTTGTCGGCGAATCCCGACTTCATGAACCTGCACGAGATCGTCCATAAAGCCCGGCAGAATCTCAACCAGAACGCCTGGGACTACATCGTCGGCGGCGTCGAAACCGAAACGACGCTGCGGCGAAACCGCCTGGCGCTCGACTCGATCGCGTTCCGCCCGCGCGTGCTGCGCGACGTGAGCAAGGTCGATACCACGACGGAAATTCTCGGCCGCAAGCTGCGCCTGCCGATCGTGCTCTGCCCGGTCGGCTCGCTGGAAAGCTTCCATCCCGAGGGGGCCGAGCCGGTGGTCAAGGCGGCGGCCGAATTCGGCGTCGCCCACATGCTCTCGTCGGTCTGCGATCCGGGCCTGGAAGGCGTCGCCAAAGCGGCGCCCGAAGGCTTGCGGATGTTCCAGCTTTACGTCCGCGGCGACGCGGCCTGGGTCGACGATTATGTCGCGCGCGCGATCGCCAACCAATACACGGCGTTTTGTCTGACGGTCGACACCGCGCATTACAGCCGGCGCGAGCGCGACATCGCCAAGCGCCACATTACCGGCGGCCGCCGCCGGGCCAGCGGGCGCGAATTCCAGGCCGCGCTCGACTGGCGCACGGTCGAGCGCATCAAGAGCAAGTTCAAGATCCCGCTCGCCATCAAGGGCATCGCCACCGCGGAGGACGCCAAGATCGCGCTCGATTACGGCGTCGAGTTCGTTTACGTGTCCAATCACGGCGGCCGCCAGCTCGATCATGGCCGCGGCTCGGCCGATGTTCTGCCGGAAATCGCGGAAGCCGTGGCCGGGCGCGCCAAAATCATCGTCGACGGCGGCTTTTACCGCGGCAGCGATGTGGTCAAGGCGATTGCGCTCGGCGCCCACCTGGTCGGGCTCGGCCGCATGCAATGCTACGGACTCGCGGCGGCGGGTCAGGCCGGCATCGTGCGCATGCTCGAACTCCTGGAGGACGAGGCGATGCGCTCGATGGGACTCCTCGGCGTGACCGGCTTCGGCAAGCTCGATCCGTCCTATCTGCATGCCGTGGCCCCAACCAATCCAGGGCACGTCTTGAGCGCCTTCCCGCATCTGGAAATCGCGCCGTATAGGTATTAGGCGCTACGTCGCCTCCGAGCGAACTCGCTCATTCTCTGGGTATGAATCCTATTCCAGGTCCCACGGACGCCTGCGCGAGGTGTGGCGGAAGTGGGTGATGTGGATTTCATCGCCGGCGATCGTATAGAAGATAAAGTATCGAAAGCGAGGAACAACAACGACACGCGCATTCGGCTCGTCGACCTCGCGACCTTGATATGGCGCATGCGCCAGATCGAGCGCACGATCGATCAAACGGGTGACCACGCGCGATGCCGCCGCCGGATTATCCTTGCCGATATAGGCGTGAATGCTCTGAAGATCCTCGAATGCCGGCCGCGTCAAGCGGACCTTCATCTGGCGTGGCGGCGATAGAACGCGGCCAGTTCTTCGTCGCTGACGAATTCGCCCCGCCGCGCCGCCTCCATGCCCTTGCGCACGGCAGCGCGTTCCTCATCGGTCAGACGAAATGCGCCCTCACGCCAGCGTTCGATCTCGTCGACGGACTCTTCGATCTCGCCGAGCAAATCCTCGGGCAAGGCGGCAATACGTTCCAGCAGATCGTGCCGCTTTGGAGTCATGAGCGGCAAATAGCACATCGAGAGTTCGCATGTCCAGATTGGCTGGTGTACGATAGGCGCTGACGCCAGTGAGAACCATCCCATGAACCTGCAACTGAGCATCGGCATCACCAACAATCCGCGCACCTGGCCGATCATCGACGGCACGGTGAAGCCGGACGGCATCGATCTCATTCCGACGGTGCTGCACCCGTCCGAACTGTTCTGGCGGCAATTGCATTTCGCCGAGTTCGACGTTTCGGAAATGTCGTGCTCCTCGTTCATGATCGTGACCGGACAGGGCGATCGGCGCTTTATCGGCCTGCCGATCTTCACGACGCGGCGCTTCTACCACACCTTCATTCTGGTGCGGCGCAAGGCCGGCATCGAGACGCCGACGGACCTCAAAGGCAAGCGCGTCGGCGTGCCCGAATACCAGCAGACCGCGGCTTTGTGGGCGCGCGGCGTGCTGGCGCACGAATTCGGCGTGCATCCCAAGGACATCGAATTCTGGATGGAGCGCACGCCGGAGAAAAGCCACGGCGGCGCCACCGGCTTCAAGCCGCCGCCCGGCGTCGTCGTCAACCAGATTCCCGCCGAGAAAAGCATGGGCTCGATGCTGCTGGCGGGCGAGCTCGACGCCGCGCTGCACTACCTCTCGGGCAACAACCTGGTCGACCGCAGCCGCGCCGATCTCATCGGCAATCCCGACTTCAAATATCTGTTTCCGGATTCGGCCGCGGAAGGCATCCGCTATTACCGCAAGACCGGCATCTTTCCGATCAATCACCAGGCGGTGGTCAAGCGCGCCGTCTACGAAAAGGAGCCGTGGGTGGCGCAGAACATGCTCAAGGCCTTCATCGCGGCGAACGACGTCGCCAACGCACGGCGCCAGCAGCATGTGGAGTACCACCTCGCCACCGGCCTGTTGGCGGGCGACGCAAAAACGCCGCTGGTCAACCACGGCCTGAACGCCAACCGCAAAGTGATCGAGACCATCGCGCAATATTCGCTGGAGCAGGGCCTCACCCAACGGCTGATCAAGGTGGATGAGCTGTACGCACCGAGCGTATTGGAGTCGTGAAGACCGTCATTGCGAGCGACCCTCCTACGCTCGCTGTGCGAGCTACGGAGGGTTTGAGTCCACCGAAGCGCGGAGCGCGTAGGCGGAAGCGAAGCAATCCAAGCGGCGGTGCAGCGCTAGATTGCTCGTCGCTGCGCTCCTCGCAATGACGAAGCCGTCACTCCGCCGCCTGCGCCTTGGCGCCGGCGTCGAACGTCGCGCCCACGGCGGCCAGTGCCTCGATCTCGCTTTCGCTGAAGCCCGCCTCGCGCAGCACCTCGAAACTGTGCTCGCCGAGCCGCGGCTGTAAACGCTCCGAGGTCGTGGCGCCGCCGCTAAAGCGCACCGGCAGATCGGTATAGAGGATCTCGCCCTCGGTCGGGTGCTTCGCGCGCTTGAAGAAGCCGCTCGCCTTGAGCTGCGGATCGGAGAAAAGATCGTCGAGGCTCGACATGCGCGCGGCCGGGATTTCCAGCTCGCGCAGGAGCGCGAGCCATTCGTCGGTGGTTTTGCCGGCGATGCAGGCGCCGGCAAGCTCGTAAAGCGCGACGACGTTGCGGGCGCGCGAGGCGATGCTGTCGAAGCGCGGATCGCCTTGCACTTCCGGCTTGCCGACTAGTTTCCAGAACTTCCGCCAATGGGCTTGCGTGTAAGCCATCATGCACAGATAGCCGTCCCTGGTTTGGTACGGTCGGCGCCAAGAGGCCAGCACGCGCGTATAGCCGAGCGCTCCCAGCGGCGGCACGAAATTGTGGCCGAACAGATGCTCGCCGAGCACGAAAGACACCATCTGTTCGAACATCGGGATTTCCACGAACTGGCCGCGTCCGCTGCGCTCGCGCGCGAACAAAGCCGCGGAGACCGCGCCGGCGATCGAGAGCGCGCAAGTCTTGTCGGCGAGTATCATCGGCGCGTAGCGCGGCTCGCCCGCCACCTCCGTCATCAAGGCGGCGATGCCGGACTGGCCCTGGATCACGTCGTCGTAGGCCGGCTGCCCGCTATAGGGTCCGCCGTCGCGGTAGCCGTGCAGCGCCGCATAGACGAGGCGCGGATTTTTCGCGCACACCGCGTTATGTCCAAAACCGAGATTCTGCATTTTTTGCGGCCGCATCGAATGGACCAAAACGTCGGCGGTCGCGATCAGCCGCCACAGCGCGTCCTTCGCAGCGTCGATCTTGAGATCGAGAACGAGCGAGCGCTTGCTGCGGTTGAGCCCCATGAACAAAGCCGCCATGCCCGGCGAGCGCGCCGGGCCGGTGTGGCGCGGCGCGTCGCCTTCCGGGCTCTCGATCTTGACCACGTCGGCGCCCATGTCGCCGAGCATTTGCGTGGCGAGCGGGCCGGCGACGACCGACGTCAGGTCGAGAATGCGGATGCCCGCCAAAGGTCCAGCCATTTGTTATGCCAAAATTTATGCGAACGCCGGCATGACCTCGCGCGCAAACAGCCGCATCGATTTCTGCGCTTGCGCGAAATCGAGCGTGCCGAAATTGATCTGCAGCGAGGCGTGCTCGAATTTGCCGATTTTCTCCTCGAAGCTGCGAACGATCTCCTTGATCTCGTCCGGCGTCCCGACCAGCGCGCCGCCGGCCTCGATCTGGCTCTCCAGCGTGAAATTCTTCATCCGGCCGATCGACTCGTCGTAGCCCTTGTAGTCCTTCGACGCGGTGCCTTGCGTCCACTCGCCCGCGGATTCGAACAATGCGGCGAAATAATCCTCGAACTGCCGGCGCGGAAGTTCACGCGCCGCCCGCGCATCCTCGTGACAGAACATGTGAAACGCGACCATCACCTCGCCGTCGCCGGGGTGGCCGGCTTCGCGCCACGCCTTGCGGTAGACCGGGATCAAATCCTTCAGCGGCCCGATCGGGATCGACATCAGCGCATGGCCGGCGCGGCCGGCGAATTCGAACGAATCCGCGGTGCGCGTCGAGGCGATATAGAACTTGGGCCGCGGCTTTTGCGTCGGCCGCGGCAGCGAGGTGACGTTGTCGAAGGAATGAAACTTGCCGTGATGGCTGACGTTCTCCCGCGTCAGCAGCAATTCGACCTGCTCCAAGCCCTCGCGAAAGCGCGCGACCGATTCGTCGGGCGAAATGCGGAAACGGCGGAATTCGTGCGGCAGGAAGGCGCGGGCGAAGCCGACGTCGAAGCGGCCGTGCGAGATGGCGTCGAGCATGGCGATCTCGCCGGCGAGCTTGAGCGGATTGTTGAACGCCGGCACCACCGCGCCGGTAACCAGCCGCATTTTTTCGGTGCGCTGCGCGGCCGCGGCGAGAAACAGGATCGGATTCGGGCTGTAGCCGCCATAGCGCTCGAAATAATGCTCGACCGAACGCGCGTGCGTGTAGCCGAGCGCGTCGGCCTCCTCGGCGATGTCGAGGCTCTGCGCAAAATACTCCTCGGCGCTTTTGTCGGTCGGCCGGAAATTGGGAAAGAACTGTACTCCGAACTGCATGCGGTTTGCCTTTTCACATCGGCGGCTGGACGTGAACGTCGAGGCCGCGGGCGGAAACGATGTCGCGCACCTGGTCGCTGCGCGTGCCGTGGGCACGCAGCACGTCCTCGATGTCGCGGTCAAGCTCGTCGGCGCTGCGCTCTTCCTTGGGCTTGAGCTGCGCGCTTAGGTAAGCGCCCTGCTGGCGGCCGAGCGCGACCATCTCGGCTCCGAACGGAAGCTGCACGCGCTCGTAGCGCGCGAGCCCGGCGTTTAAATCGCCGCCGGCGTCGCGGATGGAATCGGCGAGGCTCGCCGCGTCGATCGCGGCCTTGGTGGTCCCGGCGCCGACATGCGGGCGGGCGACGAACGCTGCGTCGCCGACGAGCACCGCGCGGCCGAACACGAGGCGCGGCGATTCGAGATCGTAGATCGGCTGAAAGAACGGATTCGCGCGGGCGAAAATCTCCGCGATCTGCGGCGCGACGCGCGCCTTGGCTTCGGCCTTGATGCGCGCGATCGCGTCGGGGCGGATCAAGGGCGGCGGGATGCCGGCGGCGTGATGGCGGCCGGCCGCGTCGGTGCACAGATCGGCCAGCGTGCGCGCATCGGCCGGCCGATACCACACGATGTTGTAGGCGCGGCGGCCGATCGCGGTATCGTTGTCGCGCCCCGGCACCGGATAGGCGAGCAATTGCTCGCCCTCGGGCAGGCAGAACGTGTACAGATCGAAAATCTCGCGCCGGATATCCGGCGGCAGCAAATCTTCGTCGAGCACCGCGCGCCACGCCACATAGCCGGCATAGACCGGCTGCGCCTGCGGCAGGAATTGCTCGCGTATCGTCGAGCGAATGCCGTCGGCGCCGACCAATAAATCGCTGCGCTCGCGCGTGCCGTCCGCGAACAACGCCGAAACAACGGCGCCGTCCTGCTCGACGCGGCGCAGATTTTTGCCGAGCCGGTAGTTTTGCGCCGGCAGCGCGTCGCGCAGAGCGCGATAGAGCCGCGCCCAGCCGCTCATGGTGCGCACCGTCGGCTGCTCGACGACGATCTTCCCGTCGCGATCGAGGCAGACGACCTTTCCGACCTTGATGCCCATCGTCTCGTCGAACGCGATGCCGGCGCGGCGCAGGATGGCAATAAGCTGAGGATGCGTGCCGAGCCCGACGCCGCGGCTCGCCAGCTCCGCTTCGTTGCGCTCGAAGACGACCGCATCCCAGCCGGTTGAGCGCAGCAAATGCGCCGCGATGAGCCCGCCGAGCGAGCCGCCGATGACGAGAGCGCGGGGTTTGCTCATGCGTCATTCCGGGGCGCGCCCAACGGGTCCGGCCCGAAGTGGCCGGCCCGATGGCTGGCTCCGGCGCGAGCCCGGAATCCATAACCACGCAACATGAAATTCTTGAAATCGTGCGCCATTAGCGGAAACACTGGGGATATGGATTCCGGGCTCCGGCGTTCGGCCGGTTCCGGAATGACGGTTACGGCATCGCCCAGGACATGCTGTCGTGGCCGGGCTTGTAGTCCATGTTGGTCGCCGCCGGATTGCGGTTGATGAGCGGGCGGCCGTACATCGGATTGGTCTGGCTGCGCGTCTCGTGCTCGACGGTGAACAGCACTTCGCGTGTGTCGAGGTCGATCACGTCCTTGAAGCGGTACTCGTATTCGTTGCTCTCCGCCGTGATCAAGCCGAGATCGAGGAGCCGCCGATACGGTCCGGAGAAATCGGCGATGTAGATCTGCACGTGGTGCTTGTCGTAGGGTTTTTCCGGCGCGTCGGTCTCGCGGAAATAAAAATACTGCTTCTCGCCGACCTGGACGCGCGCCTCCGGCCCGGCGCCGTTTTTATGCACCTCCGACGGCGCGTGCAGCACCTCGCGGTAAAAGCGCGCGATGCGCTCCGCCGTGCCGGGGCGCACGTCGAAGCGGATATAGGGCATGCCGAGCACGACGCGGCCGAAGCGTTCGGCGTCCGGCGTGTGCACGTGGATGCGGTTGCCCCACGGGCACACGGTCTCGACGCAATCGTTGCTCTCGCGGAAGTCGAACTTGGTGCCGTCGAGTTTTTTGCGCACCTGCGCGAGCCGATCGAGCAAGGCGGCGCGATCCGGCGTCACCAGCCCGATCGCGCCGCGCAGCGTATCGGGCGCGCCCATCGGCAAGTGGAATTGGCTCATGCCGACGTTGATCCACATGTTGCTCGAGCCGGTATTGAGGAACGGGTCGCGCGTATAGCCGAGCCCGGTGACGTAAAAATTCGTCGCCAGGTGCTGATCGGTGATGCAGACATTGACATGCCCGATACCGGCGATGTTGCCGATATCCTGGGCGGCGCGGTCGTATAGTTTTTGCGGCATGGCGGGGTCCTTCCTGATGGAGCAATATTAGGCGCGGACCGGGACGCGCTCAACTGCTCTCCAGCGTGTAATATGGGTTGGACGGCCCGGAAACCCGTCGTGAGCGCGGCTATTCCGCACCGCCGATTCTCACCAGCCAGGGGATGAGCAATGCCATCGAACGCCCTCACCGTCACCCGGTTCGAACATCGCAGCCAGCAGGTCGTTTCGCGCCGGAAATTCGCGCGCCGGATGTCGGTCGCGATCGGATTGTGGGCGGTCCTGACGTTCGTCGGACTGGCGATCGGGATGGCGGGCTACGCGCATTTCGAGGGCATGTCTTTCGTCGATGCCTTCGTGAATGCGGCGATGATCCTTTCCGGAATGGGTCCCTTGGGCGAACTGAAGACCACCGGCGGAAAAATCTTCGCCGGATCGTATGCGATCTTTTCCGGGCTCATCATCGTCATCGCAACCGGCTTCGTGCTGGCGCCGATTTTTCATCGCGTCCTGCATCGCTTCCACGTCGAGACGACGAGGGATTGAGGAATTTATACCGCCTCGATGCCGGCTTGGTGAATCGCTTTGCCTCATTTGGCGCTTTCGGAAGCGATGAAGGCGCGGAATTCTTCCCGCGGGTCCGATCGAGCGACGATGCCGACGGGCTTGAAGCGCGCCCCGGCCTCCGGCCGCTTTAGACCGGCAGCCAGAATGGCGCTGATCTTGTCGACGATGTTTTTTGGCGTGCCCGCGCGGGCAAAAAGGCCCTGCCAAGACTGCGCGACGTAACCCGGCACGGTCTCGTGGTTACCGTAACAGTGCACTTATTCTCATGCTCGCAAGCACATCGTTCGATCAACATTGACGAAGCCTCGCATCCAGCACCTGGGCACGTTTCGCTTTGGCCACACCACAATGCTGTCGCTAGAGTTGCGACATTTCCTCTTGACAATTGTCCCCACTTCAGCTACAAACTGCCCATCTCGCTCGAATCAAGGACGCCAGCCGGTGACCCCGTCTGGCGGAGCGAGTGCGGTGCCCGCGGGCGGCGGCTCGTCACTGTCGCGCTCGGGCGGCTTGGGCATCATCCTGCCGGCACTACGACCGGCGCGTGAGGTGCTTTCACTGGACTGGGACAGGCGCGGCGCGGGTAACGCCCGTGGAGAAGCGTGAGGTCTCCGCCCCCCGGTTGGGGCGGGCTTACCGGACCGAGCGCTCCGGCCAAGTCCCAGGAAGCATGGCCTGACGCTGAGCCTTGGGGATGAATAGTCCCCCTGGCGAGAGCCGCGGTGGAACGCCGGAAGGCGTGCGCGCCTTGCAAGGCGCGCGCCGTACCGAAAGGTACGGAGGGAAACTTGCGTCTGCCGGCGTTCCGCTTCCTTTTAATTTGTAGCCCGGATTGAACGACCCTCCGAAGCTCGCACAGCGAGCGTAGGAGGGTCGCTCAATCCGGACTACAGTTCGCGAAGCACGATCGAGCCGAAAGCCGGTCCCACCGCCGGTTCAGGCGTGACGCGATCCTGCTCGGCGCGATGGAATGCGAATGCCGTTCTCAAAACTCGGGCGTGCATGCGTCGCGAGAACGATTTCGTTCATCCTCACCCGCGAAAGCGGGGGAGGGGGACCGCCCGAAGGGCGGTGGAGGGGGCGTCTGAGGAAACGCTTCGTTGTGTTTTCAAAACAAGCTCCGATGCCGAATGCATCTAACAAAGCTTGCGTTACGTCGAGGGCCGCGCCCCTTCCACCATGCTGCGCACGGTCCCCCTTCTCCGCTTTCGCGGGGAAGGATGAAGACACTATTCCGCCGCCTGCCTCGACGCGGGCTGCGGCGCGCGCTCGCGGAAGTGCGGCAATATCTCCTCGGCGATCGCCGTCATGTTGGCGCGCGCCATCTCGTTGGGCAGCGTGCCGAACTGGGTCTTGGTCAGCGAGGTATTGAAGCCGGCGAGGTCCTGATACTCGGCGAGCTTTTCGCGCACCGTTTCCGGGCCGCCGACGATCACCACGCCGGACGCGATCAGTTCCTCGATCGATTGGATCTTGCCGGTGACCTTGACGGCGCGCACCCGCTTCATCGAGGCCGTGTCGGTATAGCCCGGCGGCAGCAGCATCTCGGCCGGCATTTTCAGCAAATAATTGACCAGCGCTTCGAGATGCGGCCGCGCCTCGTGCACCGCCTTTTTGTCCGTTTCGCCGACATAGATCGTGTTCGACCAGGCAAGCTGGTCGGGCGAGGCTTCGTAGCCGGCCTTTTCGGCCTCGTCGCGATAAAGCCGAAAGAACCGCGCCACCGCGGCGATCGGGCTCAGCGTCTGGCAATAGGTGTAGCGCATGCGCGCCGCCCAGCGGATGGTCGAACCCGAGCCCTGCGAGGGTATCCAGATCGGCGGATGCGGCGTCTGATAGGGCCGCGGCCACGGATTGACGTAGCGGAACTGATAGTGCTTGCCCGCATAGGCGAACGGCCCGGGCTCGGTCCACGCCCGCACGATCAGATCGTGCGCCTCGGCGAAACGCTCCTGCGAATGCGCCGGATTGACGCCCGAGGCGTGATACTCGGCGCCGATGCCGCGCACGAAACCGGCAATGAGCCGGCCACGCGTGAGATTGTCGAGCATGGCGTATTCTTCGGCGATCACGAGCGGATTGTTGACGAGCGGCAGCGCGCGGCCGAGGATCGCGATCTTGGCGCGCTTGACGCTGCGCGAAAGCGCGCCGGCGAGCACGCCGGGAACCGGCATCATGCCGTAGGCGGTCTGATGATGCTCGTTGAGGCAGACGCCGTCGAAGCCGAGCTGGTCGGCGAATTCCATCTGGTCGAGATAGTCGTGATAGAGCTCGGCGCCTTTTTCCGGGTCGTAGTGGCTGTTGGGGAACGTCACCCAGGCCGAGCCGTTCCGCGCGATCGCCTCGAGATCGACCTGCGCGTAGGGCATGAGATGAAAGTTGAAGAATTTCATGCTGCGCTCCTCACGCCGTTTTCCTCGCCCCCTCCCTACCCTTCCCCGCATGCGGGGGAGGGTAGGGAGGGGGTGCGCCGATGAAGGATTCGAGCGCGGCGACGAATGCATCGGGCTTTTCGATTTGGGGAACGTGGCCGCACTTCGGAACGATCACCAGCTTGGCGCCGGGAATCAAACGTTGATAGGCGAGCGCATGTTCCTTCGGAAACAAGCGGTCGTGGTCGCCCCAGATGAGCAGCGTCGGCACGTCGATCCGGTGCAGCCATTTGTGCAGGTGCGGATCGTGGCTGCGCGGCTGCCAGCTCAGTTTGGCGACGGTCGTGCGGTTCTTCAGCGCGACGTCCTCCATTTCCGGACTTAGAGCGTTTTCCGAAAAGGTTGAATCGGGGGATTCCCATGTAGGAGCGAATATGATTCAAGCTTTGCACTGGGAAGGAGGCCAGCATGCATGGCGAAGCCGTATTCGAACGATTTGCGCGCACGC
>Ga0207416_1001579_pt1 | contig 29208 bp, 24 predicted proteins | sample PaiPotPPM11metaG_FD_184107 | JGI IMG/M metagenome (GOLD analysis project Ga0207416, IMG submission 184107) | Iron sulfur acid spring bacterial and archeal communities from Banff, Canada, to study Microbial Dark Matter (Phase II) - Paint Pots PPM... ... | reverse complement strand
CGACAAAGCGGGGCAAGTCGCCGTCCTCTGCGGTGGTTTCCCTCGGATGACCCGCGATCACGGCACCGGACACCCCTCGCGACCGCACCGGGGCTAACCCCCAAGGAGTTCGAGCCGCGACCGGATCCGGCGCTCGAGGAAGTCGGCGAGTACCTGCTCGAAGACCGCGTTGTCGTCGCCGGCGACCATATGGTGGGCGCCGCCGACGGTCGCGAACTCCGCGTGCGGCACGAGGCTGATGAACCGCGCGGAGTCCTCGACGCTCAGCACGTCGGATTCGCCGCCGCGGACCAGCAGGGTTGGAACCCGGAGCGAGGAGGCGGCCGCTCCGAGCCGGGCGGCGTCGATGAGCGGGTCACGTTGCACCGCCTGGTCGGCGGGCGAGCTCATGAAGGCGGGATCCCAGTGCCAGAACCAGCGGCCGTCGCGTTCCCGCAGGTTCTTGCGCAGCCCGTTGAGATTGCGGGGCCGCTTGCGGTGCGGCACGTAAGCGGCGACCGCGTCGGCGGCCTCTTCCAGCGAGCCGAAGCCCTGGACGGCGTTCGCGGCCATGAAGTCGCGGATCCGCGTTGTTCCCGCGGGCTGCAGGAACGGCGAGACGTCCACGAGCACCAGGCCCGTAGCCAGCTCGGGCTGGTGCCCGAGCGCGGCGAGAGCGGCATTCCCGCCCAGGGAAGCACCGATGAGGACGGGTGGCCGGCCGACGTGCTCGGCCACGCGGACCACGTCCTCGCTGAAGCGGTCGAGGCCGTAGCCGTGATCGGGTGACCAGTCGCTGTCCCCGTGCCCGCGCAGGTCCACGGTGACGGCATGCCACCCGGACGACCCGAGGTCGGCCGCCGTCGCGTGCCAGGAGTGACGCGTCTGGCCGCCTCCGTGCAGCAGAACGACCGGCGGGTCACCGGGATAGCCGTACGCGTCCGCGGCGAGCGCAACATCCCCGGCGGGAATCTTGAAGCTTGCTCCTGGGGAGGTCTGCCGTTGCGGTGTACTCATGGTCGTCTCCCAAGACGTGAGAAAGCGGTCAGGACTGGTCCGGCGGGGCGGCCTCCGGTTCGCTCTCCTCATCCTTCGTCGGCTCCGCGGGCTGTTCCTTGCGCGGTTCCCGCCAGAAGGCCACGAGCTGCACCGCGGCGCCGCCGAGGCCCAGGCCGGCCGCGAGGGCCGCCCGCTGCCAGGGTTTGCCGACGTTGTCCAGGCCGAGCAGGTGGTCGATGCTGTACTTCCCTGGCCCGAGCGCGGCGAGCGCGACGGAGGCCACGCTGATGAACCCCACGTACTCCCAGCCCTCGGCGGTGATGAAGTACCCGTTGGGCCGGTGCACCGTCCGGTAGGCAACGGTCATCGTCCCGATGACCGCGGACGCGGCCAGGGGAGTGGCGGCCCCGCCGGCCAGGGCGGTCCCCGCGCCGATTTCGACCGCGGCGCTGAGCTGGGCTTGCAGCCGGTGCTGGCGGAAGCCGATCGACTTGAACCAGCCCGCCGTGCCGTCGAGTGTCCGGGCATGGCGAAGCCCGTGCGCGATCATGGTCCCCCCGAGGGCGCCGCGCAGCAGCAGCTGTGCCAGCTCGGCAGTGTGATGGCCGGTGGGCCCTTCGGCGCCGATGACAGGCTGTGGCATGGTGCCTCTCCTTCTACTTCAAGTGCCGGTTATTCCGAACGACTTCGGCTGGCTCCAGTCGCGCCGGCGCTTTCCTCGCGCACCCTCGGTGCCGGGACTCCGACTGGTACTCAGTATCCATAAAATGATATTTAGTCTCCGATCGAGTCTGCAAGATCCGTGCCTGAAATGGGCATACGCCCGGTCAGGTCAGGTGGAACAGGGCTTCGGCGTTGCCGGAGGCGACCTTGGAGCGGTCCGCGGGGTCGGGGATGGCGTCGAAGAACTGCCTGACCGCGGCCGCGCTGGGCTGGTGAAAGGGGTAGTCGGTAGAGAACAGCACCTGGTCGGCGCAGGTGAAGTCGAGGGTGTGGTGCAGCAGGCGCTCTTGCAGCATGCCGCTGCTGGTGATGTGGATGTTGGCCTCGATGTAGTCCGACACCCGGCGCTGGAGGTGCTTAGCGACCCCGGAGAGGCTGTCGGCCCGGTCCGTCCAGAACAGCAGCATCTCTCCCCAGTGCCCGAGCACGAGCTGCAGATCGGGGTGACGGTCGAACGTGCCCCGCAGGATCAGCCGCAGCGCGGACAGGCCCGCGTCCATGTGCCAGCCCCAGCCGAAGGTGGCCAGGCCGAGGTCGGTCAGCGGGTCCAGGCCCCGGTAGGCTGCGTCGCGCAGCTCGTTCGACGGGATCTGCGGGTGGATGAAAACCGGCTGGCGCAAGCGGGCCGCGGTGGCGAACAGGTCGTCGTAGGCGGGGTCGTCCAGCGGGCGGGGGCCGGTCCGTCCGTGGATCATCGCGCCGACGTGACCCAGCCGGGTGGCGCACCGTTCGAGTTCCGCGGCGGCGGCCTGCGGGTCGGCGGTCGGCAGGGTCGCGAAGGCGCGGAAGCGCTCCGGGTGCGCGCGGACGGCGTCGGCCGCCTCGTCGTTCGCATCCCTGGCCAGCGGGACGGCATCGGCGGCGGGCAGCGCCTGAGTGGCGGGCGTCACCACCGACAAGATCGACACGTCGATCCCGGCGGCGTCCATCGCCTCGATGCGGCCCGGCCCGATGTCCTCGAGCCGGGCCTCGTTGTCGCCCATGGCGTTGAAGGCGGTGCTCTCGTCGCGCGCCCCGTCCGGCAGCCGGTCCAGCGCGTCGCGGATGCCGGCACTGTTCCAGTGCTCTTCGATCGCGATGATCTTCATCGTGACGTCCTTCCGGGTTCGGGTCTCCGGGTCCAATCTCACTCATCGCTTGTTGAGCCAACCATACACGTTTCGCTCAACAACGGTAGAGTGGGCTTGTGAGCGAGCCGAACAGCAGGGCCGCCAAGCGAGCAGCCACCGCGCAGCGCATCCTCGAGGCGGCGCGCGCGGAATTCGGCGAGCACGGCCTGGAGGCGGCCACGATCCGCGGGATCGCCCGCCGCGCGAAGGTCGACCCGTCCCTGGTGATGCAGCACTACGGGTCGAAGGCCGCCCTTTTCAACAGCGCCATCCAGCTGGGGGAGGCAGGCGCCGGCGAGATCGAAGCCCACCTGCATGACGTGCTGGACGTCCGGCTCGCTGCCCTGCCGCCGGAGACCAAGGCCCTCGTCCGGTCGATGCTCACCGCACCGGAAGCAACCGCCCAGGTGAGCGCGTTCCTCAACGAGCGGGTCGCCAACCTGAGCCGCGCCATGAGCGGCGACGACGCAGACCTGCGGGCCGCGCTGACCGTTAGCAGCATCCTCGGGCTCATCATCGCCCGGCACTTCCTGCAACTCGACGCGTTCGCCCGCGCCTCCGACGCCGAGATCGCCCGCGTCGCCCGCCCCTGGATCACCACCGGGGCCGATCCCGCCACCGGGCAGCATAGCTAGAGGGGAGAGCGCGCCCATCGGAGCAAGTCGCTGATGAGCGCGAGGGCCAGTGGGTCGCCTGCGAGCGCCGCGTCGGCGAGTGGCAACTGGCAGACGGTCAGCCGCCCCGGTCCGACGGCTATCCGGCCGGCGACCGTCCCGAGCAACCGGCCGGGTGGCGGCTTAAGCACCGCGACCGCTGTCTCCGCGGCGAACGGCCCTGCGCCAAGGTCGGTGTAGACGTAGTCCGGTGAGGCAGATAGAAGCTCGCTGGCAAGCACCGCGGCCTGAGGAAGCGCCGCGAGCGCCGACTCCGCGGTGGTGAAGATAAACGGAGTGGACCCCCATCCCGTGTCCAGGCTCGTCAGGCGAAGCGGGGCCGGGAACGGCAGCCGCCCTGGTTCCCTCTGCTCGAGCAGCAGCACGCGTCCGCCGCGCCGGAGCCAGCCGTCCGCGGCTGCGGCAGCGCCAGCGTCAAGCGCGCGCTCGCCGATCACGAGCAGGTCCCGGCCGGGATCCGTGTCACCGGCCGCGGTGATGGCGGCGCCGGCCTTTTGCAGCGCGTCTCGGGTCCGCGGGTCGCCGGCGATCGCGACCGGTGTGCCCGCTGGTTCGGTGAGCGCTATGACGCGGACAGGGTAGGTGCTGGCGCCCAGGATCTCGCCGTGCCGCCGCACGGTGAGGTCGAGCCTTGCTTCGCCCGGCGGTGCCTCGCACCGAAGACGGAACGTCCGCGGTGCGGTAATGCCGTGCGGGGGCAGGTCCGCGCGGTCGCGCCATTCGGCGCGGCCGAGCTTGACCACGAGTTCCGCGTCGCTGACGGCGGGGCCGTCGTTGACGATGACGAGTTCGCCGTCGACCGTGGCGCCGGCCTGGGCCGCCCAGTGCGGGCGGGCAACGATAGGGCACACGGCTTGGGTGGCGCGGCGGATCTCTTCGATCGCGGGCTGCTTCGGGCGGCGCAGCAGGTCGAGGAGGCCGTTGAACTCCTGCGGGACGTCGGTCAGCTCGGTCAGGCACCAGCCCGGGATGCCAGGGACCTGCCTGATGAGCTCGATCTGGAACCGGTCGGCGAGGCCCTGGTAGCGCTGAGTCCCGGCCACGAAGTCGGCCACGCTGGCCGGCCACGGCGTCGACTCGACGAGGGCCCGCAGGGCGGCCCCGTACCGCCAGAAGTGCTGCTCGTCGCCGCCGCTGAGGTCCGGCAGGCCCCAGTCGCCGAACTCGCTGAGCAGCAGCGGGCGGCCAGTGCCGGCCCAGCGGGTCGCCCGGTCGCGGAGCCCGTCCAGGTACCGGCGGCTGAGCCGTCCGTACCAGTGCGCGGTCAGCAGCGGGCTGCGGAACACATGCTCCGGATCGGGCTCCATCCAGTCGTTCTCGATGACCGGGCGGGTGGGATCGGCATCCCGCACCGCGTCGTAGAGCCGCCGGGCGAAACCCTCGTAGCCCGCTCCCGCGCGGACGGACGGGCGAGCCTCGCCCAGTTCGTTCATCGCCGACCACAGCACGATGCTGGGATGGCCGCGATCGCGCCGTACCTGCTCGGTCGCGGCGGCGACGCACTGCTCCGCGACTGGGCCGTCCGGGCCGAGCTCGTCGTGGGCGATGGGCTCGGCCACCGGGATGTCGCAGTGCACGAGCATGCCAAGCTCGTCGCAGACGTCCAGGTAGACCGGGTCGAACGCCTTGATGTGCAGCCGCAGGGTGTTGAGGCCGGCCTGCTGTGCGGCCCGCACCTCGGCCTCGGCCTCGGCCCGCGTCTGCGCCCCGTACAAGGTGCCCGCGGAGAAGCCCTGCACGAGCGCGCTTTGCATCGTGAACGGCACTCCGTTCAGCTCAAATGAGTCTCCCTTCAGTGAGACCGCGCGGAGGCCGAAGCGCAGCTGGCGCGTGTCCGACAGCTTCCCGTCGGCATACAGGTGCACGCTTGCCTCGTGCAGGACAGGCGACCGCGGTGACCACAACGGCACGTCAACCTTTCCGAACCGGACGATGGCCGGCGCGCTGCCCGGTCCCGCGGGCAGCGCGTGCGTGGCCCGTCGGCCAAGAGCCTCGACGACCACCGTCGCGGTGGCGTGCCGACCGGCCGTCGTCACCTCGACCGTCAGGTCGTCGGGGTCGGCGTTGACCCAGCAGTCGGCGATCCGGCCGGGGCCGTGGCGGTCCAGCCAGACACTTTGCCAGATGCCGCCGTAGGTGAGGTACAAGCTGGGCGGAGACGGGAAGACACCGTTCATCCAGCCCTGCTTGCCGTGCGCGCTGCGCAGGTGAGCAGCGGTGCCGGCGGGGTACTCGGTCACCCGGACGGCTATCTCGTTCACGCCTGCCACGAGGCCCGTGCACTCCAGCTCGAACGGGGTGAACGCGCCGCCGTGGGCGCCCAGCGCCCGGCCGTTCAGGTACACCTCGGCCTCGTCCATGACCGCCCCGAACCGCAGCGTCCACCATCCGGCCGGGTCGCCGATGGTGAACTGGCGCCGGTACCAGGCAACGCCGTCTAGGTCCAGGTGCCCCTGGGCTTCCCACAGCCCGGGAACGGTGACCGGCGTTCCGCTCCTGATGGCGAGGTCCGCGAGCTTGCCGTCACCGGGTATGAACTCCCAGGTCCCGTCCAGGCAGTGGCGGCCGAAGGGCCAGGCCTGCGCGCTGGCGCTCATCGCGGGTCCGCTATGCGCACGCGCTGGCCGGACTCAAACGAGGCGATGATGGCCCGGGCCAGCTCGAGCGCGCGGCGTCCGGCCCGCGCGGGTACCGGCGGGGGAGCGCCGGCCTTCAGCGCGGCGAGCAGGGCATCGACGTAGCGGTCGAACGTATGGTGGAAGTCGCGGCCGTCGTCATTGAAGTAGCCGGCCTCCCAGACCTGCCTGGTCTCTTCTCCGGTGCGGCTCAGCGTGAAGCGCTTGACGGTGTCCTCGATGAGCAGCCGCCCGTCGGTCCCGTTCACTTCGAGGAAGTGCGTGCCCGGGTAGGCGTAGGACGTCTCGTAGCTGCCCAGCAGGGTGCCGACCGCGCCGCTGGCGAACGCGAGGGACACGGCGACGGTGGGATGCCCGAGGCCGTCGCGGGTGGTCATCTGGGCCATGGCCGAGTCGATCGGTCCGCACAGGTGCTCCAGCATGTCCAGCCCGTGGCACTGCGTCTCGATGAGGTTGGCGTAGGGGTCGCGGCTGGGGCCCGGCTCGCCGCCGAACCTCCAGGCGGCGAAGGAAATGTCGCCCAGGGCGCCGCCGGTGATCGCGGCCCTGGCCCGGCGGACGGGCTCGGCGTACCGGTGGTTGAAGTTGACGGCGAAGAACAGGTTCCGGTCGGCGGCGGCCGCGAGCATCTGGTCCGCCTCGCCGAGGTCAAACGCGAGCGGCTTCTCGGCGAGCAGCGGCACCCCGGCCTCGATGACCTGCATGGTCGCGTCGAAGTGGGTCTCGTTGGGCAGGCACACGCTGACAAGGTCCGGGGACTCCGCGTCGATCATCGCGGGCACCGACGTGTAGGCCCGGATGCCCCATTCCGCCGCCCGGGCGTCTGCGCGGTCCTGGTGGCGGGCGGCGACGGCGCGCAGGTCGACGTCCGGGCGGCTGGCGTAGACCCGCGCGTGCTGCTGGCCCCAGCCTCCGGCACCCACGATCACGACCCGTACCGGCCGCTCGCCGGCCGCCCAGGCGCCAGCCTTCACCGGTCGCTCCCCTGCGTCACGACGACCTTGCCCGAGTGCCCGGACAGGAAGACAGCGAAAGCCTCGCTGATATCGGCCACGTCAAAGGTGTGCGTGATCACCCGGGAGAACACGTCGCGGTTGCCGCGCAGCAGCTCCAGGTTGCGCGGCAAGTCATGGAAGGGGAAGTACTCGCTGCCGAGCACCGCCCGCTCCGGGGCGATGAGGTCTTCGCTCACCGACAGGTGGAGCGCCTCCCCGTGCCCTACGCAGACGAGCACGCCACCGCGGCCGAGCGCCGCCAGCGCGGCCTGCCGGGCTGACTGCCTGCCGGTCGAGTCGAATGCCACGTCGGCCGGCGGCAGGCGGCGGAGCGCGTCGGGGTCCCGCGCGTCCGCCGCCTCGGCACCGAACGACCGGGCAAGCTCGAGCCGCCACGGCGACAGGTCACTGATCCGGACCGGGACCTCGGGGCCGAGCGTGAGCACGCACATCACCAGGATCCCAAGGCCGATCGGGCCCGCGCCGGCGATGTAGACGGACTCGATGTCCGGCCGAACCAGCCGGGCCCGCGCGATGGCGTGCCCGCTGGTGCCCATGAGGTCAAGCAGCATCGTCGCCTCGGTCAGGCCGACGTCGTCGGGGACCGGGAAGAAGTTCGTCTCGTGCACGAGCTCGTACGGCCCGTACCCGCCGTCGGCGGTGAATCCCATGTCCGCGCGCTTGTCCAGGCACAGGTTGGTGTCGCCGGCGCGGCAGTTGCGGCACCGGCCGCAATAGTCCATCAGGAAGACCACACCGCGCGTGCCGGTGGCGAGACTGGTTCCCGGCCCGGTCGCCGCGACCACGCCCGCGGCCTCGTGTCCCGGAGTAACGGCCGATCCTTCGAGGTACTGGCCGCGGTCGGTGCCGCAGATCGCGTTGGCCGCGACCCGCAGCAGCAGCTGCCCGGGTCCCGGCTCCGGCCCGCGGCGCTCCTCGAAGGTGATCGTGCCTCCGCCGTGAAAGCGCGGCGCTATGACGGTCCCTGGCATCTCCGGTATCCCTTCCGCTCGCTCGGGGCTTGTCATCGCGCCTCCTCGCCGGCCCGCGCGGCCTCACCGAGGGCGTGCGCCCGGAAGCGCGGCAGCAGTCCGGTTGGCTCCCTGACCAGCCGTCCGTCGCTGTCGGCACGCAGGCTGAAAATCCCCATCCGGCGCAGGAACGGGGTCACGTTCCCGCCCGGTTCACCCGCTGGCTGCACCGGCCGGGGCTGACCAGAAGCGGCGTCGCGGAGGTAGAACTCCTCGACCACGGACCCGCCCGAGGCCCAGCTCCAGTCGACGAAGTCCAGCAGCGGCCACCAGGTGAGGCCCTGGACGGGGACGCCGTCGACCCGGATCCGCCGCAAGCTGGCGACGAGCGCGTCCAGCCACGCGCGCTTCTTCTCCGGGCTACCCTCGACCGCTGTCTCCGTGATCATCAGCGGGCTCCCATACCTCGCGTGCCAGTGCCGCAAGGCCTGCTCCAGGCGTTCCACGCCGCCGTCGTAGGCGACGTGCACGACCCGGCCGTCCAGCCGGACCAGCTCGCGGCAGGACAGTTCGGGGTAGTAGTTCAGGCCGATGACGTCCGGGCGCGCCGGCTCGGACGCGAGGCGGCGCAGGACGGCTTCGCCGATGCCATGGCCGGCCAGCCAGGCCCACATCGGGTCATCCGCCCCGACCTGCCCCAGGATCAGCCGGGTGGGCAGCTCGCTTCGCTGCTCCTGCACGCGGACCTCGTCGGCGAGCGCGGGATCCGCGGTGTGGTACGCCTGGATGGCCTCGACGTGGACGATCTGCGCGCCGGGGTCCGCGTCGCGGATCGCGCGCACCGACGCCTGGACGCCGGCGGCGACCGCGACGGCGACGTGCGCCCACCCGCGATCGCCGCTGAGGTACGGCGGCCACACGCCCCTGAGCCCGCAGAACGACGCGGTGACCAGCGGCTCGTTCAGCGGCGTGTAGGCGCCGACGACCCCGCGGTACCGGCTCGCCACGGCCGCCGCGTAGCCGGCCGCCGCGTCGGCGTAGCCGGGGTCGGCGAACGAGCCGGCGAGCCAGGCCGGCGTGCCGTAGTGCACGAGGTCGAGGATGACCCGCAAGCCGGCTTCGCCGGCCAGGCAGCCGATCACCTCGTCCGCCCAGGCCCAGTCGAACACGCCGGGCGCCGGGTTGACCCGGTGCCACGGCAGCCCGTAGCGGATGGCGGTGGCGCCCGTGTGCCCGGCCCGGGCCAGGTCCTCGCGCCACTGCGCCAGGTGCCCGGTCAGCTCGTACTCGTCCAGCCGGCGCCCGCCGTGGCGCAGCGGCACCTCGATCGCGGTGTCCTCGATGCCGACGGCGAAGATGAACGCGCCGTCGCCGTCGGAGCGGGCGCTCACCTGATGCCCGTCGTGGCGATGCCCTGGACGAAGTAGCGCTGCGCGAGCACGAAGGCAACGGCGAGGGGGAGGAGGCTGATGACCGCGCCCGCCATCAGGACGCCGTGCTCGACCACGTACTGCCCCGCGAACAGCGTGAGCCCCGCCGGAAGGTTCCGCATGTTCGTGCTCGAGGTCATCACCAGCGGCCAGAGGAAGTCGTTCCAGTTGTTCATGAAGTAGAAGACCGCCAGGGTCGCGAGCGCAGGCTTGGCCAGCGGCAGCATGATCCTCCGGTAGATGTACCATTCCGAGGCCCCGTCGATCCGGGCGGCCTCGTCGAGCTCACGGGGCACGGAGATGAAGAACTGGCGGAGCAGGAAGATCCCGAACGCGCTGGTCGCCCGGGGCACGATCAGCCCCTGGTAGGTGTTGAGCCAGTGCAGCTGGAACACCAGCTGGAACACCGGTACCAATGTGACCTGGAACGGGACCATCAGGGTGGCCAGCACCAGGTAGAAGGCGAGGTTCCGGCCGGGAAAGCGCAGCCGGGACAGCGCGTACGCGGCCAGGGAGTCGAAAAACACGGAGCACACGGTCACGCCGCCTGCGAACACGACGGAGTTGACGATCAGCCGCAGGAACGGCAGGTCCTGCCAGATGGCCGCGTAGTTGGACAGCGTGGGATGGCTCGGCTGCAGGCGAAGCGGGTAGCCGAAGACATCGCTCTCCGGCTTGAAGGACGTGCCGAGCATCCACAGGAACGGCAGGACGGTGATCGCGGCGCCCGCCAGCAGGAGGACCCACTTCGTGGCGGCGGGCAGCGCGCGCCACCATCTCCATCGTCCGTCGAGGTACGAGGTACGGCCGGTGGAGACGGGTCGACGCGAGGTCATCGGGTTGGTTGACATGGTGTCAGTCGGTCTCCTTGAACCGGAACAAGCGCAGCTGGAGCATGGACACCAGCAGGATCAGCAGGAACAGCACCCACGAGATGGCGGCCGCGTAGCCGCTGCGGAAGTCCTGGAACCCGACCTGGTACAGGTAGGTCACGAGCGTGTCGGTGTGGAAGAGCGGGCCGCCGCTGGTCATCACGTACACCTGGTCGAAGAGCTGCATGGACGTGATCGTGGCCATCACGACGGCGAACAGCGTGCTCTGCCGCAGCATGGGCAGGGTGATGCGCCAGAACCGGGGCCACGGGCCGGCGCCGTCGACGGCGGCCGCCTCCATGACGGACCGGGGAATGTCCTGAAGCGCGGCGAGGTAGATCACCATGGAGAACCCGGCGCTCTTCCAGATGCCGACCGCGATCACCGCCGGGAGCGCCCACGTGGTGCTCTGCAGGAAGTCGGTGTCGGGCAGGCCCACGGACACCAGCAGGTGGTTGATGATGCCGATCTGCGGGTCGAGCAGGAACTTCCAGACGATGCCCATCGTCGCCAGCGCCGAGATGACGGGAAAGAAGAACACCGACCGCATGAACTTGTTGACGAGCGAGTTGCGCTGCAGCGCGACCGCCAGCGCCAGTCCCGCGCCTACCTGGCCGGGGACGACGACCGCGGTGTAGACCGCGGTGTTGCGCAGGGCGTTCCAGAACCTGGGGTCGTGCAGCATCGTCCGGTAGTTCCCCAGCCCGATGAACGGGTGACTGGAAGAGAAGAACGACCAGTCGTGCAGGCTCATCCACAGCGACTGCGCGATCGGGTAGACCACGAAAACCAGCAGGATCGCGGCGCTCGGCAGCAGGAACAGGTACCCCGGCGTGGCCTTCCGCCAACGCCGCCCGGCTGTGGGCCGGGCCGTCGGCGTCCGGCCGGACGGCCGGACGCCGGTGCGGGCGAGTCCTTGGCTCACGAGGAACAGTTCACGGCCGAGTTCAGCTGCGAGCTGGCCGACTGGAGGGTGCTAGCGACGTTGGCGCCTCGCTCGATCGCCTGGATCGCGGGCGAGAAGACGTTGCTGTCGACGCTGCTGAAGTTGGCGACCGTCGGCAGGTAGAACCGCGCGTACGGGGACTGCGCGCTGAATCCCGCGACGAACGGGGTGTTCGCCAGCCCCGGGTAGCCGCTCATGTCGGTTCGCGACGGCGGGTACCCGGCGTGCTCGGCCAAGTAGGCCTGCACGGGCTTGGAGAGCCACCAGGCGAAGAACGTCAGCGCCGCCGTCTTGTTGGGCGACTTGGCGTTGAGCACCATGGGGACGGTGCTGGCGGTCGTGACCGTAGCGCCGATCGAGCCGACCGGGACCGGGGCGAGCCCGTAGTCGACGTGCGCCGGCGTGTACTCGCCGGTGGCCCACGGCCCGTTGATCTCCATCGCGGCCTTCTGCGCGGAGAACAGGTTGTCGGCGTCCTGCCCGGCCAGGCCCACCTGCGTGATGTCGTCCTTGACGATCAGGTTCGCCCAGGTGCTGACCGCGGCGACGGTCTGCGGCTCGTCGAGGGCCGAGCAGCCGTTGGCGGTTTGGATGTTGCCGCCGTTGGCCCAGATGAAGATGGGCCACATGGCGATCGTTGAGTGGTCGGCGATCGCCATCCCGTACTGCTTGACGGTCGAGCCCGACTTGACCGTGAGCTTGACCGCGTCGCTCTCCAGCTGGGCCATGGTCGTCGGCGGGCTGGTGATGCCCGCCTTGGCGAACATGGTCTTGTTGTAGTACAGCTCCAGCGTGGCCCAGTTGGCCGGCGCGGCGTACAGGTGCCCGTCGACCGTGAAGGCCGACTTGATGGCCGGCGGCAGGACCGCGGCCGGGACCTGGTTGGCACCGTTCCCGAGGAGCGAGTCGATCGGGGCCAGGAGGCCGTTGCTGATGTACTGCCTGATCGTGCCGACGTTGTAGTCGGGAGTGGCGATGTCAGGGCCGGAACCCGTGGCCATCGCCTCCGGCAGCTTCTGGGCGATCGAGTCCCAGGGCTGGATGGTCATGTTGACCTGGATGTTCTTGTGGGTCGAGTTGAACATCTTGATGAGCGCAACGTAGGTTGCCTGGTCTCCGCCGGTGAAGCCGGACCAGTAGTTGAGCGTCACGACTCCGTTGCCTGACCCGGCGGCGGTCGATGCCGGGCCGCTGCTACTGCAGCCCGCCAGTGCCGCGGCCGCGCAGAGCGCCGCGCCCGCCAGAACCGTTCTGGTTCTGATCATGCTGGTTCCCCTCCTGGTGTTAATCGCGTTGCTGAGTTGTCGTCGACTGGGGATGGAGGCTCGCTTCGGCCGTCGCGCGGTCTTCCGCGCAGCCGCAGGACCGGCGCACCACGAGGCCGGTCGGAAGCAACTTGAGGGTCTCGGGCGCCGGGTGCCCCTCCATCAGGCCCAGCAGCCGCCTGGCGGCGAGAGCGCCGACGGCGGCCATGTCGCCTTGAACCGAGGTAAGGGCAGGGCTCGCGTAGCGGGCCAGGAGTATGTCGTCGTACCCGACCAGGGGCACGTCGCCGGGAACATCGAGTCCGTAGGCCCGGAGTGCGTCGGCCGCGCCCAGTGCCATCTGGTCGTTGGCGGCGAAGACAGCGTCGAACGGCGTCCCCGCGCGGGTCAGCCGCTCCACCGCCTCGTACCCGCCGCCGTCGGAGTAGTCGCTCTCCACCGCAAGCGCCGGATCGGGCGCGATAGCGGCGGCGACCAGGGCCGCGCGGTAGCCCGCCAGTTTGTCCTGCGCGGACTGGTGGCCGAGCGGGCCCGATATGTGGGCGATCCGCCGTACCCCGTGGACCTCCAGGAGGTGCCGCGTCGCCACCTCTCCGCCGTGGCGGTCGTCGAGGCAGACGGTCGTCACGTGCGGCAGGTGGGGCAGGCGGCCCACGACGACCAGCGGGTAGGACGAGCGGGCAAGCTCGATGACGTTGGCGTCGGCCATCGACGCCGAGGCGACGATGGCGCCATCGGCCTGGCGTCCCAGCGTGAGCCGCCGGTAAGCCGAGGCCTCGTCCTGCTCGCTGCGCGACGTCGACAGCACGGTCGACAGGTCGTTCTCCGCCGCCACCGAGACGATGCCTTCCAGCAGCGCCGTCAGCGTCGGGTGCGAGAACACGTGCTCGCTGGAGTGCGGGAGCACCACGGCGATGGCCCCGACGCGCTGGCTGCGCAGCGCGCGGCCCGCCGCGTGCGGCACGTACCCAAGCTGGGCGGCCGCATCCCGCACGGCCGCCCTGGTGGCCTGCGAAATCCGCGGGTTATCCGCGAGCGCCATGGAGGCCGTGGCGGGCGAGACGCCGGCCAGCCTGGCCACGTCCTTCAGCGTGCTGCGCCTGCCCAGTTCCTCGCTCACCAGATGCCCTGTCAAATCGATTCAACACCGAAGTTTCAGCAAAATTAACGCCTGACCATCGGGGGTGTCAAGATCAGCTCAGGAGTTATCAAATCGTTTTGATGAACGCTGAAATGGGTGCGGGAACGACCTCCCGCACCCGTTCAGCGGCCGATCAGCGCAGCGTGAACTGCCGGGCTGCGGCGGATTTGACCCGGGTCCCCGTGCGGCGGCTCCCATCGGGATACCATCCCTTTTCGGGGGAATGACCGGAACCGGGCATCCATGGTTATCGCGAGTTACGCCGCGTCGAGACGTGGTCTGCTGTTGTACCTGGCGGCCGTTGGCCCAGTGGGCGGGCTGGTCCTGGGGCTCATCGCGCTGCTTGCCATGCGAGGCGCAGCGGGAGCAATTCTTTTCGTTGCCTCCTTGGGGATAGGCGCGTTCTACGCGTACTACTTCGGTTTCCACCAGATCTGGCTAGTGGAACTGACCCCCGTGGAACTGCGCTGGCGGCAGGCCCTGCGCGGTGGGGCGGCGCCCCTCGGCGACGTGCAGTCCATCCGCTGCTCAAAAGTTTCACGCCGCGGGGGGACAGTTGACATGGCCACCGTGAAATTCACCAGTCGCAGGCCGGTGAAATTCGGGGGGAGCACCCCCAGCCTGACCGAATTCTTGGCCAAGATCCACGACACCGCCCCGCAGGTGACCGTCGAGCCAGAGGCGGCCCGGTAGCCCCACGAGGGTGCTGCCGGGCCGCGGGTACCTGACTGGCCTAGGCGATGAATTGGGTCAGCGTGATCAGTGGGCTTCCGCTCGAAGCGGTTCCCTGGCCGATCACGAGGATCTTGCCAGATGGCAGGACCAGCGCCTCGACGGGGAAGAAGCCGCCCGCGTCGGCCGCCGGCGGCGTGAACGTCGTGACCCCGCCGGCCCCGAACGTCGAGTCCAGCGTGCCGGCCGGGGTCACCGACGCGAGAACGTAGCTGGCGCTGTTGTTGTGCGAGCCGAGGATGAGGGCCTGCCCGCCGGGCAGCGTTCCGACCGCGGTGCCGGCGTCCTTGCCGATCGCGCTGGTCCAGCTGAGCAGCGGGCTGGTGGACGCTACGGTGGAGCCGGGGTTGTAGCGGGTTACCTGGACGTGGGACTCGCCCCGCCCTTGGGCGATCGTGGTCGCCACCAGGAACTGACCCGATGGCAGCAGATCGGGACCGGATGCCGCGGTGATCGACGCCGGGGTGACGGCCGGGTCGGCCTGCCCGGACGGGCTCAACTCGGCTTCCTTGCTTGTCCACCCCGGGCCGGGCGCGATGAAGATGTCCCCCGCCGCGTCCAGGCCCAGTTCCCCGCCGCCGGCGAAGGTCGTGGACAGCGCTTCCCCGCCGGCACCGAAGCTGGTGTCCAGCGTGCCGTTCGGGTTATACCTGAGGACGCCCTGCTCGAAGAAGCTGCCCTGGCCGCGGTAGCCGCCGAAGTTCTCGACGTCCCCGAGCACCAGGATCTTCCCGTCCGGCTGGACGAGCACCGCGTTCGGCGATTCGAAGGTAATCGTCGTCGGCGCCGGGTTGAGTACCTCGGTGGTGACGATCCCGCCGGTGCCGAAGGTGGGGTCCAGGGCACCGTTCGCGGTGAAGCGGGCGACTTCCCATTCCGTGCCGCCGGACGGCGACCCGGTGGCTCCCGCGTAGATGATCTTGCCGTCCGGCTGAACGGCTATGACCGCCCCGCTGTCGAGGCTGCCGACGCCGGACGCGGTCGTGCTCCCGCCTGAGCCAAACGACGGGTCGGGCTTCCCGCTTGGCAGCAGGCGCGCAAGGCCCGTGCTGCCGCCGAGCAGGATGTCCCCGCTCGGCAGCGAGACGGCGTCTTCCACGTTCCCGAGGCCGGGAAGTGAACTGCCGGCGATCGACACCCACCCGCCGGTGCCGAAGCTCGTGTCTATGCGGCCCGGCCCGGTGGCCGCGGCGGCGCTGGACGCGGTCGCGGCGACGGCGCCGCTCGCGAGGAGGCTGGTCAGCAGGATGCCCGGTACCAGGTAACGGACTCGTCGATGATTACCCGTGGGCATGCTGACGGACTTGGGCATGGAGGCTTGCCTTCCTAGCTCGACGGAGTGAAGACGACACCCATGACCAGAGCCGACACCCCGCGCGTCGTCGGCACCCCGTAACAGAGTGAAACCCGCCCCGCCGTTGCCGGGCAGGCGACCGGTCAGCGGCCGGCATCCTGCGAACGTGGCCGCTTCTCTCGGTCCGATACCTATTACGGAGGACAGCCTCGAAGGGATTGCAGAAGCACTCGTTAGGAGAAGAAGAGCTGCTCGGGTGATACGGGGCCGCTTACCCGGATGACCCTCAATCAGACCCAACCGGGCGGGTTCGAGGCGAACTTCCCGGGCCCGGCAACCTCAACTGCGGCGAACTCCCGCGGCGGCCGCCCGGTGCAACCCGGGCCGGGCGATCAGCTTCAGCGCGTGCAGCAGGAACACCGGCAAGCCCAAGAGCAGCACGGCGGGGTCACGCGCGGCAAGAAGGGTCAGGCCCGCGACCGGGAGCGCGGAAAGCACCCCGGCGACGGGCAGGTTCCTGACCGCCAGCCGGGCCGACAGCGACCACAGGTCCACCGGGGACAGGCCCGGCTCGTCGGCGGCGAGCTGGAACACGTATCCCAGGGCCGCCACGGCGACGAGCAGCGCGCAGGCGCTGATGCAGAGCCCCGCGCGGCCGGAGAACGCCGCTTCGCGGGCGAAGTGCCTGACCTCGGTCACCCCGAGCACGGTAGCCGCAATCGGCACCCCGACGCCGAGCAGGGTGCGCACCGAGCAGCGGTCGCGGAATTCGATGACGAACTGGCGGACCACCCGGTCCTCACCGTCGCGCCCCCAGCGGTCGAGCGAGGCGGACGCCGCGCTGACCGCGGCCGGCGCGGTGATCAGGGGCAGGGACGCCACGAGCATCGCCAGGTTGAGTGCCAGCACGTTGAACAGCGCGGTGAGTCCCGCCATGAGCCTGGTTCCGAAGATGCCACTGGTCACGGTGTCATCCCTTCGTGCCGGTCAGGGTGATTCCCTGGATGAACGTGCGCTGGGTGAAGAAGAACAAGATCACGATCGGAGCGGTCGCCGCGGTGGCGCCTGCCATCACCCACGCCCAGTTCGTCGTGAACTCGCCGAGGATCAGGGCCAGGCCAAGCGACAGCGGGTAGGAGTTCTGGTTGCTGATGTAGACCAGCGGGCCCAGGTAGTCGTTCCAGCAGTAGATGAACTGGAAGAGGATCACGGTCGCCATGGCCGGCTTCGCCAGCGGCAGGATGATCCGGAGGTAAATGTAGAACTCGTTCGCCCCGTCGATGCGCGCGGCTTCCGACAGCGACTGCGGGATCGTCATGAAGAACTGGCGGAGCAGGAACGTGCTGAACACCGAGCTGCCGAAGAACGTCGGCACCTCAAGTGGCAGGTAACCGCCGATCCAGCCGAAGTTCTTGTACATCACGAAAAGCGGGATTAGCGTGCAGACGAACGGCAGGATCAGCGTCATCAGCATCACGTAGAAGACGGCGTCCCGGCCTGGCCATTTGAGCCGGGAGAAGCCGTAGGCGACCAGGCTGCTCGATATGCATACGCCGACGATGGTGATGGCGGCGTAAAGGAACGTGTTCAAGAAGAACCTGAAGTACGGCAGTGCGTCGAACAGGTCCGGGTAGTTGGACCACAGGAACGGGTGCGGCCACCAGACGACGGGCAGGGTGAGCGCCTGCTGCGCCGTCTTGAAGGAGGTGCCTGCCATCCACACCAGCGGCAGCGCGAACATGGCGGACAGCACGATCAGCACGGTGTGCTTACCGAGGCTGGCGCCGAGCCTGCGGCGCAGCCGGCGCGAGCGGGCCGACTGCCGTTGCGACGGCGCTCCCTGAGCGGAGGTCACCTGCGGAGAGACGATTTGCATGGCTACCTCTGCTCGTTCTCGTAGTACACCCAACGCCTCGACGTTTTCAGCAGCACCACGGTGATGATCAGGACCAGGATGAACAGCAGGAACGACATCGCGGACGCATAGCCGAGGTGCAGGTCAGTGAACGCCTGCTGGTAGTAGTACGTGACGTAGAACATGGTCGAGTTGCCTGGGCTGCCGGGCGGGGACTCGATCACCTGCGCCTGAGTGAAGTACTGAATGGACAGCACCAGGGACAAGATCACGTTGAACAGGATGACCGGGCTGATCATCGGGATCGTCACCTTGGTCAGCCGCTGCCACGGCCCGGCGCCCTCAAGCGCGGCCACTTCGTACATTTCCTTCGGCACGCCCTGCAGCGCGGCCAGGTAGATCACCATCGGCTGGCCGAGCCCCCACAGGCCAAGCAGGATGAAGGTCGGCTTCGACCAGGTGATGGCGAAGAACCACGCCGGGCCGTTGATGTGCACGTCGGACAGCAGCGAGTTCACGATGCCGAACGACGGCTGGAAAATCCAGACGAAGATCAGCGACGAGGCCACGACGGGCACGACCGACGGAATATAGAAAAGCGTCCGGTAGACCGCCTGGCCGCGCACGTTCATGTTGAGCAGCAGCGCCAGGGCGAGGGCCGCCACGGTGGAGAGCGGAACTTCGATGATCGTGTAGTAGAAGGTGTTGAACAGCGCGGTACGAAATGTCGCGTCGTGCAGCAGGCCGGAGTAGTTCGACAGCCCCTTGAAGACCGGGTTCCCGATCCCGGTGAACGTTGTGAAGCTGTAGTACAGCGTCGCGAAGAAGGGGTAGAGGTAGAACACGCAGAACCCGATCACCCACGGGCTGATGAACAGGAGCCCGAGTCTGGTTTGCCGCCACCGGATCAGCCTGGTCGGCGTTACCCTGCGTACTGCCGTGGTTGCCATCGCGTGTTTCTACCTCTACCTCGACTTCTGCCTTGTCTGTCGTCTGGGTACTGGAGCGGGCTAGCCGCCGGCCCCGCTGTTGGCCTGCTGGTCGATATAGTCCAGCGCTTGCTGCGGCGTTTCCGACTTCTCGGCTATGGCTTCAGAGGCGGTGGCCTCCGCGGTGAAGAACTCGGACTCGGTGGCGGTGAGCTTGGGCGTCTGCGACTGCGGAGCCGACATCTGCTCGATGTACGTGTTCAGCCACGGGTTAGCCTTGAGCCACGCCTGGAAGGCGGCCGTGGACTCGCCGGCCGGCGAGGTCGGCATCCAGCCGCCCTTCGGGTAGAGCGACGTCATGAAGGCCTCGTTGTTGTAGCCGGCCAGCCAGGCGATGAACTCGAATGCCTGCTGCGGGTGCGCCGCGCCCTTCGGGATGATGTTGTAGTTGCCCTGCCCGAACGTGCTCGGGCCGCCGACCGTGTTGGGGAACGGGACGACGCCGAAGTTGCCGACCATGGCCGAGTTCGTGACCGGGATGTTCTGGGCGCCTTCCCAGGGCCCGTCCATGGTGAACCCTTCCTTGCCGGCCACGAACGGGTCGTCATCGCCGCCCGCGACCCCGCCGTACGCGGTCGACATGGCCGCGACGAGCGAGTACGGGTAGTTGTCGTAAGAGGCCAGGAACTTCGCCTCGGCCTGCGCGCCCGGGCAGCTGGCCAGGGCGTACTTGCCCGAGGAGTCGAAGCAGTTCACCGCGCCGAAGAAGCTGTCGAAGTACTCCATCCCCTGGTTGTAGCTCGGGTAGAAGCCGATCTGCTCCAGCTTGCCGCCGGAGATCTTCCACTCCTTCGCCTGGTCGGCGTAGAGCTGGGCCAGCGTGGTGGGCGGGGAGGAGATGCCGGCCGCCTTCAGCATGGACTTGTTGTAGTAGAGCGCCCACGAGTTCATGCCCATCGGCACCCCGTACAGCGTGCCGTTGTACTCGCCGCCCGCCAGCGCGATCGGGTACAGCCACTTCTCCAGGCCGGCGTAGGTGCCGGTCAGGTACGGGGCCATCGACTGGATCGACCCGTCCCCGGCGTATTCGCCCAGTACCGGGTTCCACTCGGTGAACACGTCCGGCGGGTCGCCGGCCGCGATCTCGGACAGCAGCTTGGCGTCCCCGGTCGCGCTCGGGATGCTGGACTCGGTGACGTGGATGTTCGGATGGGTGGCGTTGAACTGGGTGATCATCTGGTTGAGCAGGGTCAGGGTGTTGCCCGACCACATGGTCTGCCAGCTGATGTTCACGACCCCGCCCGAGGACGACGACCCGCCGGCCGACGAGGAACCGCCGGTCGAGGCGGCGGGCCCGCCGCACGCGGCGAGGGCCAGGGCGGCGGAGGCGGCGAGCACCGACGACGCGGCGCCCAGCCCGAGCCGTCCTCTGCGGCGGCGCGCAGTCGCGCCGGATCTGCGTGGGCCGGTGTGCTGCGGTCCGTATATCTTTTCAATCACGAGATGCTCCTTTCTTCCTTGGGATGTGCATCAAGTGGCTGCCGCGCGGGCCGTGCCGGGCCCGCGCGGCAGAGTTGGCGGTCCCGAGCTCTCCCTGACGATCAGTTCAGGCTCGGGCCGTCGCGCGAGTGGCTGGGTTTCCTTGTGCTCCACCAGCCCTTGGAGCAGTGCGAAGCAGGCCCGGCCCAGTCCGGCGAAGTCCAGCCGCACGGTGGTAAGCGGCGGGGTCAAGAACTCCGACACCGGTGTGTCGTCGAACCCCACGACACTGACGTCCCCCGGCACGGCGTGCCCGGCCGCGTGCACGGCCCGCATCACGCCGATGGCGAGGTCGTCATTGCCGCAGAGCACGGCGGTTACCGCCGGATCGGCCGCCAGCAGCCGCCCGGCCTCATAGCCGGACCGGGGAGTCCAGCCGCACTGCACCGGGGCCGGAACCGGCGCCCCGGCTCCCTCCAGGGCCTCGCGCCACCCCGCCTGCCGCTGGGTGGTATGCGTAGAGGACGGAATGGCCAGGTAGTGCACCGTCTTGTGGCCAAGCGACAGGAGGTAGCGGGTCGCCTGCACGGCGGCCTTCCTGTCGTCGATCCACACCCAGGGCCGTTCCGGGCCCGGGTCGCGGGCCGGCGCCTCCACCATCGCCGCCATCGGCACCTCCGGCGGGACGGCGGCAAGCGCCGCGGTGCCCGCCTGGTCGTAGGCGATGACGATCAGCGATCCTCCCGGCTCGATCGCCCTGGTCACCGCGTCCACCACCACCTGCGGTTCGGCCGACTCCACCACGCGGACCCCGACCGCGAAGCCCGCAACGCGCGCGGCCTCCTCGATGCCCTGCAAGGCCGCCTGGTACCCGTACAAGGTGGTGTTCGGCGTCAGCACCGTGACCGACCGCACGGGTCCGCCCCGCAGCGCGCGTGCGGCCCGGTTCGGCCGGAACCCCAGCTCCTCGATGGCGGCCAGGACGAGTTCGCGCGTCGCCGGCCGCACGTTCGGGTGGCTGTTGATGACCCGGGACACGGTCTGGTAGGAAACGCCGGCCGCGGCGGCCACGTCCAGGATGCTGGCCGGGCGCAGGCCGCGACCCTGCGCGCCGCCATCGGGCGGCTCAGTAGGGCTACTTGTGGCACCCGTCACATCCATGCCAGGATTGTGAACGTTCACATCCAAGGGCGTCAAGGGATGCGATATCACGATTTAATGCGACGGTAACGCCGGGGCGGGGCCGGGCTACCACTGCGACGAGGAGGAACGCTTGGCCGGAACAGAACGGTTCCCGCAGGTCATTGGCTGGACAGGCGATGGCGTGGAGCTGCGTATCGAGGTGGGCCGCGACGGGATGGCCAGGCTTACCCGCTTGTCGGCCCCGGGCACTGAGGATCTGTCCTGCGACGCGGCCCTGCCACTGCTCGACGTCATCGTGGCCGGCGAGGGCCGCGGCTGGTCGGGCGGGCGGTACTGCGAGTCCGAGGCGGGCGGCCGGTTCCAGTACGCCGGCCACAGCGAGCGCGCCGCCGGCGAAAACTGGCAGGAACTGCGCGTGGACCTGGACGATCCGGTGACCGGGCTGCGCGCCGAGGTGTTCTACCAGCTGCTGGCAGCCGGCGGCCTCCGCTCCTGGGTACGCCTTGAGAACCGTGGCGCGCGGTCAGTCACGGTCGAGTCGGTAACCTCGTTCCTGTACGGCGGCCTGGGGACCGGGCCGGGTCCCGATGACCTGGCGGACCTGGACCTGCTGTGGGCGGAGAACGACTGGATGGCCGAGGGCCGCTGGCAGGTCCGGCCGGTGCGCGACGCCCTTCCCGACATTGACCGTCAGACGCTCGGCGCCGACCCGCGGGGATGCTTCCGCCTGACGAGCGTCGGCAGCTGGTCGTCGGGCCGGTACCTGCCCGCGGGCGCGATCGTGAACCGGCGGACCGGGCACGCGTGGGCCTGGCAGGTCGAGCACAACGGCGCCTGGCACTGGCAGGTCGGCGAGTGCACGCACCGCTCCGCGGGCCCCGGCCCTGGCCCCCACGGCAGGCATGCCCCGGCGGGATCGGTCAGCGGCGCCTATCTCGCGCTCCTCGGCCCGGCGGACGCCGAGCACCACTGGCTGGTCACCCTGAACCCGGGCGGCGCCTTCACCACCGTGCCGGCCAGCGTGGCGGTCAGCCCGGAAGGGTTTGAGGGGGCGGTGGCCGGGCTCACGGCCATCCGCCGCGCGATCAGGCGCCCGCACGAAGACGGTCGGCGCCTCCCCGTGATCTTCAACGACTACATGAACACGTTGATGGGGGACCCGACCACCGAGCGCCTCCTGCCGCTGATCGCCGCCGCCGCCCAGGCAGGCGCGGAGTACTTCTGCATCGACTCCGGCTGGTACGCGGAGATTGACGAGGGCTGGTGGGATACGGTCGGCGCGTGGCGGCCCGCGCGGACGAGGTTCCCCGGGGGAATAGCCGAGGTGCTCGACCGGATCAGGGAAGCCGGGATGGTGCCCGGCCTGTGGCTGGAGCCCGAGGTCGTGGGCGTCAACAGCGAGGTCGCCCGGCAGCTTCCCGCGGACGCCTTCTTCCAGCGCGGCGGGCAGCTAGTCGTCGAGCATGGCCGTTACCACCTGGACCTGCGCCATACCGCCGCGGTCAAGCACCTGGACCAGGTGGTGGACTTCCTGGTCGGCGAGCTGGGCATCGGCTACCTCAAGCTGGACTACAACATCACGGTCGCGCCTGGCCCGGACACGGGCGGCCCCGGCGGCGGCAAACTCAGCGCCGGCGCGGGACTGCTCGCCGCGAACCGCGCGCAGCTTGACTGGCTCGACGGAGTGCTCGACCGCTATCCCGGGCTGGTCATCGAGAACTGCTCGTCGGGCGGGATGCGCACCGACTACGCGCTGCTGTCGCGCATGCAGCTTCAGTCCACCAGCGACCAGCAGGATTTCCTCCGCTACCCGCCGATCGCGGCCGCCGCCCCCGCCGCCATCGCGCCCGAGCAGGCCGCCGTCTGGGCCTACCCGCAGCCCGAGTTTACCGCCGACGAGATCGCGTTCACTATGGTCAGCGCCATGCTTGGGCGCATCCACCTGTCCGGTCACCTGAACCGGATGAGCGGCGAGCAGCGCGACCTGGTCGCGGCCGCCGTTCACGTGTACAAGGAGTCACTCAGGCCGGTCATCGCCCGCGCGGTCCCGTTCTGGCCGCTTGGCCTGCCGCGCTGGGAAGACCCCTGGATCGCGCTCGGCCTGCGCGCGCCATCGGACAGCCTGCTGGCCGTCTGGCACCGCGGGACGGCGGGCACGGATTCCGGGGGCACGGAATCTGGGGGCACGGGCTCCGGGGGCACGGGCTCCGCGACGGTCACATTGCCCGTGCCGCACCTGCGGGGCGAGCTGGTGACGCCCCGGGTGCTGTACCCCCGCCACGCCGGGGCCGAGGCCGGCTGGAACCCCGACACCGGCACGCTCACCGTCATGCTCCCGGGAATTCCGTCCGCCTGCGTCCTCCGGCTCGAGGCGCCATGACCCGGTCTGGGGGCTCCGCCCCTCCGAAGTAAGGGCACGCCCGGTTGGCGAAGCGGTGGCGGCGGGCAGTCAGCCGCCACCGTTCGGAAAAATCAAAATCATGATCCCGAACGACTGCCTGGCCTTCGCCCTACCGAAGCGCTTACCGCTCGAGCGCGGCCAGGCGCTCCCAGTGGCGCTGGGCCGCCGGGTGCCAGTCCGCGTGCCTGGTGTGGAACAAGTCGGCGGCCTTGACGCCACTCTCCCCACCGACCCGCCCTGGGCAGCACGAACGTGTGCGGCGTCACTCTTGACTACAGCATATCAAAGTGATATCACTTTGATAGGTGGCCGGAACGGCCGGACACCGAAGGCCACAGGAGACATCCCATGTACGCACAGAGTGACACCACCACTTCCTCGTCACGGTCGTCCGCGGCAACGCCGACCCCCAGCCGCGCCGTCCTGCGCACCCGCCCGGACATCCAGCGCGCCCTCATCCGGTCCTGGGAGTACGCCAAGCCCATCCGGGCCACCGTCCTGGCCATCCGGCTGCTGGTCGCGCTGTGGCTGGTCGTCCTCACCGCGCTGCTGATGTCCGCGGGCCAAGCCTGGGCCTGGATTCTGCTGCTGGCCGCCGCGGCCGTGGCCGCGATCGGCCTCTGGGCGTTCACCACCGCCGCGAAAGGGTGGCCGACGGTTGAGTAATGACTTCCGCCACCGCAACATCAAGGCCCGGGCCCGGGATCATCCCCGACCTGGGCCTTCGTCATACCGCGGTGACCGCTTCCCGCGGCCAAGCGCGCAGCAGCAATGTTAGCGTGCGCAGAGCACGCCGCGCTTGACCGGCAGCTCATCTACCTGGAAGTTTCCGCCAAATGACACTGAGGAGCGCTTTTGCTCGAAGACTTTCGAAGCCTGAATCGCTTGCTCGATGATGCGTCCGCCTGTTAGCGTTCACAATAGCTGCTGGGGATGACCGGCGGCTCGGACTACCTGGACACCAGGCCCGTGTGCCGGCGAGGAAGCCGGGGTGACCACGGGAGGGATGAGCATGGAACCGTCATCGCCGGGCGTGCAACAGCTTCTCGCGTTTGACCGCCCCGCCGCGGAGGCGAACCGGATAGCGCTGGTCGCGGCGCACGCCGCCAGGGTTCTGAAGATCACGCATCCGTACGTCAGCGACTCCGGACGGTGGGAAGCCACCTGGACCGACGGCGGGTGGGCAGTGGCCGACACCGAAGATGAGCTGCTCGAAGACGTCGCCGCGCGACTTGGGCCGGCGTAGCCGCGGTGCCCAGCAGTCGCCTGCGGCGATAAACGGCTCCGGGGCGCGGGTTCCCCTCGCTCGACCCGCGCTCCGGTCCGCTGTTCCGCGCCACCCGGCGGGCGCGGACCACTTTCACGCCGATTCGCCAGCGTGATCGTAGGGTCAAATAGGGGAAACGACAGCGAAGACCCCATTCCGGCCCGGCAAAATGGAACAAACTTCCCTCGATTACGTCCCTCTAGACTAATTGAGGGTCAAGAATGGCGATATTCGCCCCGGGTGACCCACAATGACAGAAACAGCCGATCAGCGTGCCGGACAAAAGCCGACGAAGTGTCGCAAACGGCTCCGGGCAGTCATCTAGGGGCCACATGTGACCCGCAATCGTTCGGGACGAAAATCCCCTGCCGATCGCATCTGGGTACTAAAGGCCCGTAACGACGTGGCAAGTCGTGCTCGCGTGTGTTTGGGACTGGCGATCAGTGGAGTCGGTCGTGGTAAGTTGGCCGGAAACTTACGGCCAGTGAGGGCAAGATGACGCGCGCATTAGGGCGACGGTTTCCCGGTGGGCTACCCCGCGAGGCGACTGGTTTCGTTGGCCGTGACCGCGAGCTCGGCGCGCTGGCAAACCTCCTGGGATCGGTGAGACTGGTAACGGTGACCGGCACGGCCGGCGTCGGGAAGACCCGCGTCGCGATACGCGCCGCCGCCGATGCCGGCGAGCGGTTCGCCGGCGGCGTTTGCTTCGCTGAACTCGGCGGGCTGCGCGACCTTGACCTGGTGCCGCACACGGTCGCGGCGTGCCTCGGGCTGCCGCAGCAGGACGCCCGCTCCGGGACGGACGCCGTGGTCGGTTACCTGAGCGAACGCCAGGTGCTTTTGGTGCTGGACACTTGCGAGCACCTGATCGGCGGGTGCGTGCCGCTTATCGGCGCCCTGCTGCGGGAGGCGCCGGAAGTGACCGTGTTCGTCACCAGCAGACAGCCACTCGACATGCCGGGCGAGCACGTCTTCCCGCTGCCGCCCCTGCCGGTGCCCCGGGCGGGGGAGGCGGGTGGCGGTGACGCGGTTGAGCTGTTCGCGCAGCGCGCCGCTGCCGTGGTGCCCGGCTTCACTGTTTCCGACGCGAACCGCGGCGACGTCGCCGGGCTGTGCCGCCGGCTCGACGGCATCCCGCTGGCGATCGAGCTGGCCGCCGTCCAGCTGCGGTCGACCTCGCTACGGGCGCTGTCCGGTCGGCTTGAGCACCGTTTCCTGACCCTGGCCGGCGGTCGGGAGGGCGCCCTCCCGCACCAGCAGACCCTGCACACCGCGACCCGGTGGAGCTATGACCTGTGCACGCCCGCCGAACGGCTGCTGTGGGCGCGGCTGTCGGTGTTCGCCGGCTCGTTCAGCATTCCCGCCGCCCAGCACGTCTGCGCGGGAGGGCCCCTGGACCGGGGGGAGATCCTGGCCGCGCTGATCGGGCTGGTGGACAAGTCGGTCGTGCTGCGCCCGGAGAAGGATGAGGCGCGGTACCGGCTGCTTGACACGATTCGCGAGTTCGGTGCGGAACAGCTCGCGGAACCCGGCGAGCAGGCCGCCGTCCGGGGCCGGCACGTGGCCTACTTCCTCGACCGGGCCGAGGACTTCGCTGCCCACGACAAGGACGGCGATCAGCTGGCCCGGTACCGTGAGCTGCGCGGCGAGCACCAGAACATGCGGGCCGCGCTCGGGTACGCCCTCGGCGCTCCCGGGACGCCGGGCGACGCGCGGCTGGCGGCCAGGCTGGCGTCTGCCTTGCGGCCGTACTGGGAGATCTCCGGCCTGCTGCGCGAGGGCAGGCACTGGACGGGCAAGGTCCTGACGCGGTTCCCCGGGCCGTCGGCGGAGCGGGCGAGGCTGCTGCTTACCCGCGGCGTCCTGGCTATCTTCCAGGGCGAGCTGCCCAAGGCGATCGCCGACCTGGAGGCGGCCACGGAGCTTTCCGATGGCTGCGGGGACGCGCTGGCCTGCGCACTGGGCCATACCTACCGGTGCCTCGCGTTCGTGTTCTCCGGCCGCCACGCCGAGGCCGTCACCGCTGGCGCCGCCGCCGAGGAACGCCTGGTGGCGCTCGGCCACCTGAGCGGCCTGGTTTCCCTCGATATCCACCTGGGCTACCTGCACCTGCTGGCCGGCGAGCCGGGCCAGGCGATCGACCGGTGCGCGCAGGGGCTGCGCCGCCTAGACGGCGGCGAACGGTGGGCGCGCAGCTACCTGCAGGTCATCACGGCACTTAGCCTGTTCCTGCGGGGTGATGGCGAGGCGAGCGCGACCGCGGCCCGCGAATCCCTGCAGCTGAAGCACGAGGTTGGCGACCTCACCGGCATGGCGTACTGCCTGGAGACGCTCGCCATGCTCGCCGCCGGGCAGGGCCGGCTCGCGCGCACCGCCTGGCTACTCGGGGCGGCCGACACGCTGTGGGAGCGAACCGGCAAGCGCCTGGGCGGTACCGCCGCCATCGAGGAACTTCACCAGTGGGCCGAAAGCACCGCCCGGGACGGGCTCGACGGCAAGCGCTACGAGCGGCTGTTCAATGAGGGCGCCGACCGGGAGCTTGACGAGATCGTCAGCCTCGCGGCCAGTGACGCCGACAAGCTGCCGCCGGTACGTCAGAGAGAGCTGACCCGGCGGGAGCTGGAGATCGCGGCACTGGTCAGCCAGAGCCTCACCAACGACCAGATTGCCCGGCGGCTGGTCATCTCCCGCCGCACCGTCGACACGCACGTCGCCAGCATCTACGCGAAGCTGGGCATCTCCTCCCGCGTCCAGCTGGTCACCTGGCTCGGCGCGCGGCCCGGCGGGCAGGCGAACCCTCCAGCCGACTCCAGCGGATAGCCGCCGCGGACAAAATTGTTGTCCGCGATAATACGCAACAAACTCTGCCATATCCGCAGGAAGCTGGCTGGTTATTAATGACCAATTCCTCGCAAGAGCGGTGATCCGGTGAACGGGATCGTGCTCAGATAGGGCAGCCCCGTTCCGTACCGGCTACCTGGAGGCCCCTCATGCGCTCGCGCTGGCTCTGCCGCTTCATCCTCGCCGGCGCCGTCTGCCTCGGGGCCGTACTGGCTGGCCAGGCCGCCGGGCACGCCGCGACCGCACCGAGTTCCGGCTTCAACAACTGGAGCTGCCAGCCGTCGGCCGCTCATCCCCAGCCCGTCGTGCTGCTGCACGGCCTCGGCGGGAACGGCCCGGGCAACTTCTCCACCCTCGGCCCCTACCTCGCATCCGCGGGGTTCTGCGCCTACGCTCCCACCTACGGCGAGGCCGTTCCCGGCGTCCCGGTGGGCGGGATCACGCCGATCCCGCAGTCCGCCGCCGAGATCAGCGCCTTCATCGGCCAGGTCCTCGCGGCCACCGGCGCCGCGAAGGTCGACCTGGTCGGCCACTCCGAGGGTGCCTTCCAGGCTTTGTACGGCCCGAAGTTCGTGGCAGGCGAGGCGGCCGCCATCGCCCGCGTGGTCGCGCTGGCGCCGCCCACCCACGGCACCTCCTTCGACAGCCTGGTGACGATCGCCGACGATCTCGGAGTCAGCCCGCTGACCGACGTCATCATCGCCGCGGGCTGCCCGGCGTGCTCCGGGCTGACCACCGGCAGCAGCCTGGTGGCAAGCCTCAACGCCGGCCCGGTCGCCCAGCCCGGCATCGCGTACACCATCATCGCCTCCACCCACGACGAACTGGTTACCCCGTACGGCACCGAGTTCGTCAACGAGCCCGGCGTGGCCGACGAGACCGTGCAGAACTTCTGCCCGCTCGACCCGGTCGGGCACATCGGCCTGGCCTACGACACCGACGTCGCGCAACTCGTCCGCAACGCGCTCGACCCCGCCAACCCGGTGCCGGTGACCTGCAGCGCAGGCCCTGCCTTCTGATCCGCGCGGGGGAGACCCGGCGCTGGTGCGGTCCGCGACGCCCGGCGTCAACGCCACCACCGCCGTTTACCTCGGCGTCACCGGCGTCGATGACCTGCACGAGCAGTGCGTGGCCAGTGCCGCGCGATCGTCGCCGCCCTCACTGACCATCCGTGGGGCCTGCGCGACTTCGTGGTCGAGATGCCCGGCGGCCACCGGCTGGCCCTCGGCGAACGCATCGCGCCGCCCCGCTTATGCCGCGAGTGGCGGGAGCAAACCGGCCGAAACACATCACCAATTGGTCCGCGTGGCCGACTCTTCCCATCCTGGTGAGCATGGGGTTTGCCGCCCGCTGCCCGGTTGGGTGTGATTGCGGGTCATCCGGGTGAGCGGCCCTACGTAGCCGTCCCGCTTACCAGGTTTCGTCCGGCTTTGTCCCGCGCTCTGATCGGCTGGTTTCGTCATTGCGGGTCGTCGGGGGCGCATAGGGCATGCTTCAAAATAAGGTGAGTTTGCGGCGTGTCTGAGG
>Ga0207416_1001578_pt1 | contig 29215 bp, 36 predicted proteins | sample PaiPotPPM11metaG_FD_184107 | JGI IMG/M metagenome (GOLD analysis project Ga0207416, IMG submission 184107) | Iron sulfur acid spring bacterial and archeal communities from Banff, Canada, to study Microbial Dark Matter (Phase II) - Paint Pots PPM... ... | reverse complement strand
GACGCCGAGCCGCACGACACAATCATTGACCTGGCACAGCGTCTGGTTATACCAGGGTTCCTGGCACGCATCGACCAGCTTCTGAATATCAACCAGCTCGAGCGGACTGTATCGCGCGCCGAGATTGATGGTGTAGGATCCTTGACTACTCATAATGGCCTCCTGGAATCGTCGACCGCTTCCCTCAACCGTACCAGGCCACCCGAGATAGAGCCCGACACTCTGCTCTCCGAACGGCTAGATCAAGAACCGTACAGGACGACCGCGCCAGAGACAACTTCGCTGCGGTGCATTGAGGTCCACTGGTAATCCACGGGCACAACTGAATGTCTTTGCGATGCGATCCATTCCCGACAGGCGTAGGCTGGTGGTAGACATGAGTCCTTGTCCGGGCCGCGAACTGAAGGGAGAGACGACGTGGCTGTGATACTGGCAATCATTGAGATCGCTCCTGAACACGACGACGAATGGCAGCAGATCTGGCGACAGACGCAGCGGCAGCAAGAGCAGCAGCCGGGCTTCCGTGCGGCGCGACGGTTTTACGACGTGAAGCAGCCCGAGCGCTATGTCTTCCAGTCGGAGTGGGACGACCGTGCCGACCACGATGCGATGGTCCGCTCCCTGGGCCTGCTCTGGCTGGATCGTGCCCTCGAGTACCTGGCACGTCCGGTCACCATTCTCGTGCTGGAGGAGATGGAGATGGAGATGGAGATGGATCAGTACCAGCTACCTCAGTCCAGACGCGCGGGCTCGACGACGACTGAAGGCGTCGATGCTCACCGCTAGCGCGAGGATGACGCCGGTGGCGATGTCCTCCGTGCTCGCGGTCTGCCCCAGAAGGTCGAGGCCGTTCTGCACGCCACCGATGACAAGCGCGCCGAGCAGGGCATTGTAGATCTGGCCTCGGCCACCAAACAGGCTCGTACCGCCGATGACCGCTGCCGCGATCGCATTGAGCAAGAGCGTCCCTCCACCCGTTCCCGTGGACACAGCGAACTCGCGTGAAGCTTCCAGGACACCGCCAAGCGCACCGAGCGTCGAGGCGATTGCGAACACCGCGATACGCACCGCGCCAACGTGAATGCCCGCACGGCGGGCGGCTTCCGCATTGCCGCCGATCGCGTAGATGTGGCGGCCAAACGCTGTCCTGGTGGTGACGATGGTGAAGACCACGGTCAACGCCAGCAGGATGACCACTACGTAGGGCACGCCGAAATACGAGTTCAGCAGTGCGACCACCGCGACCGTGAGGGCGGCCGCTAGTGCAAAGCGCACCAGCAGGGTCGGGAGCGATGGGCCTTCCAGTCCGACGCGCTGCCTCCCACGATAGCCGAACCAGAGGTATGCCGCATAGGCGGTAAGCCCTATGATCGCGAGCCCCCAGCCCTCGAGCGGCGTCAGATAGGATGATGCGATAGCCCGCACCGAGGAATCGCTGACGATCAGCTCGCCCTCTACACCGAGCAGGTTGAACAGCACGCCCTGCCAGACGAGCAGGCCGGCCAGCGTGACGATGAACGAAGGGACACCGACGAACACGACCCAGCTGCCCTGGATCAGGCCGATCGCGGCCCCAACCGCGAGCGCAGCGGCAATCGCTACCCACCCGTTCCAGCCGTGATTTGCCACCAGCACGCCGAGAACACCTGCGCAGACACCGCTCACGGCGGCAATCGACAGGTCGATCTCGCCCAGGAGCAGGACCATGACGACGGCGATGGCCAAGGTGCCGAGCACACCGATCTGAAGCGTGAGGTTTGAGAGGTTGCGCGCTGTCAGGTAGTTGCTGTTTTGACTCTGAAAGAGGATGCCGATCAGGACCAAGCCAACCACGACAGGCCACACCCCGACGTCCCCCGAGGAAACGCGACGCCGGACACCTTCGCGGACGGTATTCCACAGCGCGGATCGCTTCACACCATTTTGTCCGCCAAGTACTCGTGTCCTCATACGAATGCCTGCCCTGGCAGCGCATCTCCACCGGTAATGGCTGCCACGACGCGCTCCGGCGCATCCTGAGAAGGCGTGAACGTTCCGACGCGCCGTCCAAGCCGGAGCACGACGATCCGGTTGGCGACCCGGAAGACCTCGGCCAGGTTGTGCGAGATGAGCACCACCGAGATGCCACGGTCACGAAGCTGCCGGATGAGCTGCAGGACCATCGCCGTCTGCTCGACGCCCAGCGCGGCGGTCGGCTCGTCCAGTAGTACCACGTTCGATCCCCACAGGACCGCGCGGCTCACGGCCACTGACTGCCGTTGCCCGCCTGAAAGCGAGGACACGGGACGCCGTAGCGGTCGAACCGTGACCGCCAGCTGGTCTAGGATCTGGCGCGCCCGCAATTCCATCTCGTTCTCGGACAGTAGTCTGAATGGGCTTCCCTTCAGTTCTCGGCCCAGGTACAGGTTGGCGACGATGTCGAGGTTGTCGCAGAGCGCCAGATCCTGGTAGACAACGGCGATACCAAGTTTATTCGCCGCCTCGGGGCTATGAATGTGCACCGGCGCGCCCTCGTAGAAAACGTTCCCTTCGTCCGGATCGTGAGCGCCGGCGATTGTCTTGATCAGCGTGGTCTTGCCGGCCCCGTTATCGCCCACTAAGGCAACGACCTCGCCTGGATAGACCTCGAAATCGACGGCATCCAGCGCCACGACAGAGCCGTAGCGTTTGCTGATGCCCTTGAGGGCCAGCCGGGGCTGGCCCTCAAGAGTCACGTCAGCGCTTACGCGCATGAACTCGAGGAGTGCGACGGGCAGATGTTCTTCCAGGTAGTGAATTTGTCTTTGATCACCGTGCTCCGGATGTTGCTCTTCGTCACACTGATCGGCTTGAGCAGGATGGAACGCACCTTGGCCGTGCCGTTGTTCACACTGGCCTTTGCCAGCTTGTTCGCGGCGGATCGCTTGCCGGTGGCGAGGTCGACGGCGAGCTCGGCGGCTGCATAGGCTTCTTTGCGCAGCGGTTTGTACACCGTCATTGACTGATCACCCACAATGATGCGCTGCAATCCCGCGTCCGTTGCGTCCTGTCCGGTTACCAGCACCTTCCCGTTCAGGTGACGTGCCGTCAGCGCCGTTATGACCCCACCAGCCAAGCCATCGTTAGCAGCCATGACACCATCAACCTTGTCGCTGAGCTTCGTCAGCGCCTCTTCCATGGCGGCCTGCCCGGTTGCGGGGAGCCAGTCCGTGTCCTTCTCGTAGCCAAGCTTGAACTTGCCGCTTTGGAAGAGCGGATCGAGGGCGCTATGGGCGCCGGCTTTGAACTGGCGCCCAGGATCACTCGTCTGCGCGCCATTGATGAAAGCGATGATCCCGCCCGCGCGCACATGCTTCGCCAGGTACTGGCCCTGCAGCTGGCCAACCTTGACATTCGAGAAGGAGACGTAGAAGTCAGGCTTGGCTCCCGTGATCATCCCATCGTAGGCAATGACCGGGACATGTTGCGCGCTGGCCTTGGCGATAATGGCTGCGCCTGTTGGCCCATCGAGTGGGCTTGTTACGATGACCTTCGCACCATTGGTCAATGCCGACTCGGCCTGTGCCAGCTGGGTCGAGTCCGAGCCCTCTGCGTTGTTCGCGATTACGCTGATGTTGGGATCGAGCGACTTCACGCTCTGAATGAAGTACGGCTTATCCTTGGTCTCGAACCGGTCCGCACAGGTGGAACACGGCATGAGAAAGGCAACCTTCACGGTCTTCGCCGCGCTGGCGCCTCCGCCGTGCCAGACGATGGCAGACAGGGCGACAAGACCGGCTACGCCTAGTCGAATGACAGTTCGTCGTGGGCTATCCATCGTTACTTCTCCTCTGCTGATTACTGCCCTACACACGGTTGCCGTTATTGATGCTTCTGCGAACGCAATTCTCCTTTCTCCCTACATGAGCCGGACGCCCGGCGTGCCGCAGCCCTAGCCAAGAGGTCGACCACCGACCACGGATCGAGAATGGCTTGTCCGCTGTTCTGTGCCTCCATGAGGTATGAGATGGGATCGTCGGCAAAAGGGAGACCTCGAAACGCCTCGATGTCGAGAAAGATTCCGATGGACGGCTTGCCAAGCCGAGAGGCACAAGCCTTAAGCCAATCGCCGTACACGACTCGCCATTCGCCCTCTGGCGCCGGCGTACCCGGCTCCGCCAATCCCTGGCTCGTTGTCAGGGTCACGATTTTGCCGTCCTGCACCCGGCCCGCCAGGCTGAACCAGATGGCATTGTCCCGGAATGCCATCAGGAGGAATGACGTGCTTTCTTCGACCCGGTGCCGGATCAGATCGATTAGCGGTCCGAAGCGAACCGCCGGGCACGCCGGCAAAGACAGCCGGTCGGGAACGCAGATCGCCTGCTCGCTGACCATGGCCTCTGTCATAGCGGTGAGGCGCAGGGCGTAGTCGTCGTAGTCGTCGTGGTTATAGGCGCGCTGTTGCCGGTCCCACAGGTCCTTGATGGCTGACCGCTCGACCAGAATCACCTGATCGACATCCATGGCGCGATAGAAGTGCTCTGCCGCGTCTTCCAGCCTCCCTATTCCTGGCCAGTGTCGGAGGCTTAGCTGGCCCCGCCTTGAGTGCACCAGGGCAACCGGTTTGCCCGCGTCGAGCAGGCCGTAGAGGCGAACCGGCTGCCTATCTGGCCCATAGAGCAGATTCCACAGCCGGGCCCATTGCTCGTTGTCGAGATCCACCCACTGCACATGCTCGCTCAGCATCAACAAGCCTCCCAGACATGGATAGCGCGCGGCGTGAGGTGGTCCGCGAATCCACCGTTGCCCTCTAACTCGCCAACTTGCCAGCGTCCTTGCAGGAGTTGAGCTCCGTCCAGCTCGAACGACACGCGTTGTGACTCGTCCGTCATATTGGCGATGAAAACCACGGTGCGTTCTCCGTTTCGATGCACCGCGACGTCGGTCAGCGGGTTGTCCAGCCGGACGGGCGGGAGGATGCCTTCCGCCTCGAGCGCCGCGGGAACGTCTTCCGCTCGCTCGATCAGGTGAACGCCCCGCTCCTGCCGGAGCAGACTGTACGCTTGCATGCGCTCATCCAGGGTCGGCAGCTCCGGCCCCATCACGAGGAACCCGCCGCTCCGGACGAAGTCACGTAGGCGCTGCTGCACACCGGCAGACAGGTAGGCAAAGCCAGGACAGACGATCGCGCGATAGCGTGCCAGCCACGCTGGATCGCTTTCCGTATCGCCGACCGCAAAGGCGTGGTTGGATCTGACGAGCGCCTCGTACGCGGTATTCCACCAGCCACGGAGCGCCTGGGGCACGGATACTCCGAAGCCGAGGTCCCGCTCGAATAGCACTTCGAATCCGCGATGCTGCGTGAGACCGCTGAATACGCTCGATGCTTCGGGGAAGAACGGCGGTGACAGCACGCTGGCAGCGAGAGCGTGACGCTCGTAATCGCGCCCGTACAGCAGGAGCACGTCGGCCTGGCGCTCGAATCTCCAGAACTCGTTCTCCCGCAGGAATCGCAGCAACCGCCGGTACAACGTCGCATCCGGCTCGCGCAGATCGCCGCGCCGGCCGATGGGCGAGCCCATCCAGCGCTCCCGCTCCACCAGCATGTAGTAGTTGAAGGCCTTGACGCCATGCATCAGGGCAGTGAGCGCGTTGGCCTCCGCATCCAGGAGAGTCGCGGGGCGCCACCACGGCCAGGTGCCCGCTCCGAATTCGGGGATGAACGGCAGGCGGGACGTTCCGGCCATATAGAGGCAGGCACGCTTCAGAGCGTCGTACTCCTCGGCGTGGGCGTAGTAATCGATCCCTTGCACGTCCACCTCCCGCTCCATCGCCGGCCCATTGCAGGGTGTCGCATAGACCTGCGGCGTGTTGTGCGCCACGGGGATGCGGTCGACGCCGCGCGCGATCAGCATGTCCCGGATGCGGGCAACCCCCTCGGTCAGGTAGCGCTCCTTGCCCTCGATCCAGTCGAGGTACGCCGGCAGGTCACGGGCGCCATTAGCGTCAAAGTCGCGGGGCGGTCCTACCTCGTCGAACGAGGTATGAGCCGTGCCATACGTCTGGTTCAGCGCGTCGATGCTCCCATACCGCTGCTGCAGCACATGACGGTAGTGCGTTAGGGCGGAGTCGCTGTAGTCGACGTCGTACGGAGTCAGTTTGAAAAAGAACGAGTGCTCGTTATCGGCCTGGATCATGACGATGCGACCATCCGGATACTGATGCTTCACCAGGATGGGACAGACGGCATCAAGCCAACGCCCGGCTTCCGCGAAGAACGGCTCAGAACAGTAGCTGACGATGGGGAACGGTTTGGGGGGCACGATCAGGATGGACGGACTGCCGGTCGCCGTTCGCGCCTGCATGCGGGGATCGTGAACGATGCGCTTCGGGTAGCCAAAATAGGTCAGCTCCGCGTTGATGTGCGGCCCAGGCCGCACCATCACGTAGAGGTCCGCTTCGTCGCACAGCGCCAGAAAGGCATCCACGTCCCGGTTTCCGCTGAAATCGAACCGGCCCTCCTCGACCTCGTGGACCGACCAGGGTATGTAAGTCTCCACGCAGCGGAACCCAAGCCCACGAACCCCGGCCAGGACATTTGGCCAGAGATCCCGATCGACCCGCCAGTAGTGCAGCGCACCGCTGTAAAGCGGAAGCAGCTCTCCCGTGTCCTCCAGCACCAGCCCCTGCCGATCGACCCGAACTGCCCGGCTCATGCCGGCCTCCCATCGCCGTCCCGCAGCGCAGCCGCGGCCGGCCTAACCCGCCTGCTTTCCCGTTGTGAAGCACGAGGAAGGATGGAACCCTCCACCAGGTGCTCGACGATCATCGCGGCCGCTCCCATCGGCATGGCGTCCTCTCCGAGTTCGGAGGCCACAATTGCGCTGTGGTCGGCAAGCTCGGGAAGTGCATACTGCTGCGCCGTCTCTCGGATGACCGGCAGCATGACATCCATGGCGGCAAGCGCAATCCATCCGTTGATCGTGATGGTGTCAGGCGCGAAGAGGTTGATCAGGTTGGCCACACCGATTCCCACGTCGCGCGCCACCTCCCGCAGCACGGCCACGGCACAGGCATCGCCCTCTCGTGCCGCGGAGATCACTGCGTCCGCACTCAGTCCGCCCACGTGATCAACTCCGCGGTCCAGGCAACGGTCGCGGTAGCGGCGCACGATCGCCTCAGCACCGGCCAAGGCTTCGATGCACCCGCGGTTGCCGCAATGGCACGGAGGGCCATTGATGTCTACGACCGTGTGGCCCCACTCCGCTGGGCCGCTCAACCGCCGGCCGGCGACAATAATCCCTGCACCCACACCGGTCCCAAGAAGGATGGCGATCATGCTGCCATTGCTGCTGGTGCCTCGCCACGACTCGCCGATGGCCATCACATCGGCGCCGTTGGCCTCAACCAATCGCGGCACCTTGCCCTGCAGCTCGCGCTGCACCATCTCGCCGAAGGGGATACGGCGCCAGTTCCAGTTCGGCGCAAAGAGCGATGTCTGTCCATCGGCAGACACGATGCCCGGGACACCGACCCCAGCGCCCCAAATGTCATGCAGCTCGATACCGGCCGTCTCCGCTACCTGGTGAATGGCGCGAGCCACAAGTGCCGCGATCACCTCCGGCCTGTTTTCCTGCGCGTCGACCTTGAGCTGAGCAACAGCCAGTTGTTCGAGGGTGAAGTCAAAGAGAACCGCCCGAACGGATGTTTCACCGAGTTCGACACCAACGAACCGAGCGCCAATGGGATTGATGTCGACCAGCGAACGCGGGCGTCCCCCGTTAGATTCCTCGCGACCGGTCTCGACCACCAATCCTTCCCCTAGCAGAGCGGACACGAGGTTGGTAATTGTGGCGGGGCTCATGCCGGTGAGCTCCGCGAGGTCCAACCTGCTCAGCGGCCCGTGAATGTATGTCTCTCGGAGAACCAGGGCACGGTTGTGCCGCTTCAGGTCGCGCGACGTTCTGCGCTCCCGTATCTGCATCGGACTACACCCTTCTAATGGAACTTATTTTAATAGTTAGATTAAGTCCTGTCAATATACTAATCTCCAGTTCCAAGAGATCATGCGAGGCAGAGTCGTTACCGTCGACTCTGCAAGCAGTTCCGCAGCGCCCCGTCTGGCACGGCGACTGCTCGTCGTCCGCCTCGGCTCGCTACCGCCGGCAGCTGAAGCGCTTCCCCCAGAGCTCGAGCCCTCGCTTGGCCAGCACCGACGCGGCCAGCCCGAACGGCTCGGGAAAGCTGCCCTCGGCGAGCACCGGGGGAACCCATGAGCCTGGCTCAGCGCCAGTACGAGGGGTCACCGGCAGTCAGGAGTAGCTCAGCTCCGGATACCAGTCAGTCCCACGCCCCTCCGGCGTGAAGTCGAACAGGTTCCAGAGCGGGTCGATGGAATCGGTGTGGCGCTGATCCTGCCTCCTGAAAGACGTAGTCCTCCGGGACAGCCCCACCGGGTGGCAGCCGGCGTCTCGCGGCAGCCGCCGCCTCGGTAGCGCGGCGCAGCTCGGCCTCCTGTTCGAGCAACCGGTCGTGCGCCGTCCGGTATTCAGCTGACTCTCCTGGAAACGAAATGCTCACGATCACTCCTGTGGCGGCTGTTGTTAGTAGCCTGGTGGCCGTTGAAATGGACCAGTCACTTTCGATATTGCCTTGGCAGTGGCCAACAGTCGTGATTCATCCCACCGTTTCCCAATTACCTGTACTCCAGTGGGCAAACCATCACGATCCAGTTTGTACGGCAGCACCACTGCCGGGTGGCCGGTGTAATTGAACACCGTGCTATGAAAGCTGACCATCCAATAAGAGACTTCCTTGCCGTCAACGATCAGGGGCGATCCCGGTTCGCAGTGAGGAAACGCCGTCATCATGGAAGGTGGGCACAACAGCACATCCCACTCTTCAAAAAATTGTTCCCAGGCGGCAATCGACTGGTCGCGGATGTCGAGGGCCTCCAGGTATTGCGCCAGCGTGGTCGGTCGTTCTTGCTCCTCCAGCTGGAAAGCCCCCATCATCATGCTCATCAGTGCCGCGGTGCTCGCCACTTCCTGCTGGAAATCCACCTGTGGCAGCGCCGCTTCTTCAACGACCGCCCCCAGGACAGAAAGTCGCTTTGCTAGCTCTTCTACTGCCTCGCGCATCTGCGCCGCGACCGGAAAGCCCGGAAAGGTAGGTGCAAAGGCGATCCGCAGGCGATCCAGTCCGAGTTGTGGTATCTCTCCAACCGGCACAGGCGCTACATCGGTATCGCGTCCGTCCGGCCCGGCGATGATCGCGAACAGCAGCGCCAGATCCTCGACGGTGCGTGCCATTGGTCCAATACAGGACATGATGCGAACAGGTCTGGGTCCCGGAAGACCGGGAATCAGCCCGGTGAGGGGAACGCGGTGCTCAGTCGGCTTCAGCCCAAACACGCCGCAAAAATGCGCGGGAATGCGGATCGATCCGGTCAGGTCGGTCCCAATCTCAAACGGGGTCATCCCGGCAGCCAGCGCCGCTGCCGCCCCGCCACTGGACCCGCCCGGTGTGCGCTTGCTATCCCAGGGATTATTCGTGCGCCCAAAGATGGGATTGATGGATTGTGCGGGATCGGCCAGCATCATATGCACATTCGTTTTGCCCATGAGATTGCCCCCCGCAGCTTTGAGACGTGCGGCAACCGGGCTGTCCTCCTGGGGCACATAGTCGGCCAACGGCGGGAACCCGGTGGTGGTGCGCATGCCCGACGTCGCATGGGCATCTTTCAGCGTAAAGGGCACGCCGTGCAGCGGTCCCCAATGTTCTCCGCGAGCCAGGGCTTCATCCGCTTCCCGCGCTCGTTCGTATGCCCGCTCGGCATCGAGCGTAATGACGGCGTTCAAAGTGGGATTGTGGGTATCAATCTGCGCCAAATGCGCTTTCAGCACTTCTGTGGCTGAAACGTGACCTGCTCGGATGGCGGTGGCCAGCTCGATGGTATTGGAGAAAACAATATCCATGACTATCACTCCTCGTCAGTGGCGCTCATGGGGATAGGACATGCCAGACACCCAACAGCGGCATGACGTGCGGCCGGCCGTCGAGACGCACCGTGGCCAGCCAGTACGTCTGCGCCTCAGCCAGCCGCGCCCGTGCCTCGGGCCACGGTACCGGCGTCCCATGATCGGCGCTGAACGGCTGCTCGGTCGCTGGTTCGCGATCAGTCATCTCTTCTCTCCTTTGTGATTCGAACGGTTTTCCCGCGGAGCGTTGTGTAGGGTTCCCCCGTCACTGGCCGTATTCGTCGTGGCGGCGCCACCACTCATAAGGTGGGGTTTGCGGCCACCCGTCGGGCGAGTCCTCCCAGTCCTCCTGCCTGCCGAGTGGCGTCAGGTCGAGGAAGGTCCAGACACTGCCGAGCGCCTCGACTCCACGGCCGGCAGTGAAGTAAGTGCGAAAGACGCTCTCGCCATCGAGCAGGAAGACGCTCAGGCCGAACGTCTCACCCTCGTCTCGCGTCACACCGAAGTCGCCGTTGAAGTCGCTGCCGAAGGAGGAGAACCAGGGGATACCCCAGCCCATGCGCTGCTGGTACGGCTCGATCTGCGCCAGCGGTGCGCGGGACACCAGCGCGAAGGAGGTGTCACGGGCGTGCAGATGAGCGAGATCGCCGATCTGGTCGACGAACATCGAGCAACCGGGGCAGCCCGCCGACGGCCAGCCGTCAACTCCGGGGGCGAACATGAAATGGTAGACGATGAGCTGGCGGCGCCCGTCGAACACGTCGAGCAGGTTCGCCTTACCACCCGGGCCCTCGAAGACGTAGTCCTTGTCGATCCGGACCATCGGTAGCCGACGGCGCACTGCGGCCAGGGCGTCTCGCGCCCGGGTCGCTTCCTTTTCCTTTGTGAGCAGCTCCTTGCAGGCAACAAGCCACTCGTCTCGTGCTACGACGGGCGGAAGATTCATCGTTCTCTCCTTTCGGGGTCCGGTGCTAGTCCTATAGTAGGACTTATCAATTAATAAGTGCAAGTGAACAGTATCCACTTCGAACTGTCAGTGCTACACTAGAGTCATGAATGGCACACGAACCTATGGCGACCCGTGCGGCATCGCGCGTGCTCTCGACTTGGTGGGCGAACGCTGGGCGCTTCTGGTGGTCCGCGAGCTCCTGCTCGGCCCCAAGCGCTTCACCGACCTGCGAGCGGGCCTGCCCGGCGCCAGTCCCAACGTCCTCTCCCAGCGCCTCCGCGAGCTCGAGCAGACGGGCGTCGTGCGGCGCCGTAAGCTGCCCCCGCCGGCAAGCATCTGGGTGTACGAGCTGACCGACTGGGGTCTCGCGCTCGATCCGGTCGTCCTTGCGTTGGGCCGCTGGGGCAGCCGCTCTTCGTCGATAGCTGCCGCCGAGCTCAGCGTCGATGCCCTGATCCTGGCCCTGAAGACGACGTTCGACCCAGATGCCGCCGGGGGGCTGCGCGCAACCTACGAGCTGCGACTGGGGGAGGAACGCTTCCGCGCCGAGGTCGCAGACGGGCGTCTCGACCTGGCTCGGGGCAGCGCCGACCAGCCCGACGCCACGATCGAGACCGACCGTGCCACGCTCCGCAGCCTCGTCTTCGGCAACCGAGACCTCGCCGAGGCGCTACGCTCGGGAAACCTCACGCTCGAAGGCGACCGGCAAGCGGTAACCCGCTTCCTCCGTCTTTTCCCGCGCCCAGCACCCGCCCCGATCCCCGTGCACGAGTAGCGATCGGCGTGTACTGGAGGGTCTCAGCGTTGAGCCGTCCTGTCGACATGAGCGTCTCATGGCAGATCCGCAATGCAAGCTTCGGTCGTCGCCCACTGCGGCGTGCACCTTCATATTGCCGGGACCGGTCGTTTCTGGGCACCCTGGACGCTGCGCCTACCAAACCCCGGCGGCTACATTGTTCTCGCTTCCGTCAGCGCCAATGGAAGAAGAGCGCAAGGCACGGCAGCGTTCGAGATCACCCGTCACTGAGGGGTAGATTTCGACTCAGACGAGTAAGACGTTCTCGCCGTACGGAGCAAGAACGTCATCGTGCCTGAGCAAGTGAAGCGGCTCGACCGACGCCTGTGCAACCAAGGCTCGGTCGAATGGATCGCGATGGTGATCTGGGAGCCGCGCCACGGCGGCTGCATGATCTAGCGTGAACGGGAGCGGTGCGAATCCACTCTCCAAAGCTGCCGTAATTACTTCATCAATATCCGCAGCCAGCTTGCCTAGACGCGACTTGATCGCGATCTCCCAGACACTCATTGGGCTGACAAATATCCGGTTGGTCCGATCCGCGACCAGCGCGCCGGCGCGCGGCGGCAGCCTAGGATCGTCTCCCAACCACCAGAGGAGGATAGGTGTGTCTAGAAGCAGGCGCATTACTCACCGCCCTCAAAGTCCCTTAAGGTCTCTTCCGGCAGCGGAGCATCGAAGTCATCGGCGATCCAGATCTTGCCTTTCAGAGGGCCGCGTGGGCGGGGAGTACTGTCAACGTCCATACCCACCAGCCGCGCCACCGGCTTGCCCGCCTTGGCAATGATGATTTCGTTCCCATTGGCTGCTTCTTCGACAAGCTGTGACAAATGGGTTTTGGCCTCGTGAATATTGACTTGCCGCATGACTCCCAGCCCTCAAACTAAGTCTAGCTTGGTCTAGCACGAGGCATGGGAATCCTGCGCCTGGAAGCGCTTCTCTCCAGCTGCGATGGGAACTCGGAGCCAGTTTTCACGGGGTGGAAGCGGGCAGCTGTACGCCTCGTTGTAGGCGCAGTAGGGGTTATACAGGTAGTTGAAGTCCACGTGGACCGCCTGGTTGTCGATCCACTCCGGCTCCAGGTAGCGTCCTGCTCCGTAGGTCTCCTTACCCGAAGTGGCATCTCGCAGAGGCAGAAAGAGTGCTCCCTCCGGATCCTGGAAGACGGTGAGCTCTGCGGCCTGTCCATCTACATCAAAGTGAAGCTTGCCTGCTCGTCGATACTCCTGCTGCTCGCCGGTACTGGTCTGCATGGGGACTGCATCCGCTGCTACCTCTCGGTCCAGCGGAAGATGCAGGTGCAGCGCGGGATTGAACGGATAGTAGGATAGCCCCGCGAACCCCTCTCGCTGCTCATCGCTCAACGGCGAATGGGGATCGTCCCTCATGAACTCATCCTTCGCTTCCCGAAACTCTGCCAGGTGGTGCTCCTCGTGCGCGTGTTCATCCATTGCTCTCTCCGTGATTTCCAATCCATTGCCCCGAGTCTTACCAGTACGGAGGAGCGTCGGGTAACGGCTCGCCGCACTGACATGTTCCGGCGACTTTGTCGTAATCGGCGATCCCACCACACGCTCCGCACTGCACCCACATCGGGTTGGAGTGATCCAGCACCCACACTCCGGTGTTGACCGCGGCCCCCAGGCCGCCCGAGAAGAAGTCCTTCACTGCTTCTTTGTGACGGCTGCTGTGGAGGAGCTGGCGAGCCGATTCCACATCTTCCCAGGCAGTAACGGTGAAGAGGCGGTTCTCCACTCCACCGGCCACCCAGGTGATGAAGCCGGGCATCTTTGCCATATCTGCCGCGATCTGGCGAGCCGCCTGGCCTACCTGCAGGGCTGCCTCATCTGAATGCGTATCGATCCACGTCAGGCTGAAGGCAGCGGGCCTGGTGCGCTTGCCGGACGACATGCGGACACTGTGCCCGTACGCGAGGTCGAGAGCAGCCTGCGGCGTGAGGATAACCTGAAGGCCGAGCTGCTCCACATAGGTCTTTTGATCGAAGTATCCTTGTACCGATCGAATTTTGTCGCCTTCAACCTCGATGAAGTCGGCGCCCGGCAGGGCAATGGTCCGGCCCGATGGCGGATTTCCCCGCAATGGGTCGGTGTTGGTGCCCCGCATCAGCCACTGGGCGCTCACCTTCCCGTCGGCAGCGAGAGGAGTGCCCAGGACGTCGAACCAGAGGTCAGGATAGGCCCCAAACAGCACGCCGGCATAGCGCCCGAGTGCCCGTCCCACGAGCTCACCCGATACGGGATCGGTGTATATCCCGCCCTCATGAAAGAGGGCGGCAATGGCATCGGGATCGTGGTCGTTCCAGGCCTGAAAATATTGTTCCGCGACGCGGATTGACCCTATCAGCGTTTCTTCCTTGCTCCCAATGTCTCTCCTGTCAGACCTCGCCATGGCCGTCTCCTTTCTGACGGATCAGCGTCATCGTACACGCGCCCTCGTAACACGGCAATGCGAATGAGTGGCAACGTACATATGCTAAATGTCAATTCTGACATACGCCTCTAATTCCGCATGATCAAGCATACAACCCTCAACCTCGACACCGAGTTGGTGAACCGGGCGTGGCAGCTACTCGGCGCCAAGACGGTCACGGAGACTGTCAACCAGGCTCTGGAGGACGTGGTGCGGCGGGACGCTATGCGCTGATTGGCAGAACAGGATTTCTCGGAGTTGATTGAGGAGCTTCCCACACTGCGGGCGCAGCGCCGCTTCGAGGAGTCGTAGGTCACCTCAGCGCTCGGCGGCGTTCTCCAGACAAGCAGCGTCTCGCCAAGACTGACGAGGGTACCCAAGTAGGGCTTGTGCGCGAGCGGGGGACGGGGACCTGTGGCAATCCTCCGACAGTGTAGCTCGGGGCTCCGTTCCAGGGTGTAGCTCGGTGCTCCGTCACCGATCACGGCAGGCCGCAGCGGCCCGTTCAGGGCTTCCGCGGGTGGGGTACCCTCTGGGTCTGAGTCCCGGGTACCCCCTGGGTGCCCGCCGAGAACCGGCCGGGGATTGCGCAGATGCCCCCCGTCCCCACGGCTCGAGCGCAGTGACGGTGCGTCGCCAGCCGCCGGAGCGAGAACGAGTAGCTCTGCCCACCCCGGCCGAGTCTGACCCGTTCAGGGTCAGACCGGCCTGCCTTCATCGGCGACAGAGCACCGAGCTACATGCCCTGTCCGTCGAAGATGTTGTCCGTGCGGACCTGCCCCCTCCTGACGCAATGCCCTAGTAGCCAAGTATGTAGCATGCTTGGTTGCTTATGGCGGCGATCAGGATTCTTGGGCCAGGAACGCCATGGCGGGCCGGGAGGGCACCCATGCTCAGCGGGCACCCAGTGGCACCGGGTACCCCCTGGGTGTGGTACCCGCCAACCAGGCCGGGTACCCTCTGGGTGTGGCACCCCCGGGGTCACCCAAGCCCGCGGCGGGGTACCTGGGAGCTGCGGCACCCGCAAGCGGGTACCCGCCCGCGGAAGGGATGCCCCTACCGATCCAATGTCAATGGCAATAGCTTTAGTACTGGCAGGAGGTACGGCACTCGCAATGGGCGCTCGTTGGGACAATCATTCCGTAGCATCTGCCGCCCCTGGAGGTCCTCCTTTGTGGCTTGTTCCGCTCGTTAGACAAGTCGCTGTGAACAACGGGGATGCCCATCCCATTAGTGCACAGATTGTCCTGACGACACGGCAACGGGCAGTGAGCCTTGATTCTGGGAGTATAGTTGACTCAGATCAGCCGACGTACTTCGTCGTCCTCCGGGGCCAGTTTGCCGACACCCATGCCCGGACGCCCTACCCCGGACAGACCATCTATGGGAGCGTACTCACGCTGACCATCGATGCTGCAACCCAGAGAATACTTGACTTTGGGCTCAGCGATACAGTCCCGGCCATCGCTCAGCTCGGACCGGTGAGCAACTTTACCGATCGGCTCAGGTAGACAGAAAGGAAAACACTCGATGGCCTTGGCGCGTTGCTTGGCCGCTACCATGGTCACATTCTGTGCCATCTTGAGCTGCGCGCTGCCTGCGGCGGCGTCGGACTCACTGACCCCGGCTCCGACCCTAGCGCCGCTGCCCGCCCCTCATATCTACGACGTTGCCTATGCGCCCGGCTGGCAGATGGTTGCGGGCCCCACTGGCGCAATACTTCTGTCTGAGCTTGTGCTTGCATGGCCAACAGGTGTGGACACCAATGGAAACTTCACTGACTACTCGGCGGGAAATGACGGGTGTTGATGAGACGCGTCACGTGAACTTTCGCAGTCCTGTCGATTCTCTTCCTGGTCGCCGCGCGTGATGCGGCTGCCCGCGCGCGAGTGGATGGCGTATCCCTGTGCAGCCCAGGGCTGCGGGATTTCCAGGTCCCTGACCAATGCCTTGCGCCGGGACGGATAGGTGCCGCCGAGCGGCGGATGTCGGTGCCGCCGATCCGTCCAGTCCGGGTGGTCCGGCGCACCGCCCATCTGCGCCTGAACCAGGTGGAGCTGCGGGATGTGCCCACCCCCATCGAGATCATCTATCTCTTCGGCCAGATACCGGCGGGCCCACGCGGCCTGGCCGATCTGTCCGCGCCGGAGCCTCGGGACGTCATCGTTGGCGAGCTGCTTGGCCACTTTCCACGGGGAACAAGACAACTCTATCGTAACGGCAGTGCACCCGGATACCCCTATTGGGGCTTCCAGGCAAACTTTCACTGCCACCAGTTGTCGGTGACAGTCATGGCGAATGCGCCGAAGCGCTTGGTGCGCGCAATCGGACGCGGAGTCCTGCAATCGGAGGTGTGCGGGAAATAACGATCAACCGCCAGGATACGGCGTAACAATACTCTCCTGGGTATGCTCCGGGGATGTCCAACCCACTCGTTACCGATGCCCTGTGGGCCATCATCGCTCCGCTTCTGCTGTCTGGGAGGTGACCATGCTCGTCCAACACGCCAGGGCCGTCGCGCGACAATGGGTGATCGAGGAAGCCGGCACCCTCCCATGCTTCCACGGCGCCTACTTCGCCGGCTCGACGAACTGGCTCCCCGATGATGCCACCCTGCCGGCAACGTCAGACCTGGACATCAATGTCGTCTATACCGGCCCGAACGCATCCACCAAGCGTGGGAAGTTCGTCTATCGGGACGTGCTGCTCGACGTCACCTCCCTTTCTCGTGAGCAGGTGCAGTCACCCGACCTGATCCTCGGGCACTACCACCTGGCCGGTGGCTTCAGGACCCCGAGCATCATTGTGGATCCGTCGGGGCAACTGACCGAGCTCCAGAGGGCAGTGTCGCGTGACTATGCCAAGCGGCAGTGGGTCCGTCGGCGTTGCGAGCACGCCAGGCGCCGGGTGCTGGAAGGGCTGGCATCGTTGGACGAGTCGGACCCCTTCCACGATCAGGTGATCGGCTGGATCTTCCCGACCGGCGTGACGACGCACGTCCTGCTCGTCGCCGGGCTGCAGAACCCGACGGTGCGACGCCGATACGGGGCGGTGCGGCAACTCTTGGCGGAGTACCGGCACCTGGGGTTCTACGAGACGCTGCTCGAGCTGCTGGGGTGCGCTCGGATGACGCGGACGCGGGCCCAACAGCATCTCGCCGCGCTCACGCAGGTGTTCGACGTCGCCAAAGTGGTGATCCAGACGCCATTCTCGTTCGCGTCAGACATCAGCGATGTCGCCCGGCCGCTCGCCATCGATGGCAGCCGGGATCTGATCGAGCACAACTTCCACCGGGAGGCCATGTTCTGGGTGGCCGTTACCTATTCCCGGTGTCAGAGAGTGCTCGCCGTTGATGCGTCGGCGGAGCTGAAGCGGAGGTTCGATCCCGGCTATCGAGAGGTGCTCGGTGATCTTGGCATCACGTCGTTCGCCGACCTGCAACAGCGCAGCGAACAGGTCAAGGCGCACCTTGCACGAGTATGGGAAGTAGCGGAAGCCATCATGGCGGTCAATCCCACAATTGAAGAATAGAAAGAGCGACGAACAAGAGCCCTGCCAGGTCGCCGATCCATTTCTGGAACGTGACCCAGCGAGCGATGTACCGGTATGGCTGTTCGAAGCATGAAGGCCCCTTATGGCTCCCTACGTGCTCGCTCTCCTCTGGTCTGCCGCATCACAGCTCGCCCCGGTACGTGGAGGTCCAGCCAAAGAGCTTGCGCAGCCGCTGCGACGGGTTGAACTTGAAGACCCAGCTCTCCCGCTCCGGTCGGACGTAGAAGGAGCCGAAATTGCGCAGGGAGACGCTGTCGCCCCGCTTGAGCGCCTGGTAGATCTCGTCCAGCGTGGCATCGAGGATCTCCTCGACCGTTTCCACGTCCCGGTGAACCCGCTGGGACACCAGGCGCACCAAGTCCCTCTTCTCGACTCTACGCCTCATTACTTCTGTCCCTCGCATGTCCCTCGATCGAGTTGCTGCGTCGCTGGCGGTCGGGAGGACGGCGCGGCGTCCCCATCGATCGGTCAGCTCAGGTACACCTCCGCCGAGGCCTGGAAGGCCTCCTCGGGTGGGCCGTGGAACTCCCCGGAGGGAAAGACCGACAGCTCGTAGCGCTCGTTGCTGTAGGTGTAGAAGGCGAAGCCCCAGCGCTCTTCGTCCCCGAAGTAGCGCAAGCGACAGAGGTGCACCGGCGTGGTGCGCAAGCGCTCGAGATGCTCCTCGCGGGTTTCCGGCCAGTCCGGTGGCGGCCAGTTCGGGCCGAGTGGCTCAGGTTCCCGGTAGGCGTCGATATAACAGAACTGGCCGCGAAAGCGGATATCAAGCGTGGTGTACCGGCCGGCGAAGTGTTGCTCCGCGAAGCGCCGGATGCGCTCTGACGTCCGGCGCTGCACGGGTTCAGGGATGCGCACGCCACCCCGATCGGGATCAAAGACCCACTGTTTCCTCGGCGGCATGTGACCTCTCCTGATCTATTATCGCCTAACAGTGCCCTCGCTCACGTCAACCGCACGGTGACACGGCCTGTAGCGGGATGATCTGCCGTCCAAAGAGGTGATTCCTCGCTCCTGCTCGGTGAGGCGCGCTTTGCGGCCAGCACCGGGACGATCACCCCGGCTGGCAATTGCTTTAAGGTTCTGCCACTTGCTCCTGGGAGAAGCTGTCCTCGACACTCAAGTGGGCAGGATGCTCTATCCCGAACTGTTTGTGCACCCGGCCTATGAAGAATTGGGGCTATAGACTCGGCGTTCGTGCCGGTCGGACACCGACGCTACAGCGATAATCAGAATTTTCGAACCGCGAGCACCAGGCGGGCCGGGAGGGCACCACACCCAGAGGGTACCCGGGGATGCCCCTACCGGCTCAGTGTCAAGGACAACCGCTTTAAGCTGCTAAGTAGGACAACTACGTGGAGCACTCCACTTCGACCACACTATCGCCGCAGACCGATCGCACCGCCGTACGGCGGCTCCTTCGGCTCGCCCGGCCCTACACCAGGCAGCTCGTGCTTGCTGCCCTGTGCATGGTGATCTCGACCGTGAGCTTCCTGGCCATCCCGTACGCCTTTCGCCTGGTGACGGATGCCGTCTTCGTCCATCACGACGCCTCTCAGCTCAACCGCGTGGTCGTCCTCCTGCTGGCAGTCGTCTTCTCCACCGCGGTGTTTGGCTTCGGACGTGGCTATCTGCTGAATTACGTCGGTGGACGTGTTGTGGCCGATCTCCGCCTTCGCCTCTATCGCCATCTCCTCGATCTGCCGCTGGTCTTCTATGACAAGCGACGCGCGGGCGATCTGATCTCCCGCCTGACCTCGGACACGACACTCGTGCAGAGTGTCCTGAGCGACGACCTGCTTACCTTCTTCCAGAACCTCATCACGGTGACGGGCGTGGTGGTCGTGGTGCTCATCCTCGACTGGCGATTGGCGCTCATCACGCTGGCAGTTGCTCCGCTCATTGCCGTGACCGGTATCGCGGTCGGGCGCCGCACGCGGCGTCTGTCGCAGCAGGCCCAGGAACAGCTGGGCGGGGCGACGGTGGTGCTCGAGGAAACGCTCTCGGCAATGCGCGTGGTGAAGGCCTTTGTCCGGGAGCGCTTCGAGATGGCGCGCTACGGCTCCGCCGTCGAGCAATCATTCCGGATCGAGTTCTCGGCCGAACGGCTCCAATCATTCTTCCAGTCGGCCATGATGACCGCGATATTCGTCGCGATGGCTGTCGTTCTCTGGGCGGGTGGACGGGAAGTGCTGGCGGGAAGGCTGACTCCGGGAGGACTCATCTCATTTCTGTTCTACCTGACGATGTTGACCGGCCCGCTGCAGAATCTGGCCAATATCTACGGCTCATTTCAGCGGGCCGCGGGTGGCGCCGCCCGGGTCTTTGAAGTGCTCGATACGCCGCCGGCCATTGTCGATGCCCCCGATGCCTATGAGCTGCCTCCGGTACGCGGCCACGTCGAGGTGCGCGATCTCTGGTTCAGGTACGCTCCGGAGACGGCCAACGTGCTGTGCGGCGTCAGCCTGGTAGCTCAGCCCGGCGAGACCGTGGCCATCGTGGGCCCGAGCGGAGCCGGGAAGACGACGCTCGTCTCGCTCCTGCCGCGGTTTTATGAGGACACCCGAAAAGTCACCCAAGCGGGCTCCGCCCGCGGGGTACCCGGTGGAGCGATCTGCATCGACGGCCACGACATCACCCGGGTCACCATGGACTCCTTGCGTGCTGCCATGGCCATCGTGCCGCAGGAGGCAAGCCTTTTCGGCGGCACGGTGCGAGAGAACATCGCCTATGGGCGGGAGGGCGCAACTCAAAAAGAGATCGAGCTGGCCGCACGGACGGCAAACGCGCACGACTTCATCCAGGCGCTCCCCTACGGATACGATTCGATCATCGGTGACCGAGGTGTGAAGCTCAGCGGCGGCCAGCGGCAGCGCGTCGCCATCGCACGCGCCGTCCTCAAGAATCCGCGCATCCTGATTCTCGACGAAGCTACCAGCTCGCTCGACAACGAGTCCGAGGCGCTTGTGCAGGAAGCGCTGGACCGGCTGATGAAGGGGCGGACCACATTTGTGATCGCGCACCGGCTGACCACGATCCAGAACGCGGATCGGATCATTGTGCTGGACAGTGGACGCGTCGTCGAGCAGGGAACGCACGCCGAGCTCATGGCGCGAGACACCCTGTATCGCCGCCTCTACACCCGCTCCTTCGAGGAGGAGCTGGAGATTAGCGAACAGCAGCGAGCTGCCTCGGGCTGAATGGCAGCCGAGCCCATGTCGATCCCCGATGGGCCGGCCGACCTGCGCCAGGAGCTCGATGACGCCCACGACAGGATTGGCCGGTGATGGTATTCGACAGCAGGGTTCTGGAGTGGTTAATACAGACTTTGGTCCGTGGGGCGGCAGCCGGCGACGGAGCGGCGCGGCCTACATCTGGGCTGGTCTACGGGCCGTGACGCGGGCGGACAGAGACAGGAGCTACAGTCCCTACGCCTGACTGCAGTATTGTCAACTCATGCATCTGAGTAATTCAAGGACCCTCTATCCGACCAGTGCCCGCGCAAAGCGCAGGAGCCGGAGCGCACGCAGGCTCTGCCAGAGCAGGCGGAGCCCGAAGTAGCTCAGAGCGAGGCCGCAGAGCGCATCGATAGCGCGGAGCAGTCGGGCGTTCACGTACCGCCGGCCTCGGGACACAGCGGCCGCGAAACCAACGCACCAGAAGACGGCTCCTACGAAGAAGCCGGCGAAGAAGATGATGGTGCCGGGGAGCCCGGTATGGGCCGTGGCCGTCACGCCGGCTCCCAGGCCGAGCCAGAAGGCCACCGCAAAGGGGTTGGTCATGGAGAAGAACGTGCCGACGACGAAGTCGCCGCGTGAGGGTGCACCCGCGGGCTGTGACATGGCAAGATCCAGCGCTCCACGGAAGGCAGACAATGCCTGCCGCAAGAGAAAGCACGCACCGACGATGCCCAGGAGCAGGGCGATGGAGCGATTCTGCACCAGGAAGTAGCCTAGCTGATCCATACGATAGAATCCGCAGCTTTCTAGGTGGGCAGCGCCTCTCTCGGTCGTCCATGGCGGGCGAAGGTACTGATAGATGGTGCCTCGACGTGGCCGACCTCCGACTGACGGATTCCGGCTTTCGAGCCATCGTCGGATGTTCTTCTGGCTACACGGCCGACGTTCTGGCTCCGCTGCCTGTTGGGCGGTGCAGGGAGTGTCCTACTCCGATTTGATGAACCGGAACTTGCAGCTCTGCCCCAGATCGAAGTCGACCCACGCGAAATAGGCCTTGTATCCAGCCCGCCGCAATGCCTGGGCCTCGACGGACCGCACTCTGCCGTACCCGAACAGGCGGTGATACACGGCCTGGCCCTCCTCGACCCGCTTGGCCTTGAGAAGGTCGAGCAAATCGGGCGGGTCTGTTTCGACCATGTGAGGCGCGGGGAGCAGAGCTTTGCCACCGAAGCCCTGACCCTCGGCAATCGCCGTTAGCTCCATGGAGACTCTCATCAGATATTCGTAGTCTTGGAGCTGCTCTGCCCAGCGAACCGGGATTGCCGTATAACCGAGTCGGGCCCCAAGGATGCCGCCGACGAAGCCGCCAATGGTGTCCGTGTCGCTGCCGAGCTGATTGATGGCGGTCACGACGGCGTGCTCGAAATTGTCCTGCGTCGACAGCGCGATGAGCAGGGCAGCCAGCACGGTTCCAATACCCGAACCCTTGGTTTCGGGCTCAAAGCAGCCAAGCCGACTCATCACCGATGGGCCTTCTCCTGGCCTGGAGGAAAGGATCAGCTCCAGGCCCGCCAGAACCTCGTCCCTGGTCGCCGTCCAGGCCTCCGCGAAGGCGTCCCGACCCTTGGGCCACGCGTCTAGCCAGCCCTGTAGCTCCTCGTCCTCCGGCACGCGCCGCTGCGCCACGTAGCTCCTAAGCTCCTCGACCACAGCCCCGATCGATTCATCCTTCTCGGGAGCAATCGATCTCCGGACCGCCTCCGCATAGAGGACCGCGCCCAGGATGGCTCTGGGATGGCCATGGGTGGCGATAGTGCACTTCCAGACCGCGACCTCCATTCGATTCGGATCTTTCTGATTGGCGAGGGCGATGGGGGCAACCCGCATGGCGGCGCCGTTGGCGCCGGACTCCCAGGATGATAGCCGCCGTCTACGATGGGTATAGGAGAAGAAATTCCTGTCCCATTGCGCTCTACGCCGCCTCAACGCCTGAGCCGCCTGGGTGATCGTGGAACCTGCTCCGCGGGAGTAGTCTAGCCATAGGGGAAGTTCCTGCTTTGCGAAGTGGACTGGATCGAGGGTGCCGTTGCCGTTCAGTGACCGTGCCACAGCGAAGGTCAATTGCGTGTCGTCAGAGTATTCGCCAGCGCCGATGTTGTCTCTGTTGCCGTAGAAGCGGCCACCCGACGTCTTGTGCCATGACCGGTAGTCCGTTACCGTGTCCAGGCCGTAAAGCTCTCGCAGGTGTTGTCTTCCTCGGACGAATTCCGTCACCCATCCGAGCGCGTCGGCGGCCGCGGTGCCGATCAAGGAGCCCGCGATGGATGACGCTATCCGGTCCTTCGGCGACTGCTCAGCTTCGACGAACAAAGTCTCTCTCATTTGCGGACCCTTCTCTCTACAACGTAGTTGTTCGGGAACCTGAAACCATCGAACTGGCGTACCGTGACGCGGAAGCGCCGCATCCGGGATACAATGTCACCAGGTATCAGCGTCTCCCGTAGCTTCGGCATCCAGTAATCGTAAGCCTCTTGATCGCAGAACACAATGCCCAGGATATGGAAAAGCGGTATGCGGCGCGGGACTAGGATCTCGGTCTGCGGATAAGCCTGGTACGTGTCAGGGTTCGGGAAGCAGGCGTCGAGCGCATCAATCTCGGACCTGCTCCGAATCTCCTCGACGGTGTAGTCGGACTTCGCGCTATTGGTTGGGCAGAAGAGGGACCCGTCCTGGGTGCACACGGCCTGGGCTTCAAGAACGAGGATCGCGAACTCCTCTCCGTGCTCCTTGAGCATGCCCCATGGCGGCAGGAACGCGCAGCAAACGTAGTCCGCCAGAGCCTCTTTCCGCCCAGAGGCTCCCCAATAGTGCGGGTACTGGGGCTCTGCTACGCCAAGTTGCCGGCGCTCGCTGAGGGAGAGGATTGCACCGTGCTCGACAATTTAAGGCAGACGATCGCATGGCGTCATGTGGCATATCCGGAAAATCTTTCGCCGTCGCAGGCTCGAAATTATGTCCGCACGCGACTTCATGGATCACCTACAAGGGGCGACCGATACAGTATAGAACAAGTGTACTATTATGTTCCACAAGCCGAGAATGAGTTGGGGTCGTGCGGACCTTGCTGCTGACCGAGCATCGCATACTCCGGAGAGCCGAGGCACGACCTGCATGCGTCTAGCCTACGCCCGCAACCATCGACTCGCAACTCTCAACCCAGGTGACCCACTAGCACTCCAAGGTGTCGCTTCCCTTGATCAGGCTCACGACTGCGTCGTCTCCTCGATCCAGGCGACGAAGCAGTCGACACGATCGAACACCGCCAGCGGGGCTCGCGCCTTCAGGGCCGCGGCCTGCTCTGGCCTTGCCCAGGCTGCGCCAATCGCCACCACGCCGGCCTGGTGCGCCGCATCGATATCCGAGGGCGCATCGCCCACATAGGCAACCTGGCTCGGGGACAGATTCCATCTGGCCAGCACCTGCCGAATGGATGCCGGTTTGATGGGTCCCTCTGCCGCGCCCGCTTCCACCACGTCGAAGTACGATTCCAATCCCAACCGTTTGAGCGAGATGGCGGCGCTGGCCGGGCCTTTGCCGGTGACGACGCCGAGAGCGATGCCCTGCTCGCGAAGGAGCTGCAGCGCCGTCTCGATGCCTGCGAAAGGAGTAGGGCACGTGTCGTGCGCGCGTTCGTACGCCTCGAGGTAGAGCCGCAGGCCGGCCTCCCAGTCGTTTGGGACCAGCCGCCGAATGATGCCCTCTTCGGTTGGCCCAAAAAAGCCGTGGATCTCCCGATCGCTGTACTCGCGATCGGAGTACGGGGCGAGCGCGCTCCGAAAGGCGGCGTAGCACACGGGAAGAGTATCTGCCAGGGTTCCGTCGAGGTCGAAGATGACGCCTTTTAGATTCATGCGCCGGAATCTTCTCTACCCGACACCACTTATCCCGCCTCCCGGTCGGCGCTCACCAGCCCGAGCACGATGCCATAGGCCGCGTGGCGTGCGACCTCGATCCGGAAATAGCGCCAGGTCCACAACGGTGGCAGAGCGCCGCGTCGAACTGCCGGATGGATGGTGTCGAGCATGGCAACAGCCGGGAAGAGGATGGTGTTTTCCGCTTGAGCGAAGGCCAGCCCGCGCAACCACGCGGGAAGACGGGGAAGTGAAGGCTGTGCGGCGTCGTAGGCGGCGGCCAGGACCGTTCCAAAGGTGTAATGGGCCAGCGCACCCAGGAGCTTCTGCCGGAGGGGCTGCTGCGAGACCATTCCACCCAGCAGCACAAGATCGTCGTAGTTGTTGCGTGTTATGCGCCGGTCGATTGCCTGCTCCACCAGATAGGCCGTCGAGGCAGCGCCTCCGGCCAGCAGAGTCCGCCGAAGCGACGGCCGGGCCAGCTCCAGCACCCCCAATAGCTTCATCTCATCCCTTTCACGCAATCTTCCCAATGGTATCTAGGATTTGCAGAGGAATCTCTGAACAGGGCGATTAGCTGGATGTTACACGTGAAACAACCTGCCGCCAGCCTGGAACGCTTGCTTATGCGCAGCTGCCAGGAGGTCTACGAATAGGGGAAAGACAGGTTCGGTGTCGGCACTGTTCTTTGCGGGGAGTGTCGTCGGAGCCTGGGCAACGCGGACGATGGGCGAGCGCAACTGCCAGCGATACTCCTCGTCGGGTACCGCGGTAATCGCCTCTGCCACGAGCGTCCGATTCGCGGCCTCACGCATCCGTATCAGTGATGCATCGGCTGCATCCTTCGCCTTCGCCAACGCAGCGGCACCTGTGACGCCGAACAGTGCCAGCACCGTGAGCACCGCCGAGATCACCCCGCTGCCCTTGTAGGCGGTCAAGGCCACCACGGCCGAGATCGCTGCCAGCACTCCCAGCATCGCCAGCAGGGCTGAGACTCCGAACGCCTGAATGATCCTCCACGTAGCATCTAGCTTCCGATACGGTTCTGAGCCTGGTCTGAAAATAGATCACTTTACGGACACGCGTCTCAAAGTGCTCATCGCTCGGTTCGGATTCCGGCACTTCCATCACGGTCTCACGATCGACGCACCAATCCGCTGCAGCGACTACCAGATGAACAGAAGAATGGATCCCGCGAGCAGTGCTCCCATCGCCACGTTGAAGATTCTTGAGGCCCGCTCGGTGCGGAGAAACCGCTGCAAGCTGGCCCCGGCCGCCAGCCAGACAAAACAGCTCGGCAGCGCAGCAAGTATGAACAGCAGGGCGAGGGATACCGACTGCCCGAGCGCACCCCCTGCCTCCGCCTGAAAATAGGTACCAACCGCGCCGGCGCAGATCAGCCACGACTTGGGGTTGACCCATTGAAAGCCGACTGCCTCCCAAAACCCCACGTGGACTCTTTCCTCCGTCTCTTCACTGCGACCCGCTGTGGCAATCTTCCACGACAACCAGAGCAGAAAGCCGATGCCGCACCACTTGAGCCCGAGTAAAATTAGAGGGCTCTTAAGAACGAGACTCCCGAGCCCGAAGGCAACTACGAACAGCATCAGCCCCATCCCGACGGCTTGCCCAACGAGGGCTGGAAGCCCGCGAAGTACACCGACAGCGGCGCCTGTAGACATCAGAATCAGGTTGCTTGGTCCTGGTGTAATGGCTGCCACCACTGCGAAGAGCAAAAAGGCGATCGCGTGTCCGGCTGTCACGGCTGTGGCTCTTTCTCGTCCGGGGAACGCTGGAATCGGTCGGTATGCATAGCAATCGTAGGAAGTCCAGTGGCGTCGGTCTTGAACGATCGTGCAGCGAGTTGACATCTGATTGGCTGCACAGTACAGGCCCGGAGAACGGAGTTGAATTCTTGGAAGCGTGGTTCCAAGGGTCTGCCTATCACAAGCATCGCCACGACGCCTACGCCATTTGTCTGACGACAAGCGGCGTCCAAGCGTTCGACTATCGCGGTTCAGCCGAAATCAGCACACCCGGTCAGGTCGTGGTGCTACACCCGGATGAGGTCCACGATGGTCACGCGGGGACGGAAGCGGGTTTCGGATATCGCCAGCTGTACGTCGAACCGGCGCTGATTTTTGAAGCCGTACAGGTGCTGCGTGGTCATGCTTGCTCGTTGCCGTTTGTGCGCACCCCCGTGGTTATGAAATCGAAACTGTCCGAAGCCATCACCGGTGCCTTTGAAGGTGGCCGCGAACCGCTTGCCATTGATAGTCTGGTCGTGCAATTGGCAGAGGGACTGCTTGATGCGGACCCGTCTTGCAAGCACGTCCCCATCCCTCGTCACCTCGATGTCGCCGCGCTCCAACGGGTACGCCAGTTTCTCGATGCCGAGAAGACTCGCGTGGTCCGCTCCGCGGAGTTGGAAGCCGTGACAGGCCTCACACGCTACGATCTGGCCCGCCAGTTTCGCTTGATGTGTGGGACGAGCCCATACCGCTTCCTGCTCATGCGGCGACTTGATTTTGCGCGCGAGCAGATCGCTCGGCGCCGACCACTGGGCGAGGTGGCATTAGACGCGGGGTTTGCAGACCAAGCGCATTTCTCACGTATGTTCAAAGCCGCTTTTGGCCTCACGCCTGCGCGTTACCGTGCGCTTCGGTAGCTCCCGAAGTTGCTCCCAGGACGGTCACCAGACCTTCCGCGGTGTTGGCAGTGGGATGCTCATTATCCGGAACGCCCGTGCGGCGACGTCCGCACGTGCCGTGTTCTGCGAAGGGGAAGGGAGCAATGCTGACGACCTGGACGCCGCCTGAGCGAGGTATTTTCACCCGAGGGTTGCGTCGCTATCGCCGTTCGTGTCCCCTTGGGGTATAGTGACGGTGGTCCGGGGAGCTGCGCTGCACAGGCGGCCACGGCAGGGAGCGACGAGTGATGGCCACGATCAAGAACTGGGAGAAAGCAGGCGCGCCGGTCGAGGGATACATCGTGCCGCCAGGTGAGAGTTTGGAGTCTCCCTCCTTCGCATCGAGCCGGGGCTTGGCCTGGACGGCCAGCACCGGGGGGCTGATCGGCGTCGAGGAGGGAGTCCTGCAGCCGGGACAGTCCGGCCCGTATCGCCACTTCCACACCAACCTGACGGAACTCTTCTACGTCCTGGAGGGGGAGCTACTTCTCCAGATCGGCGGGCAGGTGGTTCGGGCCAGACCCGGAACCTTTGCCTTCTGTCCAATTGGCTGCGTGCACGCCTTTCGAGCAGTGGGATCGGAAGCCGCGCGGGTCCTGATCATGGGGATGCCGCCCGTCATCGGGGAAGGGTACTTCCGGGAGCTGGCAAAGCTGCCGCCGGATGCAGGAGAAGAGGCCTGGCAGCAGTTGGGTCAGAAGTGGGGCACCGTGGTGGTGGGCCCCCCTTTGGAATCAGACAATCTCTAGTGAAGTCGCTGGTTTGTCTTCCTGGCGAGCGCAACGAAGGTATCGAAAGAGTAAGACGACGGTCCGAGGTAGTACAGCTGGACCAGCGCATTGTCGTGGCGGAAGGCAATCTCTCCCACTACCAGCTGACCCTGCGCGGCTCCATAGCCGAAGGACTCGGGGCCGACTTGTGGAATCGAGGTGAACTGAAGGTGGTGCTTCTTCAGATAGCGCACAATGTCCGTCCTGGTAGCAGCGTAAGCCGAGTGCGCGCCCTGCACCGTCCGGAAGGCTGAGGCACACAAGGACAGCACATGAAAGATCTGGTCGCTGTCGAATCCCTCAACCAGTCCCTGAATCCAGCCATCGTGGGCGAACGAGGCAGGAACAGGACAGTCGGTGCTGCCCTTCCCGGGGACACCCGCAGTCTTGGTGGCAACCTTCATCTTGCGTGTAAACTGCGTGTAAATGCGGCTGTGGGGGGTAGAGAGGCCGGGAGGCGCATCGCCCGGAAGCATGATAGCCGAGCGCAGACTGCCTACATTGGCATGCACCGGCGGGGCGAGAGCGAGCAGAGCGGCAAGAGACAGAAGTGCCAGAGCGCGTGAACGGCGTGTGAACATGGCTAATCTCCAGGAGAAGTGGTAAGGAGGTCTTCTCGTGCGATGCGCATCAAGTACTCCGGTTCTTCCTCGTCCGGTATCTGCACGGTCTTCAGGTAGGTGAATCCGGCCTTCTCATAGGTACGAATTGCGGCCCGATTGGTCACGGCCGGACCGATAACGCAGCTCTCGACATCAGGTCGAGCGAACACGACGTCGCGCAGAAAGCAGCGAAGGATGACCGCTCCAAGCCCACGGTGGATGTACGCGAGGTCGCCGATGAAGAGATCGAGACCGGCGGCCGCTTCCTCCACCTGCACGTGGCGGCTGTACTCGGGGTGATCCCGTATCAGGTAAGTCTGGATGAGGCCGATGGGAGAGTCGTCGTACAGGATGAGATAGCAGTGCGTTGGCTCCCGTCCCTCGATGCAGGGAAAGTACTCC